>Ga0070761_10002143_pt1 | contig 12173 bp, 9 predicted proteins | sample HubBroMetageREF1_FD_66724 | JGI IMG/M metagenome (GOLD analysis project Ga0070761, IMG submission 66724) | Reference soil microbial communities from the Hubbard Brook experimental Forest, New Hampshire, USA - Hubbard Brook CCASE Soil... | ecosystem: Environmental > Terrestrial > Soil > Temperate...
CCAAATCTTGGACCAGTCGACGGTGCAACGCTCTTCAGCGGCGAAGCGCTCGCTGGCGGCGCGGGCTTCACGCAACATGCTGGCAAGGACATTCGCATCGAGATCGCGCATGTCGAGTGTGGCCTCGCAGCGGCCGACGACGGAGGTGACGATGCCGGGGAATGTTTTGACACTGCCCATCGTCGCAACGGAGTTCTCATGCCTGCGAGCGATGGGGCGGATTTCGAGTGCGAGCTTCGCGCAGGCAGCGAGTGCGTCTCGGCGGACTTCCATCGGAGTAGAGCCAGAGTGTGCCTCCTGGCCGTGGAAGGTGATGGCCCAACGCTCGACACCCTTTGTGCCCTGCACGACGGCAAGTGGCTTTCCGAGACGCTCGAGGATGGGGCCTTGTTCGATGTGGAGTTCGAGATAGGCGGCGAGATTCTTTCGCTCGATGGCTGCGTCAGCGATACGATTCACCGAAACTCCGCAGACTGCGAGTGCGGCTTCGAGAGTGGTGCCGTCGCGGTCGGTTCGAACACGGTCGGCGTCGATGGTCTGGGTTCCAGCGAAGGCGGAGGAGCCGAAGAGGCTGCGGCCGAAGCGGGCGCCCTCTTCGTCGGCCCAGTCGACGAGCTTGATGGTGCAGGGTGGGCGACCGTTGTGCTCGCGTGCGAGATGCTTGAGGATCTCAAGCCCGGCGAGAACGCCGAGGCAGCCGTCAAGCCAGCCGCCGTTGGGAACAGAATCCAGATGACTGCCGAGCACGAGCGCGCGTTCGGAGGCTCCGGGCAGAGTAATCCAGTGGTTCCCTGCGGCGTCGTAGTGATGTTCGACGGGGAGCCCGCCGAGCTCCTGCTCGAACCATGTACGCGCGCGCAGCCAGACGGGCGACCACGCGATGCGTTGGGCTCCGTTTTCGTCCGCGGTCAGCGAACGAAGCTCCTCCAGATGCACGATGACAGCGCCAGCATCGACCATGGCAAGCTAGGGTACCAGACGGCTTCTTCGATCTCGGAGAAGGAGGCAACCTTATCCAAGGATTCAGCTTCCGTAGGAACAATAGATACCTCCGCGAGAGGTAGGGGTCCGACACCGCCTTGCGATGAGCCTCGAGGACGATCCCAGTTGGATTAACGCTTCTTTCGGTTTTCTGTTCGTCAGCTGAAAGACGAGGTGGGCCCTTGGCGGCAGCAATCGGTCCCTGCATAAGCACGATCAATAAGCACAGTCACTTTCATTCACACGGGCTCTCCGCTTTCGGGGAGGAAGGCGTTCGTCTGTAACGAAGATCGAACTGTTCATCTGCTCCGACGGGAATTGGATTATCTGACTTCGACGAAAGAGAGGTTGCATGCGCATTCTGCTGACGAGTGACACGACTGGCGGCGTCTGGACCTTTACAACGGAGCTGACCGTGGAGTTGTTGCGGCGAGGACACGCAGTCGCACTCGCAGGCCTGGGACGTCGACCTTCCCATGAACAACAGGCATGGTGCGCAGCGCAGAGCCGTGCTTACGGACCTTCGTTTCAGTTCACGGTGTCGGATGTTCCGCAGGAATGGATGGAGAAGAATGAGTTTGTCTTCACCCAAGGTGCGGGCGTGCTGCTTCATGTCGCCAAGCAGTTCCGGCCTGACCTGTTGCACTCGAGTCAGTTCTGCTTCGGAGCACTTCCGCTCGACACACCGAAGCTGGTTACTGCACACAATGACGTGCTGAGCTGGGCAGATGCGTGCAGTCTCAGGGGCTGGAAAGGTCCCGATGGCTTCGACAGTACAGGCTATTGGTGACGAGCGGGCTTCAATCGTGCGATGCGATTGCTTTTCCGACCCGGTGGATGGGGCTGGAGCTCGCTCGTCATTACAGCGACCTGCCGCCCTCTTATGTGATTCGCAACGGAAGGAGCCTTGAGCCGCCGGAGAGTCGCCTGCGTACCGTGCAAGCGGTGACGGTGGGCCGACTGAGGGACGAGGCGAAGAATCTTGAGATGCTGCGAGAGGTGAAGGCGCCGATTCCGATCTATGTTGCCGGAGACAGGCGGTGCGGGAGTTCGGTGGCTCCGCGGCAGATTGGGCGTTCGATTCTGCTTGGGGCGCTGCCGCAGTCATCGCTACTGGCGCTGCTGGCGCGCAGCAGCATCTACATTGCGACTTCGATCTACGAGCCGTTCGAAATAGCGCCGTTGGAGGCAGCGCTGTGCGGGTGCGCGGTCGTCGCGAATGACATTCCATCATTGCGCGAGGTGTGGGGTGATGATGCGCTGTACTTCAGTGGACCGCGAGAGCTGTCGACACTGCTGCACCAGTTGAATCGCGATGAACAGCGACTCGCAGAAGCACGGCAGCGAGCCTTTCCAAGAGCGAAGGAGTTGACCGCTCATCGAATGGCTGACGGATATGAAGCTCTCTACCGGGCGCTGCTTGCCAGCCGTCCGGGTGTGCGGCCGCAGGCGGATGTGCAGACGGGTCTCGCGACGGCGCACGCGGCGTAGATCCTTGTCCCGCCGGAGAACACACAGGGCCCACACAAGGTGGCGCAAGCCCTCGCCCTATGCGTGTCACTACTCGACGAAAGAACTCGTCCAAGTGTGTGCGGAGCTTATTGCGGCTCATAGTGCAAGAACGCAACCTGCTTTGATTGCCTCAGTTGCGTCCGCGGGTCGCGATCATTATTGAGAATATAGTATCATTAGTAGAAGGTTGGAGATTCTTCGTTTGCCCATTTCCCTGCTCATCGTGCCGGTGTTCTCAACTCTTCTGGGAGGGATACTCGCACTGCGCCTGCGATCGTCGCTGGGAATACTGATTGCGCTGAGCACCGGGCTGTTGCTGGGCGCGGCCTTACTTGATCTGCTGCCGGAGGCGATCAATCTGCAGAGGCTTGCGGGGCGAGGAGAGGGCACGATGTTTGCGCTGGTGCTGATCTCGTTCCTTACGTTTCTGCTGCTGCAGAACCTCTTCGATACATGGAAGGCGCACCTGAATCTACAGAGCTCGGAGCGTGCGTGGGGCCGTTTCGGCAGCGGTTTGCTGATCGCACACAGCTTCCGCGATGGGATGGCTATCGGATTGTCGTATGCAGCATCGCGTCCGGCGGGATACATCGTTGCTGCCGGCATTGCAGCTCACGATATCGGAGACGGGGTCAATACGATTCTTTTGAGCACGCGTGGCCATAGGCCGGAGCGCTTCGACTATCTGCTGCTCGCCGCTGATTGCCTGGCGCCACTGGCCGGGGGGCTGCTGACGGCATGGCTTCCACTATCTATGGGTGGCTCGGCAGCATTGCTGGCTATCACCGCGGGCTTTTTTCTACACATGATCGCCGACGAGCTTTTACCGCAGCTGCGCGCTGACAGCACGCCTCCAATTCCGCTGGCAATGGCCGTAGCGGGTGGCGCTTTGCTTATCTTTGTCGCTACGCGGCTGGCGTCGTAGCGGGAAGGCTCAGCCACACTCCGCACAACGGCCAAAGAGGAAGAACTCATGGCCGGTGGCATGGAAGCCGCGCGGAAGCTTGGGATGAGCAGTGAGCTCGCAGCCCTGCAGCTCGTAAACCTTGCCACAGTCGTTGCAACGAAAGTGGTGATGATGGGCCTTTCCGGCGACCTCATACCGCAGGGTTTCCCCGGGCATCGAGACCGTCGTAAGCCAGTCACTCTCCAGTAACGAGCCAATGTTGCGATATACGGTGGCGATACTCAGACCTTCAACCTCAGTCTGCGCCGCGCTTAGCACCTCTTCAGGGGAAAGCGGCCGGTCCGCCCGCTGAAATGCCTCGCGGATCGCTGTCTTCTGGCGTGTATTACGCGACTGTGTAGGCAAGTAGCTGCTCCTAGTTGCAAAGGTACTCTTGATATGACGGGCAGTTTGGTACGGCAGGTGACAAAGTACTATGTGGGAAACACGTACTGGAGAGGTTCATGAGCATCGCGACAAAGCGCGGGGATTCCGGGCAGACAGGCCTTATCGGAGGTTCTCGGGTCTCCAAGGCGGATGCGCGCGTGGAAGCGTATGGGACGGTGGACGAACTGAACGCAGCTCTTGGACTTGCACGCAGCTTCTGCCCGGATGAGTCAATTCGTACAACGACGGAACACATTCAAAGGACACTGTTTAGCGTAGGCGCATCGCTCGCCACACCGGCGGAGAGTCGTAAGGGCGCCGCTGTGCTGAGCGCTGCCGACGTTGACGGGCTGACAGAGCAGGTGCATCGCATTGAATCGATTGAGGGGATCCTTTCGGACTGGTCTCTGCCTGGGGCGCAGGTGCCTTCGTCAGCATTTGAAGTGGCACGGACGGTCTGCCGCCGGGCCGAGAGATGCGTTGTCCGATTGGCAGAGAGCGGCGAAGAGGTGCAACCAGAGGTGTTGGCTTACCTCAATCGGCTTTCAGACCTGATCTGGCTCTTCGGCCGACTGCTGGAACGAAACGCGGGCGATGACGCACGGCTGCGAGAGGATTCGACAGGTTCGCGATGGTCAAGAGCATGGTAGAGACTTATCTGTAAATAAATCAATTGCCGGGGAACCTGTAAATCTTCCAATTATTTGCGCACCAGCTAGCACTGGGGATAGTGCAAACAGGGTTTGCATTCTGTCTCGCAGGAGGCGAATATATGGCGAAGATTTATGCCTTCCTCCGCCACGATTCGACGTCAGATTGAAGCCGCTCTTGAGAACAGAATCCCATCCGCTCTGACGCCTGCTCCGAAGATCCGGAGCGCGGTGCACCCTACGGGGATTGAAGCTTTAGATGAGTTGCTGAACGGTGGACTTCCTCTGGGAGCTCTCAGCGAATTTGTTGGTCCGGAATGCTCGGGCCGAACCTCGATTGCTCTTTCATTTCTGGCGCGGATGACCCGGGAAGAGAGGGTCTGCGCGTGGATCGATGTATCGAATGCGCTCGATCCTGCCTCGGCGGCAGCCGCAGGTGTGGATCTTCGACGGTTGCTTTGGCTGAGGTGCGGTGCGACATCGGCTATCACTCGACCAGCGAGTTACAAGTTCGAGCTTCCGGAAAAGTATCTTGTGGCGCCAGCCGCAAAGAAGGGGCTGCACGGCGGAGGATTTGGTCGACATCCTCGGCAGGAGGTCAAAGGCCTATCGAGCGCAGTCGGGGGATTATTGCAATCGGAGGCGATAACTCCGAGATGCGCAGAGCCCCAACCTCGCGTACGTTCCAGCCAAGAGATCGTTGCGCCGCCTCCGTTACAAAAACAGTTGACTGAGCATCGTTCCTGCACGCCTTCAAAGCCCTGGTCGCGTCTTGAGCAGGCGTTACGGAGTGCTGATCTACTGCTTCAAGCGGGGGGCTTCAGCGCTATTGTGCTGGACATGGGAAGCCTGGCACCGGCGGTCGTCTCGCGTGTGCCATTAGCTACCTGGTATCGCTATCGCACGGCCGCCGCGAGAACGCAATCGAGCATTCTGCTCCTGACCCAGTATGCCTGCACAAAAAGCAGTGCGGAGTTAGTTCTGCAGCTGCAGGTAGCTGAGCCGATCCTTGATGAATCGACCGTATTTTCTGGCATTCAACCCCGTGTAGCAGTGATGCGCCAACGCTATCCGTCAACCTCCAGCAACGTGGTTCCTATGCGAAAGCCGCCGCGACATGAAGACGGTGCCACATGGAAAAGTCGGACTGTGTGGGTGAGTGGCCGATGAAACGTACTGAGTTATATGCGTGTGTCTATGTGCGAGAGTTTCCAGCTCAGGCGTTGTTGCGTCTTCGGCCCGAGTTCAAAGAAAGTGCCTGCGTTGTGATGAAAGGTGAACCGCCTTTCGAAGAGGTTTGCTCGCTGAATACCAAAGCCACGCTACTTGGGATTCAAAAGGGCATGAGTCGCACAGATGTAGACGGATTTCCGCAGACAAAGATGCTCTCACGTTCGCTGAAGACCGAGTCGACGGTAAAAGCGTTGCTGTGGGAATGTGCTGGAACTTACTCACCGCGGATTGAAGATTGCAGTGGGGAGACTTATTTTCTCTGCGCCATCGATATTGCCGGGACAGAACACCTGTTTGGTCCGCCGGAGGTGCTAGCACGCAGGCTTCTAGAACATGTGCACTCACTCGGCCTGTCTGCACGGTTACGAGTCAGCAACAACTTTCATACTGCGGCATGTCTTGCGAAAGCTTCCTCCGGACGTTCTATAACCGTAGTTCGTTCAGGAGAAGAGGCCACGGCCTTATCTTCGTTGCCGCTTGATGTCCTGGAACTCACAGACGAACATGCTGAGATCCTTGCACTGTGGGGTATTCATACGTTGAGCATGCTGGCGGTGTTACCTGAGAAAGAGTTGATTGCTCGCATCGGCCAAGATGGGAAGCGCCTTCAGCAACTTGCACGTGGAGAGTGGCCACATCTATTTCAACCCATCGAGCCTAAGATCACGCTCGAAGAGCGACAGGAACTGGACTTCCCTCTCGAATCGCTGGACTCATTGATGTTCGGCGTTGCGGTGATGCTGGATCAACTCATTCTACGAGCGAAGGCTAGGCTCGTCGCTCTCGCCGCAATCACGGTGCTTCTGGAGTTGGATGGCGAAGAAACATATACGAGGCGTATACGACCTGCTCGGCCAGGAAACGACAAACAGTTCTGGGTAAGACTGCTGCATCTCGATCTGCAAACACACCCACCACGCGCTGCCATTGTTGCGGTTACATTGCACGCCGAACCTGGGAATAACGGCACGATCCAGCTTGGTCTCTTTTCTCCTCCACTACCGGAAACTGCGCGACTGGATGTAACTCTCGCTCAACTGAAGGCTTTGCTGGGTGAGAACAACGTTGGTCAGGCGGTGCTGCAAGACTCTCATTCGCCCGATAGTTTCCGACTTGAAGCGTTCAGGGTGCCATCCGGCTCTGCGGCGTCAGATGATGTGCCAAAGAAACACACAGCTACGCGTCAACTCCGGCCCCCAGAGATAACTTATGTGTATTTCACTAATTCTCGGCCTGGAGAGTTTTTCTTCTGTGCACAGCGCTTCGTCGTGTTGCACGCGTATGGCCCATGGGTAATACGAGGTGAATGGTGGACTGAAATGCTCTTGAATATGGAGCAGTGGGACGTGGTCGCACGATCGCTCGATGACATCGTGCTTTGTTGTTGCATAGCTCGCGACCTTATTGGGGGCCTGTGGCACGTTATCGCACTATATGACTGATAAGTATATTGAGCTCCATGCCGCAAGCGCCTTCAGCTTCCTAGAAGGAGCATCTCAACCTGAACGTCTTGCCGAGCGTGCATCTGAATTGGACATGCCGGCTATGGCGCTACTGGATAGAAACGGGGTCTATGGGTCAGCTCGATTTCACAAAAGCGCGAACCTCAATGCTCTTCGTGCGCATGTTGGTGCAGAGGTTGCGGTATCGGGGCTAGGACATCGGCTTACTCCGCAAGCATGGCTTCCGCATCGGCATCTCCCAGAGCCCGCACGTATTCCACTCCTCTGCGAGTCTCGACAGGGCTATCAGAACCTATGCCGACTGATAACGCGTTTCAAGATGCGCGAGAACACTAAGGGCGAAGGTTCGACTACCCTTAATGATCTTCAGCAGCACTCGGCGGGGCTTGTCTGCTTAACTGGGGGGGATGAAGGACCACTCGCATCGGCATTGATAAGTAGTGGTGAACAAGCTGGGAAAAACGTAGTTGAGGCGCTGATTCGCATCTTTGGGCCTAATAATGTTTATGTGGAACTGCAACGTCACCATGAGCGAGAAGAGGAGTGGCGAAACCAGGCTGCTCTACGGATCGCTAAATCGCTGAAACTGCCTGTTCTCGCGACAAATGGTGTGCGGTACGCAACGGCGTACGATGGCGAGATTCTTGATGCCTTCACTGCAATTCGCAATCATATAGAACTTGATCGAGCTGGCAGACTTTTGTCTGTCAATAATCAGCGACACCTCCGTTCAGCACAAGAGATGATGGCTCTTTTTCAAGATGTTCCAGGAGCAGTTGAGAACACGGTTGCACTTTCATCAAGGCTGCAATTTGAACTGACAGATCTCGGCTACGAATTTCCGCGGTATCCAGTCCCTAGCGGTGATTCAATAGATAGCTTCCTCCGCAAGCGGGTCGAAGAAGGAATGATCCGCCGTTATGGGGCGGTTAACGGTTCTGAATTCCTTCAACGAGTAAAAGCACAGGTTGAACATGAGCTTACACTCATTGCCAAGCTTGGGTTTGCAGGCTACTTTCTCATCGTCTGGGACATTGTTCGCTTTTGCAAAGAGCATGACATCCTGATTCAAGGACGTGGAAGTGCGGCTAACTCCGTTGTTTGCTATGCCTTGGAGATAACAGCAGTTGACCCAATTGGGATGGGCCTGCTATTCGAACGTTTTCTCAGCGAGAACAGGGGAGAATGGCCGGATATTGATCTGGACCTCCCCTCTGGGGATAAGCGCGAACAGGCAATTCAACATGTCTACCAACGTTATGGAGAACTTGGCGCCGCTATGTGCGCTAATGTCATCACCTATCGCGGCAGATCCGCGGCCAGAGAAGTTGGAAAAGCACTTGGCTTTGATCAGGATTCGTTGCGACGCCTCTTGGGGCTTGTCAATCGCTTCGAATGGCGCGGGCCCACTGACACAATGGCACACTCGTTCAATGATGCCGGTTTTGACATAGCGCATCCACGCATAGCGAAGTATCTCGAGTTATGCATGCGAATCCAGGACCTGCCACGCCATCTTGGTCAACACTCCGGCGGGATGGTTATTTGCCGCGGTGAGTTAGACGCCGTCGTTCCGTTGGAACGCGCGTCCATGCCAGGGCGGACAGTAGTTCAGTGGGACAAAGAGGACTGCGCCGATCTTGGAATTATCAAGGTTGACTTACTTGGTCTTGGCATGATGGCAGCCCTCAAGGATTGCTTAGATCTAATCCCGAAGCATTACGGTAAGGAGATCGATCTGGCGCACTTACCCGAGGATGACGAGGTATATAAGACACTTCAGCGTGCAGATACTGTCGGAATGTTTCAGGTGGAGAGCCGCGCACAGATGGCTTCGCTTCCGCGTAATCGGCCCGAGAGGTTCTACGACGTTGTCGTTCAGGTTGCGATCATTAGACCGGGACCAATCGTTGGAAAAATGATGCATCCCTATATGCGGCGACGGCAGAACAAAGAGGAGATCACGTATCCACATCCATTACTTAAATCGGTTCTCGAACGCACTCTAGGCGTTCCGCTCTTCCAAGAGCAGCTGCTGCGAATGGCAATGACAGTGGCGGATTTTTCAGGTGCAGAAGCTGAAGAACTCCGTCGTGCCGTAGGAATGCGGCGATCGTGGGACCGAATGAAGAATCTCGAAGGCAGGCTCCGGGCCGGCATGACTGCGAAAGGAATCGATGGGGCGACCCAAGGGACGATTATTCAGAACATCACTTCATTCGCACTCTACGGCTTTCCTGAATCGCACGCGGCGAGTTTTGCCCTTCTTGCGTATGCTTCCGCATATTTCAAGGTTAAATATCTAGCGGCGTTTACATGCGCAATTCTGAATAACCAGCCGATGGGATTTTATATGCCTGCGGTCCTTGTAAAAGATGCACAGAGACATGGCCTTCGCGTAAAGCGGATTGACATTCACAGATCGGAATGGCCATGCACTATCGAACGTGAGACGGACGGAACACTATCTATGCGTTTGGGACTTGGTTATGCGAAGGGGCTTAGTAGGCAGACTGCAGAAGCTATCGTGGCCTCTCGCCAGGACGATGGAGTTTATCAGTCGATAGATGAGCTGGTTGCGCGTATCTCATCACTGACACCCAAAGAAATAACAACGCTGGCTCGGATTGGCGCTCTCAATTCGGTGGAAGGAATCGCACATCGACGCGATGCTTTGTGGCAGGTCCAGCGAGCCGGAAGGCCAGAAGGGCCACTGCTGCGTGCAAACAGCGGACATTTGCGTGAGCCGACTACTCATGCACCATTGAAACAGATGACGAACGCAGAACGCATCGTTGCAGATTATTCCGGAACAGGATTGACGATCGACAGGCACCCAATGGCGTGTCGTAGAGGAAAATTACAACAGAGTGGAGTGTTATCTGCAAAGGAACTGTGGGATGTCCGAGGTGGAGTTTTCGTGCTAATCGCTGGCTGTGTTATTGCAAGGCAACGGCCGGGAACGGCGAAGGGTTTCATCTTTCTCTCCATCGAAGATGAGACCGGCATTGCAAATGTGATCGTGACCCCAGATGTATATGAACAACACCGTATGATTGTGACACGCAGCAAGTTCATCTGTGCTGAGGGGCCGTTGCAGAATCAAGAAGGCGTCATTCACGTGAAGGCGATTCGTCTAACAGCTCTCTCGGAAGAAGGACTCGAGGTTCGTTCACACGATTTCCATTAATGCGCTGCGTGAAGATCTAAAAGAGCTAGGTTCAGCTCTAATACATTCACCCGCGGCTCACCAAGCAATCCAAACTGTCTAGGCGCGACATGCTCGAGGACCAGCTCGCGAACAGAATCCTCCGATAGATTCCGCTCGTGAGCGATACGAGAGACCTGATAAAGCGCGGCAGCAGGAGTAATGTCGGGATCGAGTCCTGATCCCGAAGTCGTCACTAAATCAACCGGGACAGCTGATCCCGTTCCTTCGGTTGCAACGCTTGTCGCCACGCGATCTGAAAGCGCTTTGCTAGTAGGCGCGAGATTCGTACCAGACGAACCTGACGCATCATAGCCAGTACCCGCAGCAGAAGGGCGGCTGTGAAAGAATCCTGCGCCGGTAAAAGACTGGCCAATCAAGCGCGAGCCAATCAGGTCGCCATTCTTGACTATCAATTCACCATCTGCCTGGCTATGAAATGCCAGGCGTGAAATCCCTGCAATCAATAGTGGATAAATTATGCCCAGTAAAATCGCTGTGATAGCAGTGTATAAGCAAGCAGTTATCACGTTTTTCTTCATCTTGTCTAATCTCCTACGCGAGGTGCAGTGCGGTGATCACTACATCGATCAGTTTTATCCCAATGAATGGAACAACGATTCCTCCGATTCCATACACGATCAAATTTCGACGTAACATAGCAGCGGCGGACATCGGTTTATAGGCGACGCCGCGCAACGCGAGCGGGATAAGAGCAATGATGATCAAAGCATTAAAGATTACAGCTGACAACACGGCCGATTGTCCGTTGTGAAGATGCATAATGTTGAGTGCGTTGAGCACTGGGAATACGCCGGCGAACATCGCAGGAATAATGGCGAAATACTTGGCAACATCGTTCGCAATTGAGAAGGTCGTCAAGGCTCCTCGGGTCATCAACAGCTGCTTCCCAATGGCTACCACTTCAATCAACTTGGTCGGATTTGAATCAAGATCGACCATGTTCCCGGCTTCTTTCGCTGCTTGGGTTCCCGAATTCATAGCCAATCCCACATCGGCCTGGGCTAACGCGGGTGCATCGTTCGTACCATCTCCCGTCATCGCGACCAACTTGCCATTACCCTGCTCGCGCTTGATAAGGTCCATCTTGTCTTTGGGCTTTGCTTCGGCAAGAAAATCATCAACCCCCGCCTCGCGAGCGATCGCAGCTGCGGTCAATGGATTGTCTCCTGTGATCATGATCGTGCGAATGCCCATGGCGCGCAGATGGTCAAAACGCTCGCGCATACCGCCCTTAACAACGTCCTTCAGGTGAATGACACCAAGCGCGCGGCCGTTTTCAGCAACCACCAGTGGCGTGCCACCGTTGGTTGCGATCCTCTCTACGGTTTCGCGCACCTCAATCGGCATATGCGAACCGTGCTCAGAAAGGTACTTTGTGATGGCATCTACCGCACCCTTGCGAATGCTTCGTCCATCTACCTCTACACCACTCATGCGAGTGACGGCCGAAAATGGTATGAACTCCGCGTTGAATTGAGCCAACTCACGCGCGCGCAGGTTGTACTTTTCCTTTGCGAGGACGACGATGGAACGTCCCTCAGGTGTCTCATCAGCTAGAGATGATAGTTGGGCTGCATCCGCAAAGGCTCTCTCGTCGACACCTTGAGCGGGCACGAACTCCGACGCTTGTCGGTTGCCGAGCGTAATCGTCCCAGTCTTATCAAGCAAAAGTGTGTTGACATCGCCAGCAGCTTCGACAGCGCGACCGGAAGTTGCTAGGACGTTGTGCTGCACGAGACGGTCCATGCCTGCGATGCCGATTGCCGATA
>Ga0070761_10002145_pt1 | contig 12168 bp, 8 predicted proteins | sample HubBroMetageREF1_FD_66724 | JGI IMG/M metagenome (GOLD analysis project Ga0070761, IMG submission 66724) | Reference soil microbial communities from the Hubbard Brook experimental Forest, New Hampshire, USA - Hubbard Brook CCASE Soil... | ecosystem: Environmental > Terrestrial > Soil > Temperate...
TCCAGCAGCGAGGTCTTGCCGTGATCCACGTGACCCATGACGGTGACCACCGGCGGACGCGGCTCCCCCTCGATTTTGGTCGGCGCGAGCTGCGCGCCCTGCAGGCCCTCCTCGATCTGATTCTCTTTGAGCACCTTGGCGGTGTGCCCCATCTCCTCGACCACCAGCACCGCGGTGTCCTGCTCGATGGGCTGATTGATGGTGGCCATCACGCCCATGTTCATGAGCACCTTGATGACCTCGGTCGCCTTGACCGCCATCTTCTGCGCCAGCTCCGCCACGGTGACGGTCTCGCCGATACCGACCTCGCGCACCACCGGCGCGGTCGGCATCTCAAAGCCATGGCGTCCGTCAGCGGAGCCCTGCGCCGGCCGCGCCTTGGCACGGCGCTTTTTCTTGTAGCGCGAGCTGACGTCGCTGGTGACGTGCAGCTCTTTGCGGCCATAGCGGGTGTGGCGGTCATCGGGCACCGGCACCACGGCCGGGGTGGGCACGGCCTGCACTCTCTCCGGCGTCGTGGCGCGTCGTTCCTGTTCCTCGCGCTCGCGGGCGCGTCGCGTCTCGTCGTCGCGGCTGCGCTGCTCGGCGGTGCGGCGCGCATCTTCCTGGGCCCGGCGCCGGGTTTCCTCTTCCTCCACGCGGCGGCGGTTTTCCGCCTCCAGCCGCTCGCGCTCGCGTCGCTCGGCCTCGGCGCGCTCACCTTCGGCGCGCGCCGCGTCCTGCGCCTGGCGGTGGCGCTGATCGATCTCATCCTGTTGTACCCGCGCCTGCTCCTCGAGCACGTCGCGCTTGATGTAAGTGCGCTTGCGGCGCACCTCAACGTTCACGGTGCGGGCGCGCCCCTGAGTGCTCGCCAGCTTCAGCTCGCTTTGGGTCTTGCGCTTGAGGGTGATCTTGCGCGGTGCGCCATCGCTGTCCGCTTCGCTGCCGTGGCTGCGGCGCAGATGCGTCAGCAACTCGAGCTTGGCATCGTCGCTGATGCGCGCGTCGGGTCCGGAGACTTTGATGCCCGCCTGGTCAAGCTGCACGAGCAGCCGGTCCACCGGTACCTTCAGTACCTCGGCAAACTGGGAAACGCTTACTTCCGCCATACGCTCAAACCTCGTCCCGTTGCACTCAGGTAGCCGCCTCGAACCAGGGGGCGCGTGCCGTCATAATCAGCTTCGCCGCCCGGTCCGCTGCCAGCCCCTCGATGTCCGCGAGCTCATCCACCGACTGCTCGGCCAGATCCTCGCGGGTGCGCACACCGCGCCGCGCCAGGGTGAGCGCCAGATCCGGGCTCATGCCCTCGAGCAGCAGCAGGTCATCCGCCGGCATGGATTGATCGAGGGTCTCTTCGCTCGCGATCGCCTGCGTGAGCAGCATGTCACGCGCACGGTTGCGCAGCTCCTTGACCATGTCATCGTCGAACTCGTCAATCGCGGCGAGCTCCGCCTGCGGCACGTAGGCGATCTCCTCGATGGTGGAGAAACCCTCCTGCACCAGGATGGTGGCAACGTCCTCATCGACGTCGAGCTGCTTCATGAAGTTCTGCACCAGCTCTTTCGATTCGGTCTCGCTCTTCGCCTCCGCGTCCGACTCGGTCATCACGTTCAGGTCCCAGCCGGTGAGCTGGCTTGCGAGGCGGATATTCTGCCCGCCGCGGCCGATCGCCTGCGACAGCTTCTCCTCGGTGACCGCGATGTCCATGCTGTGCGCTTCCTCGTCGACCACCACCGACATGACCTCGGCGGGCGACATGGCGTTGATCACGAACTGCGCCGGATTGGCGTTGTGCGGAATGATGTCGACGCGCTCGCCGGCGATCTCGTTGGAGACCGCCTGCACGCGCGAGCCGCGCATGCCGACGCAGGCGCCGACCGGATCAATGCGCGGATCGTTGCTCTTCACGGCGATCTTGGCGCGCACCCCGGCGTCACGTGCCGCGCCCAGGATCTGGATCAGGCCCTGCCCGACCTCGGGGACTTCCAGCTTGAACAGCTCGATCAGGAACTCAGGCGCGGTGCGGGTGAGAAATAACTGTGGGCCGCGCGGCTCGGAACGCACTTCTTTCAGGAAAGCCTTGATGCGGTCCTGGGGCTTGGCCTGCTCGCGCGGAATCATGTCGGTGCGCGGCACGAAACCTTCGGCGTTGGAACCTAAGTCGATGTAGATGCCGTTGCGATCGATGCGCTTCACCACGCCACTGACCAGGGTGCCGACGCGGTCGCGGTAGGCTTCCACGACCTGGGCGCGCTCCGCCTCGCGCACCTTCTGCACGATCACCTGCTTGGCCTGCTGCGCGGCGATGCGCCCGAAGGCGGCTGATTCCATCGGCTCCTCGACGTAGCCGCCGATCTCGGCCTTCGCATCCACATCCAGCGCGTCCTCGAGTCGCAGCTCCCGCTCAGGCACCTCGAGTTCCTTGGAATCGTCGGCGAATACCTTCCAGCGGCGAAAGGTCTCGTAGTCGCCGCTCTTGCGGTCGATCGCCACGCGCGCGTCCCACTCCTCGCCGTGCTTCTTGCGGCTCGCAGAGGCGAGCGCCGCTTCCAGCGCCTCGAAGATTACTTCCTTATCGACGCCCTTCTCGTTGGAGACGGCATCGACCACCATCAGGATTTCCTTGTTCACAGTCGCATCCACCTCAGGCTCGTTACTGCCGATACGCGCGCGCCCCTTCATTAAGAGGCGAGCCTTGCCTTGCCAATCTCACCAAACACCAGTGCCACGCGCTCGCGGTCGACCTCGAGCGCGATCCCCGCCTCATCCACGCCCAGCAGCGTGCCGGTATAGCGGCGCCGGCCGGCACGCGGCTCCTTCAGCTCCACGAACACCCGCGCGCCGACGAAGCGGCCAAAGTGCGCCGGCGTGCGCAGCACGCGGTCGAAACCCGGCGAAGATACCTCCAGCGTGTAGGCAGTCGGAATCGGATCCTCGGCCTCCAGCAGTGCCGAGGTTTCCCGGCTCACCTGCGCGCAATCCTCAACGCCCACGCCCGCCGGCGCATCTATAAAGAGCCGCACCTGCGCGCGCCCCTGCCCCGCACCGAACTCCAGATCCACCAGCTCGTAGCCGAGCCTGCCGAGCACCGGCTCGACCAGCCCGATCAGCCGCTCGCGCATGGATTGCGTCACCGTTTGCGGTCCTACAAACAAAAATGGGCCTGAAGGCCCACCCAAAAAACAAAAAGCCCCGTGGGGGGCTTTCCGGTCATGCTGTCTCGGGGGTGTCGCGCGTCGAAGAGCTTTCCGACCGAAACACCAGCCACCCATCCCGGCGGCCTATAGCCCGCGAGGGCCGCGCATTCTACCGGATCCTGACGGTCAGGGAAACTGTCGTTTCCTTAGCTATCATTCACGCCCGTTCACGAGGTGCCCCCAATGCCGGATACCGCCCGCCCCGCACTGCGCGCCCCGCACGGCACGACCTTGAGCTGTCGCAGCTGGCTCACCGAAGCCCCATTGCGGATGCTCCTGAACAACCTCGACCCGGAGGTCGCTGAGCGCCCGGGTGACCTCGTCGTCTATGGCGGCATCGGCAAGGCTGCACGCAACTGGGAGTGCTTTGACCAGATCGTGGCGGCGCTGCGCGCCCTCGGCGACGAGGAGACTCTTCTTATCCAATCCGGCAAGCCGGTCGGGGTATTCCGCACCCACACGGACGCACCCAGGGTGCTCATCGCCAACTCCAACCTGGTGGCACGCTGGGCGGACTGGGAGCACTTCAACGCCCTGGACCGCAAGGGTCTGATGATGTTCGGCCAGATGACCGCGGGCTCCTGGATCTACATCGGCAGCCAGGGAATCGTCCAGGGCACCTACGAGACGTTTGTGGAGATGGGACGCCAGCATTTCAACGGCAATCTCGCCGGCAAATGGATCCTGACCGCAGGCTTAGGGGGCATGGGCGGCGCGCAGCCGCTGGCAGCGACCATGGCGGGCGCCTCCATGCTGGCGGTGGAGTGCCGTCCGGAGCGCATCGCCAAGCGGCTGCAGACAAAGTACCTCGACGTGCAGGCGGCGCATCTGGATGAAGCTCTGGAGATGCTCGAGCGGGCGCGGCGGGCGGGCAAGCCGCTGTCGGTGGGACTCCTGGGCAATGCCTGCGAAGTGCTCCCGGAACTGCTGCGCCGGGGCGTGCGCCCGGATGCCGTGACCGACCAGACTTCCGCGCACGATCCGGTCAACGGCTACCTGCCCGGCGGCTGGACGCTGGAAAAATGGGACCGGCTGCGCGGCGCCGACCCCGCGCAGGTTGCCAAAGAGGCGTGCGCGTCCATGGCGCGCCACGTCGAGGCGATGCTCGCCTTTCAGAAAGCCGGCATTCCGGTGTTCGACTACGGCAACAACCTGCGCCAGGTGGCCTTCGATGCCGGGGTCAAGGACGCCTTCGCTTTTCCGGGATTCGTGCCCGCATACGTGCGGCCGCTGTTCTGCCGCGGCGTGGGACCTTTTCGCTGGGTCGCGCTGTCCGGCGACCCGCAGGACATCGCCCGCACAGACATGAAGGTGCGGGAGCTGCTGCCGAAGGACACGCACCTGCACCACTGGCTCGACATGGCGCGCGAGCGCATCCAGTTCCAGGGCCTGCCGGCGCGCATCTGCTGGGTGGGTCTGGGCGACCGGCATCGCCTGGGGCTGGCGTTCAACGAAATGGTGGCGCGCGGGGAACTGAAGGCGCCGATCGTCATCGGCCGCGATCACCTCGACTCAGGCTCCGTCGCCAGCCCCAATCGCGAGACCGAAGCCATGCGCGATGGCTCGGATGCGGTCGCCGACTGGCCGCTGCTCAATGCCCTGCTGAACACCGCCAGCGGCGCCACCTGGGTCTCGATTCATCACGGCGGCGGTGTCGGCATGGGCTACTCGCAGCACGCCGGCGTCGTCATCGTGTGCGACGGCACGCCCGCGGCCGCGCGGCGCATCGAGCGCGTGCTGTGGAACGATCCGGCCACCGGCGTCATGCGGCACGCGGATGCCGGTTACGAGAGCGCGATCGCGTGCGCACGTGAGCAGCGGCTCAATCTGCCGTTTCTGCGTGGGCTTTGAGGCTTAGGCGCCAGGCACCATGACCGAGCCACTGAAAGTCTGGCGTAACGCGAAGCTCGCGACCTGCGACGCCGGTGCACGCTGCATCGAGCGTGGCGCGCTCCTGACACGCGGCGCCCGCATCGAATGGGTCGGGGAGGAAGCTGCGCTGCCGGCGGCGGCCCGCCTGGCGACCCCCGGGCAGGAGCACAATCTCGAGGGCGCCTGGGTCACCCCCGGACTCATCGACTGCCACACCCACCTGGTGTTCGCCGGCACCCGCGCCAACGAGTATGCGCAGCGGCTGCGGGGACGATCGTACGAGGACATCGCCCGCAGTGGCGGTGGGATCCTCGCCACCATGCGCGCGGTGCGCGCCGCGAGTGCGGCCCAGCTGTTCGATGAAAGCGCGCCACGCCTGGCGGCGCTGTGCGCCGAGGGCGTCACCACCATCGAGATCAAATCAGGCTACGGACTCACCCTTGCGGATGAGGCCAAGATGCTGCGCGTCGCGCGTGAGCTCGGGCGCGCTTTCCCGGTGACGGTGCGCGCCACGCTGCTGGCCGCGCATACCCTGCCGCCGGAGTATGCCGGCCGGCCCGACGCCTACATCGATGACATCGCGCTGCAGTGGTTGCCGGCGCTCGCGGCGGAAGGGCTCGTGGATGCCGTGGACGTGTTCTGCGAGAGCATCGCCTTCAGCGTCGCGCAGGCGCAGCGCCTCTTCGAGGCGGCGGCAGCGCACGGCATCCCGGTCAAGGCGCACGCGGAGCAGCTGAGCAATCAGGGCGCCTCGCTGCTCGCGGCGCGGCATCGGGCGCTCTCCAGCGATCACCTGGAGTACGCGGGCGCCGCGGAAGCTGCGGCGCTGGCGCAGGCCGGAAGCGTGGCGGTATTGCTGCCGGTCGCCTTCTACTGCCTGGGTGATACGCACAAGCCGCCCATCCAGGCGCTGCGGGCGGCCAACACGGCGCTCGCAATAGCGAGCGACTGCAACCCCGGATCCGCGCCCGGGGCGTCGCTCCTCCTGGCGATGAGCATGGCGACGCGCCTCTTTGGGCTGACCGCCGAGGAAGCCCTCCTCGGGGTGACACGCCACGCCGCGCAGGCGCTCGGGCTGGCCGCCGAACGCGGCTGCCTTGCGCCCGGTCAGGCGGCGGATTTCGTGGTGTGGAACGTGAGCTCCCCCGAGGAGCTTGGTTACTGGATCGGATTCAATCCCCGCCGCAGCGTCGTGCGCGCGGCAGAGGTGCAGCGATGGCCGAATATGAACCCCTGAAACTCGGCGTGCGCGCGCTGCATCTGGCGGATCTGCGGCGCGTGTATGAGGGACCCTTGAGCGTGCAGATCGACGCCGGCGCCTTAGGGCCCGTGCGCGAGGCGCACGCGGTCACCGTGCGGCTTGCTACCGCGGACGCACCCGCCTACGGCATCAACACCGGATTCGGACTGCTGGCGCAGACGCGCATCCCCGCCGCGCAGCGCTCGCTCCTGCAACGCAACATCATCCTCTCGCACAGCAGCGGCGTCGGCCCGCTCCTCGATGATGCGATCGTGCGCCTGGTGCTGGTGCTGAAGCTGGCGAGCCTGTTGCAGGGCTTCTCCGGCGTGAGCGAGGAGCTGGTGCGCTTTCTTGAGCGGCTCATCAACGCCGGTCTCTACCCGTGCGTCCCCGCGCAGGGGTCGGTTGGGGCCAGTGGTGATCTGGCGCCCCTCGCGCACCTCTCGTTGAGCGTCCTCGGCCTTGGCACCATTCGCCGTCACGGCGAGATACTGCCGGCGGCCGAAGCGCTTGCGCAGGAAGGCATGGCGCCGCTCAATCTTGGCCCCAAGGAGGGGCTGGCGCTGCTCAACGGCACGCAGGTGTCCACCGCGCTGGCACTGGCGGGCCTGTTCGAGCTCGAAACCGTGTTCGCAGCCGCAGTGGTGAGCGGGGCGCTCAGCCTCGACGCGCTGCAAGGCAGCGACGCGCCCTTCGACCCGCGCATTCAGCACGTGCGCGGCCACGACGGCCAGGCGCGCGTGGCGCAGGTGTACCGGGAGCTGCTTGCAGGCAGTGAGATCCGCGAATCGCATCGCACCTGCGAGCGCGTGCAGGACCCCTACTCGCTGCGCTGCCAGCCGCAGGTGATGGGCGCGTGCCTGGACCTGATGACGCAGCAGGCCGCAACTCTCAGCACCGAAGCCAACGCGGTCACCGACAATCCACTCATCTTCCCGGATTCGGGCGAGGCGTTGTCGGGCGGAAATTTTCACGCCGAGCCGGTGGCGTTCGCCGCCGACATCCTGGCACTGGCGTGTGCGGAGATCGGCTCCATCGCCGAGCGGCGCGTGGCGCTGCTGGTGGATCCGAAGATGAGTGGCCTGCCGCCATTTCTCGCCCCGGACAGCGGCGTGAACTCCGGCTTCATGATGGCGCAGGTGACCGCCGCCGCGCTGGTGGCGGAGAACCGCATGCTGTGTCATCCGGCGAGCATCGACAACATCCCCACGTCCGCGAACCAGGAAGACCACGTCAGCATGGCCACGCATGGCGCGCGGCGCCTGCTCGCCATGACCGGCAACGCGCTCAATGTCATCGCGGTGGAATTTCTCGCCGCCTGTCAGGGGCTGGATCTGCGGGCACCGCTGAAGAGTTCGCCGCTTCTGCAAAGCGCCCACGGCGCGCTGCGGCTGAAGGTACCGTTCGCGAGCACCGATCGCCTCCTGGCGCCCGACATCGAAGCCGCGGCGCTCACCGTGCGCCTGCGCGAAGTGCAGTCGCTCGCGAACCAACTGGTGCCGAGCCGGCGCTGACGGCAAGACCTGTAGGCAACAGTTATAATGCGCCCCCGACAGGACAGTCGGCTGGGGATGTTGTTGATCCGCAACAATCCATGGCGCGGGCATCAGTACCCCTCTCGTGTCTTGGTTAGTTAAAGGAGTATTTCACGATGAGGCGTTTCATCCTCTCCCTGGCGCTCGCCTGCGCGCCCCTGGCGGCATTTGCCGGCGACGAAGTCGGACAGTGGTATATCAACCCGTTTATCGGCGGCATCGACGCCGACTCCAGGCGCGACACCAGCGAGAGCGCCGTCGACTACGGTGTTGGTTTCGGCAAGCACTTCGCCGAGGACTGGAGTCTGGAGCTGAATTTCAACCGCGCCAGCCTGCGCGACAAGTTCGACAGCAGCGACACGACGCTGAGCGACCTGTCGCTCGACCTGCTGCGCGTGTGGCGCCGCGACTCGACGTTCGCGCCCTACGTGTCCGCCGGCGCCGGCTGGCTGCGCCAGTCCGAAAGCGGTACCGACAACCGCGACTTCCTCGCCCCGCAAGTCGGCATCGGCGCATTCATCAAGCTGTGGGAGAACGCCGATTCCTCGCAGAGCTTCTCCTTGCGGCCTGATATCAAGGTGCGCTGGGCTCGCCCCGATTCGAGCGACGACCTGCGGGATTACCTGTACACCCTCGGCTTCACCTTCTCGTGGGGCCCCGGCAAGGTCGCGCCGCCGCCGCCGCCCCCGCCAGTAGCCGCTCCGCCGCCGCCCCCGCCGCCGGTCGCCCCGCCGCCGCCACCGCCACCTGAACCACCGGTTAAGCAGGACGTGGTGCTCGAGGGTGTGACATTCGCGACGGACTCAGCGGAGCTTGTGGGCGACTCGAAGAGCGTGCTCGAGAAGGCTGCCGACGGCCTGAAGCAGCATCATCGAATCAAGGTGGAGATCCAGGGTCACACCGACTCCACCGCCAGCGCCGCGTACAATATGGCTCTGTCGCAGCGCCGCGCTGAGTCAGTGCGCGACTACCTCGTGAACGCCGGGGTCCCGGCGGAGCAGCTGACGGCCAAGGGCTACGGTCTGACGCAGCCGGTTGCGAGCAACAAGACTCGCGAAGGCCGCGCGCAGAACCGCCGCGTCGTCATGCACGTCCTGGACAACCCGAACGACGTGACGGTCCACAAGGAAGGTCAGGCGCAGGCGCAGTAAGCGCAAAGGACCGCGGAAAGGTGCCCGCGGCCGCTAAGGTCGCGGGCCCTTACATTTTGTAACGGGCGCCAGGCGTGCTGCGGCGACGCCGCATCACAAGATCCTCAAGCCTCAGACGGGAGCGTAATCCGCAGCCTTTTGCGCCTTGTCCGGAGCGTCCGCCGGCGACTCGTGATTTGGCTGCTGCTCGCGCTTGATGCGCTCGTAAATCTCTTCGCGGTGCACGGCGACATGCTTCGGTGCATTAATGCCGACGCGAACCTGATTTCCCTTAACCCCCAGAACCGTGATGGTGACGTCGTCGCCAATCATCACTGTCTCACCCACTCGGCGCGTGAGAATCAGCATGTTCTTCCTCTCATCGTCATAGATGTACGCACCCCCCGGGCGGGCATCAACAACGCGATTCCGCTGTACTTCCGTCCTCTCCGAATCCCCGCTGCCAGGCAGGACTGGGGAAGAATTAAACCATCGTATAGAAAAATTAAATCACTATATAGTGCTTTCAGCGAGCGCCAGCGAGGCCGCGACCCTGGTGCTCATGGCGGCTCCCGTCAGGAGGTGCACGCATCCGGGGGCGGGCACCGCCACACCCCGCAATCCAAGCCCCAAAAGGGCCTCAGCATTCACCCGCGCCGTATCGGCCACGCCAATCCGCACCCGACCCGCAACTGCTTGCACCGTAAGTACGTTGGCGCGGCCTCCCAGGGCGGCCAGGAGCGCCCCGGCATCGGGCGGATTGTTACCAACTGTAACAGACGCGGGCGGCGGCGACATCGCCGGCGGGAGGGAGCGCTGGGCCTCCCGGATCTCCCCGGCCAGCTGATCCGCCACGGTGCCCACGACCACCTGCAGGGTATTGGATGAGGGACGCACCAGACCCCGCGACCCCAGGCGTGTCAGCGTGGCTTCCTCGACCGCGGCCTGACTTGCCACGGTAAGCCGCAGGCGCGTTGTGCAGGCAGTCACCGACTGCAGATTGGCACTCCCGCCGAGGGCTGCGAGCCATTGAGCACCGCGGTCCGCGGGGTCGGCGACCGGCGCGGAGGCCGGTGCCATGCTCTGCGCGGGGTCACGGCCGGGGGTCTTCAGGTCAAAGCGGACGATCACGAAGCGGAACAGGGTGTAGTACAGGGCGAAGTACCCCACCCCCACCGGCAGGAGCCACAGCGGCCGTGTGGCACGGTTGTAGTTCAGGACGTAATCAAAGAGGCCCGCGGAAAAACCGAACCCGAGCCGCACGTGCAGGGCGTTCATGAGGATGAAGGCGATGCCGGTGAGCAGCGCGTGCACGGCGTACAGCGCCGGCGCCAGAAAAATAAACGTGAACTCGATGGGCTCGGTGACGCCGGTGAGCAGTGATGTGAGGGCGATCGACCCCAGGAGTCCTGCGACCGCGCGTCGCCGCCCGGGGAGCGCCGTGTGATACATCGCCAGACATGCCCCCGGCAGGCCGAACATCATCACCGGGAAGAAGCCCGACATGAACGCGCCGGCATTCGGGTCGCCGGCGAAGAAACGCTTCAGATCGCCGGTGACGCCGTGATAATCCCCGAGCAGGAACCAGGCGATGTTGTTGATGATGTGATGGAGCCCGGTGACGATGAGCACACGGTTCAGCACGCCGTAGGCGAACAGGCCGAAGGCCCCGGCGTTCAGCACCCAGTGGCTCAAGGCATCCATGCCCTGCTCCAGGTGTTGCCATTGCGTGCCGAATAGCGCCGCCAGCAGCAGTCCCGCCAGTCCGCTCACGATCGGCACGAAACGTCGTCCGCCAAAGAAACTCAGGTAACTCGGCAGGTTGATGTTGTAAAAGCGGTTGTAGAGTGCGCCGGCGATCAGTCCGGAAAGAATGCCGACCGGCACGCTGAGCTTGCCGAGCTCCTGCGCCTTGTAGGCGGCGGTGGCGAGTTCGCGTGCGCGCCCCGTCACGTCCGCGAGCGCCGCGGGCGGCACCGCGATCAGCACCTCCGCGCCCTTGGTGGCGACCAGGTACGCGACTACGGCCGCGAGCCCCGCCGCGCCGTGATTCTCACGCGCCAGACCCACTGCAACACCGATCGCGAACAGCAGGCCGAGGTTGGAGAAGATCGCCAGGCCCGCGGCGGCGACCGAGGCGGAATCAAGCAGGTCGGGCTGGCCCAGGCGCATCAGCAGGCCCGCGATGGGCAGCACGGCAATGGGCAGCATGAGCGCGCCGCCCACTTTCTGCAGCCCCGGGAGCAGCCGCTGCATCAAGAGACACCCCCTGCCGGCGCCGCTGTGCGCGCGAGCAGCTCGCGCACCGCCGCGGCCGTATCGGCCTGCAGCGCCTGCTGCGCAAGCTCGCGGCAGGCGGCCATGGCAACGCTGCCGATACGGGCCTTCAACTGCGGGATCACGGCCGGCACGGCCGACAGTTCCTGCACACCCAGGCCGATAAGAAGTGGCGCCGCCAGCGGCTCGGAGGCGAGGCCGCCGCACACCGCGACGTGGCGACCGTGCGCGCGCGCCGCCTGCGCCGTGCGCGCGATGAGACGCAGCACCGCCGGGTGCACGGCGTCGAGCCGCGCGGCCAGCAGTGGATGCCCGCGGTCCATGGCGAGGGTGTACTGGGTAAGGTCATTGGTGCCGATGGAAAGAAAGTCCGCCACCCGGGCCAGTGATTCGGCGAGCAATGCGGATGCCGGCGTCTCGATCATCACGCCGACCTTGATCTCATCCCCGCCAAGCTCGCGGCGCAGCTCCTCGAGCAGCGCGCGCACGGCCAGCAGCTCGTCCACATCGGTGATCATCGGCAACAACAGGCGGCAGTGTGTCCGGTCGCGCAGCGCGAGCACCGCGCGCAGTTGCGTGCGCAAAAGCTGCGGGTAGGCGAGCCCGGTGCGCACGCCGCGCAGTCCGAGCGCCGGATTCTCCTCTGGCGGCAGCGGCAGGTAGGCGATCGGCTTGTCCCCGCCCGCATCGAGCGTGCGGATGGTCAGCGGGCGGGCCCCAAGCGCAGCTGCGATCGCCTGGTACGCGGCGGTCTGCTCGGCCTCGCTCGGCGCGGATTGCCGGTCAAGGAACAGGAACTCGGTGCGCAGCAGGCCACAGCCCTCCGCACCGTTCTTCACGGCGATCTTCGCTTCCGCGAGCGAACCGATATTGGCCAGCACCTCGATGCGGATGCCGTCGGCAGTGCGGCATTCCCTCTGCGCCGCGGTCAGCTC
>Ga0070761_10002147_pt1 | contig 12161 bp, 11 predicted proteins | sample HubBroMetageREF1_FD_66724 | JGI IMG/M metagenome (GOLD analysis project Ga0070761, IMG submission 66724) | Reference soil microbial communities from the Hubbard Brook experimental Forest, New Hampshire, USA - Hubbard Brook CCASE Soil... | ecosystem: Environmental > Terrestrial > Soil >...
GTTGAGTTTCCGCCGCACCGCTCGGTGCGAGGCAGTCCTGCAACTTCTCTAATTGCGCCACGGCTGTCGCATTTTGCTGTGCTGTCCCGGCGCTTTGATCCAAAGCGTTGGTATTAGCGCGGCTGGCCGGTTGGGTGTTGCCAGTAGCCGGATTTGCTTCCTGCACTGAGGTCTGCGGTTGATTTTGCGTTCGCGGCGACTGGATCTGATTTTGATTCGCGCTGGCGATGGCGAGCTGCGCAGTACTCCGCGTCGGATTGGCCGAGCCGACCACGGCATTTTGCTGTGAACTGTTCGCTGCCGCCTGCACATCCTGGACAATTTGCCGCAGCGCCGCGGGATCGTTGACCCAATTCAACATTCCCTCGCGGCTTATCAAGCTCAGAGTTTGCGGATCAATGCCGAGCTGCTGCAGCACGCGGTCAAGCTGCTGCAGAGTCTGCTTGGCCGGCGCCGCGCGCGAAGCGCTTGCCGTCGTGACAGTCGCGGTCGCGTCCGCGTTCGTGGTGGCCGTCGTGGCAGGAGATTGAGTGCCCGCAGTCGTTTGCGCAGCGGGTGCCGCAGCTACGGCCGGGGCGTTACTCGGGACCGTCGGTGGGGTCGCAGCAGTAGCCGTGTCTTGAGTCGGTGGAAATGTCGTCGTCTGGGAGAGCAATGCGAATGTCGCGGGTTGTGCGTTTCCTGCGGAAGGTGCAGTTTGTTGGCGTTGCTGCGGCAGCCGTGTTCCGGAGAGGGACACCCCGTATCCTGCACCGCCTTAGGCTCTAGAGCAGCGGAAACCCCGCGCGCCGGAAGCAGCCGGAAGCACCGGGCTGGCGGCCTGGGTCTGCAGAACCTGGACGTTCTCCGCCGCGCTGGCAGCCGAGCTATCGTGGAGCGCCGCGATTTGCAGGTCGATCGAGCCCATCCAAACCTCGTCTTATTCAGCTAAGTCGTGCACAATCAGCTGTTCAAGCCGGTGAACCTGCTACGCGTGTTCCATCGCGCGTCCAGGTCGAGACCTACCTTTCCTGTCTAGCGTATCGGCGGGCACGCTTACAGCATTAGCCCAAATTCGCCCTTCGCAGTCCGATTGTCTCGCCTGGGCCGTTCCGCGTACAATGGCTTTTCACCCAAACGCCCATGGCTACGCCCTTTACGATCCTTCCGAACTCTACGCCGCCGCAGGGGGCGCATCCGCGGCCGTCGTGGTTGCGCGTGCGATTTTTCGGCGGGCCAAAATATCAGGAACTGAAGCGCACGATGCGCACGCTGGATCTGCACACGGTGTGCGAGAGCGCGCGCTGCCCCAACATGGGCGAATGTTGGGAACACGGCACGGCCACGTTCATGATTTTGGGCGACATCTGCACGCGGGCGTGCGGATTCTGCGCGGTGCCGAGCGGCAAACCTCTGGGCCCTCCGGCGGAAGACGAACCGGAGCGTGTGGCAGAGGCAGTGGCGAGGATGGGATTGCGTTATGCGGTGGTGACTTCGGTCAATCGCGATGATCAACCGGATGGCGGCGCAGCGATTTTTGCGCGCACCATCACGGAAATTCGCGTGCGTGTGCCGGGATGTAAAGTAGAAGTGCTGATTCCTGATTTTCGCGGCGATTGGGCGGCGCTGGAAACGGTGATGGCGGCGAAGCCCGACGTGTTGAACCACAACATGGAAACGGTGCCGCGGCTGTATCGCCAGGTGCGCAAGGGCGCGGTGTACGAGCGGTCACTGGAATTATTGCGCCGCGCAGGAGAAATGATTCCGGGGCTTCCCACCAAAACCGGAATGATGTTGGGACTGGGAGAAACTCGCGACGAAGTGCTGGCGGCGATGGAAGATATCGCGGTGCAAGGCACGCACATTTTGACGCTGGGCCAGTACATGCAGCCGACGCACGAACATTTGCCCATCGAACGCTACGTGCATCCCGACGAATTCGCGGAGTTCAAGCGGCGGGGCGAAACGATGGGATTCAAACACGTGGAAGCTGGACCGCTGGTGCGGTCCTCGTATCACGCTTTCGAACAGGAAGAAGCCGCACATTCCTAGTGCTGTAACTTATTGAAGTTCTGAAGTTCTCACCTCAGCGAAATTCCAATGAATCCCTGGCGCGGACTGAAAAATCTGCCACGAGAAATGTGGATACTTTCGGCGGCGACGCTGGTGAATCGCTCCGGAACGATGGTGCTGGCGTTTCTGGTTTTGTATGTGACGCACACGATGGGGGTGACGCCGGCGCGAGCGGCGATCGCGTTGATGGTGTATGGCGTGGCGGCGCTGCTTGCCATGCCCCTCGCGGGAATTCTGTCCGATCGCGTGGGGCCGCTGCCGGTCATGAAGGCTTCGCTGTTTCTCACGGGTTTTCTGCTGCTCTTATTTCCTCTGGCGAAAAGTTACAGCGCGATTTTGCTGATGACGTTTGCTTTCGCGGTGTTGAATGAATCGGTGCGGCCGGCTAGCCTTTCGATGGTTTCGGATTTGGTGCCGCCTGCGCAACGCAAAGCAGCATTCGCGCTCAGCCGGCTCGCTGCCAATCTGGGGATGAGCGTGGGACCGGCGATCGGCGGAATTCTGGCGGTGTATTCGTTTCGCTGGTTGTTTCTGGTGGACGGCAGCACTTCGATTCTAGCGGGAGTGGTGCTGGCGCTCGCGCCGATACGCAATGTAGGGCGACAAAAAATGCACGAGCCGGAGTGGACGGACGCGACGGACCTGGGCCGCGAAATCGAAGCGGACAGCGTTACGCCGCTGGCCGCGCTGCATCCGGCGGCGGATCTGCGCGCGTTTCGAAATCCGCGCATGCTTTATTTTCTGGCGGCGCTGATTCCGGTGCAACTGGTGGGTTTTCAACTTACCTCCACGTTGCCGCTGTTCCTGGTGCGTTATTTGCATTTTAAGGAATCAGTGTTCGGGACGATTTTCACGGTGAACACGTTATTGATTGTGGCGCTGGAAGTTCCATTGAACGCGGCGATGGCGCACTGGACGCACCGGCGCACGTTGATGCTGGGCGCATTTCTGTACGCGGTGGGATTTGGATCGTATGCGCTGGTAGGGATTGCACCGTTCGGGCGGACCGCGGGTGTGTTTGCGGCCGTGGTGATCTGGACGTTCGGTGAAATGATTCTGATGCCGGGGAGTTCGGCGTACGCTGCGGAAATTGCGCCGCCGGAGAGGCGCGGGGAATACATGGGGCTTTACACCATGTCGTTCAACGTCGCATTTGCAATGGGGCCTTGGCTGGGCGCGAGCATTCTGGGGAAATGGGGAGCTACGGCAGTGTGGGGCGCGGCGTTCGTTTCGGGATGCATTTCGACTCTGCTGATGAGCCGCGCCGAGCCGCGCAAGGGACCGGATCCAAGCCAGCCGTCACTGGTGCGGTGAGCCGAGGAACGCTTTTGCGATTTCGCGGACGCGGGCGGAGCACGCGGGGCACGCGGGGCACGCGGAGCAGCAATCGGCGGTAGCGGGTCGATCCGTGATTTTGAGCGCGGCTTGAAAATATTCCGTGGCTCTTACGGAGCGGCCCATCTCAGTATTCAGATTACCCAGCAGTAGCTGGAAAATTGGATTTCCCGGATAACGCTCGACGAGCGGTTGCGCAACCAGGTTGGCGCGCTCGTATTGATAGTCAAAAGTGCGCAAATTTCTGGCGAGATGGAAGCGCATTTCCACCGGCGTCACCACGCCGCGATCAATGCCGATTTGCATTTGGCGAATGCCTTCCGTCCGGCTGCCGCCGGGGATGCCCATGAAGAAGCGCAGAATTTTCACGCTGGTCGAAAGCGAATCCACGTAATAGTTGTAGAGACCCAGGCCGGCGGCGGCGTCTGGCATCTGCGGATCGAGCTCCAGAGCGCGCAGAAACTCCGAGCGCGCGGCGACACCGGCGTGGGCGACGGCGCGATTCTCGCCGCGCAAGACTTCGAGGCGCACTTTCAACGCAAAACCCATTCCGGCGTAGAAGTGCATCTCTGCGGAATCCGATTTAGAAATTTGCGCGTGGGCCAGGTCAATTACCTTGTCCGCCAGCATCAGGAAGGCTTCGTCTTCCGGTTTTTTTCCGCGCTTCCAAGCGTCGATCATGCCGTACTTGATTTCCAGGTTGGCGCAGTAAATCTTCCACCAGCGCGCTTCGCCTTCGAGCAGGACGGGAAGGGGATTTTCGGGCTGGGACTGTTCGAGATTGCGCAGTATGGCGATCGCGCCGTCGGGATTGCCGCTGTACATTTTGTCCATGGCGCGCACGGCTTCAGGTGGCAGAGTGATTTCGCCGGCACGCGCGGGCGCGGCGGCGAATGTGGCGAAGCAGAGCGCGGCCGCAAGGAAGAAGCACGAGGATCGGTAGCCCACGATATTCACTTTACTCTTTTTACCCAGCCGAGGAGCCAGGCGGCGGTAACGTACATTACGAAGCACTCCAGCGCAAAGGGAAGGAAGCCCAGGAAGCCGGGCGCGGGCATCTCGAATATCCTCCATCCTTGAAACATCGGGAAGGTGTACAGCCATTTTGCGGCGGCCCAATAATTCCAGAATTCCCACAGCCAGCCGCAAACCCAACCTGCGAGGAGAAATCCGTAGAAGCGCCGGCGCATGCCTTCGGCCAGATCGCCGATAAAGGATGGAAGGCCGAGGCGGTGATTGAGGGGATCGAGGAGCAAGAGAAATCCGATCCAGACCGGCGCGAACAGGTACGCGGCGAGATGCCGGGGCACGAGGAGTGGAATGAGCAAGCAGGCCGCGCCGGAAATCATCACGATGAATTCGGCGGCGCGCGAGATTTTCCGGGGATGCGGCGCGCGTTCCGGCAGCGGGCCGGCTGAATGCGCTGGGAGAATGGCCTGGACCAAGTCGGCGGTTTCGAACACGGCGGGAGTGATGGTGGCGAAAGACCAGGCATATCCGAAAAGCGCGGCGCACCACGCGCGCGGCAGGCCGACGTAAGTCCAATTTTGCAGCCGGAGATTGTAGGCTTCGAAAATCAACCACAGAGGAATTGAAAGTAGCGCGAGGCGCGCGACGACGATGGGCGCGTCGTTCAGGCGGGAGCGATTGGTGACGGCGAGGACCGCGGCGTCGGCGATGAGGATGTAGGCGCTCCAGGCGATGGGCGTGAAATAGGTGGCGACGGGCTCGACGCGCGCGAAGAGCAATGCTTCGGCGGAGAGCAGGGCGAGCCAGCCGAGCCAGCCGTAGGCTGGAAACGTGCGGAGGCGGCGCGCGCGGAAATATCCGAGGAAGAGTGCCGCGGCTGTGACGGCAGTGAGCGCGAGTCCGAGGATTGTGCTGGCAGTTGGCATGAGCGCGGAGTTTAATTTTGCGTGCTAGGACAGCAATAGCAAGAGCACAGACAAGAGTGGCTGTGCCACGATTGATGATAGCGCAGAGTGGGACGGTTTTCGGGGTGGCGGGTGCGGCTTTCTTGTTATGCTGACTTTCCCGTTTCTGGGAAAAACAGCGGCAGGTGAAGGAATTTGTGGCGATGCAGCATGAGTGAACCGGAAAAACTCGAGCGTGGGTTGGGGCTGATTGAAGCGACGTCGCTGAACATGACGTTCATGGTGGGGATTGGCCCGTTCATTGTGATTCCGTTTATCGTGCGGGCGATGGGCGGCCCGCAGTGCATTCTGGCGTGGGTGGTGGGGGCGGTGCTGGCGGCGCTCGATGGATGCGTGTGGGCGGAATTAGGCGCGGCGATGCCGCAGGCGGGCGGAAGTTACGTTTTTCTGCGGGAGGCGTATGGCGCGAACCGGCTGGGACGGCTGATGTCGTTCCTGTTTATCTGGCAGACGCTTTTTCAGGCGCCGCTGAGCATTTCTTCGGGCGCGCTGGGGTTCGCGGATTATTCGATTTATCTGACGGCGAAGATTCCGGCGGTGGCGGGATGGCTGCGCGCGCATACGGAATATGCCAGCCGAATTATTGCGAACTACGACCGCGCGATAGCGGTGTTGCTGATCGCGATAGCGGTGTTGCTGTTGTACCGGCGGATCACGGCCATCGGGAAAATTTCCACGGTGCTGTGGGTGATCGTGCTGGGGACGATTTTATGGCTGATTTATGGCGGGGCGACGCATTTCAATGCAGGCAATCTTTTCAACTATCCCGCAGGAGCGTGGAGCTTTTCGTGGATTTTTTTCGCGGGGCTGGGACACGCGTCGGTGCAGACGGTGTACAGCTACCTGGGTTACTACAACGTGTGCAATCTGGGCGGGGAGATGAAGGAGCCGGGGAAGAATATTCCGCGGGCGATTTTCATTTCGATTTTCGGGATTGCGGTCTTGTATTTCTTGATGCAGACGAGCATTTTGAGCGTGGTGCCGTGGCAGGAGGCGGCACGTTCGAGTTTCGTGGTGAGCTTGTTCGTGGAGCGCACGTTTGGAATGAATTGGGCAACGCTGGCGACGGCGCTGATACTGGTGCTGGCGTTCGGGTCGGTGTTTTCGGCGACGCTCGGTTATTCACGGGTGCCGTACGCGGCGGCGCTGGACGGGAATTTCTTTTCGGTGTTTGCGCGCGTGCATCCCACGAAGCGGTTTCCACACGTGGCGCTTTTGGCGCTGGGCGCCACGTCCATGGTGGTTTGCTTGTTTTTTGGCCTGTTCTCGGTGATTCGCGCCATCCTGGCGATGCGCTGCCTCATCCAATTTGTGGGCCAGGCGGTGGGATTGATGCTGCTGCACCGCAGATGGAAAGCCGAGCACTGGCCGTTCCGCATGTGGCTTTATCCCGTGCCGGTGGTGCTGGTGATTGCGGGATGGATCGCGGTTTTTATTTCCACGGGGCGCGGCCCGATGCTGGCCTCGCTTGCGGCGATGGTGGCAGGTATTCTGGTTTATATGGGGCGCGCGCGAATGCTGCGCCAGTGGCCCTTTGAGGAGGCCGGCACTTGAATTGGAATCCGAGACGGGGAATTTTTAATCTGGCTGCGATGATTTCAGCCGGGTTATCGCTGGCGTGCGCGGCAGCACGGCCGGTTGGCGCGCAGTCGTTGCCAGAAACGGTGGAGGCAATTCATAAGGCGCGCGTGAGCACGCGCATCCTTTTCATTACGGCACATCCGGATGATGAATGGTCGAGCTTGCTGGCATATCTTTCGCACGGATTGAACGCGGATGTGGCGCTGCTGACAATTACGCGCGGGCAGGGCGGGCAGAACGCGATCGGGCCGGAACAGGATGGAGAGTTGGGCGTGGTGCGCACGGAAGAATTGCTGGCAGCGGGGGAACATTACGGCGTGCACCAGTATTTTACGCGAGCGCTGGATACGGGATATTTGAAGAGTCCGGACCAGGCGCTGAAAGTGTGGGGAAATTTGGCGCTGGAAGATATGGTGCGAGTGATACGGACTTACCGGCCGGACGTGGTGATCAACGGCTGGGGCGGCGTTCATTCGGGTCACGGGCATCATCAGGAGAGCGGAATTTTGACGCCGCAAGCGGTGGCGGCGGCGGCTGACCCGAAAATGTTTCCGGAACAGATTGCGGAAGGGTTGACGCCGTGGAAGGTGACCCTGGAAGCGCGCGTGGCGCGCAACGGCACTGCTGCGAACGCGGTGGCGTTGCCGGCGGATGAAGTGTCGCCGCTGTGGGGAAAAACATACGTGGAGATGGGGATGGAGGGGCACGCGCAGCACCGGTCGCAGGGAACGCCGGCGTTTTTCGGGAATGCGTTTTTCCGGCGGCCGGTATTTTTGGTGGCGGAGAACGAGAAGGGCGAAGCGGCAAAATTCGAAGCGCAGTTGCTGGCCGAGCCGCTTGCGTCGCTGGCCGCGCGATTTCCGGAGCTGCAGGCGACGATGGCTCCGGCGCTGAACGCTGTCGATCAGGAATTAGCGTCGGCCGCGAAATTCGCGCTGGAATTGGATCGCGCGGCTGCGGCGAAGTCGTTAGCTGAAGCAGCGAGGGAAATTGTAAGGTTGCGCGAGCAACTGGCGAAGCAGGCAGGCGACGGCGCGGTGTGGGAAATTGACGGCGTGCTGAAGCGAATTAATCTGGCGCTGGCCGATGATGTGGCGATTCCGCTCGACGCGCAAGCGAGCCGGCACGAGCTCGTGGCGGGGGAGAATTTTTCAGTGGACGTGTCTATTGCCGGGACTCCGGCGGTGCCGGTGAAATGGACGCTGAACGCGAGCAGTATCGTGGTGCCGAACGGATGGAGCGCTACGCCGGACGGAGGGAAGGGAACGAGCGATACAGCGAAATTCGTGGTGGCGATTCCGGCGGGGGCGAAGCGATCGCTCACTCCGGCGGACGCGATTCTGCCATTTCCCCCGCCGCTGGTGCGATTGGCGATGCAGGTGGAAGTTGCCGGGTACCAATTCGCTTTGGAGCGGCCGGTGAATTCGATGGAAGCCACCACGACCGGAATACAAACGTATCCGTTGGAGCTGGTGCCGGCGGTGACGTTGACTGTAGAGCCGAAGCAAGTGATGGCGCCGGAGAAACAGACGGCGATGCCGGTGAAACTCTTCGCGCGGGTGCGTTACCACGGCACCGCGGCGACGAAAGTGACGGTGGGATTGGAAGCGCCGAAGGGTTGGACGGTGCAGGTACCGAACGTCGCGGGGCCGCTGGAATTTACCAAGGGCGGCGATCAGCTGATTCAGTTTGTGGTGACGGCGCCGGCGCAAACCGCGGCGGGGGCTTACACCTTGCATCCGTACGCGCGGATGGGCGCGGAAACTTTCCGCACGTCCGTGGAGCCGATTCCGACGCTGCCGACGCGAAACTGGAGCGAGCTGGCGGATGCGACGGTGCACCTGCTGAATTTGATCGTGCCGGCGGGATTGCACATCGGTTATATCGCCGCGGACAACGATACTTTGCCCGAAATTTTGCGACAGATCGGGATTCGCGTAGATATGCTGGACGAAGTGGCGCTGGCTTTTGGAGATTTGAACAAGTACGACGCGATTACGGTGGGAATACGCGCGTACGAATTGCGTCCGGACCTGCTGCGGACGAACGCGCGGCTGCTGGATTACGTGAAGCGCGGCGGGACGCTGCTGGTGCAGTACCAGCGCGATTTTGCGTGGAACCAGGAGTCGCCGGCGCCGTTCAAGGCCACGATGCCGGGCGAGACTTCGCGGGTGACGGATGCAAATTCGCCGGTACGATTTCTTGCGCCGGATGATCCGCTGTTGAGTTCGCCGAACAAGATCACGCTCGAGGATTTTCAGGGCTGGGTGCAGGAGCGCGGGCTTTATTTTTGGGGTTCGTTCGATGCGAAATATACGCCGGTGCTGGGGTTGACGGATCCGGGCGAGGCGGAGACCGAAGGGTCGCTGGTTTACGCACGCGATGGGAAGGGTTTGTACATCTATACGGGACTATCTTTTTTTAGAGAATTGCCGGCGGGAGTGCCGGGGGCTTACCGGTTGTTTGTGAATTTGTTGAGCCAGACGAGACACGCGGCAGGGCAGGATTGACGCGATGAATGCGGCTGCGGGTGCGCATGTGCGTGAAGGACTTCGCATTGATTCTGGCGCGGGCGCGGAAGTGATCGAGCCGCGGATGGTGGCGATTCCGAAGGGTTGGTTTTTTATGGGGAGCGAGGCCGGTCAGGAGAACGAGCAGCCGGTGCACCGGGTTTGGGTGGATGCGTTTGAGTTGGCGGAATGCCAGGTGACCAACACGGAGTATGCGCGATTTCTGGCTGCTACGAAACACCGCGCGCCGCTTCATCGGAGTGATCCAAACTTTTCGCATGCGGAGCAGCCGGTAGTGGCGCCTTCATGGTTTGATGCGGTGGCTTACTGTGAGTGGCTGAGCGCGGCTTGCGGGCGGCGATATCGTTTGCCGACGGAAGCGGAATGGGAACGCGCGGCGCGCGGCGGCGTGGAGCAGAAACAATTTCCGTGGGGCGACGAGCCGCCGGAGCATTTGGCTAACTATTCTGTGCGCTGGAAGAACGGGCCCGAGCCGGTGGGACGTGCGGAACGAAACGCGTACGGGCTTTGCGACATTGGGGCGAACGTGCACGAGTGGTGCGCGGACTGGTTCGCGGCGGTATATTATCGCGGTTCGCCGGAGCGCAACCCGCAGGGACCGGCGCAGGGGCAGCGGCGCAGTTCGCGCGGAGGATCGTGGCGGCACCAGATTAAGGTTTCGCGTTGCGCGGCGCGTGCGAGCATTCCTCCGGAGTTTCAGTATGCAGACTATGGATTTCGCGTTGCGCGGGATTTGAAGAAATAGGCAGCGCCCCTCCCAAGAACGGACCGTTTGCGGCGAATTTGGGGACGCCTCATCCGGGTCACTCCAGACGATGGCGAGAAAGCACCCAAGAATCTCTACGACGTGAAATTCAGAGACGGTTTTTTCATGAGCAACACCTGTGCCAATGGCCGTCATTGCGCTTGCGGCCTCGTGCTATGCTCCGGCGGGGCAGGCGAGGAGGAAAACGCGAATGACGCTGCTTGAGCTGAGGTTGGTCGGATTACGCACGGGACTAATTCGCGCGCTGGCGGGCGTGGCTGTGGTTCTGCTGCTGTGCTCCGGAGTGTGGGCGCAGAAAAACAAGAAGAATCAACCCGCGCCGGATCAGCCGCTGCCGTCCATGCCGATGTCGCCGAACGATCAGATCGAGCATGACATCGGCCAAATGCTGGCGGCGCAGCAACTGGGAAATCTGGAGCTGATGCACAAATATTATTCGGATAGCGCGACGTTTGTGAGCAGCGATTACGGGCCGCCGATCGTCGGATGGAAAAACTGGGCGGAGGGTTACGAACGGCAGAAGGCGGCGTTCCAGCAGATGCAGATCGTCCGGCGGAACACCTACATCTACCTACATGCGGATGTGGCGTGGGCGACGTATCAGTGGGATTTTTCGGCGACGCTGGCGACGGGAAAGGGGTACGACGCGCGCGGGCAGACCACGCTGGTGTTCACGAAAGTGGGCAGCGATTGGCTGGTGGTGCACAACCATACGGCGGTGGATTGCGGTTCGCTTGCGCCGGCGGAAGCGACACCGGCACCATCGGTCGCGCCTGCACAGCCGCAGCCCAAGCCGCAGAATTGAAACGAGTGTGGCGACCGCAAGGCGGCACTTCAGCGGCTAAAGCCGGACGTGCTTTGCTAAGTTGGTGTCCTGGCTGAAGCCACGACCTACAAAGATTTTCCAGCAGTGTCAACCGCTGCTCGGTTCGATGACGCCGAACCGGCGACTACAGGGACAGAGGCAACGGAACTCGGGATCAGAAAGTCTTGAAGCCCTCGAAGAGAAATACGCCGAGGGCAGTTAGCAGCAGGACGACGGAAAGAATCATGAAGATCTTGATGGGCTTGGACAGCTTGTCAATTCGCGCAATAAGTTCGCGCTGCTCGTTGGCCATGGAATCGCCCGCGCGATCGAGAAAAATCTGATCGTCTTCGCGAATTTCCAGAGTGCCGCGATAGGCGAGAAGACCGACGAGAACGGCGGTCACCGTTCCCCAAAGAACCAAAACGCCCAAAAGTGCGCCGTGAATCGCTTCCATGCGTGCCTCCCGCCTGCTGGCCGCGAAGAGTGCCCCAGTGCAGACGGCCGTGCAGGCCCGAGTTCTTAGCCGGAATGGGGGGATTATGCACCCCGAACGGCGGTGGATTCAAGCAGGAACGCGGTCGTCGGGGAACTGGATGCCCCAGAACTTGCGGGCGGGGTAGAGCATCTCCAGGCCGAGTTCGAAGACGCCGGGATCTTTGGTGTGGGTGACGCGAATGACGCGGAATTCCTGTGTTTCCTGGGAAATTCCGTTGAGAAGCTCGATGCGCGAGCCAAGGCCCGGCTCGAGCGAAGCGCGAACCAGCGCGCCACAGCGGCTGACGGCGATGGCTTCGGCGAGAGTGACGAGCGGCTCACCGTCCACGCCATTGCTGAAGAGTTGCACCGGGATGCGAATAAAAACGCGCGACGAGCGCCGGCGCTCCAGCATCGCGCGGGTGGTGGCCATATTTTCGTCTCCTGTTCGCCGCGAACCCAGCGATTCAATGTAGTGCGATCACGGGGGCGGGTCAAGGGTTCCGCGGGGTGGTGTGCTGCGTTGACAAACCGCGGGGCTCGGATCAATATGGATGAGCCTCGTAGTTTTGTTTTGCCACACACCAGCAAGGCCCGAGTGGCGGAATTGGCAGACGCGCTAGCTTCAGGAGCTAGTTCTCGCAAGGGAGTGGAGGTTCGAGTCCTCTCTCGGGCACCAT
>Ga0070761_10002149_pt1 | contig 12152 bp, 10 predicted proteins | sample HubBroMetageREF1_FD_66724 | JGI IMG/M metagenome (GOLD analysis project Ga0070761, IMG submission 66724) | Reference soil microbial communities from the Hubbard Brook experimental Forest, New Hampshire, USA - Hubbard Brook CCASE Soil... | ecosystem: Environmental > Terrestrial > Soil >...
TTACCCTCTGGTGCGGTTTTACGCCAAGCATCCGAGATAGGAGCCGTGTGCGTTAGCAGCGCACGCACGGATCTGTGCGGGGGGTGTCGGGCAATCGGCATCCCTACCGCGACCGCCACGTTGGGGTGCCTCCTACGGCGAGGCCAAACCTGCGGGACTGCCCTGCTTCAGTGCATCCGCCAGCTCATTGGGAGCGAAAGGTTTGGGCAGAAAGCTGACCCGATTGCCATCCAAAGTCTCAACCCAGCTCAGCCCCGCCGGATAGCCGCTCACCACCACCAAACGAATCGCTGCTTTCGACTCCAGTATCCGGCGGACCAGCTCTTCCCCGCGCATGCCGGGCATATTCAGATCCACTAGCGCACCGGCATACACAGCGGGGTTCGCCTCCACCAAAGCCCAGGCTTCGTCGGCATTGCTGCGGGCATCCACTCGATAGCCAAGCCGCGAGAGGTAGGCGTCCATTACCTTCAGCAGCCCAGCATCATCGTCCACGATAAGGATGCGGCCGGACGCGGAGTCCATTAACCGAATGCTAGCAGAGTTATCATCCCCATATGCGATTTCACACCGAATATTTGACTTTTCGTACCACCAAACATCGCGAATACGTCAACATCACTTCGCAAGTGGAGAGCGCGCTGCGCAAAAGCGGCATTCAGGAGGGCATGATCCTGGTTTCGGCCATGCACATCACCGCCGGAGTTTGGGTGAACGATGCCGAAGACGGCCTGCTTGCCGATATCGACGAGTGGCTGGAGAAGCTGGCCCCCTTTCGCCAGAACTACCGGCATCACGCCACCGGCGAAAGCAACGGCGACTCGCACTTGAAGAGCCTGCTGGTACACCACCAGGTGATTGTGCCGGTGACCAAGGGCAAGCTGGATTTCGGCCCCTGGCAGCAGGTTTACTATGCCGAGTTCGACGGCCAGCGGTCCAAGCGCGTCATCCTTAAGGTTATGGGCGAGTAAACGAAAGGAGCGTCGCGCAGGCGGCATATACCAATCATGAATCGAAACTTGTGGTTGACAGGCGCCCTGGCGCTCGGTGCGATTAGCGCGAATGCCGCGGAGCTGCCCGTGCGGCAAGTGGTGCTTTACAAGCACGGTGTGGGTTACTTCGAACGCGCCGGCGAACTGGCTGCCGGTGAATCGGCGCGCCTGGATTTCAAAGCCGCCGAGATGGACGATGTGCTGAAATCGCTCACCGTCGAAGAGCAGGGTGGAGGCAAAATCTCCGGATTGCGTTACGATTCGAGCGAGCCGCTGTCGCACAAGCTGGCGGATTTTCCCTTTCAGCTTGGCGCGGCGCAGCCGCTGAGCGCGGTGCTCGACCAGCTTAAGGGCGCGCAAATCGAGCTGAAATTCGCCAATGAAACCGTAGTCGGCGCGGTGGTGGCCGCGCGCCTTGTGCCCGGAGACGACAAGCGCCCGGAGCGCGAGCAGATCACCCTGCTGATGGATGCGGGCGATCTCCGCAACTTCGACTTAGGCGCTGCGGCCGGCATCCGCTTCACCGATATCCGCGTGCAGACACAGTTCAAGGATTACCTGGCCGCCCTGACCGAGGCGCGCTCCAAAGAGAAGCGCACGGTGTATATCGATTCCACCGACTCCAAACGGCGGGAAGTGGTGGCCAGCTATATGGTGCCCACGCCGGTCTGGAAGTCCAGCTATCGGCTGATCTTCGGCGATGGTGCGCAACCCACGCTGGAGGGATGGGCCATCGTGGACAACACCACCGGCGAAGATTGGACCAAGGTGGATCTGTCGCTAGTGTCGGGCCGTCCGATTTCGTTTATCAGCCGGCTGTATGAGCCGCGCTACGTCGCGCGGCAGACGGCGGAGTTGCCGGAGGATTTCGCGTCGGCGCCGGTGGTGTATGAGGGCCCGGTGGACACGGGGGCCGATACGCTTCTAAAGATGGACGGTCAGCCGCCGCCCCCGCCGGCGACTCCGGCACCGCCAGAGGGAAGGGCTATGGGGGGAATCGTTTCCGGACTGCCCGTGAACGGGCGCAGTTTCAAGCAGATGGCCCCATCCACCATCGCAACCGCCGCGGCCGGCCGCGAAGTGGGTGAGCTGTTCGAATACCACATCCCCACGCCCGTTACAGTGCGCCGCAACGAGTCCGCCATGCTGCCTTTCCTGCAGCAGGAAGTGGACACCCGCAAACTGCTCATCTACTCGGATCCGTCCGCCGCGCATCCCATGGATGCGGCCGAGATTTCCAACACCACGGGCAAGACGCTCGACGGCGGTCCGATCACGGTCTACGAGAGCGGCTCATATGCAGGCGAAGCGTTGATGGAAACGGTCAAGACCGGCGACAAGCGGCTGATAAGCTATGGCGTCGACCTGGGTACCCGCATCACCACCCAGTGGGACAGCAAGTCCGAACAGATCCGCGAGATCCACGCGCGCCGCGGAGTGCTGACCACGCGCAACGCGGTCGAGGAGACCCGGACCTACACCATCCAAAATGTCGACCAAAAGGCCAAGACGCTGGTAATCGAGCATGCCGCCCGCCCGGATTACAACCTGCTCGACCGCAAGCCCACGGAGAAAACCAGCAACGCTTATCGCTTCGAAGTGAAGCTGGCGCCGGGCGCCACCGACAAATTCCCGGTTGTCGAAGAGCACGTCTATGAGAGCGCTTTTACGATTACCGATCTCACGCCGGAGGCGCTGTTCACTTACGTGCGCAACAAGACCTTCAGCGATGCCGCCCGTAAGCAGCTTGAACAGATCGCGAATCTGAAACAACAGGTTGTCGCCGATGCCCGCGAGATACAGAGTCTGGAAGCTCAGATCAACGACGTGGTGAACGACCAGGAGCGCGTGCGGCGCAATATTGCCAGCCTCAACCAGGTCAGCGGCCAGCAGCAGCAGGTGCAGACCTATGCGCAGCGGCTGGCCAGCCAGGAATCGCAGCTTGCTTCCCTGCGCGACCGCCGTGCGGAGCTCGACAAAAAGCGCGCGGCGCTCGAGTCGGAGGTGAGCACCTCGATACAGGCGATGACGTTCTAGTGGGACCGGCCCTTGGAGAGCGGGCAATCGTGCCCGCAGCCGGCTCTTGAGCCGGCTCGGGCCGGCGAATCTCGCCCTGTTCACAGATGAACCACTTGCTAACGTCTGATGACGTTCGTCCGTCGTAGGAGAGATGTCCCGTCTCTCTCTTTTCGCCTTCGCGGCTTGCACCCTCGCAATGCACGCGGAAGAAATTCCGCTTACCGACCCGTCGCGTCTGGACCTAAGAGGCGTCCACGCCGTGGCTGCCACTTACCGCGAACTGGCTGCGCTGAAGGTCACCGAAGCGGAGGCCGGTCCGGGAGAGGCTCTCGCAGTCGTCAAGAATCTCGCCTTCCACAACGGCGTCATCGACGTGGACGTCTCTGGCGCTCCCTCGAATACAGCCGGCGCCCAAGCCCGCGGATTCATCGGCGTGGCATTCCACATGGCGGGCGGCGGCGCGCGCTTCGAGGCGATCTACATCCGTCCCACCAATGGCCGCGCCGACGACCAACTCCGCCGCAACCACGCCACGCAGTATGTATCGTTTCCCGATTGGCCGTGGGAGCGCCTGCGCAAGGAGAGCCCCGGTGTGTACGAATCCTATGCCGACATGGCCGCCGGCGAATGGACCCATCTGCGCATCGCCGTGCACGGGACCAACGCCGCGCTCTATGTGAACGGCGCGGCGCAGCCCTGCCTCATTGTTCACGACCTGAAGCTCGGAGACAGCGAGGGAGCGGTGGCGCTATGGATCGGACCCGGCACGGAAGGCTACTTCCGCAAGCTGAGCATCACGCGCGAAGGCCAGAGCGCCCCGGAATACGGCGCGAACGCGGCCGCCGGCCACTACGCGCAATCGGGCGACGCGAAGATCTATTACGAGCGTTATGGCGAAGGCGGAACGCCGCTGGTACTGCTGCATGGCGGCGAGTACGGCTATATCGACGAGTTCGGCGGCCTGATCGCCGAAATGAGCAAGCGCCGCACCGTCATTGCCATCGCCACCCGAGGCTACGGACGCTCCGAGCGTGGCGCCGTGCCGCTCTCGCACCGCCAATTCGCGCAGGACGCCGCCGCCGTGATTCAGGATCTCTTCCCGCATGGCGAGAAAGTCGACGTACTCGGTTTCAGCGAAGGCGCGATCACTTCCTACATCCTGGCATCCTCGCGTCCTGAGCGGGTCCGCCGGTTGATCGCCATCAGCGGATCGCTGGGACTCTATGGCCAGACCATGCAATCGGTGGAAGCCGACCCGCTCACGCCGGAGATTATGCAGAAGCAGGTGCCGGACCTGGTGGCCAGCCGAAAAAGAATCATGGCCAAGCCAGAGCAATGGGAGCCGCTAATCCGCGAACTCGACCTGATGTATCGCGCGCCGGTCTTTGTAAAGCAGGAGGAGATTCGCGCGATACAAGCTCCCACGCTCATCATGGCCGGAGACCGCGACTATTACAATCGTGCCGACCACCTGGTGGACATCTACCATCTCCTGCCGAAGGGTCAACTCGCGCTCATTCCCGGCTGCGATCACGTGGTGCTCGCGTGTAAAGCGGACTTGGCGATCGGGATCGCCGTAGCGTTCCTGGATGAGCGCGAAAAGTGAGTGCGGTCTACCGCTTTTTCAACTGTTCCGGAAAGACCGCATATCCCTCCGGCGGCGGGTACAACGAAAATAGCAGTTCCAGGCGCTTGCGCAGGTAGCGGCTGGGCATCTGGCGCGGGCCGGTCTCCACGTCGATATCGCAGCAGGTGCCGTGCAGGTAGAGCGTCAGCGTGTCTTCGAACGCCTGCCGCGCGTAGTCGCGAAACAATTTGGTTTCCTTGCGGACGTTGGTCTGGCGGCGCACCAGAGACTGCTTCAAATGCCAGCTCCGCTCGTCCACCTCGCCGTGCACCTCTGCGTTGAGTTCCTCGCGCAATTGCCGGTAGAAGCTTTCCTGGGCTTCGTTATTCCAGTGGTCCGCCACCAGCGCGGCCAGCGAGTTGTAAAAGGTGTAGTGATAATTGGCGATGTCTTCATCCTTGGTAGCCAGCACCAGGATTTTCATCTCGCCAGCCGCCGCGCGCACCACGGTCAACTGGCGCCCTTCCGGCGGCTTTTCGAAACTGACCATATCGCCCGCGCGGCCATTGCCTTTCTCCAGATACGGCACCAGCGCCAGTCCCACGCTGCCGAGATCGGCGCAAATCGCCAGCGAAAGGGCTGCAACGGGATCGTGCAAATACTGCCGAAGATCCTCTTCCGCCATGGAAGGGGTGCAGAAATAGGAGAAGGTATGGTTGAGCGGAATGAATTGGCCGCGGCAGCGGGTAACCAAGTCCGCAACTGTGAGCCGCGCCTGGCCGTTTTCAGTGGACATTCGTGCAACCCGATTGTATCAGAGGCGCGCTCCGCGTGCGGGCACTTGGAGGGCAGTAGCTGGAGGGAGGGCAGTCTTGCCCGCAAGCCGGCTTTCAGCCGTCTCCGCCCACGGCAGCATCGTTTATTTCCACCTCGGCAGTGTGTGTCGACGACGTCATGACGCTCGATCTCTATGCCTGTAGCTGGTCGAATCGTTGTCTTAGAAACTCCAATATCTCCCCCGGAGCCGTCGCGCCATTCAGCGGGAGAATCAGCACGCCCGCGGGCGTGAATTGCGCGCCTCGCGTCTGACTTACCAGATTCATCAGGCGTACCGGATCGATGTGCGTCTCCGGGTGGAATTTCACGCTAAGTTGCGCATGACGCCGGTCGATGGCTTCGATCCCCAGCTTCTCCGCGGCCGTCTTCAATCCGGAGTATTCCAGCAGGTTGCGCACCGCCTCCGGCACCGGGCCGTAGCGGTCTTCCAATTCCTTTTCCACCTTCTCGCGATCCGCCGGCGTGCCCGCGTTGGCGATCTGGCGGTAAGCGCGCAGCCGCTGGTTTTCGTCCGAGACGTAGTCGGCCGGAATGCGGATGTCGAGACCCAAGTTAAGACTGGAGTGAATCTCCGTGGGCACCTCTTCGCCCTTCAACTCGCGGACGGTATCCTCCAGCAGTCGGACGTACATGTCGAAGCCTACCGCATTGATGTGGCCGTGCTGCTCGCCGCCCAGCAGGTTGCCCGCGCCGCGCAGTTCCAGATCGAGTGCGGCAATCTTGAACCCAGCGCCCAAGTCGCTAAACTCCTTCAGCGCCGCCAGGCGCTTACGGGCCACTTCGCTCAGTTCAGTATCCGGCGGCACCAGCAAATAGGCATAGGCGCGGCGGTTTGAGCGGCCCACGCGTCCGCGAAGCTGGTATAGTTCGGCCAAGCCGTAGCGTTCGGCGTTCTCGATGATGATGGTGTTGGCCAGCGGAATATCCAGACCATTTTCTATAATTGTAGTACAAACGAAGATGTCATATTCGTGTTGCATGAACTTGAGCATGGTTTTCTCCAGCTCCGCCTCGCCGATCTGGCCATGGCCTACGCCAATCCTCGCCGTCGGAACGAGTTGCTGTAAGAAGGCGGCACGCGCCCAAATGGAATCCACGCGGTTATGCAGGAAATAGACTTGACCGCCCCGGCCTAATTCCAGTTCCAGCGCCGACTTAATCAAATCTGGCTGGAAATGTGCCACCATAGTCTGTATGGAAAGCCTGTCTTTGGGAGGCGTTTCGATTACCGACATATCCCGCAAACCTAACAACGACATATGTAGTGTTCTAGGGATCGGCGTAGCGCTCATGCTGATCACATCCACGCTCTGCTTCAAATGCTTCAGACGCTCTTTATGCTTCACGCCGAAGCGCTGCTCCTCGTCGACCAGGACCAATCCAAGGTCTTTGAAAATCACGTCGGCCGACAGTAGGCGGTGGGTCCCCACCACCAAGTCAACCTTGCCCTCCGCCAGATCCGCCAGCACCAATTTGATGTCTTTGGCCGTGCGGAAACGGCTCAGCATTTCAACCCGTATGGGGAAAGGCTGAAAGCGGCGTTTGAAGGTTTCGAAGTGCTGGAAAGTGAGGACGGTGGTGGGCGCCAGCACGGCCACCTGCTTGCCATCCCCCATGGCCTTGAAGGCGGCGCGCATGACCACTTCCGTCTTGCCGTAGCCCACATCCCCGCACAGCAGGCGATCCGTGGGGTGCGGGCTTTCCATATCGCGCTTGATGTCCTTAATAGCGGTGAGTTGGTCGCGCGTTTCGGTGAACTCAAAGGCGTCTTCGAACTCGCGCTGCCAGTTGCTGTCGTGCGAGAAAGCGAAGCCCTCGGCCATCTTACGGCCGGCGTAGAGCTTCAGCAACTCGTCGGCCATGTCGCGCATCTTGGCCTTGACGCGGGTCTTGGTGCGGGTCCAGGTTGCGCCTCCCATGCGGTCGAGCGCCGGGGCGGATTCGCCCGCACCGCGAAAGCGCTGCACCAGGTCCAGGCGGGTCAGAGGCACGTAGAGCTTGGCGCCGGCTGCATATTCGAGCAGCATGTAGTCGCCCTTCGCCTCGCCGTGGTCGATTTCGCGCAGGCCCAGGAAACGGGCCACGCCATGCTCGGCATGCACCACGTGGTCGCCGGGCTTCAGGTCGATCAGGTCGGCGGAGAAGGTGGCTCGCGCGGATTTGCCGGCCGGCGCGCGCGCGATTAATTCGGAAGTGTCAAACAGGTCTTCGCTGCCGAATATGGCGAGGCCGGCGTCGCGGAAGACCACGCCGCGCCGTACCGCGCCGCGGATCACGTAAATGGACGCGACCGATCCGGCCATATAGGCTCGCCCGGCAAGATATTCGGGCGTGGTTTCGGATTGTTCCAGCCCAAGCTGGTACGGCACGCCATATTCGTTGAAAATGTCGGCGACGCGCTCGACCGCGCCCGTGGATTCGGCGAAAAATGCCACCCGCGAGCCGGCTTCCGCCAGATTGCGCGCCTCCGCGATCGCCACCGGCATGTTGCCGTGAAAGGCCAGCGACGGCCGGGTTGGAATGTAAAAGCTGACTGTGTCCTGCCCGGCGATCACTTCAAGCTCTTCCAGCGCGATATTCGGGACGCCCACGGCTTGCGCTTCCAACTCTTCCCAGTGGAAAAAGACGCTGGCGGGATCGCAGGCCGGCGACGTGGGGGTTTGATCGAGCCGTTTCCACAAGCGCTCGGCCGCGCCAACCACCTGCGCGGGTTCATCCCATAGAATGAGTCGCCGGTCGAGCAGCGAGAACACCGAGTGCTGGCGGGGCCGGACCATGGGAACCAGCAGCTCCCAGCCCGGGAAGGGCTCGCCGGGTGGCGGCAGATCGCGCGCACGGACGCCGGAATCTTGCAGGCGATCGGCCAATTCCACCAGCAAAGCCCGCGATTTCTGGTACTCCGTCAACGGTAGTAGTAGCGCGTCTTCGACCTTGAGAATCGACCGCTGCGATTCAACTTCAAATCGCCGGATGGATTCGATCAAGTCGCCAAACAGATCCACGCGCACCGGCTTTGCGGATTCCGGCGAGAATACATCCAAAATACCGCCGCGCACCGAGTATTCGCCAACCATTTCCACCGGCTCGCGGCGTTCATACCCGACGCTTTCCAGATGTGCTACTACATCTTGCAAAGGCACCTCGTCTCCTACGCGCAAATTGAGAGCGAGCTGCCGGTAAAAGTCGCCGGACTCGATGCGCAGCAGCGCCGAAGCCACAGGCATGATGGTGATCGGCACGCGGCGCGTGGCCAGACGCCACAGCCCGATGGCCCGCTGCTCGCAGATTTGGGCGTGTGGCGACATGCCCTGCATCGGCAGAACATCCAGAGCTGGAAGGAGTTGTGGACCCGCAGCCTCGCGGTTGCCGATTAGTAGCGTGTGGAAGGTATCCATCGCTTCAAACAGTTCCTCGGCCCGCTTGTTTCCATCTACTACAATTGCAAGAGGACGCTCGGTCATCTGCCACAGCAAGACAGAATAGATGGCTTTGGCTGTGGTGGTCAGGCCCGAAAGCGACAGGTTGCCGCCGTTCGGTAAACGCCTGAGCAACTCCTGAAATGCCGGATGCCGGCTCAGGTTAAGGAAGAGGTCACGTATGGCAGGATGGATCAATTGCGCGCCAATGATTCCAGGCTCAGGGACTCCGGCAGGGTATGGAATTCCCACATCCCTAACTTTCGAGTGTATCAAAGGCAGCGGGCGGTTCCACGTCGGCTGATAGGCAAAGAGATTTGCAAATCAGCCCGGCCAACCGATAGCATGGTGGGAGGCCGCATGCACGACGCCATCCGTATCGCCATAATCGGCGATTTCAATCCAGACTACGAAACGCACCACGCCATCGACCGCTCGTTGGCACATGCGGCGAACGCGCTGGGCATCCGCATGGAATCGAAATGGGTCGCCACCGGATGCGTGGAACGCGACGCGGAAAAAATCCTGCGGAATCGCGACGGGCTGTTCGTCGCTTCGGGCAGCCCCTACCGCAGCATCGAAGGCGCATTCGCCGCCATCCGTTTCGCGCGGACGCAACGCTGGCCGCTGATCGGCACTTGAGGCGGCTTCCAACATACTCTGTTAGAGTATGCCCGAAACGTGATGGGACTAGCGGACGCCGATTCAGCCGAGCACGGCGTGCCCTCCGCGAACCTGCTGATCACGGCAGTGGCGTGTCCCATGCCGGACCGGTCGGCCGGGGCGCCCAATTTGCACGGCGCGGCGAGCATTCGTCTGCGGCGCGACACGCGCGCGTGGCAGATTTACGGGCGCGATGAAGTCTCCGAGCGGTACTTCTGCAATTACGAAGTGAATCCGGCGTATCGCGAGGCGCTGGAAGCCGCGGGACTGGCGCTTTCGGGCTTCTCGGAAAATGGGGACATCCGCGTAGCCGAACTGCCCGCGCATCCCTTCTTCATCGCCACGCTGTTTCAGCCGCAGTTGTCGTCGGAGGCGGACAAGCCGCATCCATTAATCCGCGCGTTCGTGCAGGCCAGCGTCGACCGCTATAAAATTAGAACCGAATTCTGAGAACCCCGCCCCGTTTGGCCCACTGTACATGCGGAGTCCTTTGCCGTGGAGATTGGAAGAACGGGTTCTCGGGAGAAGCACCTGAGCTTCGATCGAGAAAGCCCGGCTAGGACCGGGCCTTCCCTTCGAAGCGGAAAGGAGGATCGACACTATGATCAAGTTGCTAGTTGATCTGCCGCTAATCGGCAGGTTCACGATCATTATCGTCTGGCACCGTAAGGGCAGGCGGTAATGGTCGAGCAGGATCGGGGGTCGTATCCCCCGGTCCTGCTACTAGCATACTCCAACTGCATGTCGTTTAGAAACCGCTTTTCAAAATTACTCTTCGATTCCGTAGCGCGTGCGGCTGTGATTTCTTCATGGCCACTACTCGCATTTTGACGACTTCCGGAATATGAGCCAATAGCTATGCTGCCTGCGAGTATGGTGCGCGTTTTTCCATTTCGGGTCGATGATCGGACCGTTCCGGATCTTGATGATGCAGTCGCATGCACCGAAGCCAGCCTTCCGCGCAGCTTCAATGAAGTCCACGTGCGCCCAATTATAGCGGTGATGATGAACGTAATCGGTAATCTTGCAGAACAGGATTCCTTCCGGCTTCAGGACGCGGTACGCCTCGCGGACAAACGGCGGGTAGGTGTGTGTGAAAGTGTATTGGTTCTCTTTCGACGATCGCAGCACGAGACCAAACCGCACGTTGAAATCCTTCTCGTTATCTTTTCCCTGATTAGGAATGTGGGGCGGGTCGTACACTATGACGTCCAAAGCCTCATCCCGGAAAGGCATCTGCGTGTTGTCGGCGACCACGTCCGGGTGGTGAAGAATTTCGATATCCATGCCCAAAACCGGCCTTTTGCTGCCTCGCCAGAACCTGCCGCCATTGATGGTGGCGTCCAGAATCAGCTTGGGACGCTGGCGCGGATAGAACGCCAGCATGTTTTCCAAGAGCTCCGAATCCTCGCCGTCCCACACGGAGCCCAATGGGCTGTAACCGGCTTCTTGTCTGACCATGAAGGGCAATTCGATTTGGTTTCATTGTATCTTGCCCGTGGAATCTCGGCCGCCACGTGTGCTATCCATTTGATTCGTGCCCAGATTCACCATCCCCCTCCTGATTGCCGCCACAATCGCGCCCGCCGCCGCGCTGGATCTGACCAACGCCACCATCGTGTCTCCGCCGGGATTATCAGCGCCAGAAGCCAAGGCTGTCGCGCTGCTGATCGAAGAAGTTGACAAACGCTCCGGAATCCGCTGGGAAATTGCACCCGCCGACAGCCCCGCCCGCATCGAAATCACCCGCGGCACCGGCCCAGCCGAGGGCTACAGCATTCACACAACCGCGCACGCCGTAGCCATCGCGGGCAACGACGCGCGCGGTGTCCTGTTCGGCATCGGCCGCCTCCTGCGCGAATTGCGCATCACCCGCGGCTCCATCCAGCTTCCCGATAACTTCACCGAAGTGAGCGCCCCGCGCTACCCCTTGCGCGGCCACCAACTGGGCTACCGTCCGAAATCGAATACCTATGACGCCTGGTCCGTCCCCGTGTTCGAGCAATACATCCGCGACCTCGCGGTCTTCGGCAGCAACGCCGTCGAGCTGATCCCGCCGCGCTCCGACGATGCCGCCGATAGCCCGCACTTCCCGCTGCCGCCCATGCGCATGATGATCGAGTTGTCGCGCTTGCTCGACTCCTACGGCCTGGACGTCTGGATCTGGTATCCCGCGATGGACCGTGATTACACCGACCCCGCCACTGTGGAGTCGGCCCTGCGCGAATGGGGCGACGTATTCCGCCAACTGCCCCGCATCGACGCCGTGTTCGTGCCCGGCGGTGATCCCGGCCACACCGCCCCGCAGCCCCTGATGGATCTGCTGGCGAAGGAAACCGCGGTCCTGCACCGCTACCATCCGCGCGCGCAGATGTGGGTGTCGCCGCAAAGCTTCAATCAAGTCTGGCTCGACGAATTCCTCGCCATCCTGCGCAACCAGCAGCCCGCCTGGCTCGCCGGCGTGGTCTTCGGACCGCAGAGCCGCATCTCACTGCCCGACCTGCGCGCGGCCGTGCCGGCGCGCTACCCCATCCGCCACTATCCGGACATCACGCATAACATCCAGTGCCAATTTCCGGTCCCGGATTGGGACCCCGCCTGGGCGCTCACCGAAGGCCGCGAAAGCATCAATCCGCGGCCCCTCGAAGAGGCCCGTAT
>Ga0070761_10002151_pt1 | contig 12151 bp, 11 predicted proteins | sample HubBroMetageREF1_FD_66724 | JGI IMG/M metagenome (GOLD analysis project Ga0070761, IMG submission 66724) | Reference soil microbial communities from the Hubbard Brook experimental Forest, New Hampshire, USA - Hubbard Brook CCASE Soil... | ecosystem: Environmental > Terrestrial > Soil >...
GAGATAGGTATGCCACTGCTCGACGGGCAGTTGGCTGGTGATCAACGTCGACTTGCGGTCGTAGCGATCGTCGAGGATCTCCAACAGGTCGCGACGGATCGCATCGGACATTGGGGCGAGACCGAAGTCGTCGATGATGATGAGATCGGCCTTGGCGAGCTGGCGCAGGAAAGTGGACTTGTTCTGCAAGGCGGTATGGCGGGTGAGCTCGTCGATGAGCCGAGGAAGCCGGAAGCAGCGCACGCTGTGGTCGGCGCGGCAGGCGGCATGGCCGATGGCGCAAGCGAGGTAGCTCTTGCCGACGCCGGTGGGTCCGGTGATGAGGACGTTGAAGTGCTCGGCGATCCACTCGAGGCGGGTGACCTGACCGAGGCTGGCGCGGTCGAGGCCGCGGGCGGCCTTGAGGTCGATGTCCTCGATGGCGGCTTCCTGGGTGAGCTTGGCCCAGCGCAGTCGCTGGCGCAGCCGGCAAGACTGGCGCTCAACGATCTCGTGCTGGATGAGGAGCCCCAAGCGCTCATCGAAGGACATGTCGTTGGACTGACTCGTGGTGAGCTGCTGCTCGAAGGCGGCTGCCATGCAGCGCAGGCGGAGCTCGTGCAGTTGCTGCAGAAGGGGTTGGGCGAGCATCGGATCCTCAGTTGAAGTAGTCGGCGCCGCGCACGTTGTCGTGCGGTGGTGTCGGGGTGGGAGTGGGAGGGGACGCTGGCGGCGCGATGATCAGGGTGCGCACGGCGCGGTAGCTGTAAGCCTTGAGCTCGATCGCGCGCTTGCAGGCATCCTCGAGTGCGCCGGCGCTGAAGTCGTGGGCGAGGCGCAGGATCCCGAGGGAAGCGCGCAGCGCCTCCTCCGGATGCACTCGACGTGCGGTCTGCTCGCGCAAGAGAGTCGCAGTCGAGGGCCCGATCGCTTCGGCCCGTTCAAGGAGCCGCTCGTGGCTGAGCTCGATCACGGCACTGTGGCGCTCGGGCCGATGTCCTGGCTCGGTGATGAAGCGCCGGGAGCCCGATCCCCTCGCGTGCCGCGCGACGGACTGGCCGCGGTAATAGACCTCGATCGTATGTGCGGTGATCCGAAGATCCACGCTCTTGCCGATCAGGCGGTACGGAACCGAGTAATACCGGCGCTCGTGCTCGATGTGGTAATCGAGGAACACCTTGGCGCGCTTCCAGGTGGCGTACTCGTAGCGCTGCAGCGGGAGCGTCCGAAGTGCCGGCCGCTCGAGCTCGAGGAAGCGACTCCTGCGCGTACCCGCCTCGCGCGAGAGCTCCCGGTTGTTGTAGGGCTCGAGCTGCTCGCGCAGAGCTGCGTTGAGCTCGCCCAGGCTGAAGAACGTCCGATGCCGCAGCGGTGCCATGATCCAGCGCTCGACTCCCTGGACGCCCACTTCGACCTTGGCCTTGTCGCGCGGCTTACGAACCCGCGCCGGCAGGATCGCAAGACCATAATGCTCGGCGAAGTCCTGGTAGCTCGGGTTGAGATCCGGCTCGTAGCGACAGGCGCGGCGCACGCCGCTCTTGAGGTTATCCGGCACGATCGCCCTTGGTGTGCCGCCGAAGTACTCGAGCGCCCGCACATGAGCGGCGAGCCAGTCGGCGACCGTCTGGGTCAGAGTTGCTTCGACATAGGTGTAGTTACTGGCGCCGAGTGCCGCGACGAACACCTCGGCGACCTGGATCTCGCCCGTGTGGCGATCCACCACCGCCATCGTCTTGCCGGCATAGTCGACAAAGAGCTTCTCGCCCGGCACGTGCTCGAAGCGCATGACCGCGTCCTGCCGACCGAGCCAGGCGTCATAGTCGCGGCAGAAGGCGCTGTACTGGCAGCCATCGGGATGCGCCGCCTTGTACTTCTGCCAGAGCAGCATCCGGGTGACGCCCTTGCTCGCCAGCTCACGCTGGATCGCCTCAAAGTCCGGCGTCGGGTAACGCGCCGCCGTGGGCCGGCACGGGTACAGCCGCTCCTGCAGCTCGTCGTCGTCGAGATCGGGCAACGGCCACGACAAACCCGCCGTGCGCGCCCGCTTCAAGCACTCCTGCACCGTCGAGCGCGCCGAGCCCAGCACGGCGGTGATCTGACGGTCACTCAGCCGCGCCTCGTTCTTGAGGCGCAGCACCTCGCGGATCTTGCGCACGGACAACCTCGCTTGCGCCACCGTCGACCTCCCCGGGAACATCCCGAAAAGGTCACGGTAGCTCGGTTGTCCTGCTCTCCTTACCCGGCCCGGCTTACCGTGGAATACTGGCCCGGCATGCCGTGGAATCCCGGCCCGACATCACGTGGAATACTGGCCCGGCATGCCGTGGAATCTGCAGTGCGGTCGGTGATGGTTGTAATCCGTCCGCCAAGCTTCGATCTTGCACTTCGCGTCCTCGATCGACAAGAACTGGTTCGCGTTCAGACATTCATCGCGAAGCTTCCCGTTGAAGGATTCGATAAAGCCGTTTTCGACAGGCTTTCCGGGTCGGATGAAGTCGAGCAGAACACCCCGCAGGTACGCCCACTCATCGAGCACTCGCGAAGTGAACTCCGTGCCATGATCCACGGTGATCGAGCGTGGCTTGCCGTGCTCGGCGATCGCCCGATCGAGCGCCTCGGCGACTGCCCGTCCTGACATACTTTGACCCACCTCCATGATCGGACTCCAGCGACTCCATTGATCGACCACCGTCAGCACCCGAAATGCTCTGCCGTCGGCGAGCGCGTCGTGCACAAAATCCATACTCCATCGCTCATGCGCACGGCTCGCTGCCGGCGGGACACCTCGATGCAGACTCGCATGCTTACGACGACGGACCCGATGTCGCAGCTGCAGCCCTTCCAGCCGATAAAGCCGCCGCACGCGCTTCATGTTCACTTGCCAGCCTTCACGTCGCAGCAGTACGTGCACGCGCCGGTAGCCGTAGCGCGGTCGAGCCTGCGCTACTTCGCGCATCCGATGCCGTAGCAGCTCCTGGTCTGGGCGACGGCTGCGATAGGCGCACAGTGAGCGTGAGATCTGCACCAGCCGACACGCGCGCGAGAGACTTGCTGCGTAGGCACTCTGCGCCCACTCGACAAGCTCGCGCTTGCGTGCCGGCCTTAGACTTTTTTTCGGATGATCTCCGTGAGGATGTGCTTATCGAGCGACAGATCGGCGACTAAACGCTTTAGCTTCGCGTTCTCTTCCCGCAGCGTAAGCGTCATCCCAAGGCCGTCTAGCGCTCTATCGATGGAGTGACTGAGGATGGTGTCCACTTACTTGCTGAAGGTGGACACCTGTGAACGAGCGTACCTCGATCGATCTGGTGCCGAACCTGGTGCGCGGCCATCGGCGCAATGGCCGCAGCGTATACGACCGGGAGGCCAAACGGGAGCTGGTAAGGCGGTGCCTGCAGCCTGGGGTGTCGTTGGCCGCCACCGCGCTAGCGCACGGACTGAACGCGAACCTGCTGCGCCGCTGGGTGGTGCAGCAGACGGGACGAGCTCATCGATCTCAGCAAGCGAACCTCGTCCCGGTAACGAGCGCGCCACTGCCGCGGCCCGAGCATGCCACGGGAGACTGGGAGCTCGAGCTGCTTTTTGCCGGGAGCACGATCCGCCTGCGCGGCAGGATCGAGGCGGAGACACTGCGCACGGTGCTGGACTGCGTGGCGGCGCGCGCGTGATCGCGCCACTGGCGGGGACCCGCATCTGGCTCGCCGCAGGGGTGACGGATCTGCGGCGCGGCATGTACGGTCTCGCCGCGCTCGTTGAGACGACGCTGATGAGTAGCGTGTACGAAGGACATGTGTTCGTCTTCCGCGGCCGTCGTGGAGATCTGGTGAAGCTGCTGTGGGCCGATCGGGACGGGCTGTGCGTGTTCGCGAAGCGCCTCGAGCGCGGTCGGTTCGTGTGGCCACAGGTCTCTTCCGGCTCGGTGCATCTGACGCCGGCGCAGCTGTCAATGCTGCTGGAAGGCATCGACTGGCGTCGACCCGAGAGGACCACGTCGCAGCCGCTGCACGTTGTATAGCGATCTAACATCTAACTTTAACAGTAAGCCTGCGCGCACTCGCGTACACTCTAATGCGTGGCGCTTGAGTACGCGAAGCTCCCGAACGATCCCGAGGAACTGAAGCAGCTGTTGCTGCAGCACTCGAGCTGGGTGGATGCGCTGCGCGAGGAAGTGATCCGTCTTCGCCGCTGGCGCTTCGGGCGCTCCTCGGAGGTAATCGATCTCGCGGTGCTCCCTGAGCTGCCCTTGAGCGGTGGCACGACAACGCCGAGCCCCACGCCGAAAGTCCCGAGCGAGGCGCCGCCGGTACCCGCAAGACTGATGTCGGTCGATACTCCGGCGCGCAAGCGGGAAGCGCGTCGGCCGCCGCGCGTGTTGCCACCGGAGCTGCCGCGGGTGATCCGTGTGCATCAACCGCCGAGCTGCGACTGCCCCGGCTGCGGGCAGCGGCTCACGCGCTTAGGCGAAGATACCTCGGAGCAGCTGGACTATATCCCGGGGTACTTCCAGGTGATCCGGCATGTGCGGCCAAAGCTCACCTGCAGTGCCTGCGCGCGCATCGTGCAGGCGGCAGCGCCGAGTCGACCTATCGAGCGGGGCTTACCGACGGCGGGCTTGCTCGCGCAGGTGATCGCCGCGAAGTACGCCGATCACCTGCCGCTTTACCGCCAGGAGGGGATCTACCGCCGCGGCGGCGTCGAGCTCCCGCGCGCGATGCTCGCCTCGTGGGTGGGTGAAGCGGCGGATCTGCTCGATCCCCTGGTCGGCGTGCTCGAGCAGTACGTGATGTCAGCGTCCAAGCTGCACGCCGACGATACGCCGGTCCCGGTACTCGCACCCGGTAAAGGTCGCACCCACACCGCAAGACTCTGGGCGTATGTGCGCGATGACCGCCCCTCAAGCGGCGCGGATCCCCCCGCGGTGGTGTACCGCTACTCGCCGGATCGCAAAGCCGAGCGACCACAAGCGCACCTGCGATCCTTCGCCGGGATCCTGCAGGCCGATGCCTATAGCGGGTTCACTCCGCTCTACGCCAACGGTCGCATCGTGGAAGCGGCCTGCTGGGCGCACGCGCGCAGGAAGTACTACGACGTCTACATGATGGACCGCTCGCCGATCGCGGCTGAAGCGCTCCAGCGCATCGGCGAGCTCTATGGGATCGAGCGCGAGATCCGCGGTCAGCTGCCGAAAGCGCGAGCCGGCGCACGCGCCGAGCGCGCGGCACCGAAGCTCGAGGGGCTGCGCGCCTGGCTCGCGGCCACGCACCGCATCCTCTCGGTCAAATCCCCTCTGGCCGGGGCCATCCAGTACACCCTCGCACGCTGGACCGCGCTCGTGCGCTACGTCGAGGACGGGCGCATCGAGATCGACAATAACGCCGCCGAGCGCGCGATCCGAGCCCTCGTCCTCGGGCGGCGCAACTACCTCTTTGCGGGCTCCGATGCCGGCGGGCAGACCGCCGCGCGGCTCTACAGCCTAATCGGCAGCTGCCGCTTGAACGGGGTGGACCCGCACCTGTACCTTCGGCACGTGCTCGAGTGTATCGCCAGCCACCCGATCAACCGCATCGAGGAGCTGCTGCCATGGCGCCTCGCCCCGCTACTTCCCCTCGCGCTGTCGCGCGTCGCGTAGCCAAGCTCACCGCGCTCCAGTACCAGCTGCGCATCGAGCTCAAGCACGTTGAGCCGCTCATATGGCGTCGCATCCTCGTTCCCGGGAATGTGACGCTCACGAAGCTACACATCATCCTGCAAGGCGCGATGGGCTGGCACGGTGGTCATCTGCACGAGTATCAGATCGGTCGGCTCCGTTACGCCATCCCGGATGAGGACTGGCCGAGCACCGAGCCGGTGCTCGATGAGCGGCGGGTGCGCTTGAACGCGCTTGTCGAAGCAGGTACCCGTCGCTTTACCTACCTCTACGACTTCGGCGATGGCTGGGAGCACAGCATCAAGGTCGAAGACCTCGTGCCGCCCTCATCCGATGGCGCGCTCATCCGCTGCGTCGCCGGCGAAGGCGCCTGTCCACCCGAGGACGTGGGCGGCCCGCCAGGCTACTTCGAGTTCCTCGCCGCGCTCAAAGATCCTGCACATCAGGATCACGCCAGCATGCTCAAGTGGGTCGGCGGCTCCTTCGACCCCGCCGCGTTCGATATCGCCGACGTCAATGAACGCCTTGCCGACATCAAACCTTGAACGTCAATAACGGCCTCGGCGTGACGCTTACCCCGCAGCTGCCTGAGCTCGCGGATCTCCGTTCCACCCAGGCTCGCGTACTTCTTCTTCCAGATGTAAAACGTCGCCTCGCTGATCCCGACCTGGCGACACACATCCCCCACGGCCGTGCCGCCCTCGACCTGCCTCAGTGCGTAGGAGATCTGCTCGTCAGTGAACCTCGATCGCTTCATCGGTCCCCTTCTCCTTCGGCTCTTCCGCCGCCTTGTGGAGGACTTCGACTGCGACTTTAGTCCAGCTCTAAACTGACCTCAAAATCGGGACTCAGGTCAAGTTTCCGCTTACTCCGCCCTCGCCAGAAGCGCGTCCGAAAATCCGGACATGCTTCGGAGCTCTTTTCGTGCATCAGTGACGGTTCCATATATCCCAACTAGGGGCTGTGCAACCTGTTCCGGGTCCGGATCGTCGTAGCGCAGCAGTACAGCATTGTCGTCGTCCGTCCAGTTCCCTGACTCACGTAGATGACGGTAGATGCAGAAGCGGCCGTCGCTGCGTCGAACAATCGCCGCTCTGCCAAGGCCATTGCGAGTCACGTATACCTCTACTTCGTGGACAGGCACGGGCCGATCTCAGGACGTGTCATCACCAAACACCATCGGTGTCTGCGTTCGCGCCGATGCAGATCACGAGCCTTCCCCATTTCGCAGGTATCCTTCGATTCCGAGCCGGTTGACTTGGGCCGACAGGCTTCTAAGGTGTTCAACCTCCAAGGAGGAGAGTCGGACAATAGCATCCGAACGTGTTGCGTCGCCTTGAGGCTCGTCGTTCTGCGCCGCACCGTCTTGCTTCGAAAAGATGGCATCCAGGTGCGTTCGCGCTGCGGCCGTATTTGCAATGGCAAGTCCATCCAGCGATCTCTTGCTCAGTGACACAGCCGCTTCTGGCCCTATGACTTTTTCGGAGCTACCTAGGTGGGCGGTATCCCAAAGAATCTCTACAGCTGACGACGACTGCGTACGGTTACCCAAAATGCCCAGCGCCAACGGCGTCGTCAGCTTTACCTTCAAAAGTAGTCTGTATTGTACGATTGCGCGAGTCTCTGGCATGGGTAGATAAAATGCCCGTTCCAGCGTGCTTACGTCCTCGCCACGACCAGTCAACGCAATTACCTGCAGTGCCTGCGGCCAACATTGGTTCGGAACGTCGTCACGGAGCATTAGGCGAATCGATGATATGTCGGCTGGCGCCAGCTGGGAAATCTGATCGAGGGGTGGACGTAGCCATGGTGCTGCTACGACTCGAATAGCTGCTGCGGTGAGACGAGCAGGGTCTGTGGTATTAGGCGCTGCGCAGAAATCTACCGGTGAAGCATACGTCCCCGCGTCTGCGCCAGAATCAGCCACCAGCGCAACAAGGACCAACGAACCGAGGATGAATGCAGTCGTCTTCACTGCGCACTCTGTAACCCTGTAGCGGCCAGATTCGTTACGATCGGTGAGCTGACCACGCGCAGCACCGTCCGTGACCCGCAGCACAATTGTAGCTGATTCGGGACTTCAGTCACCCCGATCCGCAGAGTGGCTCGGGTAATCAGAAAGCCGCGGACGGCCGCTCAACCTGACGACCCGGTCAATACGGTCGGAAGTGGGCTGTCAACGCCAACGGGAGTCCCCAACATTAAACCTCGGTTGCACTCATTGTTTCTTGGTTGATGAGGTGGATTGTGCGCTTCGAATGGCCTGCACTTGCTTTAGCAATGCGCTGATCGAATCGGAGACGGTTGTGGAGGGCGTGCCACTGCTGGCATATCCGCCGCAGACGGTAAGGACTGTTATCGAGCCCTGATTTGGAGCCTGAACCTGCTGCACGTAATCAGGATCGGCCACGACAATCGAATACTCGAAGTAATCCGCCGTCTTGCCTGATTTTTGTCCTTCCAACTCTGTCCAGCGCGTCAATTGGAAGTCTACGGCTCGGCATGCGGAAACCGGTAGGGAAGTCTGGCTCGAAGTCCAGGCCTGACCCGCGGGCGTCGTAAAGTAGTCTTTCGTAGCAATCACGTCCGACGGCCGCGATGCCACGTCCAGTATCACCGGAGGTACACTGCTTGTATGCGGGGGAAGGGCGGTAGAAGGAGTAAAGCGATAGAACCATCCCGAATATCCGCGTAACAACGCGGCGTTGGCATCGGACAGCGTACCTGTGCTCATAGGCGGAACGCTGTTCCAACATCCAGTTGAGTCTGGACTCTTGTAGTCGACTGTGAGCGGCAACACCAACTTCGGTGAATCCTTAGAGTCTGGCGATTTGGGAAGGCTTCGCGCAGGGTCATTTGAGCAGGTAAGGCTCGTCCAATCTGGCGGATTGGGGGGAGGAGCGGATGCCTGGAGGAAGCTGGTCAAGAACCCGAATACTCCCCCAACGGCTGCGCCCCACGGCCCGAAGACCAAGCCAGCGGTTGCATCGCTTCCAGCATTAGAGATCGCCGTCGGAAGGTTGCTACTAGTGTTATACGTCACGGACGTCAGGAAAAGTGGGTCGGCGGCGCTAACTTTTGGCAAGGCCGTGGTCTTGTAGCCAGTAGGGGGTGCGGGCTTCGCCACGTAAACTGGTCCGTCCGCGCTCACTGGCACGACGCTGATTGCCACGCCTCGTAGACAATCGGACCACGCCAGCGCCCCCACGCACACATCGGCGCTCTTTCCGGCCGCTCGGTCAGCACTGGTAGGTTGCCCACCGCCGACCGATTTGCCGGCCTGCTTCGAGTCCGATTTATCGACCGGAGAACTCCCCTCTTTGTCACTGCCAGCAGGCTGATCATGAGCGGGCGCTTTGGGCTTTCCCGTCAGAGGTTTGGCCTTCGCTCTAACTTGCGCTGTTCCACTGGGTGGGCCGGCTGCTGCTAGAGGTTGATTTCCGTCAGGCGCATCGGCGGCCGTCGTCCCGCTCGGAGCTTGTGACTGTTTGCCGCTCGCTCCACCGGGAGGTGCGATCAGAAGCGTGCTCGTACGCAATGCGAACGCAAACCCGCCATTTGGCGGCGATGAGGGATTCTGTTGCGTGCTGCTGTAAGCCAGGCTTGATGTCAGACTTGACGTCGTGCCGCAGGCCCCCAGCACGACGACGGACGCTCCGACACTCAGTGAGCGGATGACTGATAGGTAAGTACTCATATTGGTTCTCATATTGACTACAGGTCGAATTCACGTGCGGCAACGTATACGTTGCTCCTGGTAGGGGATATCAACTGGCCGCGCAGCACCCTGAATCACCTTTAGGTTGAAATTCGCGTTTTAGGCTTCGCGGCCTGCGTCCCTGAAGCCGACCTAACCCCTAGTACTATCGCCCCTGATATACGCCTCAATCCCCTTTTCTTTCACCGCTTTGGAATTGGTCTTAAGCCGCTCTTGCTCCGGCGCGGACAGCGGCGCGACAGTGCTCGACTTCGACTGGGATCCGGGAGGTGCCGGCACGATAACCGGTTCGGTCTGAACTGGCGCGTGCGCGCTCCCCGAATTGGTGGGTCGCTGCTGAGCAGCTGCTTGCGAATCCAAGACCGCGTTTAGATACTGCTGCGCCTTTGGAGTAGACACCACGGAAAGTCCACCGATTGCGCTTTTGCTAAGGGAAGTCGTGGCGACAGCTCCGGCATTTCCTACTGCTTTGCTGGAGGTTTCTAGATTCGCAGTCGCCCACAGCGTATCCACGGCGGAATCCGACTTCGTGCGACCTGCCAAAATGCCAAGCGCAGACGGTGCAGATAGCTTAATCCGCAGCAAGTTCCTTGCTTGGGATATCACTGCAGGGCTCGCGTGACCAGGCGCAACGGCCGCCAAAGGGAAAGTGAGCGCGCGCTGGATTAGGCCAACGTCTGACGCATTTCCCGCAATGGCCAAAGTATTCATTGCTTGACTCCAATACTGATTTGGTGGGCCTCGCAATAAATCGCGGACCGACTCGAGATCGGCCGGAGCGAGTCTAGAAATTGCGTCGATCGGCATTCGGTCGACCCATGGAGCGCCGACGATCTTGAAGGCAGCCACAGTTAGATGAGCTGCACTCGCCATCGCGGCGAGGTCCGGAGCCTGTGGCGCGATGGGCGCAGGCGGCGCCGCTGCTACCTGTGACGGCGGTGCGGGAATCGCGGTTGTGGACGCGAAACGACTCGTCGCAAAACTGGCGCACTCTGGAGCAATTTTCCCGGTATGACCGACGCCCAGCTGCCAGAACATGAAGCGCATACTGATGTTAGGTGGGTAGGCTGAGTCCTCCCCGCCCTCCGCAGAGTGGGCCAATCCCATCGCGTGGCCGCGTTCGTGAAGCCAGAGCTGCGCGTCGTATCCCGGAAACTGACCCACGATCGATGGCTCTTGACCGATCGTTCCACAGCCCGCCGCGTCAATGCCCGCACAGCTTATTACGCTGACGATCATCACGTTGGCCCCGGGGGCCTTGCTGTGCAACTCTTGAGCTAGCTCATCGTAGCTGCCTGACAAAGCGAGAGTTGGAACATTCTGGACGTCGCCCTTTCTCTTAAAGGTAATGTTCGGACAAGCCTGATCCCAGTTGTAAACTTTATGGGCAATTATTTGATTCATCTCCTGAATGATGGTGTCTACTTCAGCGTTTGACACATGCAAGCTTGAGTTGGCGGCAACGGTGAGTTCATGCTGCTCGAGTGTTTGCGCGCGCAAGCCAAGCGAAACAGAAAGTGTGAGACAAGCTGATACGGTTGAGACACACAGTACCTTCCTCATAGCAGCTCCTGATGAGATGAGATTGCCGACTGGATCCGCACCTCTTACCCCGTCGTGCGCCACGGTGCTTCGATCGCGTCCAGGTTCCCACGTTGACACGGGCACCTTTTGACTACTGTCGCCATCGTCGACACTATCTCAGCCGATCAGCAGAGGCGCCTCATGGTGGACAGCTGGCTGTCCACCGATCCGGTAGGCGTGACTTACTCGTCGTGGATTAGCGGTTAGCTGCTGACTGCGACCGTCCATGCTCCCTGCAAGACGTCGCCGAGTAGCCTGTGTTGTCGGCGACGGCAATGAAGGCCGTTGCGATGCCCGAAAAGGCGCAAGCTCCTCCACGAGGAGCGGCCTTCGTTGCATTGCACAAACAGGTCACGGAATCCTTCACTTTCCACAACCTACGTGCCAAGAGGGCAACGGTGCAGCAGATCCAAGACAGCGCGGCTCGCGCACGACGATTCACGAAAATGCTCGAAAGGTGTACTCCGTCCTTCCGCAGTATCGAATCCTGACCCCGACGGGCTAGTCATGAGCGGCATCCGACTCTGCAAGCGCCGTCGCAGTCAGCTCGATGTCGGCACGAGCGATCCTGAGAGCCTGCGCCGCACGTCGCCACTGTCGCGTCTCGTTCAGGACTTCCGCGACGATCGCCCGACCGCGGTCCTTTGATTCGACGTACCACTCGGCGGTCTCGATGACGGTAGCAAGACTCGGACGGTTGTCCGACTCGTCGATGTTCAGGACGTGATCGGCGCGACCTATGTTCGGATTCAGATCGAAGGCGGGGGCGAGCCGCCACCCGGTGGGTGTGAGAAGAAACCCATGGTTCCTTAAGTGATCATCGCGATTGCCGATCGCGACGTTGAACGCCACTCGCCGGAAGAGCTGCTCGAGATCGGAATCGATGTGATCCTTGGCTCCGCGCGACTGTACGAACTCCGCAAGGTCCAGGTAACTCGTGCCCTCGCTCTGATCCCGGCGCAGCAGGGCCATCGCGGACGCGTAGAAGCGCCGGCTGTCGGACGAACGATCGAAGCGGCGTACGCAGAAGGTATGGTACTCGCCGCTGAAGCGGCGCAGCTCAGACTGCGGCACCTCGATTCCGACGCGGGCGGCCAGCCGCTGCGCGAGTGCCTCCCAGGCTCCGACATCGCGGGTGTCATCGTGCGCGGGAAACTTCGCGATCCATAAGCTTCCATTGGTTTCGGTGAAGCTCGCCTTTGGACGAGCACCGCCGAGCGACG
>Ga0070761_10002153_pt1 | contig 12143 bp, 9 predicted proteins | sample HubBroMetageREF1_FD_66724 | JGI IMG/M metagenome (GOLD analysis project Ga0070761, IMG submission 66724) | Reference soil microbial communities from the Hubbard Brook experimental Forest, New Hampshire, USA - Hubbard Brook CCASE Soil... | ecosystem: Environmental > Terrestrial > Soil > Temperate...
TACGGCGGTGGCTCGAAGAGACGGCCATGCCTGCGCGCCCCGTTCATCTCATTCTGCTCGACCAGGATCCTTCGGCGCACGAATCGGCGCACAGGCATCTGACGCGCATCCTGCTCGAGCGGTACCACGGGATGTTACCGGTCACCGTGCAGTGCTTGCACTTTTCTGTCCGCCAGCTCCTCAAGCCTTCGACGATGGACGACCACGAGGTGTGCGATGCACTGGGTGACCTCGATCTTGTCTATTCGGCCGGACTCTACGATTATCTCCCGGAGCTCGTCGCGCTGAGGCTCACGAGGCAGCTCTATGAGCGCTTGCGCCCAGGCGGCCGGATGCTGATGGGCAATCTCGTCGAGACGCCAAACAGTACTTGGATGATGGAGTACGCGCTGGGCTGGACGCTGCTCTATCGAACAGACGAGTCGATGCTGCGTCTCGGGCACCGGCTGACCCCACAGCCGGAGCGCATCGGAATCACGCGCGACGCCACAGGGCGATGTATCTTCCTCGACGTCAAAAGGCCACGAGCAGGCTCGATCGACTAGTGCACGGGGAACGGCGTGGGCCGTGGAATCTCGGACGAGTCCTTCGGTCCGTCGAGGTGAATATTCGGGACGCGCGGAGACCGCAGACTGGGCAGGCTCTCGATTCCGCTGGCGGGCGGCGGACGACTGCTATTTCTGGCTACGTGCGCGGCATCCCCGTACGTCCACTTGCCGGCGAGCGTGCAAGAAGCGAGAGCTAACGCGAAATCCATCGCGGTGGCGAAGCGGGCGCCGGGATCCTTCTCCAGCGCGCGCATGACGGTGGATTCCACGTCCGTCGGAAGCTGGCGCCCGAGCTTGCGCGACGGTGCCACAGGACGTTGGTGAATGTGCGCGAAAACCAGGGCCGCAACGTTTTCGTCTTCGAAAGGCGGTCTCCCGCACAGGAGGAAATACAGAACGGCGCCCAGCGCGTACACGTCTGACCGCGCGTCCGCGGGCTTTCCCATCGCAACTTCTGGCGAAAGGTACGAAGGGGTGCCAAGCACCCAACCCGTGCCCGTCACTGTGGCGTCGGCGCTTTGATCTTTCGCGATCCCGAAGTCGATGACTTTGACGAAGTCGTGCTCACCGCCCATGGACGTCAAGAACAGATTCTCAGGTTTGACATCTCGGTGGACAATCCCGCCCTCGTGCGCCTCGCCAAGCGCTCGAGCCGCTTGCCCGACGATGTGCAAGGCGCGCGCTGGTGCGAGCGGGCCGAGATGCGCGACGTGGCGCGCTAGAGTCTCACCCTCGAGAAGCTCCATCACGTAATAGCGGAGACCGTCTTCGGTGATGCCGTAGTCGAACACTCGCACGGTGTTCGGGTGCTTCAGATCGGCAGTCGCGCGCACCTCGCGCTCGAAACGCGGAAGAGCGCTTGCGGAGCGGGCTTGCTCCTCCGGTTTGAGGATTTTCACGGCAACGTCGCGTTTGAGGCCGGGGTGGTACGCAACCCACACATCGCCCATGCCGCCCGAGGCCAGCCGGCGCTTGAGCCGGTAGCGACCGAGACTGCGGGCTTCGAAAACCTGCCGACGCAGCGACCAGACGATGTGCCCGTTGACCACCATAAAGAGGTAGGTGCCGAGCACGTACCCCATGCCGAGCAAAAGCGTTGCAACGGCGGCGGGGTCGTGGAGCTGGGCTGCGACGCGCGGCGAAAAGAAGGACGCGCCAAGCAGGACGACGAAAAACAAGCCCACGGGCAGGCCGTTCATCACCAGGCCTCGCCGCCACGGATCATGGGCCGCCACCGTCCGCGAGAACATGACGAGGCAGAAGCCGGAGACGTAGGGGCTGGCGATGCCGCGAAACTCGAGGCACATCAGAGCCATCGAGACAGCGGTCGTTCCGTACGTGAGGGCATCGGCGATCTTGAAAGTCCGCTCCGATGGCGCCGGGCTTCGATACATGCGAACGAGCACTCCGCCGACGACTATGGCCAGTAGCAGGCGCAGAGCAAGGAAGTGCGCCAGAGTACCCGCGTGCAAGTAGCGCACGGCGACGCAGTCGATTCCGAAGAAGGACGCCCATACGCCAATGCCAACGGTCAGCGCGCGACGAAATCCGATGACGGTCGCCGCGCGGTCTTCGCTTCGCTGCGGATCGCGCCCGAACGCCGACGGTCCCGTGGAGTCGGACGGCCTTCTTAGGGCTGTCACCGTCTCCTCGCCTGACGGCGGGGGCCGGACCATCGTCGGATTGGCGCAAAGAGTCACAGTGTCTCTATTGAACGGCCCGCTGCAATCTCCAGTCAATCGCGTACGTTTGTCCAGTTATCCACAACTAGTGCACAGACCTACACGGCCGCAGCGTTTGTGTTGCTGTTTGGCTCGCGTCCGTCACACGACGGAAACAAATCGCAGCCGTATCTCGCGCGGGAGCGCTCGTCGGAACGCGCGCCTCGCGGGTCCTCCTCCGGTCATCGCAACGCGCAGCCCCCGCAAGCGGCGGTCAACCTCCGCGCGGCGTCCAGCTGCCCGATACGCCATCAGGCCGCCCGCCGAGGAGCGCGGCCACGATTTCGGCGATCTCGAAGGGCTTTCGCACCCAACGGATGTGCTCCATGTCGAGCCCTTCAGGCAACCCGATGGCGCTTCCGCTGATGAGAACGAGCAGGGCATCCGGGGAGCCACGCTGCAACGTAGCGAGAGCTCCTTGGACGTCATCGGCGATGGGCGAGAGATCGATGAGAGCGGCGTCGTGGTCGTCGCCGGCCCGCTCTGCAAGCTCTGCGACGTTGCGCGCGACGACGACATGCGCCCCCCGTGCGCCAAGGGCCGACTCCAGGAGCGTGGCCACATCGGCATCGTCTTCGAGGACCAGCACCCTCGTGCCGGCGAGCACCGCCGCGCGGGGCGCCGAGAGGGGCGCGGCCGGAGGCTTGGCTCGTGGCCATCGCATACGAAACGTCGCACCGCTGCCCGCGGTGGGCGCAAGCTCGAGGTCGCCCCCCGCAGCGCGCGCCACCGCGCGAGCGTGCTTGAGGCCTACACCGGCACCGCCCTGACGACGGCTCGCTCCCGAGAAAACGACTTCCGCGTCCGCCAGCGGAACACCGGGGCCCTCGTCGCGCACCGTCGTCGTGGTCATTCCGCCTTCGACCGCACATTCGACGACGACGCGACTCCCCCGCGGACCCCAACCGAGGGCGTTCAGGAGCACGTTCGTGAGGACCTGGGAAGCATCCGCGGCGAGCGGTAGCCGGACCATCGGAGAGCGGGCCGCTACGACGAGCGCGATCCCCGCGCGCTGGGCTTCCACCGCCAGGGCTTCGACCGCAGCCTCGACGATCGCGTCGAGCGCGTCTTCGCGCTCGTCGATCGGGCCTTGCGCTCCAATGGCGCGGCGCGCCGTGTCGCGCGCCCCGCGCGCGCAGTGCTCGACGATGGCCAGCGCGCGGTCCAACTGATCGGGAGGCGGGCGTCCGGATCGAGCTTCGGCCACCCACCCCAGGAGAACCGTAAGCGCATTGGAGACGTCGTGAAGCGCTCCGGTCACGTCTTGGTGCGGATCGAGGGGCAGGAGCCCGCTCACCGACGCCGACGGGTCTCGGTCCCGACCGTCTCCCTGCACACGGAAAAGCTACGACATATATCGCGCCCGGTCACGCTCCGGAGTTGTCCGCGGACGACGCGTCGCCGCCTAGCGCTCATTCGAGCGTGTCCACCCGGTCCTCGCCCTCGACGGAGATCAGCTGCAAGGCCTTGCGAGCGGCGTCCACGGTGATGTTGCGCGCCTCGACGATCATGGAGGCCACCTTTTCGACCGCCGGCCCCACCGCTCCCGCCGCAAGGGCCACGGATCGGGCATGCAGCCCCATATGCCCTCGCTGGATCCCGTCGGTAGCCAACGCCCGCACAGCGGCGAGATTCGAGGCCAGTCCGACCGCAGCGGCCACGCCGGCGAGCTCTTGCGCGTCGGCTACCCCGAGCATCCGGAGCGAGAGTCGCGCGGCTGGATGTACGCGAAGCGTGCCGCCGACCGTTCCGAGCGCAAGCGGCAGCTCCAGCTTGCCCTCGACGTAGTCGCCGTCGCGACGCCAGACCGCGAGCGGCGCGTAGCGGCCCGACCGCGCGGCGTAAGCGTGCGCCCCCGCCTCGACCGCACGCCAGTCGTTGCCCGTTGCGATGACCACCGCGTCGATGCCGTTCATGATGCCCTTGTTGTGCGTCGCCGCTCGATACGGGTCGAGCTCGGCAAAGCGCGAAGCGTTGACGATCCCATCGACGACGTCGGTGCCCGCCATGCCCCCCGTCGCAAGAGTTGCTGCCGGCACGCGGCAGCTGACTCGCACGCACCGCTTGTCGCAGAGATTCGTGAGTATGCGCAGGCCGACTCGAGCGCTTGCAATGGCCGCGGCGCGATCGGCCACCGCTTCGGCAATCGTGTTGACGAGGTTGGCCCCCATGGCGTCGCGACAGTCGACGACGACGTGCAGAACGATCATGTCCGCGGCGAGCTCGCGAACTTCGATGTTGCGAGCCCCTCCGCCACGAGCGACCAGACCGCCTACCGCTCCGTTGGCGAGGGCAAGGATCTCGGCGCTGGCTGCGCGCAGTCGCCTCGCGGCCTCGCTCGCATCTCGAACCTCGCGAAGTTGCACTTGCGCGATCATGAGCGGCGGATCGGCCTCGGCCGTGAAACCGCCGCCCGCTCGAACCAGCTTCGCAGCGTTGGAAGCGGCCGCCACCACGCTCGGTTCCTCGATGACCATCGGGACGACGTGGTCGCGTCCGTTGATCCGAACGTTGAGCGCGACGGCGTACGGCAGGGCGTAGACGCCCAAAACGTTCTCTACGAACTTGTCGGCCGTCTCGGCGGATAGCCCGCCGGCCTCGAGCGCGTGGCCGACGTCGCTTGGGTCTGTACCGGTCGCCTCACCCACCAGCGCGCGACGTTGCTCAACGGTAATTTTGTAGAAACCGGGAAGCCGAGACGTATGGGCCATCGATGTCTTGCCTCACGAGTGCGCCGAGTCGCGTCGAACTCCGCCCATGTCGACCGAGAGAGCCAGGGGTACAAGCGCAAGAGCCTCCGCTCGCGCGCAAAACCTGCGCGACGGTGCAGCCGAGCCGAGCCAAACCGCCACGTCCCCACCCCCGGCTCCGGAAGGAAGGAACGCGGCATTCTCGCGTTGGGCGTCCGCCGCGAGCTCGGCATGGGCCGGAAGCACGATGGGGGCATTGGCCGCGCGACCGAGCGAGGCGAGCAGGGATCCGTACTCCTGGGCGAGCGACACGAAGCGCGCCGTGTCGCGCGACTCCACCGCGTCGGCGGCCCGCGTTGCGGTTTCCGCCATCGCGTCGGCCACGGGCGAGATCTCGCGTGCCCGCGCGACACGAGCCGACGCCACGAGCTCGCGCATGGCGCTCGTGCGCGCGCTCGAACCCGCGAAGAAGACCTGGAACACGAGACCCGGCGGCAGCTCTACGACGCGAATCTTTGGCTCGCCACGGCTCACGTCATAACGAAGCACCCCTCCATACACACTGGCCGCGACGTCGACTCCACTGCCTCCGCCCTGCGCTCGTGCATGTGCGGCACGCGCATCGGCGAAGAGGCGTGCTCGCACCGAGCCGTCTCCCAGGTCTTCGCCCCGCGCCAGGGCGCGAGCGGCGAGGGATGCGACGAGCACCGCCGCGCTAGACCCGAGCCCGAGCTTGCGTCCGGCCGCATCGCAAAGCCCGCTCGCGTCGGCTTCCGGCACCGGCTCCCCTTCTCGAAACGCAACGCGAACTTCCTGGGCCGGAGAGCCCATGATTCGCGAGGCGTCCGCGACCGCGTAGCGATCGACCGCGGCGACGATCGCCGGTGCTCCGTTGAGAACCGCATACGCGCCCGTCAAGACGAGCTTGCCGGGAGCTCGGGCCCTCATTCAGGCCTTCCGACCTGCGTCTCGCACTGCGCATCGCTGCCCGGGCGCGTCTCGATGATGCGCTTTATCCCGCCGACGCGCTCGAGCTCGGCACGTACGCTGGAGAGATCGCCAGGCTGTACGAGAACCTTGACGTGCGGCCCCGCATCGATCGTCGCGAATACAGCGAGACCGCCCGCGCGTAGCGAACGCACCGCCGCGAGCACGTCGAGCGTGGCACCCACCCAATACGTGATCCCCGCCGCTATCGCGCTCGCGTGCATGGCCAGCGCGCTGGCCTCCGCAAGCTCACCGAGACCTCGGAAGTCGCGTGCGAGCAAGGCCTGACGGAGGCGCTCGTGCAGCAACGGAGCTTCGTGAAGCCAGGCCGCGGCATAGGGACTGCGGGCCATGGTCAGCCGCATGCCTTCGGTAGAGCCAATGGCCTTCGGTCCATCCGCGGTCACGCAGACGAGCACCACGAGCGGCAGGTGATCGGCCGGCGCCACGGGCGTAGCGGCGAGCACACCCTCCTCGCTGCCGTCCACCGCGCCCGCTGCGAGCTCGACGAAGCCTCCGAATACGCTGCGCGCCGCGCTGGCAGAGCCGCGGCGCGCGAGATCGCTGACGCGCGCCCGATCCCAATCGAGCCCGACTGCGCTCGATGCAGCCAACGCGAGCGCGGCGAAGCCGGACGCGCTCGAGGCCAGTCCGCTTGCCGTCGGGAAGTCGTTTTGCGACGTCACTTCGGCACGACGGCTTTCGCGAGCCACCTTGCGGACGCGATCGAGCAGCTCGACGACCCGCACGCACGTCCCCGCGTCGGCAGCCTTTCCGTCGAGGAGCACTCTATCGCGCTCCAGTGCCGCATCGAAGACGACTCGGGTGCGTGTCGCGAGCCCGGTCAGAGTCACGGAAAGGCTTGGGACGGCGGGAAAGTTGCCAGCCCCGGGTCGCTTACCCCAGTACTTGGAGAGCGCCACGTTCGGGTGAGCGATGGCGACGGCCTTGCTCACGGAGCACGGCCGTTCTCGAGCTCGTGGCCCCGAGCATCCGGCACGACCGAAGCGAGAAAGCCATCGAATCCGTCGGCCTTCCACGCCGCCAGGATGGCGTCACTCGCGCTGAGCGTGGCGGCAAGCGCCACGACACTTCCGCCTCCGCCTGCGCCCGTCAGCTTGGCGCCGAGAGCGCCCGCCTCGCGCGCGACGGCACACATGCGCTCGATTTCGGAAGTCGACACGAAGAGGCCGCTCAGGAGCATCTGGTTCAAGTCCATCAGCCGGCCCAGGGCCTGACGGTCCCCGGCTTCGATCGCGAGACGCGCGTTGTTCACGAGCACGCGAATCGCTTCGAACGTTTGCTCTACGAGCTCGGGCTTGCGCTCTCTCAGCCGCGCCACCGCGTCGACCATCGCCTTCGTGCTCGACGTAGCGCCGGTGTTGCCGATGCACAAGTAGAGCGGCCCCCGCAGCCGTACCGGCTCGAGAGGCGCTCCCTTTCGGAACACGAAACAGCCGCCTCGGGCGGACACGGCCGCATCGACGCCACTCGGATTGCCATGGAAGACCTGCTCCCACGCCATGGTCCAATCGAGCACCGTGGTCTCGGGCGCTCGGGTGTCGAGGGAGCGGGCAATCGCAACGCCGATCGCGGCGGAGCAACCCAATCCGCCGCCGGGCGGAAGATTGGCCTCCACCTCGACCTCGCAATGACCCGGAACGCCGTCGCGGCGGCGGGCGGCGGTCAGGAGGGCCCGAAATGCGCGTGCGAGGTCGTTGTCGTCGTCGGTCTCGGAAGCGGAGAGCCCCCAGCCGCGAATGAAAAGTCGACTGGGACCCTTGTCGATGGCCGTCGTCCGGGCGCGCGCACCACGGTCGATCCCGGCTGCAATCGCCGGTCCTCCGTAGACGACGGAGTGCTCGCCGAGAAGGATCGTCTTGCCGCCCGCGTAGCCCACTCCCGTCATCCGCACAGCCTTTGCGTGAGCGCTTCGGCGGCCGACGCGAGCAGGATACGCCCTTCGCCGGTCAAGCGCACGCCCTCCAGCGCGACTCTCGAGGCCCGCGCGAGCTCCTCGATTCGAGCCTCCACCTGCGCGCGCACACCACTCGTTTCGAGGCTCGCAATCGCCGAGCGAACGTCTTCGTCGCTGGCATCTTCACGACCGAAGACGCGCTCGACGGGGCCGCTCATCGAAGCCGTGGCCACGACCACGGCGCTATACCGACCCTTGCGCAGATCGCCACCCGCCGACTTCCCCATCGTATTGGCATCTCCGAATACTCCGAGCAAGTCGTCGCGAAGTTGGAACGCGACGCCGAGCGGCTCGGCGAACGCAACGAGCGATGCGAGTTGATCGTCGCTCGCGCCCGCAAGATGGGCACCCATCGCGACCGGGCCGCGGACCGTGTAGCTCGCGGTCTTCAGGGAATGCACCGCCTCGACGGCGGCCGAGCTCCGCGACAACCCCACGACGTCGAGAACCTGACCCTGGACGACCTCTTCCTCGACGCGCGTGAGCTCCTCGGCCGCCCGAAGAATCCGGGTCGGCGGCAGCGGCGTCTCGAAGAGGGCGCATCTTGACCACGCGGCTGCAAGATCTCCGGCGAGGACGCTCATCGCACCGACGAGTTGTGCGCCGAATCGCTCGCGCATCATGGCCGGAACGCTCGGGCCCCCTCGGCGCAAGTCGTCGCCGTCCATCCAGTCGTCATGCGTGAGCAAGTACGCTTGAAAAAGCTCGAGCGCCACGCCGGCCGGCGCCACGGTTGCGCTTCCTCCCTCGCCCGCGCACCCCTCGTAGGCGGCCGCCAGCAGGACTGGGCGCATGCGCTTACCGCCTCGCAGGGTGAGCTGTCGCAGCGCGTCCGCGACGGCACCCACGTCGGCTCCGCGCTGGGTGGCCCCGGCCACTCGCTCGTCGAGCCAAGCGGCGAGGCCTGCCTCGACTTGGGCGCGCACTCGCGTCACGAAACTCGCAAAGGGATCGCGCCCCGCCGCGGTCCGCGGCGCGCTGGTCAAGAGAGGATCGCGCATCCCCGGGCGGGTCGACTCTATTCCAGCTCGCGTCATTCGCGCGATGCGGAGCCTAGGGTCCAGGGCCACAATCGTCAACGCCTCCCAGAGTCCAATTTGCACGTATCTACGCGCACTTTCAGATTTTCTTGAAGAGCGGGCCGGGGTTCCACCGTGGACGCAGTGGACCCGGGACGGCCGACGCGAGTGGACCCGGGAGGGGCACCGGGGCCGAGCGCTGTGCCTGGGACTGCAGAGGAACCGCGACCTCCACGTCCGCTCTGGCACACGTTGGCACAGGACTCCTCAGAAGCCGCACGGAATTCTCCGGCGCGCGTGCGCCTCTCGTCCGGGCACGCACCTTGCTCCGACGGAAGGCCAAGATGATCTCTCTTGGCTTTCGCGCTTTTCCTTCTTTCTTGCTTCGGACCGCGATCGCTACCGGGTTGGTGATTGGCAACTCGGTAGCGGTCACGGGATGCTCGAGTGGCTTGGCGCCCTTTCCGAGCTCGCCGAGCAGCACGGCTGCAGGCTCTGGCTCCACGCTCGGCTCGGCGGCATCGGCGGGGTCCACTTTCGCCGGGGGTTCGCCCGGTATCTCGCCGGGGACCGTGACCCTGATTGGAGAGGACGCGGGCGCGCCCGGCGAGCCGGGTGCTCAGTTCGGTCCACAACCGAATGCCGACTTTTCAAATTGCGGGGTTTCGAGCGATCCGTCATCGGTAGCCGAGGGCGGCACGACGGGGGAGGCCCTGCCGATCCCCACGCCTGCGCCCGGGCTGCCTAGCGACGCCCCGCTCTTCGGACCTACGGTTACGGCGAGCGTTGCGCCGCCGCCAATTTCTGGAGGCACGCTCATCGGTCTTCAGGCGGGCAGCATCGCAGTCGCATCCGACCCGGATCGGGACGCAATCTACGTCGTCGACACCTCCGGCGCGAAGGTTCTGCAAACGATCGCGCTACAAAAGGGGGATGAGCCCGGTCGTCTGGTCGAAGATGGGATCGGCCGCGTGCATGTGGCCTTGCGGTCCGGCGGCGCGCTCGTCACGATTGATCCCGGCTCGGGAAGCATCCTTGCGCGACGTTCAGTCTGCCCCGCACCCCGCGGGGTCGCATGGGACTCCACGACGGACCTCGTATGGGTCGCATGCGCGACCGGAGAGTTGGTCGCGTTGCCGGCAGCGGGAGGGCCGATCGCCAAGCAATGGGTCGTTGAGCGAGACCTTCGCGACGTCCTCATTCGCAATGGCGCCATCTCGGTGACCGAGTTTCGGTCGGCTCAGATTCTGCGGCTGGCTGCAGACGGCAGCATCGCGCGCCGCGATTCGATACAGCCCAATGGTCTGACCACGCCGCAAGTCGCCTGGCGCGCCGTGGACTCATCCACGCATGGCACATTCGTTGTGCACCAGGACGACTCCACGGTGTCTATTCCGACCCACACGATGGGCGCTTATGGGTTGGGATCGTGCGGCGCCGTATCCAGCAGCTGCGCGATGATGGACGATGCCACGGGAGCCGAGGTCGGGACGTCATCTCTATCCGGCGCGGTCCTTCCCGTCGACTTCGCCATATCTCCGGATGACAACTACCTCTTGGCGGTGTTCGCAGGAAATGGATTCTCAAGCTCCGGGCTCGAGCTACAGGTGCTTCCCATCGACAGCTTTTCATCGCCGGGCAACTCTCCCTTGTGCCCCCCCATCGGGGGCCCGAGCTTCCCTGTGAGCGGCATCGAAGTCGATGCAGGCATCGTCGCATTCGACGCAAGCAGCGGCGCAGAAGTGTCGACCGGCGTCGTCGCGCCTCCCTTCACGCCCGAGCAGGCCATTGCTGTGGCCTTCGACTCCGCCGGCCGTGTTCTCGTGCAATCGCGCGAGCCCGCAGTGCTCCACATCCTCGACCTGCAAGCGGTCGGCAGTGGGTTATCGAACCCGCTCGGCGGCGCGCAGGTCGTCCTTTCCAGCACTTCACGCGACGACTCGGGGCATGACATCTTCCATGCGACGGCCGGCGCACCGATCGCGTGCGCGTCCTGCCATCCCGAGGGCGGCGACGACGGGCATGTTTGGATCCTCGACGGCTTCGCGCGGCGAACGCCTTCGCTTCGCGGAACGATCGCCGGTACTGCCCCATATCACTGGCCGGGGGACCAGCCGGACTTCCCCACGCTTACGAACAACGTTTACACGGGGAGGATGGGCGGGCAGGAGCTAACGTCCGTTCAGACGGACGCGCTTGAGAGCTGGGTGCAGGCCATCCCGCCGCCGCCGGCCCCGTCTTGGGTCGACGGCGCTGCGGCTTCGCGTGGGAAAGCCACTTTCTTTGGAGCGGCGGCCTGCTCCACGTGTCACTTGGGCGCCAAGTTCACGAACAACCAGACCATGAACGTGAGCACGTGCGGCGCGTTCCAAGTCCCGCCGCTCGTCGGGGTCGGCTGGCGCGCTCCGCTGATGCACAACGGGTGCGCGGCGACTCTCGCCGACCGCTTTGGCAAGTGCTCGACGGGTCCCCACGGTTCGGTTCAGGGACTGTCTGCGGGAGAGATTTCCGATCTGACGGCTTATCTCGAAAGCCTCTGAGCGGAGAAGCTCGGCACGGTCTCCGAGTCTGCCGCGTAGAAATCTGGAACCATGCAAACTGCAGTGCGCCTCGGGTCAGGGTGCACGAGGCCCTCACGAGCCAGCCGTGTGCGGCGAGCAGAATTGCGAGGCGCCGGCCGGCGCACGCACCGGCGGGCAACCGAGCTCCGCGAGAATGAAGGGGGATGACGCGAGCGAGCCAGAGCATCGGGAGCTCGTCGAGCCTCTGCAGCTCGAAGCGGAGCGTCGCGTGGACGCAACGCTGGCCAAGCCGACGACCGCGAGCGCTGCGTACGCCGCCAGAAAACGGCGCTCGAGGACACGGTGAAGCGCAAAGCCGAGAAGTCGCACTGCGACGAGCGCGAGGCTCGACATGGCGTGGAGCCACGCGGCAACCAAGCGCGACTGCGCGTAGTTTGTCTCGCACCCGTCGATGCTCGAGCTCGGCGGTCCCAGAACCCGAACGCGGGCTGCACCTGCCCCCGCCCGCCATCAAGACAATTCTCGATTCTCGCAAGCCTTGGCTCGCGCGAGGAGCAGATCGCGCTCCCGGACGTTTTGCGTGAGCGCGGCCGCGCGCTCGAGCTCTTCGCGAGCCTCGCCCTGCCGACCGAGCTTCGCGAGCAGATCGCCGCGCACGCTGGGAAGCAGGTGATACGC
>Ga0070761_10002155_pt1 | contig 12143 bp, 17 predicted proteins | sample HubBroMetageREF1_FD_66724 | JGI IMG/M metagenome (GOLD analysis project Ga0070761, IMG submission 66724) | Reference soil microbial communities from the Hubbard Brook experimental Forest, New Hampshire, USA - Hubbard Brook CCASE Soil... | ecosystem: Environmental > Terrestrial > Soil >...
TACGATTTCCTGTTTGCTGCGAGGGGATCCATGCCTACGAAATCGAGACGATCGGCATCGAAGAAAAAGGCCACGACGAAGGGGCCTTCAAAAGGCGCAAAGGCAGGACGGCGAGCGGCTACCACGAACAAGGATCCGATCGCCGCTGACAAGGCCGACGACATCCGAACTCTCTCCCGAATCTATGCCTGAACGGCGGGCTCGGTTGAAGAAGATGCTCGACAAGATTCGTAGGACGGGCGCAATTCGCGATGTGATGGACCGCGATCCCATTGGTCCTGCTGACGTCATGAACGTACTGTCCGATGAACTGCGGCTGCTCGACGCCGAGCTGACGACGGTGGGAAAGCTGCGCCGTATTGACGGCAGCCAGAAGCACTCGGAGGCGGACTTCGATCGTCTCATCGCGACACACGTCGGGGCTCTTGAGAGCGCACTCAAGAACGCGGGCGTCATCGCGACGGGGTGCTCGCTCCGCGTGCTCGCACAAGAAAAGCAGGGTCTCACTCCGCCCCGGCGTCGGCGACTGGCGACAGGGTGCAAGTGGCTGCGTCGTAGTGCAGCCCCGCAAAGAGGTTCGGTATGTCCGGCTCTCCCGGCCCCGCTTCCCAGCCGGCGCCTTGCTCCGCGCTGGGGAACACCACTTGGGTTATGAAGTCCGCTTCTTGCTGCGAGAGAAAACTCCCGACTGCACAGTTGCCCACGAAGGTGGTGTCGTCGACGGGAATGCTGAGCGTATGGTTGAGGTCGGCGACGAAGACCCGGGGGATAGCGGCTGTTGCAAGAATACGTTCAGCCAATACGCCTCGTAGATTACGAAAGGTGACGTTGCCGACGGCGGGTAGTAGTTCTGGAAGACGACGTACGTGTACGGGGTGTCGATGTTGGCGCACCCCGTTTCCAGCAGCATCAGCGGAGTGGAACAAGCGATGGCGACGATGACAGGCGTTAGTCGCGACGGTCGTTCCGTGCAGTGGCGCGAGATGGCCGTCGAGATGATCATTGTCCACCACGCCATTGGCGGTACGCCTCGATCCACTCCGCACCCGCAGGTTTCTCTCTGGGTTCGGGGAGCTCCGTGAGCTCGATCGCCTGATTCTCCTTACCTCGCTTACACACCGCGACGATGCGGTTGTCGTCGCGCTGCTCGATCGCCTCGACGGTAACACGCACGCCGAGCACCTCGGTCTCGAACGGCAGCTCGAGACAGCTCTCGAACATCGTGAACCAGCCCATGACCTGCTCGGACTCGTCGTGCGCGTCGACCGTCGCCTCCTCGATCATCTCGGCGAGCCTCGCCGCACTGATCCTGCTCCGCGCCTTGCGAGCCTTCGCCTTCTTCTTCGTCTTGCCCATCGTCATCATGGCACCCACTCCGCGAAGTCGCCGTCCCGATCCATCGCCGATTCGTGATCCAGCGCGCGGAGCACATCGTCGTCGTACTCGACGATCAGGTCCTTCGGCTCGGCTCGGTTCAGACCGTAGGCGATCTCCATGACGCTGACGACGGAGACGGTGAACTCGCGTGCTTCGCGAGGTAGTCGACCGCGGCTCGCGCCACGGTCGCGTCACGGTTCTTCAGGACCTCGGAGAGAATGTCGGTGTCGAGGAGCGCGCGGCTCATGTCACCGGTCGAATGCGCCACTTCTGACGGTGCGCGCGGACGTACCCCATGGCTTCGTCCACGACCTCGGGCTCATTCGCGAACGGGCCCAGCAAGCTCGTCGCCGCGTTCGCGCCCTCGTCGACAAGCACAATCAACTCCGCCGGCCCCACCGGGACCTCGGCCGGAAGCTTTACCGTGTGATCGGCCCCGACCTCCACGTGCAGTTTGATTGCCGTTTGCTTCGCCATCGCCCTGTGAACGTAGCACGTGGGTCTGCACAAAATGCCTACCACTTTGCATACCTGTCGTGACTTCGAGGTCCGCCGTGCTCTTTCTCCCCGGCTTGAGCGGTTCGTGGCCGGCGTTCACGGCCCACGGTCAAGTCGGCATCAAGTTCTGAGCCGCCCGCCGTGCCGTGCGGAGACACGACAACCATCAACGCGAGCAACTTTACGTTCTGAGCGGGTTCCCCGCCATCTTGTTCTGTGTCCTGGCCACCCTACGCTGCACCCGTGCGCCCCGCGCATCTACCGACCGCGGAGCAGATCGCGAACTGGCCGGCGTTCTCTCCGGAGCAGCCGCTTCGGATTCTCGCGAGCGGCTGCCTGGCGGGGGAGCACTGCGGCTACGACGGGACGAGCTACGGAGAGCACGCGACGGTCGCCAAGCTCTTCGGTCAGCCGAATGTCCAAGTCTTCAACTTCTGCCCCGAGGACTTTTCCTTCGGAACGCCACGTGCTCTGTGCAACCTCCACGGAGGCGACGGCTTCGACGTTCTCGATGGGCACGCCCAGGTGCAGACGGAAGACGGAGAAAATTGGACGGACGGCATGACCGAGGCGGCCAAGCACATGCTCGAATTGGCCACGGCCAAACGCGTCCACGTTGCGGTTCTCATGGACATCAGCGGTGCCTGCGGGTCGCAAGTCATCTACGACGGCCCCAGGCATCTGAAGGTCTATCGACGGGGTCCAGGGGTCTGCGCTGCGCTCCTGATTCGGGGCGGCATCCCGGTTGTGAGCCAGCGCGACCTTCGCACGCTAGCCCTCATCTTTTGCAAGCTCGGGCACGAAGAGCTGGGGCCGCCGGTGGGCTCGCGCGACCATCACGAAAGCGAGTGGTATCGGGAGTACTTCGGCGCAAAGTCGCCAGAGTAACTCGCACAGAACCGATCGGTTATCCGCTCGCCCCTTCCCCCACGCGGGCTACGAGGCCACTCCACTCGGCGCACGGACCCCGCGCGGTGAAAGTCTGGGAAATCGGATTGGCCGCCGAAAGCGAGCGGGGCTCGGAAATTGTGGCCCCGTCATTTCCCGGGGTCGAAGTGGGCGCCAGCTCGGCGCTAGGGGCGCGGCGGCGAAGCAGGCGGTGTCGGATCTCGATCGTCACCGCGAGGGCGAGGAGGGATCTTTTTTTGGTCGGTCCAAAAAAAGTGAACGGCGTGGATTTTTTTTGGTGGTCGCCCCCGGCGCTCAGGACGGGAAATTTCGCGGCGGCGGCCTCGCCGGCCGAAACGACGTAAATCGAGAGCGCCTTGGTGGGGCATCCACATCGGCCGGGAGTCGGCTCCCCGCTGCGCCTACGCGCGACCGCGAGACGAGGGCTCATCGTCATCGAGTCCGAGCAGTCTTGCCGCACGCTGCTTCGTGGTCTCCAAGCGAGCAAGGAGCGGCGCACCCTGCGCCTCGGGCAGGTAATGCCGGACGATGGCCTCGCTCAGCTCGATCCGGTCGAAATCCGCGTCCTCGTCGCCCCGAATGTGCTGAAGCATGTACATCGCGGCAAGTAGCGGGTGGTGGCGTGACCAGCTCACGATGCGGAAGACCATCAAGACGACGAATATGAGGGCGCCCCCAACGAACGACAACACGACCGCGAAGTACCACCGAACGGTCCGAGCTGTGACGCCAGCGACGATTGCCCCCGTCGCTAGGGCGAGAACTGGAGGGAGGCATCCCATGGGGTGATGCTGCTTGCAGATGCCGCGCACGGCCACGTCGAGAAGCTCGCAGGCGCTCTCCATATCGACGAGGGCATCGGCGACGGCCCTCCCGCCTGCGGTTTGCTTTCTCACGCGCATCCGCGCCGTCGCGGACTTTCTCAACCTGCGGAGCTGAACCTCGGCCAATTGCGCGGTAACGACATCGCCTGCGGGGATGACCACTCGGCACTTGCGACACACGTAGTCGGTGGTCCGCTTGCGGTAGCGCAGTGACCTACGTCCGCAAGATCGACACGGGGGCGAACTCGCCAAGACAGTGCTCTCCGTAGCACGAGCGATCGACCCTCGGGAGCGCGCTGGCACCCGAACTGCCTCCATTGCTCAGGCCGGTACTTGCACTCGCCCCATTCTCACGGCCGCCGCAGCCGAGACCCGTCACGACCGCAAGCGTCGAGATCACGAGGGCTGAACGGATCATCGCTGGATCACTCGGAGCAAGAACCCGGCCCACCGTAAGCCCGCGAAGTCAGGCCCCGTCGATGGGCCATCTTGTGCCACGAGGGCCCGGGGCGATCGTGCTTCTGGGGCCCGCATCCCGCGCACGCGGCCCGCTGGCTTGCGCGAGGTGGCGTCGCGGACGAGACGCCGTCGGGTATGGGGCCGTCGTTCTCGGTCATGTGCCAATTGCGCAGTAGATGAATTAATGGCACGTAAGGCCGCTGGTCGTGCCTGTTCCGGCGCCTCTTCACACAGATCGAGGGTTCGCATGGTCAACTGCAAGTCTTCCAGAGTTCTGCCGCTATCGCCCGTTTTCGCTCTGGGGGCCATCGGCCTGCTTGCAGCGTGCGGTGGTGGTGGCTCGCCCGCCCAAAGCACCGGCAGCGGCACTGGGTCGACCGCTGCCGGGTCATCCGGATCCTCTGGTTCAACGATGTCAGGATCGTCTGGGTCGCCTACCTCCGGGTCATCGGGGTCGACGCCCTCCGGATCCGCCGGCTCGACGGCATCAGGATCGGGCTCGACCGAGTCGGGAGCGTCCGGATCAACGGCATCGGGAAGCACGGCGGCCGCATCCGCGGATGCGGCCCCGGATGCGCCAGCGGAGGCGTCCACGGAGGGCGGCGACGGGGCCGGACCGATGTGCGTGCCGGCGTCTGCGGATGCGGGTAGTCCCGCGTATTTGCTGCCGTCCGGGCCGCTGCCCTTCGTGGTCGACAAGTTCTTCTTCGCAAGCGGCTACGAGGGTGATACGGGGCAAATCCACTTGGGCCTGGGCTTGGCCACGAACGACGCTGGCGTGACCGACTTGACGTGCGGGGGAGATCGCTCGAGCGCCAACGCGCTGGGCAGTTGCTACAAATGGACCTACGACAACGTCGCTGCCGGGACAGCCCTCAACGACGCGGGCGCGAAGGCTCAAGGGTTCGGGGCGGTCGAATACCAGAGCCTGTCGCCCAGTATGAACTACTCGGCCAATTGGGGCACATCCCCGGGCGTTGTGATTCCACCCGGCGCGACAATGGTCTCTTTTTGGGCGAAGGGCGCCGTCGGCGGCGAGGTGGTCGGCTTTGGGGTTGGACAAATCAAGGGGGCGCTGTGCAACGACGCGATCATCGTCGCGGATGCCAACGAGACCCTCACGACGACCTGGACGCACTACACGATCGCGCTGCCAGTCGGCCAGTCGTACGCATCCGGACAGATCATTGCCTTCAATTGGGTTGCGGCGTATCAGGGGCCGAGCGCCGGAGACGGCGGCAATGCTGCGGGGAGCGATGCAAGCGCTTCTTCGCCAATTACGTTTTTCCTCGACGACATGGAATGGGTTGGACCAGCCGGAGACGCTGGCTCGACGGACGCCGAGAGCGATACCGGCTCGAGCGACGCTACGGGCCAGTAGTCGTCGCCTGCCCGGAACCGATAGCCATCGTCGCTGCGTAGGCACCTTCACGTAGGCGGCCGAAGCGACCCCAATCGCGAGACCGGCCTGAGACGCCGCCCCCCAACCAGGCCCTAACGCGCATTGATGGGGTCTCCTGCGACCGCCGACCCCGCTTGCGGCGACCCCTACTCCCGTGGCGCGCGCGCGTCTCTGAGTCGCCCCGGTCCGGTGGACCGTTACGCTCGCAGAGTTCGGTGCGTCATCTTCTTTACGGTTTCGCGATGCGAGCTGTAGCCAATAAGGGCGTACGGACTCCGCCCACGACGACGGGCAACCCGAGAAGTCACCGAGGTATCGATACCTGCGCCGGCACACACGTGCCGCCCGAGCAGACGAGAGGGGCACAGCAATCGCTATCGGTCTGACACGAGGTGCACTTTCCTTTGATGCAGGCCTGATTCAAGCAGTCGCGACACGAGCCGCAGCCGCCGCCGTCGCTAGTAGCCTCGCCCCCCGCTGGTGGACATCCAGTACCCGCTTGCAGGATACCGGTGTCGTAATGAATGCGTGTTGCCGCGCTCGCGCTGAAGTCACCAGCAAATACGGACCCGTAGGCATCCGTGCCCGCAGACCAGGTGACCGGTCCGTAGGCCGCGTAGATGTTGCCACCAATGCGAGTGCCGGCCGAGAAACCGATCCCGCCGATGCTCCCGACATAGAGCCTCGTCAAGGCGGGATAGTTGGGCGATCCGATCGTGAGCATCGCGGATGTGCTTAGCGTGCCCTCGATGAAGACGTCGAACGAACCTGTTGGGTCGACGCCGAACGCGAGATCGTCGCTCGACTGCACATCTCCGCCGATGTAGAGCGCCGTCCGCCCGTGGGCCCAGATCGTGACCGGAACGCTGTGATGGATGCTCGAGAGGTAGTAGCTCCCGCACGGCAGATCGAGGCGGACGGGCGCGTTCGAGGCACCGGGAATATCGACGTCGAGCCCAATGGCGGCGTCGTCGTTGTTCGGAGGCGCGTGAGCCTGCACGATCGTGGAGATCGGAACGAGTTCGCTCGCATCGCAGTCACACGGCGGAGGAAAGGAGACAGGCCCGCGCACGATGCCTCCCGCCGGCGTAACCCCAACGGCAGCGCTTGCAGGGACGTAGAGCTTGCCGCCGATCGCGACGCCTTTCGGCACATTGCCGTTGGCGTACGCATCGGCTCCGATCGTCATTGTGGCGCTCGATTGGAGAGACCCTCCCGAGCGTACCTCATGTTTGACCAACTCGTCGGCCGAGTCGTCGATCCCTGTGGGGCTAGAGGCCCACAAGTCGCCCCAGATCCCGCCACCGGTTGCGGGAACCGAGCTCGCCGAAGAGTGATAGCGCCCGTCGGCCCCGACTCCTCCGCCAACGCCGCCGGGCGCATACGGCCCCTTGGTGCTGTCGTAGGCATCTACGAGAATGACGTCGCTCAATGCCACATCTTTGCAGGAGCAAAGCGTCCAGCGAAACGTCGTGGCGGCGAGCCCGCCAAGGCAGCCGCCTAGATTCGGCGGGTTGACGATGGGCGCACCGCCGCCGGCGCAAGCGGGAGCTTTTCCGGTGAGAGCGACGCTGTCGATGCACTGCCCCTTCGCGCACCCCTGCCCTGCGGGGCATTGGCTCGTGCAGCCACCGCAATGGCCGCTGTCATTGGCCGTGTCGGCGCACGTGTGATCGTTCGTGCAAAGAGTGAGGCCGGGGAGACACGAGGTCGCGCACTGGCCTCCCGAGCATGCCATGCCACCCGTACATGTCGCCGCGCACGTTCCACAATTGTTCGGGTCGGTGCTCGTCGAGATGCACGAGTTGCCGCAGAGCGCCTGATACGGCGGACATGCGCACGACCCGTTTACGCAAACCTGGCCTGCAGTGCACGAAGGAGAGCAGCCGCCCGCGCCCTGAGTGCCGCCGCCTGAGCCATCGCTACTCACCACCAAGCCCGGACCGGCATCGCTCGAGGCCGTGCTCCCCCCATCGGCGCCGGGCACGTAGACCCCGCCCCCGAGCGTGGATTGCGACCCGAGGAAGTGATCGCTCGTGCCGCAGGAGATCGCCGCGACCATGGCGATCAGGAGCCCGACACAACGGCCCACGTTCGAACGGCGACCCTTCATTCTACGCATCTCCGTTCACTCTGTCGCAGTCGAGCGCAAAATGGGTCAATCCGTGTCGAAAAAAGTGATCCTTTTTGCCTGCGCGAGCGACGAGATCGTCAATGATGCGGAGCACCCCATGGCAAACGCAGCTGGGAAACGCGGGGCTCCTGCTGAGGCTGGGCACGAACGAGATGCCTGTTGATCCGCTTGCGGAAGTCGCCCGCCATGCGCATCGCGGGGATGTCGAGGCCCAGCGAGTTTTGTTTGTGGCCGTCGCGCCCGCACTCTTGCCGCCGCTTCGCATGGTCCTTGGCCCAGCTCACCCGGACCTCGAGGACGTTCTGCAGGAGGCTCTGCTCGCGCTTTTGCACGGGCTCGCGCGCTTCCGTGGCGAGTCGAGCGTCCTCCACTTCGCACGGCGCGTCGCAACGATGCGCGCGCTCGACGTGCGTCGTCGTGAGCGAGCGACGGGACGCAAGCTCGAGCACGCCCGCGAAATTCATTGGCCCGACCCTCCTACGCCTCGAGAGGTCGTCATCGCGGACCGGCGGCGAAGGCATCTGAGAGACCTCCTCGCGGAGCTTCCCGAAGCCCAAAGCGACGCGCTCGCCATGCGGGCCGTGCTCGGCCACTCGATCGACGAGATCGCCGAGGCGCTCGATGTCCCTATCAACACCGTACGAAGCAGACTGCGACTGGCGAAGGCCGCGCTGCGCGAGCGCATCGAGACCGATCCATCGCTCGGCGAGCTCCTGGAGGAAAGCTCATGAGCCGGCTCGAAGACGACGAAGCCCGTCTCGATGCGCTGCTCGACGTCGCGGCGCGCGATCTCGCCGTCGACGGGTCACCCCACGCGGGTGACGAGGCGTTGCTGGCCCGTGGCATCGATGCGACGATCGCCAGAGCTCTCGCGAGCCAGGCTCGCGACGTCGCGCGGCGCAAACGCGGGACGTACGGGGCGGTCGCCGCCGCCGTAGTCGTCGCGAGCGCCTCCTTCGCGCTCATCGAGGGTGCTCGAAGCGAACGGCAAACCTCGGAGCCGCATCGCACCGCGGTCGCGACGGCGCCCCGGGCGAGCACCGAAATTACGGCGACCGCTCCCCCCGAGAGTACCCGCGCCGCCGAGGCGTCTCAGGCCCCTCCGTTGAACGGGACGCCGCCGTCGCTCGAGCCCACCGCGGCTCAGCTGTTTGCACAGGCCAACGAGGCGCGCCGCCGAGGCGACGAGGCCTTGGCGTTACGGCAATATGGCGCGCTCCAGCGGCGTTTTCCCCGAGCGCCCGAAGCGTCACTCTCCCACGTGGCTCTCGCGCGCTTGTATCTCGATCGGCTCGGCGATCCCGCGCATGCCCTCGCCGAGTTCGATCAGTACCTCGCGGGAAGCCGCGAGGGCGCGCTGGACGAAGAAACGCTCGTCGGTAGGGCGCTCGCGCTTCAACGCCTCGGACGTGCCGCGGAGGAGAAGGATGCATGGCAAAAGCTTCTTGCTGTGTTTCCGAATTCTCTCTCCACCGGCCGAGCGCGCGCCCGCCTTCTCGAGCTGCACTAGGGCAAGCTCTCCCCTATGCTTGCGCGCATGCGGGCATGGCGCGCAGCGGCAGCGCTGACCACCCTCACGATGACCGCGTCTTCATCGGCCCGCGCGCAGCCTACCGGCATGAATCGAGTCGACGTCGTCATCGTCGCCGCCGAGCCGGACGCCGAAGCTATGCGCGCGGTCGTCGACGAGCTGATCGCGCGGCTCCGGATTGACGCGACTGTCACGTTTGCAAAGACCGTGAAACCCGATGAAATCATCACACCCCGGAGAGGGGCCGAGGCACGTCTCGCGCGCGCTTGGGTCGACCTATCGACGCCCGAGCGCGCGACGATTTACCTCGTCGATCGAGATTGGGCGCGCGTGCTCGTCCGTCACGTGCAGACGCTGGCGGGCCACGAGGAGATGGTCCGCGAAGCGATCGGTCACATTCTGGAGACGGCCGTCGATGCGCTCGCGCATGGCGCACGTATCGGCATCGCGAACGAGCAGGCGCTCGCCAACTCCACTCCGGACTCGCTCGTCCCTCCGCCCCATTGGGAGCTCGGCGCGTCGTATGAAGGAGAAATCTATGCTCCGGGCGTTCTCGCGAACGGCCCTGCCGCCTCGTTCTACATCGGTGCGAGTCGCGGAGCAGTCCGACCGGGAGGCTGGCTGACGGCTCAATATCGCCTACCACTCATCTTCGACAGCGCGCCGCTCGGTGTTCGACTCGATGGGGGCGGCCTGCGTGCGCTCGCGACGATGGATATCGAAATCGGCAAGCGTGCTGCGCTCCGTTTCGGTGTCGGGTCGGGCGTCGATCTCGTACGGATGACGCCGCGACTCGAGGGGCGCCCGGGCACGCAACTCGGAAGCGACCAGACCTTTGCTCTCGTCATCGGGCGCGTGAGCGCCGCGGTGGTGGCGTCACTGTCTACCCATCTCGACTTTTCGCTCACAGCATCGTGCGACATCGACCCGAGTGGCACTCGCTACTCGGCCTCTGTCGACGGAGCCGACCAAACCGTGCTCTCGCCATGGGCCCTACGCCCAGCTCTTTCGGTGGGCTGGGCGGTCACCGAATAGACCTGGACGGCGGGCTCATCTTCGGTCCTCCCCGAGCAAGTCGAACCGTACAAGTTCGAGGCAACGAATTGTTTACAAATCGGGCGTTCAGACGGTCACGAGATACGGCCGTTCGCTCCCGCAGGCCTCCGAACATCTGCACGGACGGGCCCGCTTCGAGCCGACGCGCGTGCAGGCGACCAGGGGACACTCCGAACGTGGGCGCTTGTCGCACCCTCTTCTTGCTTCGAGATGTGGTTTTCACGGTGAGGCGTGACCCCCCGGGAGCAGAATGGGTCTTGTGAAGAGGCCTGGCGCATGGCTGGTCGCAGGGGCATTCACGGCGTACGGCGCACCCGCGAGCGCGGCCACGCTGAACGTCGGTCCCGGCCAGATGTTCTCCAAGCCCTGCGCCGCTATCGCCGCAGCGCAGGCGGGCGACACTATCCAGGTCGACGCATCAGGCAACTACGCCGGCGACACGTGCTCCTGGTCGACCGACAACCTGACGATTACCGGAATCAACGGCCGCGCAAAAATCGATCTCACGGGCATCACGCCGGCCGAGCAGAAGGGCATCTTCACGATCGAGGGCACGGCGAGCGCGACGATTGAGAACTTTGAGCTCTCCGGGGCGGCGATCTCCGCGGCAAATGGCAATAACGGCGCAGGCATCCGGCACCAAGGGCTCAACCTGACGGTGCGAAACTGCTTCATCCACGATAACCAGGACGGAATCCTGGGGGCGCCCGCCACGGCCAATACCGGCACGGTCTTGATCGAAAACAGCGAGTTCTCCGCCAATGGCGCGGGAGACGGCTTCTCGCACAACATGTACATCGGCGATTACGCGACGTTCACGCTCGAGTTCTCGTACTCGCACAACGCGAAGGTCGGGCACCTGGTGAAGTCACGGGCGTACACCACTTATGTCCTATACAACCGCCTCACCGACGAGATCGGCGGGATGGCCAGCTACGAGACCGACATTCCGAACGCGGGAACGGCGTACCTTATCGGCAACATTATCGAGCAGAGCGCGACAACGCAGAACCCGACGATCGTCTCCTTCGGGGAGGAGGGCGTGCCGACCGGCTACGACACCCACCTTTTCGTTGTGAACGACACCATCCTCAATACGCTAGGCTCGGGCACGTTCGTCTTTGACGCGACGATGACGGCAGCGGCTCTCACCAACAACATATTTTACAATGGGGGCACGATCACCAACCAGGCGTCGGCCGTTCGCACGACGAACTTCGACAGCTCGATGGGCAATCCCATGTTCGTTGACGTTGCGAGCTACAACGTGAACCTTTTGGCCGGATCGCCGTGCATCGACCACGGGAGCAGCCCAGGAGCCAACGGGAGTCAGTCGCTCATGCCGGTGTTCGAGTACGTCCACCCGCTGAGTGAGGAGGCCCGAGTCGTAGTCGGAGACGCGATCGACATTGGTGCCTACGAATATGGAAATCCCGCAGATGCCGGCGTCCCCCTGGAAGGTGCGAGCGGTCCCGCGGACGCGGCCGAGGGGACCGAAGCCGGCAGTCCGGTCGAGGCGGGACCGTCCACGGAGGCGAGTCCGGACGCTTCGAGCGTGCAGGACGCTCCGACGCCGAACGCGGCCGAAGAAGGGGGGAAACCGATCGCGGGCGGGCCAAGCGGCAGCGGGGGGGCCTCGAGCGGGTGCGGGTGCGCGCTCGCAGGGATCTCCCGGCCCGAACCCTGGGGTCTCGCCACCAGTGCAATGTTCATTGCAGGGGTCATCGGTCGCCGGCAAAGGCGAAGGTGCCCTTCTCGCACGTCCGAAACCGGCATAGTTCCACACGAGACCCACGCTCAGACGAGTGTGCACGCCCATCGACGTAACCCCGTGTTTTGTACGAATCTCACCACCCAACGAGCCAACGGACGTCACGACTGAGACGGTCGTCTGCTTGGCGCCGGTCCCGCGGAAGGCGCTTGGCGTCATGCCCGGACCAGAACTAGCTAGCC
>Ga0070761_10002157_pt1 | contig 12140 bp, 8 predicted proteins | sample HubBroMetageREF1_FD_66724 | JGI IMG/M metagenome (GOLD analysis project Ga0070761, IMG submission 66724) | Reference soil microbial communities from the Hubbard Brook experimental Forest, New Hampshire, USA - Hubbard Brook CCASE Soil... | ecosystem: Environmental > Terrestrial > Soil > Temperate...
GACTTCGACTTCGAGGTCGCCCTCTATGAGCTCACGCCGGATGGCCGGTATGTCCAACTCGCCTACGACTTTGAGCGCGCGAGCCTGATCGAGGACTGGACGCGCAGGATCCTTCTCGAGCCGGGTGTCCCGCGCCGCCTGAAGTTCCAGGCGAGCCTCCTGATGAGCCGCAAATTCCAGAAGGGCAGCCGGCTGATCGTTCTGCTGGAGGCGATCAAGACGCCTGCGGCCCAGATCAACTACGGTACGGGCAAGGACGTCAGCGACGAAACAATCGTCGACGCCGGCGCCCCTCTGACGATCAAATGGCTCAGCGATAGCTTCATCGACATCCCGACCGGCGGATGACGGCGCCGTGGACGCAGCACGCCGAGCTGCTCCCAAGACTTGGGAGTGCGCACAGTGCAGCGCCATGTCTGCGGTTGGATGAGGCCCACACATCAGGGAAGCGGCCGCAGCCCCTCGCCGGCGACCTTCCCGTCAGCATCGAGCAGAATTCGCCAGTCCAGCGAGCCGTGTTCGAATTTCACCTGATAGATGTCGAAGCCACCCGGCCCAACGCCTTTGAAGGTGATCGTTTGCAGAGTGCCGAGCCCGCCGATCAGCCTTTCGACGTGGTCGGCTTGCGGACGTGCCACTTCGGCGAATTCGAGCGTCATCCGCTCGTAGGTGGGTTGTTTACGCTGCATCTCTTCGATCTCGACCCGGATCGCAGCCTCGCTTCCAGGGAAGGCCTTTTGATCCTTAAAACGCTGCGCGACGGTGTCCTCCAGCTGCTTCGCAGTGGCATCGTCGATGCGTTTCGCCTTCTGGTCGCGTCCCCCCTGGTGAAGGATGAGGGTGTTCGCGTGCCCTTGCGGATCCGTGTCGAAGGTGATTTGTGCGTCGACTACCTTGTAGAAGAACTCGGTGTTGTTCCTGGGATAGACGGCCGCTTGCGGTTGGTTGGTGAGCCGGACATATAGTTGGCCAGCCTCGCGCGTAACGGTGAAGACGGCGGTAGGCGTCAATTCGTAGTGCCCGACATAGCCGTCGAGAACCTTCGTTTCAAGCGTAGGCTCGGTCGAGGGGAAGCCTTCTGGAACCGACAGAGGATAGCGCGCGTCCAACAGGTGCTCGCCGATATCCGCTGTGCCTTCGCCCCCCGAGGTATTGGCCAACACTACGACGCCCACGCGGGTTTTCGGAGAGTAGCCGATGAAGGTGTTATATCCTGCCGTGGCACCACCCTTCGAGATGATCTCGGTGCCGCCGCGAGTGTCGATGTCCCAACCCATCCCGGTCTCCATGAACGGCTCCCCGGTCGGTCGCCTGATGGAGAGCGTCGTCTTCTGTGCCGCGGCGAGCGGGTTGTCTGTGTAACCCATCATCGCCGCCAGAAACGTCAGTAAATCGTTGGCGCTCGAACGCAAAGCACCGGCACCAGCCAAGCTAGGAATGTTCCATTCAGGAACGGTGACGAGGTCGGAGCTATGACCGGCCGCAAACCGTTGCCTCAAAGGTTGGGAAAGGGTGATCCTCGTACTCTCCATTCCCAACGGATTGCAGATCCGCGTGACGACCAGTTTCTCGTAGTCCGTATCCGCCCGTTGCGCGAGCCCGAGCCCCAACAGACCGAAACCGAGATTCGAATAAACGTACTTTATCCCTATGTCGCGGCGCAGCTCGTAAGAGGACAGAAACGAGTAAAGCGCGTCGACCGTATAGTCGACGTACGGACGGCTGGGGTCCTTCGGGCGGAAGTTCTCCGGCATGCGCGGGAGTCCGGAAGTATGTGTAGCCAGATCGATGAGCGTGATCTGTTTGCCGCCGCGCTCGGGGATCCTTACGACAGGTGGAAGGTATTTCTGGATCGGATCATCGAGCTTTAGTTCGCCTCGTTGCGCCATGTCAGCTGCAAGAAGCGCCGTGAAGACCTTCGTGATCGAACCGATCTCGAAGATGGTGTCTCCATCGAGAGGTCGTTTGTCGCCCTTTTCGAGAGCGCCATAAGCGACAATGCGCCTGCCGTGAGGATCGATGATGCCGACAACGATGCCGACGCCTTGCTTCTGCACGTCGATCCGTTCAGTGAGAATGCGCCGGATTTCGGCGTCGGAAGGTGGGGCGATGGGGGACGATGTCGACGTTTGCGCGACTGCTTGCGCGACATACCACGCCAAGCACGCCAATCCAAGGCATAACCGCCTCATGGCTGGTCTCCTTCTACCTCAGCATTGCATGGTATCGGTGCTGCTCAGATTGAGATCATCGGGGATTCTGAACGAATTTCCAAACTTGGCCGTCTATGTTGCACGCGGCGAAGCGCGGCCCGCCTACAAGCGGGCCTTCGACGCGCAATTGGCTTTCATACCAATGTCCGCAAAAGGAGGGCGCTGCTACCATTTGTTCGGGTCGATGATCTCGATGCGGCCTTGCATGGGGCCGCAGACTCTCGTGGCACTGCTCGAACAGTAGCTGGGGACATCATCTGGATCTCTGCGCGGAGGTACACAACATGAAACGCTTTGCCGGCATTGGGTTACTCGCCGTTTCTTTAGTTGCGTCCATTCAAGGCTTGACTGCGGACACACCCGTAGTAGCGACAGCAGAAGCGGCCGCGCAGGCCTGGCTTGGTCTGCTTGACTCTGGGGACTACTCTCAGAGCTGGAGCACCGCTGCAAAGCACCTCCGAGACTCAATACCCGAATCGCAATGGATCTCGCGGCTCTCAGAGGAACGGGGCGGTCAGGGGGCCGTGCAGTCTCGCAGCCTTGAGTCGGCCGAATTTGTGCCATCCAAGGCGGGCGCCCCTGAGGGTGAGCATGTTGTGATTCGATTCGCTACGGATTTTGAGCATCACGCTGGCGCTACAGAGACCGTGATGCCGATGAAGGACTCGGACGGTCAATGGCGTGTGGTCGCCTACAGCATCACCTGAGAACGCCTGAGCCGTGAGTAGCGCGCGCACCCTTGCACGCCGCCGGCCGAGCTCCAGTTAGCATAGCCAAGGGAGTAAATAAAATGTTCACACTGATTCTCACCTTAATCGTAACTGTACCCGCCTGCTCAGGGCCTAACTGTTCGGGTCATTCGGCCATCGCAAGCGTTCCCGGGTTCGAGTCGCTTTCGCTCTGTGAGCAAGCGGGAGCCAGATGGGTACAAACGATCAAGCAACCCGAGCAGGCTCATTATGTTTGCGCGCAGCTTAGCGGCCACTCTCCGTATTAGATGTCGCGCTGCGAATCGCTCCGCGGTCGGCTGAGGCGATACGCGTTTCTGGCCGCGGCATGAGGAGGCAGTTGGAAAGCATGGCGCGGCAAAGCTGCCCCGGGCAGCGTCGAGAACTTTTACACTCTCGCACCGCAGCAAGCCGGACGAACTACCTAACAGGTTGACTCAACGCCAATAACCCCAGCAAGGCACAATAGTTGCTTCATTCGATGTCGAACCGGGCAAATGGGGTATGCAGCGATGCGTGCGAGTAGGAATCTCAAAACAGCCGCTGTGCTTGTCACGGCGATAGTCGGGAGTTTCGCGGCACAGGCCGAAGCCTCGATCCTGGTTCCGGGAACGGCAAACCCCTATCTCTCGGGGCAACCCTCCGGCACGCCTTGTTGCGATGGCGATTCCGCGCCCGCTGAAAGCCCAGTCCTCGCGTTAAGTGGCAGCCTGGGAGGTGACACGCTGACTTTCGCCGCTACCGGAGGCGTGTCCTACGGACCGGGGCCGCTCGCTCCCTCAGCGGACGGATGGCCCGGAGACGTTTTTAATATGACGGCCGATTACGGCACCGGTATCTCGGGCCCGATGGGTGTGCAAGTCAGTGGCTTGGTCGGCGTGTTTATCGGGAGCTCCGTTCCGTCCGGCCCGGCTCCGGCTCAACTCGACGATGGTATGTCCTTCACCTCTCTTGCTCCCGGTCTCGATCAAATCTTTTGGATCGGCGACGGATTGACTGGGACCGGAACGGGTTCCGTGCAAAGCTTTCTTGCGCCATCGGGTGCTACCAGACTCTATCTCGGGGTTGTTGACGGCTTTGGTTGGTATAACAACCCAGGCGTCATCAGCGTCACCATCAACGGCGCTGCATCCGTCCCTGAGCCCTCCACTTGGGCGATAGTGTTGCTCGGCCTCGCGGGGCTTGGCGTTGCCGGCTATCGGCGAATGAGGAATGCGGCGGTCGCGCCCCGTTGATTCGATCCAGATCCAGGAATTGAAATCAGACTTGCATGGTCCTCGCGCAGGCCTGCATTTCATGGAGAGCCTGCACATGAGAATAATCACGGCCGTGGCCGCCGCAGCGGTACTGGCGGTTGTGTCTGCCCCGTCCTTTGCCGAATCCGTTGCCAGCAGCGTGCCTTCGGACTTCGAGCTCATCGGCAAGCCGACGGGCGCAGCCGCACAGGGGATGCCGGATGTGTACTTCAACCTGAGTCTCAACCCGCTGCCGCTGCCGGCCGCGCCGCCTGAGGGCACGGGCCTCAGCCTGGCGAACGCCACGAACCCCGTCTATCACTACCCGGGCACGGGGACCATCCAGCTCGATACGTTCAGTTTTGGCCTCGGGCAGTCCCTCGATGAGACCTCGCCGACCAAGGGCTCCGGGAAGGGCGGCAAGGTGGACCTCAACAGCTTCACGATCACCAAGAAGACCGATTCGGCGTCGGTCACCCTCTATATGGAGGTTCTGGGCGTCCAGGGCTTGGAGACCGATTACGCCGTTTCGCTGCTCTTCACCGGGCTCGATCCAAGCTCGTTGGCCACGTCGACTACGCCGCCGATCACGCCCTGTAGTCCGCCCGGCTGCGCGTTCGAGGACTTCGTGTTCACGCTGCCCGCGCTCACGGATGATCCGGACGTAGCGTTCAGCGTGATTAGCGGCAGCACCACCTACTCGTTCTCCGCGGTCCCGGAGCCGCCGGTCTGGGCGCTGCTCGCGCTCGCCGTCGCCCTCGTGCTGCTAGGATGCAGGCCGCGCGAGAAATCGCGCTTCATCCCGTGAGGATGGCTCTGGATGCCAGAAGCTCGAGCGCGCGGCGCAGGTTCTCTGGATTGACGCCCGCGTGCTCCGCGCTGCCGATGCGCGCGTACAGCTCGATCAGCAGCCCCTCGAAGTCCCGCGTGCCGTCGAGCAGCGATACGAGCGTCCGCAACAGCCCGTCTGGCACCGCAAAGGTCGTCAGATCAGCGGCAACGAGCGGCACTCCCATCTCAACTTGAATCCTTGCGAGTGCGCTCGCGGTCGGCCGCGCACTCACCTCGCGCCGGCACTCGAAGGGGTGTACGTGCAACTCCACCATGCCGTTCACGAACGAGGAGACCAGCTGCTGGACCAGACGCGCATCGTCCTCGAGTTTGAGCTCCGCCGCCGGCATGGCGAGCTTGGCGCAGATGCACTCACGCAGTTGCGAGAAGCGCAGGCTCTTCGGGTAGTGCTCGGCCAGCACCACGAACAAAGCCTTGGGGATAGGTTGTGAAAAACCGAAGATCGCCTCGCCGCGGCGAAACTCGAGCCGCGCCGATGAGCGCAGGTCGGCATCCGTCTCGACCGGCTTGGCGGCGCACGCAATGAGCAGCCGCTCCATGCGCTGCGGTGTCACCTCCAGATCGAGCTTATGCTCGCTGTGGCACAGCACGGTCTGGCGGAAGCGCCGGGCGTTGATGAAGTCGAGGTACTGCTCGCGCCGCAGCCGATCGGGCAGCGCCGCCAGACTGCGGCGAACCCCCTCGGGCAGATGTGCGGTGCGCGAGCTCGCAGGAATCGACTCGGAGATGAACTGCAGCCCGCGAGCAGCGGCGGCCTCCATGAAGTCGAGGAAGTAGACCGGATCGTGCACCTCCGCGAGCAAGTCGTGAAACAGGAAATAGTCCTTGCCCTCGTATGGGACCAGAGTGCGCCGCACCAGCTCGCGCTCGAGGCGGTCCGCGGGCATCGCCGCGAGCAGTAGCTCGATGGCGGCGCGCGCCTCGCGTGTCTTGTATGCGGGGTCGGTGATGTGGTCGGTTTGCAGCCGCATCAGGTCGCGCGCAAAGGCGCGCACGTAGCCGCCGGGGAGCGTGTTGTAGCTCAGGTAAACCACGCCGTGCGCGGCGAGCTGGCGCGCACAGATCTCGAGCATTCGCTCGCGTACCGGCTCGGGCACCCAGGAGAGAACGCCATGGGAGATGATGTAATCGAAGGTACCGACGTCGGAGGGCAATGCGGCGATGTCGAGTGCGCGCAGCTCGATGTTCGCGAGGCCAAGCTGTGCGATGACGGATCTGCCGCGCTCGATCGCGCTGGCGGACAGATCGACCCCGAGAAAGCGGCTCTCCGGGAAGTGGTAGGCGAGCGGAATCAGGTTGCCGCCATCGCCACATCCGAGCTCGAGGACCCGGCAGTGGGCGACCGCAGCGGGCGTGAGTCCGTACAACGTCGCGAGCGTTGCGAGGCGCTCGGGCGAGGATTGTGGGTAGAACTTGCCCGGATAGCGAACCGCGTCGTAGGCAGTGCTGCCCGCCGAGGCGCTCATCGCAGCGCACGGCCGACGTAGGGGCTCGCCAGCGTCGATCGAATCGCGGAAGTCCTCGACGCGGCTACGCCTTCGTCCGGCGGCGCAGCCTCATCGCGAGCCCCAGCAGACCCGTGCCCAGAAGTCCGATCGTGGCGGGCTCCGGTACCGCTTCGGGCGTGGAGTAGAGAGAGACTGTCACCTCGCTCGGCGTGAGGTCAGCGAAGGCGTCGAAAGCGGCGAAAGTCTTTATGCCGACGTCGGGGCTGAACTTCAAGGAAACCTGCGTGAACTCGCTGTTGAAGCTCCAGGAGTCCACCTTGAAAAACTCTTCAGATGAGTCGATCTTGATGCCGGCGAAATCGGTAACCTTGATATCCGCCCCGGTATACGAGTTGATCGACTCCAGGTACGAATCGAGGTAGGTGTCTTTGTGTTTGTCGTCCTGGCTCTCGCCTTTTATCCCATCTATCTTCAGGTCATAGAGCGTCCCATCGGCCGCAGACTTCAGCTCGTTCAGATTTAGCGTCAGCGTGCCGTCGGTGAGTTTGATGGTCTCTTCGAAGGCCCCATTCTTGCAGCTCAGGGGGTCAGAACCGATCTCCGGCATCATCGACAGCCCGTCGCCCCAGTTGATGCTGCCCCCGCTGCTTGCGGCGTCACAGCTGAAGGAAGGCGTCTCGTAGCCTGGTGTGGGCGGTACCACCACCGCGGCTACGGCGGCTACGGGCGCTGCGGCAAGGGCGGCAAGCGCCAACGATTCGGTCTTTTTGCGAGCCACTTGAGTCCCCTTCTCCCCTGACAGCGCTCGCCAGACTCTAACCGCATCTCGGCGGTTTCGCGAGCGCCAGGTCTCGGACGCCTACAACGTTTGTTTGTGCTCAAACAACAGGTTGGATGCAAAGAACGGGCCATCGCCGTCCTCTGCTTGAGATTCAATCACTTGGTGTGACTGCGAGCGGCCGGCCCTTGCGGAGGTGTAAAAAATTTCGCCACTGCGGACGGCCCGCCACAAGGTTGTTCGTCAGGTCGGGCGGCAGCGCCCCGGCTTCCGCGATCTCACGACCCCTGAGGGGTCGCCGCCGGCGCGGCGCGCCTGATCGAATTCGAGCTATCGGTGAGAGCGGGGCCCACGTTCCTTGCTTCGGAATCCTCCCAGCCGCCGCCCAAGGCGCGGACGAGATCGACGCTGGCTTGCAGCTGCAAGGTATCGAGAGTAAGCGCCTGCAGCTTTGCCTGCAGGAGCGCGGTCTGTGAGGTGACGACCGTGAGGTAGTCGGACGCGCCCTGGACGTAGAGTGCCATGGATAGTTTCAGGGCACGTTGCGCGGCGTCGACGTCGGCCTTTTCCTGCACAGCGGCGTCGTGGTAGTGATTGAGCGCGGCCAGGCTGTCTTCGACCTGCTGGAAGGCGGCGACGACGGTGCCGCGGTAATCCGCCGCAGAGGCATCGAACTCGGCGCGCGCCTGGGCGACCTGCGCGCGGCGCAAGCCGCCGTCAAATACACTGAGCAGAGCGTTCGGGCCGATCGCCCAGTAACTGCTCGGGGCGCTCAGCCAGTTCGAGAAGCCGGTGCTCTGGAAGCCTCCCTGCGCACCAAGGGTGAGCGAGGGAAAATACGCCGCCCGTGCCACCCCGATGTTGGCGTTGGCTGCGATCATGCGCCGCTGCGCGGCGGCGATATCTGGGCGACGCTGCAATAGGGTGGTCGGGACGCCGCTGGGAATCTGCGGCAGGTTGACGGCGACGACGGCCGGCTTGATCGAGAACGTCGAGGCGGACACGCCGAGCAGCGCCGCAATGGCGTGCTCCATCAGGGCGCGTTGGGCGAGGGTCTGGGCCGCCTGCGATCGCGCCGCGTCGAGCTGCGTCTCCGCCTGTGCGACGTCGAGGCCGGCAGCGATGCCGGCGCCGTGGCGTTGCTCGGTGAGGCTGAGAGCGCGTGCATAGGCCTGCACCGTGTCATCGAGAATCGCGGATTCGGAATCGAGGCTCCGCAGCTGCACGTAGTCGTCGACCAGCTGCGCAATCAACGACAGGCGCGCATTCTCGAGATCCGCGGCGGACGCGGCCGCGCTGGCCTCGCCCGCGACGACCTCGTTGCGAATCTGTCCCCACAAGTCGAGCTCGTAGCTGACACTACCGCCGACTATGTTGTCGTCGTAATAGCGCGGCGTAGTAGGGCTTATGAGGGGCGTATTGACCGATTCGCGCGCGCGCGCGACGCTCGCATTCGCGCCGAGCGTGGGAAAGAGTCCGGCGCGCGCCTGATTCGCGAGCGCCCGGGCCTGGGCGTAGTTGGCCAGCGCGGCGGCGAGGGACGGATTTCCGGCGATCAGGCGCTTCTGGAGCTCATCGAGCTCTGCGCTGTCGTAGAGCGTCCACCAGCTGTCACGTGGCAGCCGATCGGCCGGTTGCGCCTGTGTCCAGGGCCCGAGCTCCTTGTAGGCGTTGGCGGTTGGAACCTGCGGCACCTTCAGTGGCGGTGCGAGCGAGCAGGCACCGAGCAGCAGCGCCAGTGCCACGGCGGATCCGAGTGCGGCTCTAGCCATCATGCTTACTTTTGCCCTTCGGCCGGGCGCTGGCTACGCCCACCGGCGCTGCGCCCGCGAGTTGCACCACAGTGCCGGTGCTGACGCCATCGGGCGGGTTCTCGATGACCCGGTCGTTCGGTGCGAGACCTGATGCGACCTCGATCACGGAGCCGAGGTCACGCGCGATGGATACCGGCTTGACCAGTACGCGGTCGTCGGCGCCCACGGTGGCAACGGACAGTCCCTTGGCGTCGAAGATCAGCGCGCTCGATGGCACGCTGAGCACACCGGCCGTAGGGGCGATCTGCAGATGAATGCTGGCGTAGTCGCCCGGCATCATCTCACCGGTCGCGTTATCGACGATGATCTGCATCAGCGTGGTGCCGCTGCCTGGGTCAACCGCCTGGGCGGATGCCTCGACCGTTCCGCGATAGATCTTGCCGGGGTGCTCGGGCACGGTGATCGTGGCGTTGGTGCCGTCAGGCACGCTCGGCACGTAGTTCTGGGGCACGTTGACGTAGATGCGCAACTTGCCCGTTTCGGAGACCACGAACAATTCCGCGCCGCCGGTGGCTCCCACGTTGATCAGCGCGCCGACGTCGGTTTCGCGCGCCGTGACGATGCCGTCGAAGGGCGCAATCAGACGTTTGAAGCCTTCCTCGGCGACCAGGCGGTCGACGTTGGCGCGCGCCGCTTTGACCTGGGCGATATTCGCCTGCCAGGTGAAAGTGCGCTGGTCGACGTCCTGCGTGGAGACGGCGTCGGTGCCGGCGAGTCCTTGCCAGCGCTTGGCGGTTATCTCCGCAAGCCTGGCGTTAGCCTCGGCGACGTTGAGGTCGGCGCGCGCCTGCATGAGCTGCTGATCGAGATCGGGCGTATCGATTTCGCCCAGCACGTCGCCGGCCTTGACCTTGCTGCCGATATCGTACTTCCAGCTCTTCAGGTACCCCGGTATGCGCGCGTAGATCGGAGCACGAATGAAAGCTTCGAGACGGCCGGGTAGGTCCAGGCTCGCCTGATTACCCACGCTACCCGGCGTCACGATCGCGACGGTTGGCACAGCCTGTTCTTCGGTCAAACCGCGCAGCTGCGAATTTTCCACCGCGCGCGAGGTCAGGCCGTAGGCAACGACCGCGAAGGCGAGCAACAGGGCTACCGCGCCCGCTCTTCGCAGACGCCGACCCACGGAGTGGGAATCTCGATCAGGCACCATGGGCGACTCCTGGGGTTGATCCGGGCGCAAGCTTCGCGGCGTAGTGCCGATGAAGGATGCTGAACACCACCGGCACGAAGAACAGCGTCGACACCGTGGCAAAGATCAGGCCGCCGATGACCGCACGGGCAAGCGGCGCATTCTGCTCGCCGCCTTCGCCCAGGCCGAGCGCCATGGGTACCATGCCGATCACCATCGCGAGCGCCGTCATCAGCACCGGCCGCAACCGCACGAACCCGGCCTCGAGCGCCGCTTGCGTCGCATCGCCGGTCTCGTTGAGCTTCTCGCGTGCGAAGCTGATCACCAGCACGCTGTTGGCGGTCGCCACACCCATGCACATGATCGCACCGGTGAGCGCGGGCACCGACAGGGTGGTATGCGTTGCAAACAGTATCCACACGATCCCGGCGAGCGCCGCCGGCAGGGCGGTGATGATCACGAAGGGATCGCTCCAGGACTGGAAGTTGATCACGATCAGGAAATAGATCAGTACGATGGCGCCCAGCAGACCAAACAGCAGACCCGTGTAGGCGCTGTGCATGGTCGCGGTCTGGCCGAGGAGGGCGACGATCGCGCCCTTGGGCTTATCCTTATCGTTGCGGGCGATGATGCCGCGGATTTCGTCCGACACCGCACCCAGATCGCGTCCCTGGGTCGTGGCGTAGATCTCCACCATGGGGGAGATGTCGTACTGCGAAAAGACGGCGTTGCCGTGCGAGCGCCGAATGTTGGCGATGCCCCCGAGCACCGTGGTCGGTGCGCCGGCGGAGTTTATCGGAAGATTCTCCAGCGCCGGAAGCGTGTCGACCTGGTATTGCGGCGTCTGCAGCGCAATCGGATAGGTAACACCATTCTTCTCGTTCAGCCAGTAGGTGGGCGCGACCTGGCTGGAGCTGGCGAGGTCGACGACCATACTGTTGGTCACATCCTGCGCAGTCACGCCCGTGTACCGCGCGCGCGTGCGATCGATGTCCACATCGAACGTGGGCAGCCGTGCCGACTGTTGGATGCGCGCATCGGCGACACCCGTGACGCGGCGGATCTGCGCCAGCAGTCTGTTGGCGTAGACATAGTCTGCGCCGAGGTCGTTGCCGCGAACCTGCAGATCGATGGGCGCGGGCGCCCCGAAGTTGAGTATCTGGCTGACGATATCGGCGGGCAGAAAGGCAAAGGTCATGCCCGGGAAGCGGCGCGGCAGCCTTTCGCGCATGCGGGCCACGTAATCGGCGGTCGGCGCGTGTCCCGGGTTGAGCGAGATCTGGATGTCTCCGTCCGACTCACCGATCGTGCCCGTGTTGTTGTAGATCGTATTGATCGACGACAGGTAAGTCCCGATATTGTCGACGATCGCGCCGGTCTGGGCCGGCGGGATGATTGCGCGGATCGCACTCTCGACCGCGGCGAAGCGCGCCGCGGTTTCCTCGATCCGCATGCCGACCGGGGCGCGCACGTGCAGCAGGATCTGACCGCCGTCCACCTGCGGGAAGAAATTGCGGCCGATGAATGGCGTGAGCAGGAAGGAGGCGGCAACGACCGCGATGAAGCCCGCAACGAAGAGTCGACGCTGACCGATGGCGAGCGCCAGCAGCTCACGATAGCTGGCACGGAACTGCATGAACCGGGCCTCGAAGCCGCGTTGCAGACGTACCAGCGGGTTCTTCGACGGTGTCGGCGCGATCCCATCATTCCCCCCGGCATCGGCCTCGTGCCTGTGCAGCAGGTACTTTGCCATCGTCGGCACCAGCGTGCGCGACAGCAGGAACGAGAAAACCATCGCGAACATTACACTCTCGGCCATGGGCACGAACAGGAAGCGAGCGACGCCGCTGAGGAAGAACATTGGAACGAACACGATGCAGATGCACAGCATCGACACGAACGCCGGGACGACGATCTGCGAGGCGCCGTCCAGGATCGCG
>Ga0070761_10002160_pt1 | contig 12135 bp, 10 predicted proteins | sample HubBroMetageREF1_FD_66724 | JGI IMG/M metagenome (GOLD analysis project Ga0070761, IMG submission 66724) | Reference soil microbial communities from the Hubbard Brook experimental Forest, New Hampshire, USA - Hubbard Brook CCASE Soil... | ecosystem: Environmental > Terrestrial > Soil >...
GATGTCAAGCGAACACGCAGACGTGACAATCTTTTTACAATGATGGACTCCCAGCTGGGTCTAGTACTCGTGGAACCACCGCAACCTGCGGAAAAAGCGCACGGGGTGTCATCCCGGTCGGAGTCACGCGCTTTTGCTTTAGGGGCCTACTTCTTGCGGGACGGTGGGCACTTTCGGCGGATCGGAGCAGAAAAATTTGTAGCTGGCGGTCTTCGGACCGCCAGCCTTTGAAGCTGTTTCGGAAACTTTGTGGATCGTCGGCTTCAGCCACGACATAAACCGCGCCGAATTCGACGGCCTTCAGGCGCTGAAGTACCGATTTTGCATCGCTCGGACGGACACTGTCCGGTCCCCGTCCACAACTACTTAGGTAAGAATCACCGTCTGCCCCGTAAGATCAAACCTCTTCCGGCAGCGAATATTCCGGCAAGCCACCATGTCATCCATTCGCACCATATACGATCGCGCCTTCGCGAATTTCGCGCGATCATCTTCATTTCCACCCGGAGGCAGCGCGCCCTTCTTCGTCCGCGCCATCCAGCGCACCGGGTACACTCCCTCTTCCCGGCAATGCGGACACACCAGAGTCATCTGCTTCGTTTCGGGCTTCTCGTCGTAATATCTTTTTTCGTCCATGAGCTTTAGCCCGCCTGAGTTTTGAATTGCCCTTGATCGTCCAGATTCACAAATTGTATGCCCGCGTCGCGCCAGCGCGGCAGCCAATATTCCAAAGCCGCCAACACGTGCCCGCGCTTCCCTTCCCGCAGGCGATGATCGCCATCGTGTAAAAGGACGATATCCCCGCCACGCGCCGTGCGCAAGCGTTGAATCACAGGCTCAGGTGCATGCGTCCGCCAATCCTTCGCGGCCACGTTCCACATCGCCACGCCAGCCCCACCGCGCCGCCGCACGACTGAATCCAGCAGCGGGCTGCGATAACCAAATGGCGGCCGCATCCAGCGCGGCGATTTTCCCGTCGCGGAAGCGATCGCTTCATCACATCTCTGGAGTTCTTCCGCGATTCGTCCCGGCGCTAAAAATGTCAGCGACGGATGCGTTTCCGTATGATTGCCGAGCGCATGCCCGCGCGATGCAATCTCCCGCGCCAACCCCGGAAACGCCCGCACGCGCTGCCCAATCAGAAAGAATGTGGCCGTCGCATTGTACCGCGCCAGAATTTCCAGCACTCCCGGCGTAACAGTCGGATTCGGCCCATCATCAAAAGTAATCGCCATCGACGACGTATCGTCCAAACAACGCAAAGTAGGCCCGAAAAGCTGCGAACCCGGCGCCAGCGCCCCCCAAGCAAATAACCCGCCCGCCGCGCAAGCTCCGCCCGCCGCAAACCAAGCTGGATTAATCGTCATCACCACTCAAATCTTCGCACGCGCACGTAGATTCGTACATAGTCCCAGAATTCGCGCGCTTCGCTGACCCCTCAAGTTGGGATTTCGCCAATCGATTTGCTACGATGGCCCCGTTCGCAGCCACAAAATGCCCACTTCCGCGCCAGCATCACGCCAAAAAATTCCCGATTGGTTCCGCCACCTCGCGCTAATCTTCCTCGTCCTCTGGTTCGCCGCCTACTGGCACGCCTGGGGCCCCGCGAATTTTCTCCACCTCTGCGACATCGCGGTAATCCTCAGCTGCATCGGCCTCTGGACTAGCAGCTCCCTCCTGATTTCCAGCCAGGCCGTCTCCTCAGTACTCATCGACGTGGTGTGGACCCTCGACGTAGCCGCCAGACTCGTCTTCGGCCATCACCTAATCGGTGGCACCGAATACCTTTTCGACGGCAGCACTCCGCTCTGGGCCCGCCTCCTCTCGCTTTTCCACATCGTCCTGCCCTTCATCCTGCTCTGGTCGGTCAGCCTCCTCGGCTACGATCGTCGCGGCTGGAAACTGCAATCCGCGATCCTCGTCCCCGTCCTCATCGCCTCGCGCGTCGTCATCCCCGACCAAAATCTCAATTTCGCCTTGAAAGATCCCTTCCTCCATCGCTCCTACGGCCCCGCCCCCACGCACCTCTTCATTACTTTCCTCTTCCTCGTCTTCGCAGTCTATTTCCCCACGCACTTGCTCTTCAGCCACCTGTTCCCACCGCCGACAGCAGAATCTCGCGGCCGCGGGTAACAAATCCGTGCCAGCGAGCGTATAACATACGGCCAGAACATCCAGCCGCATCAGGAAACAGGAGCCTCATGAAAGCCACCGATTTCGAATTTCGCAATCGCTTCTGGATTTTCGGCCTGATCTTCGGCTTGGGATTCTGGCTCTACGCAGTGGACCACGTCAACGTCGTGCAATACCTGATCAACATCACCGTCGGCGAGCATTCCCCGCACGCCGATCTGCTCGCGCGCTGTGCTCTGGCTTTCGCTGCGCTGCTGATGCTCATCACCGCCCTACTGCGCACCTGGGCGACGTCCTATCTTCGCTCCGATGTAATGCAAGATAACGACCTGCGCGCCGAAAAAATCGTGGCCTCCGGCCCCTACCGTCACGTGCGCAATCCGCTCTACTTGGGAAACATTCTGATGGCGTTCGGAATGGGCCTGCTGGCCAGCCGCGTGGGATTCATCGTAATCGTAGTGGGGAATCTGATTTTCTGCCTGCGCCTGATCGGCTTGGAAGAATCCAACCTGCAGAAAGAGCAGGGCGAGTCCTACTTCGAATTCTGCCGCCGCGTTCCCCGCCTATGGCCGTCGTTCGGGCCGCGCCTGCCAGATAGCGGCCTGCAACCTCACTGGAAACAAGCCTTCCTAGGCGAACTCTTCATGTGGGGCTTCTTTGCAGCCGTCACCGTTTTCGCAGTAACCCTGAATGCGAAGGCGATGTGGATCACCACGGCCGTGTCCATCATCCTTTATTTAGCCTCAAGCTATCTGATCACCTCGCGCAAGAAATCAGACACAACCTCGTAGCAGACCTTATTGACTTTGTAGCGGCCGGCTTCAGCTGGGCGCATTTGACGACGGCGCATAACATCGAATCGCGCCCGCGCGCCTACTCTGTCTGCCGTATCGCCCGCAAATCAATCCCCAACTGCTGGCACTTCTTATAGAGATGGCTGCGCTCCAAACCCAAAGCCTTCGCCGTGTTGGTCATGTGATGATGATGCCGTTTCAATTCCATCAAAAGCGTCTCCCGCTCGAAAGCCTCCACACGCTGCGACAACATCCCGTTCTCCAGCGCAGCCCCCGATAATCCTTTTCCACCGACGCCCGCCGCGCCAGGCAACGCCCGTCGTACACTCTCCGCATCCACCACATCCCCAGGCGCCAGCAGCAAAACCCGTTCCACCACATTGCGCAATTCCCGCACATTCCCCGGCCACAAATATCTTTCCAGCTCCGCAATCGCTTCCGCCGATAATTTCCGCAGCTTCCAATTGTTCTGCTCCTCCAGCTGCCGCACGAAATGTTCCGCCAACACGCGCACATCCTCGCGCCGCTCGCGCAAAGGCGGCAGCACAATCGGAAACACAAACACACGATGATACAAATCCTCGCGAAACGTTCCCTGCCGCACCTGTTCTTCCAGATTGCGATGCGTCGCCACCACCACGCGCACATCCACCGCAAACGGTTTGTCCCCGCCCACGCGCTCGATCTCGCCCTCTTCCAGCACGCGCAACAATTTCGCCTGCATCGTCATCGGCATGTCGCCGATCTCATCCAGAAATAACGTCCCATGGTGCGCCTGCTCGAATTTCCCGATGTGCCGCGAAGCCGCTCCCGTAAACGATCCCTTCTCGTGCCCGAACAATTCGGTCTCCATCAATTCCGAAGGCACCGCCGCGCAGTTCAGCGAAATAAACGGCCCGTTGCGCCGCGGGCTCTTTTCATGCAGCGTGCGCACGATCAATTCCTTGCCCGTCCCTGTCTCCCCGCGAATGCACACGCGCGTTTCGCTCGCTGCCACGTGCTCCACCTGCGCCATCACTTCCTTCATCACCGTGCTCGCCCACACAATGTGATGCCGCCCCAAGCGCCGCTTCAAATCGCGGTTCTCTTCCTGCAGATGCCGCACGCGCAGCGCGTTCTCCACCGTCAGCAAGAGCTTTTCACTAGAAATGGGCTTCTCCAGAAAATCGCTAGCGCCCAATCGCGTGGCTTTCACTGCGATTTCAATCGAAGCCTGCCCAGACATCATCACCACCGGTGACGCCAACCCAATCGCCTTGAAATCCTCGAGCAAAGCAATCCCGTCGCGCCCCGGCATCACCACATCGGATAGAATCAGATCAAACCGTTCGGCCTTGGCCAGCTCCAATGCGCGCGCCGCGTTGTCGCAAACCGTCGCCTCATGCCCGGCTAGCCGAAACGCCCGCGCCAGCGACGCCAGCGTGTTCGCATCGTCATCAATGATCAATATGTGGGCTTTTGCGGACACGGCGGGCTACGCCTCGTCTTCTTTTTTCTCGAAGACCATAGGAAAAGTCTGGGCCTTGTACGGCGGCTTGATCGGCAGGTCGATATGAAAAGAAGTCCCCACACCCGTTTCGCTCTCCACAGAAATTCGCCCGCCGTGGTCCGCCACCACCGCCTGGACGATCGCGAGACCGAGCCCAGTCCCGTGCTGCTTGGTCGTGTAATAAGGAGTGAACAGCCTCTCGGACTCTTCCGGCGTCAATCCCGTGCCGGTATCCGAAATTTCCAGCATCACTTCGCCGCCCTGATGCGTAGTGCGCAGCATCAGCACACCGCCCGCCGGCATCGCGTCCATCGCATTCAGCACTAGGTTCTCAATCGCCCGGTGCAGCAAAGTCGCGTCCGCCTGTATCAGCGGCAGTTCATCCTCCAGATGCAGTTCCGGAGTTATCGCCGGACGCCCCACCGCGCTGAATTGCCCTTCGAACAATTTCACCACCGTGCGCACGATTTCGTTCAAGCTCACCGTCGCCAATTCCGGCTGCGGCATTTTTGCGAAATCGCTGAACCGCCCCACGATCGCTTTCAAATTTTCAATCTCTGCCAGCAATATGCCAGTGGACTCCTGAAATACTTCCTCGAACTGCCCGGAATTCTGTTCGCGCGCCTTGCGCAAATTCTCCACCGTGGTCTGGAGAGGAAAGAGCGGATTCTTCAATTCGTGCGCCAGCCGCCGCGCCAGTTCCCGCCATGCCGCCACCCGCTCCACCTGCACCAGCTTGTCGCGCTGCTCGACCAACTGCTCGGTCATCTTATTGAACGACGTGGCCAGCTGCCCCACTTCATCGCGCCCGCGCACATTCACCCGCGCATTCCAATTTCCATCCGCCACTTCCTGCGCGCCCTCGGCAAGTTTCTGCACCGGACGAGTCACCCGCGCCGCGCCCCACCAGCTCAGCATCAGCCCGAACAACAATCCCACCGCCACCACGCCGAGCGCCAACCAGCGGATCCGCCGCTCCAAACTCACGACGGCACGTTGCGAGCTGCCTACAAACAACACGCCCAGTAATTCCTTCTGTCGCCCCGGCAAAGGCAAAGCGTGAAACATTTCCGCGCTTGCCGCGTCAATGCTCCAGCGAATTTCCGTGGACTGTTCCACCGGATCCGCCTTTTCCTTCGCTACCAACGGCGCGAAGCGGTCCGCATCCGGCGCTGGACCATTCGCGTCCAGCAAATTCGCATCTTGAAATTCTGGATCCAGATTCAAGTACAACAGCGCGCGCATATTCGAAGGCAGCACCAGCGAAGCCAGAAATTCCTTGCCCAATCGCTCCCCGCCCACCACGTACAAATCCCGGTCACCCACGCGCACCGTCGCCACGGACAGCAACGCCAACGCCGGTCCGTTTTCGGTGTCCAGTTTCGTCAGGAACGGCCCGAGCGCGGACCAATCCTGCGGCTTGGTCACCCACTCCATTTTGTAGCTGAAGCGCGCCGGAGATTCCTGCGAGGAAATAATGGTCCCGTCGTTGTTCACGAAATCCAGCAAATCCAGCTGGTGCGATTTCGAAACGCCATGTGCGTCGTTCACGTATACCGACACATCCGCATTCGGCCGGCTCAAATCAATCGCCATCCGCACCGTCGACTCCGCGTCGGCGATGCCCTTCACGCTCTCCACCACTTGGCTGCCGCGCCGCGCGTACTCGCGCTGAAATTGCGCCAGCAGCGCATCGCTGTGCTCGCGATTCATTTCGTCAAACGCCCGCCGCGTCACCACGGTGACTCCCGCCGCGATCAACCCCACGGACAGCAGCAGCGCCAGCATGAAGTTGACGAACAACCTGGTCCGAAACGTCACGATGTTCCTTTAGTGGTACAAGCTCGCCAGCCGCAGTCTCGACGGAGGCGGGCAATCTTGCCCGTGCGCGCGACGCTGTCGCGCAAATCACTTTCTTCCGCGATCACGACATCAAATCCATGAGCTATCTCGCACTCAAATCTCCGCGAGCGGGTGCCCCACCCTTCGCTTTTTTAAAGGTTGGGGGTTTAGACGGCACCACATCGACCTTGTCATTCCGAAGGCCGCTTCTGGCCGAGGAACCTGCTTTTTCCGCGGCGCCCGTCCGAATAATCGTTCAGCCTGTCTCCACCCACACTCACTGCACTCCCGTTGCCGTTTCCGCATCCAGCCAAACATCCGCCAGCGGCCAATTCTCCCCCGGCCCCGGCGCTTTCCAATCCCGCACCCGCGCGCTCAATCCATACACCTGCGGCAGCCAAACCAGCGGCACCACCCGATACGTACTCAAAACCGTCCGCTGCTGCTTATAAATGTCCTCCGGCGAAGGAGCCTCTGGAAACGCTCCGGGCTCGACACCAGCCAACGGCCCCGCATAAATCTGCGAAAAAAAATCCCTAAGTGCCTCACCCGGCAAAGGCGACGTCATCCGCCAGCGCACCAGCTCCACATCCAAGTGCCCTGCTTGCAAAGCACCACCGCGCGAATTCCCCGCGCCAGCACCAGCAATCGCCTGCGCCCGCACCGCCATCCCCACTTCCTTCGCGTTCACCACAATCCGCTCCGCCACACTCTGTTCCAGCGGATCAGCGGAATCATATCCCAACACCAAAGGCCCCGCCGCCGCGATTTCCTTCCAAAGTTCCTTCGCGTGCTCCAGATCCGCCACCGTCGGCGCCACCGCTGGAAACAAGAACGCCGTCCCGCTAGACCACTGTGGCAACAACCCACCTGCGGCCTCCCCAGTCTTCTGCAAAATAAAATTCACAATCGCCACGCGATCAATCGCCAGCGACAGCGCCTGCCCCATCGCTTGTTCGGCCGCGCCGCCGCGCGCTGGTCCGTTGGCTGACGCATTCTTTTGCCCGGCCACTTGGCCAGAAACTTTTCCGATCGAGCGCGCACTCGCCGCGCCCGCCGCATTCGGTCTCGTACTCCCGCCGACAAAAACCAGAGCCAACAACTCATCCGGCTGCGATACGCTAACCCTCACCCCCTGCTCCGCAGCTCGTCGCGCATCCTGCGGCGCAATCTCCGCAAGATCTGTCTTGTTCAGCTCCAGATCAACAAGCCGCTCGTGCTCCCCCCTTCCCATCGCAATCTCAATCGAATCCACAAACGGCCGCCCCTCGCGAAATTCCTCATTCGCCGTCAGCACCGCCCGCTTCCCCATGTCCCAAGAAGTCACTCGAAACGGCCCACTCCCCGCCACGCCAGCAAACGTGCCATTAGCATCCCGATGATCAAAAATCAGCGCGTCAATCTGCGCCTTCGCCGCCGCCTCTTCCGGCCTCGCAACTACCACGTCCGGGTCAACCGACGCAACACTCGCCCCGATCTCCACGCGCAAAGTCCCGCCGTACCGCGGCCGCCGCGCACTTCGCGCGGGCAAGGCTGCAAACGCCACCATCAACAGCGCGCTAATTGCCGCAAGTCGCCGTAACAATATAAGCCTCGTATTCTCCGGTCTTCAGATTGCGAACGATTGCGCGCGCCGAGCTAATCTCTGGGTCCGCCTGCAAAGCCATTACTGGCCCGTCGAATTCCAATGTGTTTCCAGAAGGGACGACCGGCGAGGGAATGCCATTCATCAAGTATCCTCGAATCGAGTCGCTCTGCGTCCAATCGCTCTCAGCCGTAAAGAGCGAAACAAAGTCGCTGCGGCATTTTCCCGAAAGAACCGCGCCCAGACTGGTCGGATACCCTGGAAACGCAAATTTCGTGATGAACCGCCGCCGGGCCGGGCCGCACCGCAGCTCCCCAGAGAGATCAGGATCGCCAACACACTCAAGGCCATCAAGCGATATCTTTCCTTCTTTCAGATTTATCGTACCTTGTGGGTCACGAGATGGAACCCTCGCCTGCGGAATAGGACTCGTGCGTGAAATTTGCCATTGGGAACTCGCGAGTTTGTACGTTGCGAGGTGGTTCGTTCCCAGGACCATAAGCGCCAGCTCACCCGAAGCTGGATCTTTCAGCGACGCAAAATCCAAAAACTTCCCCGACTGCTTCCACACCAATCGCTTTTCCAGCGACAGGGACTGCTCGTCTGCTCCAAAGTGCGCAGAAACCGTTTTGGGAGCGGCAACAATAATCACCGGCGACGAAGCCCCGTCGCTCGAATCGTTGAGAACCTGCATCACCCAAACATATTCGGCGGCGGATTCCGAAAGCGAGAGTTGCAATCGAATCCCGGACTGCGCTGCCAGGGTATTTTCCGGCGCAAACGAGAAACTGTGCCGCTGCAGTTGCCCGCGCACGGCCGCTTCAACCGCGCCGGCATACAAAGCGTCGAGCGAGGAAATATTATTCATGCTCAGCGTCACCGCAGCAGGGCTCTCGACTGCGGCAACTTCGTCCGCCAGCCGGCCCACAGCATCATTCCAAGATTTTGGGAGCTCGGACGCCGCTTGCGCATAGCTCAGATACGCTGTGAAGCTCACCAAAAGACCAACTAGAATCGTATCAAGTGCAACGCGAATGGCGAGAGGAAGTCCGCGGGAGGGCCGCATCAGTGTGCGCGAATCGTGAAACGCGTTCGCGAATCGTCATCTTAGCACACCGCCCAATCCGCGAACCTGCACGCATCACGCACCCAGTGTCCGCGCAGTCATCGTGGCACCGGCAGGATCTTGCCTGTGCTCTTTCTCTTGCTTTCCCGCAAATCACGCCGACAGGGTGGCTGCGGCTCAGCTCCAGGATGCAATCTTCGCCACGCCCGTCGCGTCGCATTGTCTCCTGGTCCTCGCCGTGCCACCCGCAAGGGTTTTTTGCCGGCGTTACTCCCGAACCGGGCTGCCCTACTCGCGGAAACAGGCCACGAGGACCCCGGCTGGGACTCTCTTCAATCCCGCAGCATGACAAAGTCACCGCGTCACGGTTTCCCGCCCGCCCGCGAAGGCGGATCAGTCATTCCCGGAAAAGCCTGCGCCGATTTCAGCACATCATTCGTAAAGAAAAATTTCCCGTCCGTCGGCACCATCATGATCTGCACGCGGTCGCTCAACCGCTGCGCCACCGTCAATTGCACCAGCATCGGGTTCGCCTTCAGCGCCGACGCCTCCAGCTGCATTTTTTCCGCGCCCGCCTGCGCCGTCACGCGTATCTCGTTCGCCTCCGCGTCGGCCAACAAATCCTGCCGCTCCTTCTCCGCCTTTCCGTCAATCACTTTCGCCTGGGCTGCAGCCTCCGCGCCCTTCACGGTTTCCTCGTTCTGCGTCGCCGCCAGCAACGTGCGCCGCTGCTGCTCAGCCTTGGTGTCAATCACTTTGGCTTGCGCCTCCGCCTCCGCATTCTTCACGCGCGCTTGCGCCGCTGCGTCCGCATCTTCAATCGTAGTCTGCTTGCGCGCCTCCGCTTCCAGCTTCGACTGCTCGATCTGTTTCTGCTTCAGCGGCAGCGTGTATTGCATCGCGTCCGATTCCGCCTGCGCCATCAACACCCGAGTCCGCGCGTCCGCTTCGGAGTGCTTGATCTGCCGCACCTTCTGCGCTTCCGCCTGCGATTCCGCGATCTTCACTTTTTTCTGCTCGATGCTCTGGTCCACCGTCACCCGGTCGTCTTCCTGCTCCTTCATCAGCAAGCCTTGCAACCCCTGCTGGTACTGTTCGGGCAGCAACACTTTGCGTAGCAACACTTCCTTCACAATGATTTGATCCTCGCCCAACCGCGCTGTGATGGCCTGCGTGGCGCGCTGGCGGAATTCGTCGCGCTTGGTGGAAAAAACGTCGCGCACGATGTAATTCGGCGCAAGGTCGCGGAAAGTGCTGGTCACTACCGGCGCCACAATCTCGTCTTCGATCGGCTGCGGCAAATTCGCATCCACATAATCCAAATGCCGAGGATCAACTCGATAACGCACCGTCACCGCGAGGCCGACCGACAATCCTTCGCGCGCTTCCACCGTCAAAATCTCCAGCCCCTTCTCGCGCGGATTTTCCGACGCCGCCGTGGAATAAACTTTTTCGCGAATATCAAAAAGTTGTGCACGCTGCATCAGTGGCACCAGCAAATGCGTCCCCGCGTACAAAGTCCCCGGCCGCACGCCAGAGAACTGGCTCACACGCACCGCCGCATAACCATCCGGCACCACCAGAATGCTTTTACCCAACAGACTGCACAGCGCCGCAAACACCACAAGCTTCGCAGCGGCAGACCACCGTATCGCGCGCCGCGGCCCCGCCGATCGCGGTGGCAAGTAAAACGCTGGACGCGCAACAGGCACCGCAACCGCATCGGCCGCACCGGGTGCCGGACCGCCGACGCTCGTCGTCACCGCTGCCTGGTTCGCCGCCGGATCTTCAGGCGCGCGCTTGCCGAGGCGCAGAATCCGATTCAGCTCAAACGCCAGATAAATGTCATATAGCACGATCCCGACAACCATGCCCAAAAACCCAAAACTAGCCACAAACAACAACAGCCGCAGAAAAAGCATGTGACACCTCCGGACCTTCGTAGCGCCGGCGTCCCGCCGGCTCTACTGCCTTTGCCTTAATCCTTATGCCGCCCGCCGCTCGGATTCTCCGTTTCCGCGCTCTCGCGCTACCGCCGTCGTCCTCTGCGCCACCGTCTGCACCGCAGGCCGCGTCGGCATCAACTTCATCAGCAAGACCAAGCTCAACCACTCCATCCCAAGCGCCACCGCAAACGACGCAAAAATCGCTCCCGCCACTGCCACAAAACCAATCCCGTTTTCCATGGCCATGTCCTCCGTATGAGCTGGGCTGCAAACGAACTGAAAGCAGGAAGTTAGCCAATCGAGGAACGAGGAAGTCTCAGAACGCCAGCGCTGGCGCGAACCCAACATTCTCAACAGCTTGCCGCCGAACACCGGCAAACAAATTCACAAAGAAAGGCAGCGCACCATGACCTCAAACGTGGCCCCGCAAACACGCCGTGGAAATCCACACTCAACGCAAGACACGGTGAACGAACCAATCCCAGCCTTCGCCGCAACCCCGCAACCGCCCCACCTCTGCTAGAATCTGCTTCAGACAAACAAGCATCCATGACCACCACACCTACAACCACACCCACTCCCGATCCAGAGCACCTGGGCGCCTCGGCCTCCGACGCCACTAAACCTGCCCGCACCGGCCAACTCTCCGGCGGCTTTCAACTCTTCCGCATCTTCGGCATTCCCGTTTACCTGCACTCCAGCTGGATCATCATTTTCCTGCTGATCACCGTCTCACTCGGACAGCAATTCACCTCGCTGCATCCCGGATGGTCCACGCAACAGCATTGGGCGCTCGGCATCATCACCAGCATTCTATTTTTTGGCTCGCTGCTGTTTCACGAACTCAGCCACAGCATCGTTGCCCGGCATTACCGCATTCCCGTGCAATCCATCACGCTGTACGTCTTCGGCGGGCTCTCCAGCATCTCGCGCGATCCTTCCAGCGCTCTACAGGAATTCAATATCGCCATCGCCGGTCCCGTCTCCAGCCTGTTCCTCGGCGGATGCTTCTGGCTGGTCACGCATTATTTCCATGGCAACGAACTGGTGGTCGCCTCCTGCACATGGCTCTGGGAAATCAACGTGATGCTCGCCGTCTTCAATCTCGTTCCCGGTTTCCCACTGGACGGCGGCCGCGTGCTGCGCAGTATTGCCTGGGGCGTCACCGGCAATTTCACCCGCGCCACAAAAATCGCCTCCTACGCCGGACGCTTCTTCGCCTACGTAATGATTTTTATCGGAGTCTGGTGGGCATTCCACGGCAGCTTGGTCAACGGCAT
>Ga0070761_10002162_pt1 | contig 12128 bp, 13 predicted proteins | sample HubBroMetageREF1_FD_66724 | JGI IMG/M metagenome (GOLD analysis project Ga0070761, IMG submission 66724) | Reference soil microbial communities from the Hubbard Brook experimental Forest, New Hampshire, USA - Hubbard Brook CCASE Soil... | ecosystem: Environmental > Terrestrial > Soil >...
AAGTTCCTTTGATTCTGCTTGAGCCGCAGCAACCTAACTCCTAACCCCTTTCCCATAGTGAGTAAGGGGAACCAGAAGTTTTAGCGGGATTTGGGCATTTTCAGGCCGCGCTCTGCGATTATGTTTTTCTGGATGTGCGAGGTGCCGCCGCCGATTACCAACCCCAGCGAGAACATCCATTCGTAAGGCCAGAAGGCGTGATCGAGTGCCGCTTCGTCGTCGCGCGCGAGCATCGAGTAGTCGCCCATCGCCTCCATCGCGGCGGTGGCAAGGTCGTGATTCAGCTCGGTGCCGACCAGCTTGTTGATCATCGCCTCGACGCCGGGATTTTTGCCGCGAATCTGATCGGTAAGCTGGCGCAACGCGTGAAAGCGCATCGCCTCGACGCGAATCTCCAGATCGACCAGGCGCTGACGGAAGACGGGATCCTCGGTCAGCGGACGTCCGCCGCGAATAATCGATTTGGCCAGCGCCAGCAGTCGATTGAAGCGTTGCTCGCTTCCGCTGGCGGATCCGAGCATGTTGCGCTCGTGAAAGAGCGTAGCGTTGGCGACGATCCATCCTTCGTTGAGCTTGGCGACCAGGTTTTTGCGCGGCACGCGGACGTTGTCGAAGAAGACTTCGTTGAAGCCGCGATCGCCGGTCATCTGAACGAGCGGACGCACGGTGATCCCGGGCGTGTGCATGTCGATCAGGATGTACGAGATGCCGCGATGCTTGGGCGCCTCGAGATCGGTGCGCACCAGGCAGAACATCATGTCGGCGTATTGCGCGCCGGAGGTCCAGACTTTCTGGCCGTTGACGACGAACTCGTCGCCGACAATTTCCGCGCGCGTTTTCAGTGAAGCTAGATCCGAGCCGGCGCCCGGCTCCGAGTAACCCTGGCACCAGATTTCTTCGGCGGTCAGAATTTTCGGCAGGTAGCGCTGCTTCTGTTCCTCGCTGCCCCACGAGATAAGCGTCGGCCCAAGCATCCCGAGTCCCGACGCGCCGACGTTGTAGGGCGCCTTCGCGCGGACCATCTCGTCATTGACGATCGATTGCCGCACCGGATCCATCGCCTGCCCGCCGTATTCCTTCGGCCACGCGAGCGCGACATAGCCGGCCTCGTACAGGCGGCGCTGCCACGCTTTCGCGCGCGCGAGCCAAGTCTTGTCTTCGCGGCCCTCGCGAGTGTCGGAGAGACCGCTGGTCGGCATGTTCTCGGCGAGCCAGTCGCGAACCTTGAGTCGGAATGCTTCTTCTTCGGATGTGAATTGAAGATCCATGTGCGAGACGCTCCTGCGGTCATGATTGAATTTCAGTCGTACCGCGGCTTCGCGTCCAGCATAGTCAAAACCGTAGCGCCGCGAAAAGCGCATCGCACGCGAATCGCAATTGCGCTACGGATAATTGATGGTATTCACGAAACGGCTGCGCGATCCCGTCATGCGCGGCGAAGTCACCTGCAGCGTGCGAATATGGCAAAGCCCGCACGTCAAGGTCGGCGGCCACTACCGATTGGGCGAAGGATTCATCGAGGTGACCTCGGTCAGGCGTATCACGCTCGCGGACATCACGCCCGAACTGGCGAGGCGCTCCGGCTTCGCCGGCGTCGTCGATCTCCTGAAGGTCGCAAAACATGGGCCGGGCGAGAATGTCTATCTGATCGACTTCGAGTATCATCCGGACACTATCCGCGGCCGGAAACCGATTGCCCGCTGAAATCAGCGTTGTTAGAGTTTGAGGTTGATCACACGATAGTCCGGGGTTCACCAGATGGCGACGACGATCACGAGCGAATGTATCAACTGCGGAGCGTGCGAGCCGGAGTGTCCGAACACGGCGATCTACGCGGGCGGAGTGCCATGGGAGCTTAACGGCGCGACCAGTCCCGCGATCGCGCAGGACATCTATTACATCGTGCCGTCGAAGTGCACCGAATGCGTCGGCTTCCACGACCATGAGGCGTGCGCCGCGGTATGCCCCGTCGATTGCTGCATTCCCGACCCAGCCAATCTCGAAACCGAAGGCGTGTTGCTCGCGCGAGCGCGCGAACTGCATCCCGAGACCACATTTCCCGACGACGCGCCGTCGCGCTTTCGCAAAGAAGGAGGCGCCGAAGCGCCGGCGGCCAATGGCGCGGCAGTCGCCACAGCACCAGCACCCGCGGCGGCCAAACCAGCCCCGACTGCGGCACCCAAGCCCGCCGCGGTTCCTGCAGCGGCCGTAACTTCAACCGCGAGGGCGGAGTTCAATCCGCTCGCGTGGGAAGTGCCCGTCATCTGCAAGGACTGCAACGAGCCGTGGACGATTCCATATCGGCTGTTCGAGAAAGGCGTCGTCTTCCATTGCCCGTTCTGCTCGGGCTCATACGTGCCGAAAACCGCGATGTATCGCGCCGTGAAAGAAACCTTCGAGGGCTTCTACAATCGGCGGCGCGCGGAGCGCGAGGCGTTCGATCGCAAACGCGAGCGCGAAGCGGCGACGTTCGAAGCGAAGCAGGCGGCCGAGATGGAAGCGTTCAAGCAGAAGCTCGAGGCGCTCGCCCATTCGATGAAGCCCGCAGGCAAGCTGGTAAGGCCCACCGGCATCGCCTCGATGTTCACGTAGAGAATCGAAGAACACTATTGAAATGAAACCCACGGTGGGTTTCAAACTTCCTTCGGCAGGGGTGACCCCTGCACCCAGTATTAACGGCAACGCCTCCCACAAGTTCCTAACAGGGACGAAGTCCCGCATCTTTGTCTTTAATTCTAAGGTGCAGGGTTTAACCCTGCCGAAGGAAGCGTGAAACCCACCGCGGGTTTCACATTTAATTAGTTCCTCCTCACCCCAGCGCCGGGACCTCGAACACGTAGCCGTGGCGTTTGAGTTGCTCGCGGATTGCTTCGATATGCGTGGGGCCGCGGGTTTCCAGTTCGAGCATCACGCGAGCGCCGCCGATTGCCACGTCGCGGCGCGTGCGATCGTGATCGATCGCGCGAACGTTGGCGCCGGTTGCGGCTACCATTGATACCAGCTTGCCCAGCTCACCGGGGCGATCGCGCAGATCGACGGCGACTCGAAACAGCCGCCCGACCTTCACCAGTCCGTGTCCGATAATCCGATCGAGCACGTTCATGTCGATGTTGCCACCACTGACGACCAGCACCACGGTCTTGCCTTGCAGCTCGTTCTTGAGTTTGAGCGCGCCCGCAAGCGCCGCGGCGCCTGCGCCTTCAGCAAGAAGCTTGAGCCGCTCGAGCATCAGCAGCACGGCCTCGCCGATTTCGAAGTCGTCGACGGTGACAACGCGTTTGACCCGCCCGCGCATCACCTCGAACGGGATCGCGCCGATGCGGCCGGTGGCGAGACCGTCAGCAATGGTATCGACGGGGCGGCCGATCGACGCGGGCGCGTCGGCGGCGAGGGTCGCGGATAGTTGCGGTGAGCCTGCCGCCTCGACGCCGATCACTTCGGCCTCGAGCGCGCGAGTCGCCAGTGCGGCCGCGATACCCGCGATCAATCCGCCGCCGCCGACGGGAACGATTACGACGTCGGGCGTAACCTCGTCGGCGATTTCGATGCCGACGGTGCCTTGCCCCGCGATCACTTCGGGATCATCGTACGCGTCGATGAAGATCGCGCCGCGTTCGGCACACATCCTGGTCGCGGCCGCGCGCGCTTCCTGGTAGTCGACGCCTTCGAGCACGATCGACTGGCCGTAGCTGCGGGTCGCGTCGATCTTGGCGATCGCGGCGGTCGTCGGCATCACGATCGTCGCGGACACGCCCGCTAGTGTTGCGGCGTAGGCGAGCGCCTGACCGTGATTACCGGCGCTGGCGGCCACGACGCCGCGCGCTCTTCGCTCGCCGGTGAGCGTGGCGAGCCGATTGTAAGCGCCGCGAATTTTGAACGAGCCAGTCTTCTGCAGATTTTCGGGCTTGAGGAGCACATGCGCGCCGACCACGCGGTCGAGCGTCTCGCTGCGTATGAGCGGAGTCGGCTTGACGATGCCGGCCAGGCGATCGCGCGCCGCTTGAATTTGTTCCTGCATCGACGAGCGGATGGACGGCATCGGAAGATCTAATGACGTGCGGGCGGCGTGAATTGACGCGGCGCTACGGCGCCGAACGAGTCGCCCTCGAAGTCGATTTGCGTGCATGCGCCGGTCCTGTAGTCGAGATCGAGCAGCAGGTTACGGATCGCGCGGCGCTTGATCGACGCGATCAGGCCGGCGACGGCCGGCTGGTCGTCAGTCGAGAGCGCGGCGATTTCGGCGGCGTCGAGATTGCTGATACGGCAGAACTCGCGCGCATTGTCTTCGCTGGAGAACGCGAGCACGCCCGCCCAGGTGGCGCCTTTTTCCTGGAAGACGATCAGCGCGCCGGCGGAGTCGAGCAGCAGGTGAATCTCGCTGGGAATCGAAGGACTCACGCGCCTTCGACCGTCAGCTTGCCCGTGCGAATGGCTGCGGCGCGCTCGCGGACGAGTGCGGGATAGGTGTAATAGTGATCGCCGCTCAGGTGCAGGAACGAATCGACGTCGACGTCGTCGAGCTCGAGCTCCGCGATCGCGCTTTCGGCGGTCTTGCGGTCGGGAGCTTTGACGATCGAATCGTAGAGCGCGCGGCCTTGCGGGGATTGGAAATCCTCGCGCGGCGGAAGTCCGCCACTGCCGAGCTTGCCCGAGTGAAAGTTGTCGAGGATGTAGCGCAACGCTTTCAGTTCGTGGCGCAGGATATCGATTGGTTTGAGCGAATCGCGCGGCATATCTGCGAGCTTATCGCCGCGCGTCGCGCTGATTCAACACGCGGCGCGAGTGCGGGATTTGCGCGATCAGTCGCCCTTGATCAGACGATGGATCGCGCTCAAGTGGCGCTGCGAGTCGCGCTTGCGGCCCATCGTTTCGTACATCTCGGCGGCGTTGCGATGCGCCTCGACGTTGGCGGGATCGCATTCGAGCGTGCGCTGAAAACTTAGCAGCGCGTTCTGATGCTCATCTCGCTTGCGATAGAGCAGGCCGAGCTTGAGGTGGACGTCGGCGCTGGCGGGAACGATCGCAGCGGCTCCGAGCAGATGGCGCAGAGCGCCACTGAGATCGCCCTCGCGTTCGAGCAGCGTGGCCAGCCGCATGTGCGCTTCGAAATTGCCGGGCTCGCGGCCGACCAGCTCGCTATAGATGTTGAGCGCCTTGAGCGGATCCTCGTCGGCGACGCGGCGCGCTTCTTCGAAACGCTCGCGCACGCGGGCGGGACCGAAACCGTCTTCGATCTTGCCGCGCTGATAGTTGCCGGCGAAGTCGAAAATCAGTTGGCCGGTCTCGGCCTCGATCAGCGAAGGACCGTCGCGCACGACGATGCGGCCGTCGTCGTTGACGAGTTTCAGGGACGTGACCGATCGATCGGGATCGACCAGCGTGCGCACCCGCTCGAGAGTTCGCTGGACCGGATCGATATGCTGGCGGGTGCCGAGCAGCTCCTTCGCCATGCGCATCTCGAGCAGATCGTTGAACGCGAAACGATAGTTGCGCCCGCCCAGATTCAGCGGGCGCACGAGATTGCGCTTGACCCAGTAACGAATACGCTCGGGCGTGACCGCGAGAATTCTCGCAGCCGTGCGCGTGGAAAAAGTCTCGCCCCCGCCGCCCGCCTCTGCCGTCATCTTCACCACCAACGTCGAAGAGTATAGGCAGTCGAGCCCATGCTCTCAACGAGGGGCGTCGCGGTTTCTTAACAACTGTTGAGCGATTCGGTAACTAGCGGCGAATTTCCTTGAGCGCGCGCGCCACACTGACGACTGCGTTGACGCCGTTCTTCGCGTTCTCGATTCGCGCAACGGCCTGCTCGTCGGTCATCGCGGGTCCGATGATTGAGAGGCCGACGGGCTTGTCGAACTCGAGCGACAACTCGATACCGGCGCGAGCGATCGCATGCGCTATCACTTCATCGTGATTAGTCTCGCCCTTGATCACCGCGCCAATCATCACGACGCCTTCGATTTCCTTGCGCTGCAGCAGAGCTTTCACCACCGGCGCCATGTCGTAAACGCCCGGAACTTTGACCACGCGCGCGACTTCGACGCCGAGCGACTCGGCATGGCGGCGCGCCCGCTGTTCCATCGGCGTGGTCACTTCGGAATTGAATTCCGAAACTACGAACGCAATCTTCATCGTGCTGCCAGCTCGACCGTGACGGCGTCGCGAATCTCAACGCCGCTGCCTTTGAGATACGACTTCAACGCGGGAATCGGATGCTCGCCGTAGTGAACGATCGATGCGACGATCGCCGCGTCGGCCATGCCGGTGGTGAACGCGTCGCGCAGATGGGCAGGCTCGCCGGCGCCGCCGGATGCGATCACCGGAATCGAGACGGCTTCGCTGATGCGGCGCGTGATTTCGAGATCGTAGCCGAGCTTGGTGCCGTCGCGATCGATCGAGTTGATGCACAACTCGCCGGCGCCGAGCCGCTCGCCTTCGAGCGACCATGCCAGCGCGTCGCGGCCGGTGGGATGGCGTCCGCCGTCGATCACGACTTCGTAGCCGGTCGGCACCTCGGGACGAACCCCGGTCTTCTTCACCTGCATCGAGAGCACGACGCACTGACTGCCGAACGCGCGCGCGCCCTCCGAGATAATTGCGGGATTACGCACCGCGCCGGAGTCGATCGACACTTTCTCGGCGCCCGCGAGCAGGACGGCGCGCATGTCGTCGAGCGTGCGCAGTCCGCCGCCGACGCTGAACGGAATAAAAATTTCGCGCGCGACCGCGCGTACCACGTCGAGCATGATGCCGCGGCGCTCGTTGGACGCGGTGATGTCGTAGAAAACGATCTCGTCGGCGCCTTCCTTGTAGTAATAGCGCGCCATCGCGACCGGGTCGCCGACGTCGACGTTCTCGAGAAATTGCACGCCCTTGGTGACCTTGCCGTCGCGCACGTCGAGGCACGGGATGATTCTTTTCGCGAGCATCGTCAGCAATTCAGCCGGCAGAAGTTGTCGAGCAGCCTGAGTCCCGCTTCACCGCTCTTTTCGAGATGAAATTGAGTCGCGATCACATTGTCGCGCGCGACCGCCGCGGTGAACGGAACCCCATAGTCGCATGTGCCAATCGCGATCGAAGGATCGTCGGGAATCGGAAAGTACGAATTGACGAAATAGAAGTGGGTGTTGTCGGGCACGCCCGCGAAAACTCGATGCGGTTTCGTCTGGCGCACGCGGTTCCATCCGATTTGCGGAACCTTGAGCGGACGGCCGTCAATCGCGCGCGGATAGCGCGCGACGCGGCCCGCGATGATCCCAAGGCATTCGGCATTGTCCTCCTCGCTGCGATCGAGCAGCACCTGGATGCCGATGCAGATGCCGAGGAACGGTTTGCCTGCGCTCGCGACATCGTTGCGCAGCACCTCCACCAGTCCTAGCGCGTGCAGATTTTCCATCGTGGCGCCGGCCGCTCCGACGCCGGGAAGGATCACGCGGTCGGCGGCGACGATACGCTCGGCGCGATCGGTTATCTCGGATTTATGTCCGAGGAATTCGAGCGCGCGCTGAACGCTGGTGAGGTTGCCGGCCTTGTAATCGACGATTGCGATCATCGCTTTAATCCAGAAAAGCGATCATAGCTGGAGTCGCATCGCCACCCAAGGCGGGGAGGCGTTCAGAGCGCAGGCAGAATCCTGAATCGCGCACGAAAAAGCGCGCTGTATAAGGACCCTCACCTTGATCCTCTCCCTCACAGGGAGAGGAGACAGACAGCTAGATTTCGGCTCTGATGTCCCGCTGGTCGGAGAGCACGCGCACGTTTACGTGATGCTCTTCCGAATCGCCGAGCGATCCCCAGTGCATCGCGAAGTTTTCGAGCTGGACGTCGGGGTTGAAGCGTTCCGACGCGCCCATCACGACTTCATCGACACTGAGCAGAAACGCCATGCGCGCGATCGCATAGATCTGATCGTTGGAGACGACCACCAGCGGCGTGACGGCACGGCCGTGATCCTCGCAGACCTTGACCACCTTGCTGAACAGCTTTTCTTCGGCGTCGCTGAAGATCTGCGCGCCGTCGCTCGACGCCAGCCCCTTCTCGGTCCGCACCGTAAGCGCGATCAGCTCGGCCGTATCGCGCTCGGCCAGGTAGCGATGCAGATGCGTGAGGTTGTTCGGATCGCGGATCGCAATCAGCTTCTTGGTGGTGGCGAACAGGCCGAGACCGATCGAATCGACCTCGCTTTCCTCGATCAGCTGCAGATTGAACTTCTCGGGCTCCTCGCCGTAGGCGTGCGCGACCTGTCCGTTGATCTTTTCCGAAATCTCGAAAATCACGAACAGCGCGAGCGTGAAGCTGACGCCCGAAATGGTCGCGACCTGCTTGGTGAACAGGTTGATGACCGCGGTCGCGAACAAAACCGTGAACGTCAGCGCGAGGCCGAGCGGAAAATCCTTGCCGCCGGGACGGAACCATTTCAGATTCAGCGGCATCCGCCACAGGCGATGGTACTTGTCCTTGTAGCGCAGGATGAGCACCGACAGCGTTTTGAAAACGAAGCTCCAGATGACGCCGAAGGCGTAAGCCTCGCCCAGCACGAACATGTCGCCGCGCGACAGTACGATGGTGGCTATTTGCAGCATCGCGACCATGTTCACGATGCGGTAGTTGGTGCCGTATTTCTTGTGCGGATGGCGGAACCAGTCGAGCAGCACGCCGTCTTCCGCGACGCGCGTCAGCACGCCGGTCGAGCCGACGATCGCGGTGTTGACGGCGCCAGCGAGAATCAGGAAACCGACGAACACCACGAATGCGCGCAGCGCGATCCGCGCCCACAGCGGCCCGATCATGAACATCGCCAGCCCGCCGATCAGATCGTCGCCGTAGTTGGACATCCGAACGTTGTCCGGGATGATCATCACCGCGAAAAACGACACCAGCGAGGTCAGCAGCAGGCTGTAAATGAAAATGACCATGCCGGCGCGCAGCAGATTCTTGAGCTTGGGCGCCTCGATTTCGCGGTTGATTTGTGCCAGAGATTCCTCACCCGACATCGCGAGGATCGAATGCCCGAACGCGATCAGAATTCCCAAGGTGCCGATGGTGCGCGCACCCGGAAAATGTTTGAGCCATCCCAGCGAGTCGTTGGTGAACTTCAATTCGAACGGCGGCAGATGCGCCCCGCGCGTGTAAATCGTCAGTCCGCACCACACCATCATGATCACGGCCATCACGGTCGTGATCTGCATGATTCGCATCGCCTTGCCGCTGGATTCCTCGATGCCGAGAATATTCTGGCGCCAGAAATATATTGTCACGGCGATGGCGAAGAAGGCGGCCGTGAAGTCCGGCGGCAGTATAATGCTGGAGTGGCCGAGCTTGAGCAGTTCGTTGATCAATCCGACCAGGTATTGGCCAGCCGACACGCCGCTGATAGGCCCAGTCAGGATGTAGTCGAACATCAGGGCCGACACCGAGATTTTCGCCAGCGTCGAGCCCATCGCTTCCTTGACGACGCGATAGACGCCGCCGCGCGTGAACATCGAGCACGATTCCACGTAAACGGCGCGCACCGCGTACGAGAACAGCATGACTGCCAGGATGAAGTATGGCGCCGATCGGCCGCAGGCCGTCTCGACGATGCCGCCGATGTAGTAGGCTGAGGACGCAAGGTCGCATAACACTACCGCCGAGGCTCGCCAGAAGGAGATGAAGGCGAGCATCCCGGTGGTAACTACGATTGCTTTGGTTTGTTTGCCGAAGGTCGCCTGCGGTTGAACCCGCTCGGCGCCCACGACTTTTGGAGTCGCTGCCAAGTATGAAATCTCCCGAGCAAACGCCGGAAATGCCGGCGATGCAGAGATTTCAAAATGCAAGATGCAGACCGCAACGATTCGCCATGATCCGACCAGCATTTATAAAGCCGAAACTGCTAACAGCAATACGTCCGGCGATTATTGCCGTGCAATTTGCAAGGAAATTGCGGCTGAAAGCTCTTGATGCTTCCACCTCCTTGAGCATTAGAATGCTAATTAAACAGCGCACCGGGGAAACAGTTGGCTAACATTCTTGTCGTCGACGACGACCGCAATATCCGCCGCACTCTGGCAGCCAGCCTTGAATCTGCGAGTCATCAAGTGACTGTGGCTGAAACGGCGGAGCGCGCGCTGGAGCTATTTGGCCCCTCGGCGCCCGCGGTAGTCGTCTCCGACGTTCGAATGGAAGGGATGGGCGGCCTGAAGCTGCTCGAGTCGATCAAACAACTCAACCCGGCGCTGCCGGTCGTGATGATGACGGCGTATGGCTCGATTCCCGACGCGGTCGAGGCGATGCGCTTGGGGGCCTACGACTACGTCACCAAGCCGTTCACGGCGGACCATATTGTTCACGTCGTCGCGCGTGCGCTCGAGGTGCATGAACTGCGCGCGGAAAACAGAGAGCTGCGCGATCGGATCGAGAGCCTGACCGAACCGGAACCGTTTCTGACCTACAGTCCCCATTCGCGAAAGCTCGCGGAGATCGCGGCGCAAGTGGCCGACAGCGACGCGACCGCGCTGATCACCGGCGAAAGCGGCACCGGCAAGAGCATGCTCGCGTCGTACATCCATCGCTTGAGTCCGCGCAAAGACGGACCGTTCGTGCAGGTCGCGTGCACGACGCTCAGCGAGCATCTGCTGGAAAGCGAACTCTTCGGACACGTGCGCGGTTCGTTCACCGGCGCTATCAAGGACAAGCCCGGGCGTCTGGAAGCGGCCGAGGGCGGGACAGTTCTGCTCGACGAGATCGGCGATCTGACACCGGTGGTGCAATCCAAGCTGCTGCGGTTTCTGCAGGAGCGGACGTTCGAGCGCGTCGGCGGCGCGCAGACAATCAAGGTGGACGCGCGCATAATCGCGGCGACCAATCAGCATCTCGAGCAGTTGGTCAAGGAAAAGCGCTTCCGCGAGGATCTCTACTACCGCCTCAACGTGATCGAATTGCAGGTGCCCGCGCTGCGTGACCGGCCGGGAGAAATCCTGAAGCTCGCGGAGCACTTCGCCGCGCAGGCCGCCCAGACGCATCATAAGCCCGCGCATGCACTAGCGCCCGGCGCGCGCGAGGCGTTGGTGTCCTACACGTGGCCGGGCAACATCCGCGAGCTCCGCAACGTCATGGAACGCGCAGTAATTTTAAGCCGCGGCGAAACCATCAACTTGAGCGACCTGCCGGACAAGATTCTCGCGACACCCGGCAAACTCGATCACAGCAATACGCTGGAGCAGATGGAGCGCCGCCATATCGAGGTGGTCCTCGAGCAGGCGATGACGCTGGAAGAGGCCGCCGAGATGCTGGGAATCAACGTCGCGACATTATGGCGAAAGCGCCGGCGATACGGCCTGGACTAAACTACAAAGCACCGGCGCGCCTTGTTCGGAGCGCGCCGGCGTTTGAACCAGGCAATTACTACTTCTTCAGCGCGCCTTCCAGACGGCTGTGATTCTTCACGCAGATGCCGAGGCTGGTGAACGGATCCGGCCAGTCGTGCTTGACGCAATACGGCAGCGACGCCATCTCGTTGTCAGTGTATCCGCGCGCCGAGAGATCCTTCTTCAGGCAATCGCTGTGCGGCTGGTTGGCGCCCGCGACGCCGGCGGCATCGTCGGCGGCTTCGGTGATTAATGCGTTGCGAAGCGCGATCTTCACCTGCGGATCGGTACTCTTGCCGAGCGCACCGGCGACGTTGCTCGACGGGCCACAGACCCCGACCGAATCAATGAACGCCTCTTCGAGCCCGACCGTGCTGAGATCTTTTGCGAATCCCACGCCGGCCGCGGTCAGCAGCATACTCGTCGCAATCAATGCCACCGCAATTCGTTTCATCGGACCAGTCCTCCAGGTTTGGGATGTGACCAGGTGAAAACGGCCTCATCGTTGGCACTCTCATTTATCTGTACGATGCGACGGTCAAAAAAGTCCAGCGGCTTGACGGAAACCGCCGCTTGATGAAAGTGTCGCCTCAAGTCCGACGAAAGGAAATTTGCCATGGCCAATACCGCACTTGCCTGCACAATACTTCCCGACAGCCCACCGGCGCGCCTGCTCGAATGGTCGCGCGCGGCCGAGGATGCGGGCTTTTCGGGCGTCTTCATGACCGAGGCGAACACCGACTCGCTGGCTTGCTCGCTCGCGCTCGGCCTGCATACCAAGCG
>Ga0070761_10002163_pt1 | contig 12126 bp, 12 predicted proteins | sample HubBroMetageREF1_FD_66724 | JGI IMG/M metagenome (GOLD analysis project Ga0070761, IMG submission 66724) | Reference soil microbial communities from the Hubbard Brook experimental Forest, New Hampshire, USA - Hubbard Brook CCASE Soil... | ecosystem: Environmental > Terrestrial > Soil >...
CGGAGCACCGTCTGATCGCTCGTCGCGCTGATGATGAGCTGATCGGCTCTGCCGGGAGACGTGTGCGTCACGCGCGCTCGAAAGCTGCCAATGGGCATCATCACGCGGTCGTCTTGATCGTCGCCTACCAACGAGGTGCCTCGCGGCGCGAGCACGCCGATGATGGTGTAGGGCGACCGGCCGATGCGAACGCTTCGACCGACCGGATCGGCGGTGCCAAACAAGCTGGCGGCGACCGTTTGACCCACGAGGCACACCTTCGTCTTGAACGTCTCGTCGCTCTCGGTCCACATCGCGCCCTGCGCAACGGAGAACCGCCGGATCGGGAAATACGGGAGCGTCGTCCCAATGAGCGTCGTCGCCCAGTTCTTGTCGCCGTAGACGACTTGCCCGCTGGTCGACAGCCATGGCGCAACGCCCGAGACGCTCACCGCGTCGCGCGCGATGGCCCTCCCGTCGTTTTCGGTGATCCGGCCGACCGTTCGGCTCTTGGCCCCCGAAGCTTGAATCGACTGCGGGAAGACGAAGAGGGCGTTTGCAGCAAGCGCGTCGATCTCTCCGCCGACGGCCGCGGTGGCGCTCGTTCCCGCCGCGGTGACGATGACCACGGCCGTGATCCCGATGAAGACGCCGAGCACGGTGAGCACGGCTCGCAGCTTGTTGCGGGCGATCGCGCCGAGCGCGAGGGGGAGCGCACCGAGCAGCGTCGCGAACACGTCAATGCCTCGGATTGAATAGGGTCAAAAGCAGGTACCGAAGCAGGACCGCTCCGCCCATGGCGCCGAGAGCGATGCCGCCCACCTCGAGCGGCCCGCGGGAGAGCGCCCGCGTGACGGCCTCGGCGAACGTCGCGACCCAGGGCATTTTCAACGGGAGCCAGAGCAGCGACGCGAGGAGCGTGCTGCCCAGACCGCAGGTCACCACGATCGTGTACCCGAGCGCCATGCGCACTCGCTGGTCGCGGGTCGCCGGCCGACCGAGCACGCGCCTCGACCACCGCGCTCCCACCCAAGCCTTGGTGAGCTCACCGGCGAGTATCCGCAGCCAGAGAAACGTCCAAGGGCTTTGCCCCAGGACCCAGCCGACGTAGAGGGCCGTGGCCATGCCGCCGGACAGCTCTCCGAGGAGCATCATGGCGAAGACGCTGAGCGGAAGACGCCCACCGATGCCGCCATCGTCCATGCGTTGCTCGCCCGACTGGGCCGCCGCACCCGCGCCGTCTTCCACCGCGGGCAGAGCGGCAAGCTCGCGTTGCGCGTCGAGGGCATCGGCCTGCAGCACGTCGCTCACGATGCGACCGTCGCGCATCGTGATGACTCGCGAAGCGCACGCGGCGATGCCTTGCTCGTGCGTGACGAGCACGATCGTGATCCCGCGCTCGCGATTGAGTTTTTGGAGGAGCGCAAGAACCTCGAGGCTCGTTCGTGTGTCGAGGTTTCCCGTCGGCTCGTCGGCCAGAAGCAAAGGAGGATCGGTGACGAGCGCGCGGGCGATCGCGACACGCTGCTGCTGACCCCCGGACAGTTGATTCGGAGTGTGGTGCATTCGATCGCCGAGACCCACGGCCTCGAGGGCCGCGCGGGCGCGGCGGCGCCGCTCTCGTAAACCAATCCCGCGGTACTGAAGCGGCAGCTCGACATTCTCGCGAGCCGTCGTGCGCGGGAGCAGGTTGAACCCCTGGAAGACGAAGCCAATCACACGATTGCGGACAATCGCCCGCGAATCGCCTGGCCGCGACCCGACATCGATGCCCGCCAGGACATAGGAGCCATGCGTGGGCCGGTCGAGACACCCGAGAATGTTCATCATCGTCGACTTGCCCGACCCACTCGCGCCGACGACCGCGACGAAGTCGCCCTGCGCGATGGTGACGCTGACGTCGCGCATGGCGCGCACCAGGCTTCCGCCCGTGTCGTAGTCCTTCGAAACGCGCGTCAGCTCGATGAGCCGACCTGCCGGCGAAGCAAGCGCGACGGACATTAGAACCCCTTCTTCTTCTTTTTCGCGTCCTCGGCGTCGGTTTCATCGGTCACCACGCGGGTGCCCAGCGCCAGCGAACCGTCGGTGACTTCCGTGTAGATGCCGTCGGTGATGCCGACCGAGATCGTGCGCACTTCGTCCTTCTCGTCGCCGGGCTTATCGCTCGTGATGACCCAGACGCGCGCGCGCCCTTTTTCGAGCGGCGCCTCCGCGGGTTGCAGTATGGGCTTGCCGTCGGCCCCGAGGGGCGGCGAAGGCTTGTAGCGCAAGGCCGCGTTGGGAATGCGCGCGACACCGTGGGCCTCGTGCGTTCGAACGGTGATCGTCGTGGTCATCCCGGGTCGCAGCTTCTCCTCCGGGTTGTCGACGTCGACGACGGCCGAATAGGTCACCACGCCCGAGACGTTGTTCGGGCTGTAGCGAATCTGCGAAACCTGACCGTGAAAGACTTCTCCCGGGAACGCGTCGACGACGCAATCGGCCGGCATGGCATCTTGCACTTTGCCGACATCGGCTTCGTCCACGTCGGCCAGCACCCGCATCTTTCGCAGATCCTGCGCGATGACGAAGAGGACGGGCGCCTGAAAGCTCGCCACCACGGTGGCTCCGGGGTCGATTCCTCGCGTGACCACCACCCCGTCGACCGGCGAATAGATTTTCGTGTAACTGAGATTCGCGGTCGACTGGCTGAGCTGAGCTTTTTGGGCCCCGATCGACGCCGTCGCCGCATCGACGTTTGCGCTCGCGGCCTCGGCTTGCGCGGACGCGGCATCGAAGTTGCCCTTGGCCGTGTCGAGATCGGCGTGGCTGGCGAGGTTTTGTTCGAACAGCTTCTGCGTGCGCTCGTAGGAGACACGAGCCAGCACCGCCTGCGCCTTGGCGCTCGCCGCCGTGGCTTTTGCCTGTTCGAGCTGCGCGCGCTGCGCAGTGAGATTGGCCACTTGGGCGTTCACCTGCGTGCCGTAAATGAGCGGGTCGATCTCCGCGAGCACGTCGCCCTTCTTGACGACGGAATTGAAGTCTACGAGAACCTGCGTGACGCGTCCGTTGACCTGAGCCCCGACGTTCACTTGAAGGAGCGGCTGGACCGTTCCGGTCGCCTGCACGCGCTCGGCGACGTCGCCGACGGTGGCTTCGGCCGCGAGAAACCTTGGGGCCGGCGGCGGCCGATGCTTGGCGCTCCAGATGGCCCCTCCGGCGACAGCGATCGCCACGGCGCCCGCGAACGCAATCCGGCCGACCCAGCGCCGCGAGCCCTCCTGCGCGGCCAGCGCCGCCTTCAACTCTGCGGTAACGGCGGAGGTGTCGACCATGATGCTCAACGATGCTCAACCCGCGAGGGCCGTCGCGACTTCCCCGGCTGTCAATGGTTTCTCGCGTGCTCGAGACAGAGCGTTCTCGGAGTCCCCGCGCATTTGTCACAGGAACATACCCGAATATCGACGCCATCGGCCTCGCGAGCCCCACAAATGGCGCACGTTCGTTGACCAAACACGGGAGTCGCCGATTCCAATTCGACGCGCCGAGCCTTTTGACGCGTGACGACGTTGCGGCCTCGCCACGCGCCGTACCAATGCTCACCGAAGAACAAGACATAGTTGACGAGCGCGGCTGCGATCGGAGCGCGCACGTCCCAGTCTCCGGTGATGGCGGCGTACCCAATGCCGATCGCGGCCAATATCCCGAGCCACTTGACGCGTATCGGCAAGATGAAAAAAAGCAGGATCGTCACGTCGGGAAAGACGGTCGCGAACGCGAGAAAGAGCGACGCATCGAGCCACGTATTCGTCGTGGGACCGGCGAGGACCGCCGCCGCGATCGTGCTCAGCGCGCCCGTGAAATAGTAGACGTTGAACTTGAACGGCCCCCACTTGTCTTCGAGGCTCGACCCCACCCACCACGTGAAATAGAGATTGATCAGGATCCAGAGTGGCCGGGACGGGGGCGGGATGAAAAGAAAGGTGACCAGCCGCCACACCTCTCCGTGGCGAACCGCCCGCATGTCGAGCACGAGGCGCCCGATGAAGGCGGGCCGGAGCGAAGACAGCACCCAAACCATCGCCATACCACCGACGATGTACATGATAAGATTAGGGATTGCGTGGCTCCCGAACCGGCGCTCGAGGCGGGCGAGCAGGCGTTCCATTCGGGCGAGCCGGGTAGCATGCACGTGTCGGTGGGGCCAAGCAGAGCCGATTTCGTTCGACGGTTTGGCGCGGGAGCGGCAATACACTGAGTGGGAACGTGGACGCTACCGAGCCGCCCCGCATCGTCATCAAGAACCCGGAGCGCTGTGCGGACGCAGCGAGTGCCGAGGACGTGCTGCGCCGCGGCCTCGGTCATGCTCGTGCTCCGCGGCGAGGCTGGTTCGTCACGATGCACGTCGAGCCCGGCCCGAATCGCGCGCGCGCGTTGAGCGCGGAGGGAGACATCACCGACGCGGAGGGCGTGAACGTTGCCCATCGCTTCCTTTCTGGATCTTCCACGAGCTGTGCTGCGCTGGCGAGAGCTCTGGGCGTTTGGGGGTCGTTGGTCCTCGACGCGGAGGTCGCTCGCGCGTCGGCTCCGCCCGGGGAACCGCAGCCTTCGCCGGCTCCGCCTCCCAGCCCGCTGCCCACCGCCACGATGGCCGAGCCCTCCACGCCGGAGCGCGACAGCGCGCTCGCTCACGAGGACACGGGCCGCATCGAAGTCGGCGTCGGCGGATTCGTCATGGCTCAGACGACGGAAAGGCCCTTCGTGGGGATCACGCCGTCGGTCGTCGTCGACGTGGGGCACGGGCTGTTTTTGCGACCTGCGGCAGCGCTTGGCGAGTCGCTCCCGCAGGCGGGGCCTTCGGCACAATGGTACGCGGGGCGCCTCGACGCCTGCTCGCGGTGGCAGGGCCTCTACAGCAATGGTCATGGCTTGGCGTTCACCGTTTGCGTGGGCACGGAGGGGGGCATGACACACGACAGCGCCGCGGCCGGCGCGCCCGACAAGGGCTACCTGGCCTTCGGTCCCGCCGTCGACTTGCGGGGCGATATCGCCGAGAATATGTCGGCCGCCCTGCGAGGCGTCGGCGGGCTCGACGCCTTCCCGCAGGGATGGTCGGGGCGCTTCGAGCTCGCGCTTTCGTGGAGGATGCCTTGATCGACGCGCGCGAGCCCTTGGAGATCGACGCGGCCTATGAGCCTCCGAGAGAGTCGCGCCCGTCTCTGCGCCCGCTTTCCGTCCCCACGGTCGACGAAGGTCGCGCCCCGGGGTTCCGCGAGCTCTACGACGGCCACGTTGCATTCGTTTGGCGCAACCTGCGCAGGCTCGGGGTGCCTGAAGTTGAGGCCGACGATCGGACGCAAGAGGTCTTCGTGGTAGCCCATCGTCGCTTCGCAGAGTTCGAGGAGCGTGGGCACGGCCCGCGCGCCTGGCTCTTTCAGATCGTGCTGCGCGTCGCGAGCGGCGCTCGACGCCACCGGCGGCGCCACCCGGAGATTCCCGACGGCGGGCTCTTGGCCGCCCAAGGTGTGATTCCACCTCCTCAAACCGAGGCCCTGGAGCGGAGTCAAAGGCTGGCGCAGCTCGACGCAGCGCTCGCCACCATCGACATGGGCCGCCGAGCGGTGCTCGTGCTGCACGAGATCGAGGAGATGACGGCCCCCGAGATTGCGCACGTGCTCGGGGTCCCCCTCAACACCGTTTATTCGAGACTGCGCGTTGCACGAGGAGAGCTCGAGCAAGCGCTTCTACGCCAAGGAGAAGGGCGATGAGTAACTTGACCTCAGGCAGCGGAATGAGGGCGTGGCTCGAGGCCGCGAAGGCCGACGGGCCGAGCGTCGGAGCGCGAACCAAGATGTGGGGCGCCATCGCGAGCTCGAGCGCGGCCGGGACGGGAGCCGCGATGGGCAGCGCGGGGGCAGCGAAGATGCTCGTGGGCGGGACGCTGCTCGGAGCTGCCGCAACGGTCGGCATTGCCGCGACGATGATTTACGTCGCGGGGGCGAATCGGACCCCGATCGCGGGGAGGACGCAGGTCGGAGCGCCGCGAGACACAGTCAGCGCGGCCGCGGATCCGGGTGCGGGGGCGGATACGCACGCGGGCGGGGGCGCGGAAATGCGCGCGCGCGGGGGCGCAGGCGCGGACATGCACGCGGGCGCCGGGGCAGGCGCCAAAGTGACCCGGCCAGCTCATTTTGGAAGGGCGAATGCTCCCGAAGACGCGCTGGCCCGCGAGGCGGCCTGGCTCGACCAAGCGCGGAGCGCGCTCGCGCGCGGGGATGGTCGCACGGCGCTCCGCGCAGCCCAGGCCGCGCGGAGCCTGCCGGGAGGCCAGCTATTGCCCGAAGAGCTTACGGTCGAACAGCAAGCGCTGCGCAAGCTCGGAAAAATCGACCAGGCCGACGCGGTCGAAGCCGACCTGAAGGCGCAGTACCCCGAATCTGCTTTGGCGCGCTAACGCGCCGACGCGCCAACGTGATCGTTACTTTCCCCGCAAGCGCGCGTGCATGAGCGCGTCTTGGATCATGGCCTGCTGCTCCGCGGGATGGCTCCAGCGGCGCTGTTGATGCGCGGCTAGGCCCTGGATCGGATCGAAGTACGTAAAAAGTTCTCCGGGTTTGACGCTGGGCGCCGAAAATACGCTAACGCCCGTGCCCCGGTCGTAGTGCTCGTACGAGTGGACGTCGCGCTTTCCGCCTCCGCTGGGCGCGTCGAGCATGAACATGGGCGTGTTGAAGCCGGCGGTGGCCCCACGAACGATCTTCTCGAGAACGATGGCGGCATCGACGCTGGTCCGAAGGTCTTCGACGCCTTTGACCATGTCGTGCACGTACACGTAATACGGGTGGACGTTGACGTGACTCAGTCGCTTGATGAGAAGCGTCATCGTCTCCGGGTCGTCGTTGACGGCGCGCATGAGAACGGTCTGATTGCGCACGACGATGCCGCGCTCGAAGAGCCGGCCCATGGCCGCCTCGGTGATGCCCGTGATCTCGGTCGGATGGTTGAAGTGCGTATGGAGCACGACGTCCTTGTGCAGCGCTCGTCCCTTTTCGACCACGCGCGTCAAGGCGTCGACCCAAGCCGCGTCGGTGAGGATCTTCATCGGCATCACGGCCGGCCCCTTGGTCGCGAAGCGCATGCGGCGCACGTTTGGGATCGCGAGAAGAGCGTTCCCGATCTCTTCGATCTGCTGGGCGCGGAGCTGATACGCGTCGCCGCCGCTAATGACGATGTCTTCGAGCTCGGGCCGTGACGCGATGTAGCGATAGGCCCGCTTCCACCGCTCGTCGCTCGGACCCAGGCGAACTTTCTCGACCTCGTCGGTGTCGAGCCCGATGGCGTACGACCGAGTGCAAAAGCGGCAATAAACCGGGCACGTGTCGAGCGGAAGAAACAGCGCCTTGTCCGGATATCGGTGCGTGAGCCCCGGAACCGGCGCGTCGGCTTGCTCGGCCAATGAGTCGAGACCGAGCTTGGGGTGGTCGGCGAGCAGTCGCGAGGCCACCGGGAAAAACTGGACGCGAAGCGGATCCTCGTACGGATGCTCCCAATCGATGAGCGAAACGATGTAGGGGCTGACCCGCACGCTCATGGGCGCACGTTTCATGCCCATCTCGAGATCGTCGGTGAAGCCCGCGGGCACGAGATCCCGGATGGTCTCGACGAGCTTGGCCACGCGCGTGATCGAGCTCTTGGCCTGCCACGCGTGATCGAGGAACGTGCCTTCGTCGACGGCTGCGTACGCGGGGATCCGTTGCCACCAAAGCCCGCCGCGAAGCTCGCGGTGCGACAGCATCGACGCCGCGACTGGGGGTTTCTTTGCCGCCGGGGGCCCGAGCGAGGTGAGCACGGGCAAAGGGGACGTCGCCATCTGGCTTCTCCCTTTTTGTCCCACGGGGCCAGGCTCGTTGCAAGGAGCCCTGACTACGTCACGTAGCGCGCGGCCGCCTGCTTCAGCTCGCGCGCCATCTCATCCGCGAGCTCGCGCGGCTCGAATACGCGGGCCGCGGCCCCGAAGGCCAAAAGCCACGCCCGAACGCGGTCCATCACCTCGACGCAGTCGGGGACGGCGAGCGAGGCCCGGACCCGCCCGTCTTGCGCCACGGCAAGCTTTTGCGACGGGTGGACGCGTCGGGCGCGCACAGCTTCCGACACCCGGGCGTCGAACTCGACGAGCAGCTTGAGCGTCCGCGGCGCTCGTGCCACGCCGAAATCGCCTTGAAGCCAATCCGCGATCGTGAACTCGTCGGGAAGCTCGTAGCGCTCCGACTCACTCGCCTCGACGTCACTCATCCGCTCGAATGCGAAGACGCGAGCCCCGTTGCCGGCTGGATGGTGAGCGACGCACGCCAGGGACCCGGAATGGATGACGAGCGCGTAGGGATGCACCACGAAGCGAGTCCCCTTGGCGTCCCTTCCCATCGGCCCCGCCGTGAACGGCTCGCTCTCCTCGCGGTAGCGAAAGCGCATCACGCGGAGGTCGGCCACGGCACGGAAAAGCTCGTCGACGTCCTCGGCCCTGTTCGCGTAGGTGCGCGAGACCGGGGGAACGAAAGCAAATCGCTCCTCCAAACGGCCGTCGATCGGCGCTTCGCCGCGCACGCCGGGACGCACGGCCGGGCGCTGCGCGACTTGCCGCACCTCACGGTGCAGGACATCGATCTCGTCGAACAATGCGGACCCCTTGAGCACGTCGAAAGCACTGCGCGCCGCCAGTAGGGCGTACGCCTGCGTGCGTCGCAGCGAGACCGCGCGCCCGCGCTCGCTCGGCTTGATGCGCCAAACGTGCGCCGCGCCCGGGCGCACCGGGATCGATTCAATCTCGGTCACGAGGCCGAGCTCACGCAAGTACCGGCGCACCGACCGCGTCGTAATGCGAAGCATGAGCGCGAGGTCTTGAAGGGTTAGCCCGGCCGTGTGCGTCTCGAGCTTCTCTCGGAGAAGGTCGATACGGCGGTGCTGCGTGAAGCGACCGGTCGGTCGGCCGACGCGCGGACCCTTGGGGCGGGAAGCGGGGCGGGGACGCATCGCGCGCGGTGTCTACGTTCCGATGGGCCGGGCGCGGAGCTCGCGCTTGTACCTGTCGCGGTACTCCGAGTGGCATCCGCGACAGGCTCCACGAACGGCGTCGATGTCCTGTACGCGCGCGGCGTCGGCGCCGTCTCTCGCGATCGACCCCCAGAACGGATATCCGGGCGGCGCAAACGTCGCGAGCTTTTGGAGCGCGAGGGTGAGCCCCTGAAAGTCGCGATGATTCACGCCCGCCGCCGCGTTCGCTTTCATCCACACCTTCAGCGGAGGATCACCCGGGTCGTCCACCGTCGCCGCGCCCACGCCCACGCCCACGCCCGCGCCCGCGCCCACGCCCACGCCCACGCCCACGCCCGCGCCCGCGCCGACGCCTGCGGGCTCAGCGCTCGCAGGAGATTCGTCTTTCGAGCAGCTGGCCAAAGACAGAGCCAGGATGCTCACCGCGATCACCCGAGACATCCCGGCCTACGATAGCAACGTCGCGCACCGCGGTGCTATGGGTGCGGCGTATGCTCGCGCGGACGCTGGTCGAGCTCATCGCGGCGAAGCGCGACGGGGCGCCGCTCGCAGCCGCCGAAATCGAGCGACTCGTTCAGGCGCTGATGGCCGGCGAGCTCGCCGACTACCAGATGGCCGCATGGCTCATGGCGGTCTTCTTCCGGGGGCTGGACGACGAAGAAACCGTGGCCCTGACCCAAGCGATGCTGCACAGCGGGCGCGTGCTCGATCTCTCGGTCGTGCCCGGGGTCAAAGTGGACAAGCACTCGACCGGCGGCGTCGGCGACAAGGTCTCGATCGCGCTCGCGCCCCTCGTCGCCGCGTGCGGTGTGCCGGTGCCCATGGTGAGCGGTCGCGGCCTGGGCCACACCGGGGGCACGCTCGACAAGCTCGAAGCGATCTCCGGCTTTCGGACCGATCTGCCGGTCACCGATTTTGTCCGCATCCTTCGGGACGTCGGGTGCTGCATGATGGGGCAGACGGCCGAGATCGCGCCCGCCGACAAGCGCATGTATGCCTTGCGCGACGTCACGGCGACCGTCGAGTGCATTCCTCTCATTGTCGCTTCGATCCTTTCGAAGAAGCTCGCGGAAGGGATCGACGGGTTGGTGCTCGACGTGAAAGTGGGTCGCGGGGCATTCATGAAGGACGAGCGCGCCGCACGGGCTCTCGCGCGGTCTCTCGTTCGCGTAGGAACCCTTGCGGGCAAACGCGTGGTCGCGCTGCTCACGGATATGGAGGCCCCTCTCGGCATGGCCGTGGGAAACGCGATCGAAACGCGCGAGGCGCTCGACGTCCTGCTCGGAGGCGGGCCCGCCGACGTCGTCGAATGCACGCTGGAGCTGGGCGTCGAAATGCTCCTACTGGGCGGCGTTGCACGAGGCCACGCCGCGGCGACGGCTTCGCTGCGAGACGCCATCGAGAGCGGGAAGGCGGCGCGAACGGCCGAGCGCATGATCGAGGCGCAGGGCGGCGACCCACGCGCGGTGACCGACCGGGCGCGACTTTCCGTCGCCGCCGACGAGATCGTGATCGAGTCGCCTCGCGACGGGTACCTTGCACGAGTCGACGCGCACACGATCGGCTTGGCGGCCGTGGCGATGGGGGCGGGTCGCACGCGCGCCGACCAGGCCGTCGACCACGCGGTCGGCATCTTCGTCGAGAAGAAGCCGGGCGCGCAGGTCACACGCGGAGAGCCTCTCGCGCGCCTTCGCGTTCGCAACGCGGCAAGATCGCTTCTCGCCGCCGACCGGGTGCGCTCGGCGTTCGAGATCGCGGACGCTCCCCCTGCAGCCCGTCCGCTGGTGCTGGATCGCATCGACGTCAGCTCGACGGCGGCACCCACGTCCGACTAGATTCGCGGCCCCCGGCTCAAGCAGAGGAGGTTTCGCTCATGACGCGGTCCCTGATTGCAATCGCAGTGGCGGCGAGCACCGCGCTGACAGGTTCGACGGCTCTGGCGCAGACCCAACAGGAGTTTGGCGACAAGGGCGAGTTCATCATCGGCGGCGATCGCCTCATGCCGCTGCTCGCGTACTCGCATTTCTCGCGCAGCATCCCGCCCCCGGGAGGAACGACCGACGCCTCGCAGAGCGGCGACAACACGACCCTTGGTCTTTTCTACGGGTCGACCCTCGACATCAACAACAATGGCGATGTGGGAACCGACTTCCCGAGCAGCGCCTTTTTCGCGGTACCGCGGGTCGGCCTCGACTACGTCATCGCGCCGAACATCACGATCGGCGGCGAGGTCGTTGTCTTCTTCACGCTGGGGGGAGGTCGCTCGACCCAAACGGATTTCGCGAACGGGACGAGCATGACGAGCCAGCAAGAGTCGCAGTCGCTCACGGTCTTCGGCCTCGCGCCCCGAGCCGGCTACATCATGAAGCTGACGGCCGCGTTCTCGCTTTGGCTGCGCGGAGGGCTCTCCTTCTACAATGGGACGCTCTCGACTGCGGGGGCTGGGGGCGCGACCCAAAACGACAGCCAACACCAATTTGCGCTCGATCTCGAGCCGCAGCTCGTCTACACGCCCATCCCCCACGTCGGCTTCACGGCAGGGATCGACTGCGATCTCGCGCCCTCGTTTCTCGGCGGCTACTCCCACCAAGACGTGCAAGTGAACACGACGACCAACGGGAGCGCGGACGTCGTCTACCTCGCCACGAGTCTCGGAATGGTCGCATACTTCTAGGTGACCGATGCCACCTTTACGCTACTTGAGCTTCGTCCCGGGCGCAGCGTCGCCGTCGACGGTTGCCAAGATGAGCTTTTCGCTCGGGCCTGCGGCGAGCAGCATGCCGTGCGAGACGAGCCCCTTGCCGAACTCGCGGGGCGCCAGATTGGCCACGACGACAACCCTTCGGCCGACGAGTGCCTCCGGCTCAAACGAGAGCGCCAGGCCGGCCACGATCGTGCGCGGTTGGGGCTCGCCCACGTCCACGGCGAGCTTGAGGAGCTTATCCTTCTTCAGCACCCTCTCGCATGCCACGACGAGCCCGACCCGCAGATCGACCGCTGCGAACGTCTCATAGGCGATGGACATCCCCGCCGTCGCGGATGACGCGCCCGGGGACGCCGACGTCGCGGGACCGGAGGACGGAGGCGCCACGGAGACCGACGGAGTCGTAGGCGGCGCGA
>Ga0070761_10002165_pt1 | contig 12118 bp, 13 predicted proteins | sample HubBroMetageREF1_FD_66724 | JGI IMG/M metagenome (GOLD analysis project Ga0070761, IMG submission 66724) | Reference soil microbial communities from the Hubbard Brook experimental Forest, New Hampshire, USA - Hubbard Brook CCASE Soil... | ecosystem: Environmental > Terrestrial > Soil >...
GAACGCGCGGGGCCTTGGCTCACCTACCGCCAAGCGGCCTCATACACAGGCTGGTCCGTCCCTTACCTCCGCAACCTCGTCAGCGCCGGTCAGAACAGAAGAAGGGACGAAACAGCCTGAATCGCCGCCGATCGTCGCGGTGGCCCGCGGACCCGCGTCGAACCGATCCTCCCGGACGATTGCCGGACGATTCGATGGACCAGCTTCGGCTTGCGGCCCTCACGAGGGCCGCGAGGGCCCTGGTGGGCGTCGACGACGCCCGAGTCAGGGATCTGCTCGACGACCTGCTGCGCACACTCGAGGGCGGCGACCAGAACGTGGTCACCCTCGCGGGCAAGAGGACGACGCGACGCTAGGGCCTCCGATGCTAGTATCGGTGGGTGCTGCTTACGGATGGCCCCCTTACGTTGCGCGAGTTCATGACGCACGAGCCTGTACCCCTGGCCGTCATTTTCCGGGAGGTTCTCACCGAGTTGGCGCTGACTCCGGAGGCCGTGATCTTTGGGGCCCACGCGGTCAACGCGTACTGCGAGCCCGAGCGAATGACGGCCGACGTCGACGTCATGTCGACCGAAGCAGGGGAGCTCGCGGAGAGGCTTCGCGGCGCGCTCGCCGCGAAGTTTCGCATCGCGACTCGCGTGCGTGAGGTGGCTGGCGGTAGTTTTCGCATCTACCAGATTCGTGCACCGAAAAACCGACACCTCGTCGACGTGCGTCAGGTGGAACGTTTGCCGCCATTTCGCAGCATCGAGGGCGTGCAGGTGATCGAGCCTGCCGACCTGATGGCCATGAAGGCGATCAGCATGACCTCGCGCGGTGGTCAGGAGAAGGGGCTTTCCGACCGCCTGGACCTGCACCGCCTGCTTCGGGCATTTCCTGAGCTTCGCATCGACGAGGGAGTCGTCGCGGAGAAAATGCGCGCGCTCGGCGCGAGCCAGCATGCGCTGGTTGCCTGGCGGGAAGTTGTGGCGCGGCCGCTTGCGGTGGACGACGACGAACCGTAGCTGTTCGAGAACCCATCAAAGCTTCGCGGGTACCTCCCGATCCTGGGGCCGGCTGTCGAGCGAAAATCGCCCAGTGATGTCTTTCTGGACAACACGGGGAGGTCGAGCGACACGCTCAACCCTCGCGGCCAAGAGGACGACGCGACGCTAGGCCCGGGTCTTGAAAGTTTCGACGTCTAGCTATCCGGGCCGCTCCTTGCGCCGTATAACTCCAGGGTTATAGTACTCCCATGGCGTGTGACGTGGAGTACACGGACGCGTTTGAAGGGTGGTGGACCCTCTTGACGGCCGAGGAACAAGAGAGCGTGGACACCTACGTGCGCATGCTGGAAGCAAAGGGGGTTGCCCTCGGGTCCCCGTACTCGTCGGACATCCGCGGCTCAAAGCATGGCCACACCGCGAGCTTCGGATCCAACACGGGGGAGAGCCTTATCGAGTCTTCTATGCGTTCGACCCGCGGCGAGCGGCGATGCTGCTCATCGGCGGATGCAAGTCAGGCAATGACCGTTTTTACGAGGAGTACATCCGGAAGGCCGATCGCATCTACGACGCGCACTTGGAAACGCTCCGCAAAGAAGCCGAGGACGCTGCCAAGCGCTCTCGCTGAATCTCCAGTCTCAACAAGGATTATCGACCCATGGCCAAGCCGTTCAAGACCCTAAGAGACAAGATGTCCCCCGAAAGCCGCGCGCGCGCCGAAACGCGCGCCTCCCGCATGCTCCTCGAGATGGACCTTCAGGAGCTACGCCAACACTGCACCGACCTTCGTCAAGAGGACGTCGCCGAGCTACTCAAGGTCACGCAAGCGTACGTCTCGAAGTTCGAGCGCGGCGAGGACGCACTGCTGTCGAGCCTCTACGCCCACATCAAAGCTCTCGGCGGCGACCTCGAGATCCGCGCGCGCTTCCCGGGTCGCGAGGAGGTGCGCATCACCCAGTACGAGGAGCTCGGCCGACTCCGTGACGCGATGGCGCTGAAGACTTCCTAACGAGTCGGGGATTCGCGGTCGTTCGATGGTCTCGCGCGCACCCTCCGTCATCGTCGAACGGCTGCCCCGGACCGATGCCGTCGCTCTAGCGCAGACCATCGTACTCGACGTGGACTCATTTCCGACCCCGGCCAACGCGCTGGACGTTCACCCGTTCGAGCGCGTGTTCATTGCACGCGTGCCCCCCGAGGCGCGCGTCGTTGGGTTTGCCTTGGCCCGCTGGCAAAAGCACGAGGTGTACATCGAGAGATTCGCAGTCGACCGCCAGTGTCAGAGGCAGGGCATTGGCAGAAGCCTCTTGCGAAGTCTGATCGGCGCCGCGGAGGCGGAGGCGGTGAAAGCTCTTGCCCTGCACGTCTCGGCCTCGAATCCCGCTGCCGTCGCGCTTTATCGCGCCGAAGGGTTTCGGGTCGGCAGTCTGGCGCGGAAGTTCTACCGCGCGGGGCTCTTCGACCGCGACGGCGACGCCTACGAAATGCGCTTACTTTTGCCGCGGTGATACGGGCTCGCAAGAAGATCCGTCAATGGCGCCCCGTGCCGAGGAAGCGACGAGACAACCTCGAATTGGGAGCGGGGCGGGCGGCCAAGCGTCCAGGCGACGAATTGCGAGAGAAAACCGTTCACGATTCGCGTCCTAACCCAGGGTTGACCGGACGGCGCATCTGCGCGCGCGAACCGCCGAGTTTTGGCACCCTACGGGTCAATCCTTGTCAGGATCGATGCCCGGTATTACGTGCGCGATATCTGCAAGCGCATCGATGGGACCCCCCCAATCCACCGGATACGCCGCCGATGTAGTGACGAGGACCCGCGGCACGAAGATCCTCTCCCCAGGCGTCGAGCCTCTTTCTCGCAGCCGCACGCGCCACAATGTCGTTCTCGGCCTTCGCCAGCGCGCCGGTTTCGGCGAACTCGAAGATCGTTGCAAGCTCCCCGGCATCGAACCAAAGGCCATGGGCAGAGCACACGTCCACGACGATCCCGGAGCTCTCTCGAAAATTGCTTCTGTGCATCATTTCTCCGCACACGGGACACTTGCGGTAGCGAACGGGATCGGAGAGGGGCGACGGACGACGATACCCGGCGCCGTGAGACCCAGGAGGCGGTGCGTGCGCCAAGAGCAGAGTGCGAAGCGCCCCGTGGCTCGCGAACTGGCCCCCGCACTGTCCGCATCGCTCGAACCCAGGCGTACTCTCGGGTTCGAGAGGAAGGTCACAGGTGGGGCATTGCATTTGGCTTCGGGGACGCGTCAGAACTCAATTGGTCGCGGCGAGCGCCTTTCGAGCGTGCTCAATTTTCTGCGACGGCCTTGGCATACCAGGTCTTGGCCTGAAGCTCCGCATGATCGGTTTGTCGTGCTTCGGCCGAGGGTGAGGCGGTGCGTAGCGGCTGTTACGGTTTGGACTGCGCCTTGCTAGGCGACTTCTCTCGATGACCGCGCGACGCAATCGTCCATTCGACCTCTCGCCGCTCGGACATCCCGCGTGGTGGGGCGCGCTTGCTCTTCTCCTCGTGAACGACAATTTGCTCAAAGGGCGCCATGTCGTGCCCGGATGGCTTACGGGCAAGCTCAGCGACTTTGCGTTTCTGATCGTCGCGCCGGTGCTTCTCGCAGCCCTTCTGCCGGTCGCGGTTCGCGCGAGGCGTACGGTGGCGATGCTTTCGGCGGTGGGAGTGTTCGTAGCCAAGGATCTGTCGGCACCGTTCTCCGACGAGGTGGTGGCTCTCGCGGGGCAGGTGGGGCTCCACTGGCGGCTGTGGTCGGATCCGACCGACTTGTTGGCGCTGCTGGTACTACCCCTGACGGCGCGCATCATGTGGGGAGATTCGGACGCGAAGACTACGCCTAGGCGGCCGATGCGACTCGCCTGCGAGCGCTTCGGGGGCTTGGTCGGGGCCGTGGCCTGCCTGGCTACGTCGGCGGGGCCGTCATTTCCCCATTCGCCCTTCTTCGTGAATCGCCTGCCCACGACCGCCGCGTTGCGGATGACGTGGGTTCTGCGCGACATTGACTGCCAGGCGACGGCGGCCTCGGTGGCGGCGTCACTCCTTCCGAGCGACCTGGACGATCCGATCACCTTGTCGGTCGGCTCCGGGCAAGTGGCGACGCTCGATGGCCCCTCGCCTCCTGGGACCTCACCCGTCGGTCTTTGCTCGTTCAAGGCCTCGGCGTCTCAGGCTTGCGTCGGAGTCATCGTCGAATCGGGCACGGCCTCGCCCGTCTTGATGGTGGCACCAATGCAGTGGGTTTCGTTCGACGGCGCAAGCATCTGCCAGTCTTCCTTTGGTACGAGCGCCAATCCTGGGCCCGATGCGCTCAGTCTCGGCTCAGTCAACGGGGTGCCCACATTCGCGGCCGGATCCATGCTCCAGATCGCGCCCCTGTCGCCGGCCGACGTCGTGCCGCGTACACCTCAAGCCGACGGGTGCCGGCCCACGCGAGCCGCGTACGAGGGTCTGGTTTCCCAGGACACCTGCGCGACTGCGACCGACTGCCAGGCGCTCCCGCCGCTGCCCGCAGTCAATGGCGGTCCCTGCGCTTTCGTCTACGCGAATACGGCGGTCTCGCCGGCCGCCGTGCAGTCCCTGGTCACGCAGTGGCAGAGCGCGTGCCTCTCTTTCAGCGCATTCTGCGGGTCGCCCCAGACCGCGGTCTGTCGGGCCGGCGTTTGCGGGGCCCTCTGTCCGGGTGTGGTCCTCTCCGCGTGTCCGCCTCCGTGCAGCGACTTCGGGGTGTCGCCGGGCGCGGCGTGCAATGCCGACGTGGAGTGCATCACGGCGGACCGACAGCTCTGCTCCTGCCCAGATGGGCAAGAGGTTTGCACAAGCATGGCTCCCGCGAGCGCAAGCTGCCCTCTGCCGTGTCTCGGTTGGCCGTTCACGGCTCCCGACGGCCCGGCCGAGGCGGGCGCGGATGCCGGAGCGAACGTCAGCGACACCGGCGCCGGCACGAGCGATGGGCCCGACAATGAAGCGAGCGCGGACGCCGATACGACGCAATGACGTGCGGGTTTGTGATGGCGTTCCGCCAGGGACCGGACCGCCAGCGCACGTATCCGAATGGGAAACGCGCTTGCCGCTCAGCGCGTCCACATGCGTCGCTCGCTTTTGCGGCCCGCCTGGAGGGAGACGCCGAATAGGTCGCAAGCTGCGACATATTTCCCAGCGGTCCGCATGCTCCGCCCCAAGGAGCTGACGATGTCGCGTCTCAGCCCTCGGGAATGACCGCAATCCGCCCGAGGAGAGGATTGGACGACCGGGCGCGTGGCAGGTCTTCGGAAACGTTTCTACTGATTCAGCGGATAAGGCGGGAATCCCGGCGTCGATCCCTGCTCTGGGCAGTAGATGACCTTGTAGTCCTTCGAGCCGACTCCATTGTTCTGCCGGTAATCAGCGCATGTGAACAAGCTCCACGGATCGTCGAAGGGCCAGGAGTACGAAGTCGGGCACCCTGCTTTGAAGTAGCCCGCGATCTGCCCGGCCCCGTTGTCGCCATTTTCGCACGACGCGATGGTACCGTCCGGGCCCTTCCTCACCTGCGACGCGGGACAGTCGGGCAGGAGGTCCACGGCGCAAACCGGGCTTCCGCATTGGCTGTCGGGACCGAGCTTCGTACCGACCACAAAGGTGCCGGCCGCGTTGAACATGCCCGGGACCCAGCCGGGGCTCAGCGTGAACGGCTCGGTCAACTGCAGAATGCCGGTCGGAATGCTGAACCCGTCGACGAGACTGATGTCGTACCAGTCCGACGCCATGCCGGCGGTCAACGTGAACTCGGCCAGCGTGTCGGGGCCATTGCCTTGGGCACACGACAGATTGCCCCCGTTGGCCGTGCACTTGGTGCGACCCCAGATTCTGCCCGACCAGTTGTCGGGCCAGCCCACGACGAACGCCTGCCCTGGATCGCTCTGAAGAGGAACGCTTCCGGGGAACGTGCTCTGCGGCAGCGCAAAGCTCCAGATCGTGTACGTGCAGTGGTTCTCTATGTAGAGCTTGCGCGGCAGGGTCTGGTCGCCGACCGGCATAGGCGCGCCGGAATCGACGGTGGGCGGGAAGTCCGCGTCGTAGGTGCTCGCGTCAGAGTCGCCTTGGCTCGATGTGCCCGAGGTGGCAGTCGCACCGGACCCCGCAGTGGAGCCTGAGGCCGTGCCGCTCCCTCCCGTGGTGTCGCCGCTCGTCGTTTCTACCGCGCTTCCCGACATGGTTCCGCTCGACGCCGCGAACGTTCCCGACGACAGACCGCCGCTCGTACCGGACCCGGTGACCATCTGTGTGGATCCGCTTTGCGCCTGCGCGCCCGAGGCGGCGGACGAACCCGAGGTAGCCGACGCGGAGCCGCTGGGGCTCGACCCGCCTCCACACGCAGCCACGAAGACCAGCAAACAGGGTACGCCAAGCGTTGCGTCAATTCGCATATTTGGACTTCTCCGTCGCCCATAGCGCCATGCACTGACGGTTTCTGCCGAGCGCTTCGGGCGCCGAGCTGGCGCGGCGCGTCGACGAACGCGACTCGGCGCACGACAGCAGGAAGGGTAATACACAAGGACCACTTCGTCGAGCCGGATTACAGCACTCCATCGTTTACCTTTCCGTTTGCCTTTCAGTCATCAGCCGAAAGATGCAGTCGAGTGAAACACGCTGGATCTCCACGTCGAGCCGCGCAACTGCCTGCGCAGCGCGGTCGGGTGCGACTCGTCTACGCTGCATTCACCACATCGTCTCCATCCGCGAGGCTACCGAAAGGGTCACCACGGTGCTCGACGGCGAGTCGGTGAAGCTTCGCCTCTCTCTCGCCCCCGACAGAACGCGAACCGTGTAGGCAACGCGCTCGATATTGCCGATCCTGGCACTGGAGCCCAGGTGCCGATGCGCGTGCGCGGAGTTTTCTTCGGCAAGCAATCGGGATTCGTCTTCAAGGTCGACGCGACCGGCGCAATCACGTCGGTGAAGTACGCGCTGAAGATGCTCTGAGCAGGGATCAATCTGTCCACGCATCGCTCTCGCAGCAGTAAGTGCCTTGCGTCCCGGCATCCGCATAGATGCCCGCGCCGCAAGCCAGGCCGTACTGATTCGGCGATGCGTCCCCCGTGCACACGTATGACTGTCCGGCGTCGCCGCAGCCGAAGACGTCAATTGGGAAGCAGCCGATTTGGTGCGTGCAGCAGTACGACGTCGCGCCTTCGCCAGAAAAGATTGTCGCGCATTCGAGCGAGGGGTCCGTCCCCTGTGGGACCAGCGGGTCGTTGCATAGAAAGCTGACCGCTTCGGCCGTGTTGGCGTTGTCGCAGCGGCCGTCATTCTCGCAATGCGGAACGTAGATGCAGCAGTAGAGCGCGTTGCCCTCGGGCATGAAGGCGCCCGAATCAGGGGCCATCGTGCATTGATTCTCGTACGGATCGCTCGGCACCCCGCCGCCCTGGCAAAGCCATGCGGCAAGGTTTCCGGGACACCCGGTCAGCTGCGGACTGCAGCAGGCGGTCACGGGAGTTGCCGGACCATCGGGACAGTTCGTTTCGCACCCGCAGTCTTCCGCGGGCGCCGGCGTGCTGAGGCATCCGATTGGTGGCGCGGCGGCACCAAGGACGGCGGCGACGAAGAGCCGAGCCCATCGCGCACGAAAAGAGGACGCTGACAGCGCTCGCTGGGGCCGCAAGCCGAAGCCACTGAGCAAGCGACGTGCCGCAGCGCGGCGCACTATTTCTCGGGCAGGACGGTGACGCGACCGTGACGAGCGTTCACAGGTGGCGCATCTCAACGACCCCGCCACCGTTGATTGCGGCAAGTAATTGCGAACAGGGGACGGGGGGCCTACCGGGGGGCCTACCGGCCGGTGAGCTTCATCGAGACGACCCGGCGGCACTTGCCTGGCTTGCGGGATCGGCCAGACCTGTACGGCCGCAGCCACTGGAAATCGTTTCGCCCCGGCGCTCGACATGCGAACGTGACGCGCGCAGGGACGATGCTGAGCTCCGATCCGCGAAACCATGAGCCTCCACCCGGGCTGCTCGGGATGGCGGCCACGGGCGAGGACGATCCTGCTCCCGTCTCGGTCGTCGGTGCGGGCGGTCGGGTCGACCTGCTTCTCCTCGGCGATCACGCCGGCAACGCCATTCCCTCGCGGCTAGGAGACCTTGGCCTGGGCGCCGCGGACCGTAGACGTCACATCGCGTGCGACATCGGAGTGAGAGACTTGGGAGAGCGGATGGCGGCCTTGCTCGGCGCCACCTTTGTCCATCAGCACTTCTCGAGACTGGTTATCGACTGCAACCGCGATCCCCAATCCGCCCAAGCCATCTTGCCGCTGTCGGACGCCACGCCGGTGCCAGGAAATATGGGCATCGGCGACGAGGAACGCGAGCACCGCCGCCGCACCATCCACGCGCCCTATCACGAGCGCATTGCCGCCGAAATCGTGCTCCGCCAGCGCGCGGCCCGCGCCACCCCCCTTATCGTCTCTCTTCACAGCTTTGCGCCCGTGCTAGGCGCAGAACGCCGTCCCTGGCACGTGGGAGTACTGCATGCAGATGGCGATACGCGGGCGAGCCGCGCCGTGCTGAGCTGCCTGAGGAGAGAAGGTGACCTCACGGTCGGCGACAATCAGCCGTATCGGATGGACGACACCGACTACACCGTTTTGCGTCATGCCTGCGCGAATGCGCTTCCGTACCTCGAGCTCGAATTCCGACAAGACTTGCTGGTCGGCGCTGAGCACGTCCAAACGTGGGCGATTCGCTGCGCGGGATGGCTCGCGGAGGTCATCGGGCAACTTTGAGTTCGCGACTGCCCAAGCCGAGGGGACGCCTCAACGCTGATCGCCAGTCCCGGCCGACCGTGTCTCAGCTCAGTCCGCGGGGTCGCACCGGACTCTGATCGAGACCCCTTGGCAATGCGCCATGCTAGCGTCGCGCCGTGGGGCGGAGGGCACTTGCAATCGCGTGCGCTGCGGCGCTCATCGCCTGCAACGCAGTCGGCGAGAGTGACAGCGGCTCCGGCGTCGGCTCCGTGATGGTGACGGGTAGCGCCGCGTGTCCCGGCCGACTCAACGCCGCTCTATGCCCTGCCGCACCTGAACTGGGCGGTCAAGCGGCCTGGGTCGGCTGCCAGTACAGCGTCTGTTCCATGTCGAATGCGTGCGCGACCTGCAACTGCGTGGCGGTCGATGGCGGGGCCGCGTGGGATTGCGACGCTGGCTCGGGATCGTCAAATACTTCATGTCCGACCGACGCAGGAATTGGGGGCCCGTATTCGACGCTGGACGGCGGGGCGAACGATCCCCGTTGTCCGCCAGCGTGGACGGACCTCACAAGCAGCGCGGGGTACCCAAGCCTTTGCTCGGTCCAAGGGCTCATCTGCGCTTACCCGGAAGGCCAGGCCGAGTGCTGGCCGGACGGGACGCCCCTCAAGTGGTGGCAAGCCGGGCTTGGCCCGGGCTGTCCCGAGCTGCCGCCCGCATTGTGCCAGCCGTGCACCACGCCCGGAAACGTGTGCGGCTACATTACCGGGCCCGCTGCGGGGCTCGTCAGCGAGTTCTCGACCAATGTTTGCTGCAACGGGAGCACGAATACTTGGGCGATATCGGCAAGCGGTCGTTGCCCGAATGGAAACGTGTGCGGCACGATTCACGCGTCCGATTACGACCAGAGGTGCTCGACGGATTCGGACTGCACGGGGGTCACCGAGGGCGACCTCTGCACCATCGAGTGCGACAATTGCATCAACGCGACGATCAACGTGAACGCCCAGACGCAGTACGCGGCGGACTTCGCGAAGAAGCTCAGCGACCCCAGCGCCTGTCCGTGCCCTTCGGGGCCGACGCCCGTGTGCAAATCGGGCGTTTGCGGGTTGCCTTGAGCTCGGAGTTCGCATCGATTGACGTGGCGGGGCGCGCGGCGCGATTGGAGCGCGGCTATAACCGTCAGGCTGCTCTGCACATCGGTCGCGCGACCTCTCGGGCACCCAGACCTCGCCCCGACTCGTTGACATAATCACGAGCCCTGACGCCGCTTCGGTGCGACAATCTGCGCGCCATGACCGCCTTGTCGTTTCTGAGCCGCGGCCGGTGGTCGCCCGTGACATTCGTGCTCTTGGCCATCGCGGCATGTGGAGGTCGCACAAGCGAAAGACCCATCATGAGCTCGGGCATGAGCACTGGCATCACGGCGGGCGCGATGAGCGGCGCAAGCTCGGGGACAGTCCCCGTGAGCACTTCGGGCACGACGAGCGGTACGGTCGCCAGCGGCGGCACGGTCGCCTGCAACAACCCAACGTTCGCGCCGGCGGCGGGAACCGTCGTGGCCGGCACGGCGGTGACGATCACCGCAGCGGGCCTCCCGGCGAACGGGTTCATTTATTACACCACCGACCAGACGATGCCCACGCACGCGAGCATGTTCGTCGCGTCGGGTGGCACGGTGACGGTCTCGCAGACGGAGACAATCACGGCCATCGCCTACGCGATGGGGGCCTGCTCCGACTCCGCGGTCGCCACGGCGACGTACGAAGTCGCCGTCACTTGCGAAGGATGCGGGGCGCCCCCAGCATGCGCAGCCCCCACCTTCATGCCAGCCGCCGGAGCGGTCGTGCTGGGCACCACGGTCACCATCGTGCCGCCCGCCAACTTCCCCGCGAATTTCCCGCAGGGGAGCGGAACGATCTACTACACCGTCGACGGCACGATTCCGACCCACGCGAGCCCGGCGTACTCGGGTCCGATTCAAATCAACGCGACTGAGACGATTCACGCGATCGCGTCCGATCCGGCCGTCTGCACGGACTCGACCATCGCGCTTGCGACCTTCACGGTGGTAGCGCCGTGCGCCTGCTGCGACCCCCTTCAAGGATGCATCGCGTTTCTCCCCGTGGCCTTCAACCCGCCAACGACGACGCAGGCCAACGACTTCTTGGTCCAGCTTACGGACTCGGATCCCGCGGCCACGATCTGCTTCACATTCGGAGCGAACAACCCACCGGCGTGCACGGTCACGGCGGCCAGCGCCACGTGCTCGGGCACGTCGCAGACCTACAACCCCGTCGCCGGGCTCGGCGCGACCGGATCGGTCACGATCAACGGGGGCGTGACGACTGCCGCCGGAACCGTGGTCGTAAACGCGATGTCGTGCGCGCCGGGCAATGCCGCGGCGGGTGTTGTTTCGCAGACCTACACGCTTCAAGCCGCGGCGCCCACGATGCAGGGGCCTGCCCCGTCGCCGACCCTGCTGTACCAGGCCGGTGGCTATATGCCGACGCTCAGCAGTGTCACCGCAGGCTCCACGCTGAATTACACCGCGGACGGCAGCACGCCGACGTGCGCGACAGGCACGCTCTTGGCGATGAATCCGGGGGCAGTGCCCAACTTCACGACCAACTCCACGTTCAACGCGATCGCTTGCAAGACGGGGTACGCGCCGTCCACCGTGGGCGGTCCCTTCGCCTACAACGTCGTCCTGCCCACGCCGACCTTCGTCGATTCCGCGAGCACGACAACCGTTGAAGGCACCGGCACCTACGACGCAGCGCCGACGATCCAGTTCGACGACGGCATCGCGGATGGCGTGACGGGGCTCTTCTATTGCTCCACGACCGACAGCAGCGCGCCGGTTTGCGGCGCGGCTGGCGCGTGCACCCACGGAACCGCAGGGACGACCCTCGCCATCACGACGACCGGAACGGTGGTCAACGTCGTGGCATGCGCGCCGAACGAGAACACGTCAGCCGGCGGCACCGCGACCTACACCCTGCAGCTCGATGCGGCGACCGACGCGACGACTGAGTAAACGGCGAAGCTCGCGATGGCGCCTTCGAAGGAGAGGGGCCGCCTTCGCGGAAACGCTCGACCGGCCTCCCGGCCCGTTGAGATAATCACGAACCTGGCCGCCTCTTTGGTGGGACAATCCGCCCGTGTTTGAGCCGTTCGCCACGAGGCAGCGCCGGTGGTCGCTGGCCGCGTTCGTGCTTGTGACAATCGCGGCGTGCGGGGGTCGTACGCGTGGCACGAGCTTTGGCAGCGGTTCGCCGGTGAGCAGCGGCGCGAGTGCGCCCGCCTTTGGCGGCGCCAGCTCAATCGTGCCCGAGGGAGGGGCGGAGGCGAGTGACGGGGACGCCTCGGATGCCTCCCTTGTCCCGGATG
>Ga0070761_10002166_pt1 | contig 12118 bp, 10 predicted proteins | sample HubBroMetageREF1_FD_66724 | JGI IMG/M metagenome (GOLD analysis project Ga0070761, IMG submission 66724) | Reference soil microbial communities from the Hubbard Brook experimental Forest, New Hampshire, USA - Hubbard Brook CCASE Soil... | ecosystem: Environmental > Terrestrial > Soil >...
GCGCGGAGTCAATGCCATCCTGGCCCTCCGCTGCTGCCAATTCAACGGTCGCTTTGAAGATTACTGGGAGGCCCGCCGTGCTTGATTAACGGTTCTTCATCACTTCTGTGTCGCACACCCGTTGCGCTTCCCCGAGATGGTTAAGCGCCCGGCGCCGGCTCCACAAAGACGGCGGTGCCGTAGGCCAGCACTTCGGTAACGCCGTTCATGATCTCGGTAGCATCGTAGCGCGCGCCGATTACGGCGTTGCCGCCCAGTTCGGAGGCGTGGCTCAGCATCAGTTCAAACGCGTGGGCGCGGGTCTTTTCGCACAGGCTCGAATACAGCGTGATGTTGCCGCCCACCAGCGTCTGCAAGCCTGCGCCGATGGTGCCGAAGATCGAGCGCGAGCGCACCACGATACCGCGCACCACGCCGAGCGTGCGGACGATCTTGTAGCCATCCAGGGTGAAGGCGGTGGTCACCATGTATTCGGGAACGAAAGTGGATTGGGAACTGCCGACGGGATCTGCCATGAGCTTATCTTAATAGAGATGACCCACTAATCGCGAGGTGCAGCGGTCTGTGGAGTTGGGCGATGCTGCTGGCGGCGATGACTATTCCCATAGCCGAATTGGCTTTCGTGAGCATGGCGTTGTCGCGGGCGACTGGCAATCATACGACGCCGCGCCGACCGCCTTATGGTGTTGTTGGGCCTGCCGGTGTTGTTGTCCGTCGGGTAATTTCGCTGGGGCGCTGGTCACCCGAGTTCGGGAGAGCGGGCTCTCGATTCACTTCCATTTGCTCTGGGCGGAGCGCGTGATTCCGTGGGGACAAATTCGCAGGGGAAGCTGTCGAGGTATTCTGCAAGGGTGCGGTCTGGTACCACAATTCCGGCGAGAGGCCGGGGAAAGGCACTTTGCCTTGATTTATTTCTCGGGTTGCCGCACAATACAACCATCAGGCGAGCACGAACATTTTGCTGGCAGTGCTTGGAATCTAGGGCAGTTGAAATGCAAAAGCTTAGCATTACCGTCCTGCTGGCGACTTTGGGCTGCACCGAATGTATCTGCCAAGCGCAGTTCGGCGCAACGGGCATCCGCCACCTCGTTCAGGCGTTCGCGGGATTCAACCAGCCGAACGATTTTGGGACACCGTGCGCCAGCCCGTGCTTCGCCTCCCCGGCCGGTACCGTCGTCGTTCAGCCTAACCACTTTGTTTCCTCGAACTCGGCCGGCATCTATTACGCCGTGTTCCAAGCGGACGGGTGGATCGGTGATCTCAGTACCACGTTTGAATTGAGCGAGGCCGGAAGCGTCGTTCAGACTCTGACAATAACCGGGTCGATATCTGCCAAGCAGGCCCACTCGGCCGTGGTGCTCAGCGGAAACGCGGATATTCCCCAGAGCAGTTTCGTTGGCCTTGCCGCTCTGACAGCCACCACAACGGCAACGCCGGACGCAGGTGGGGCTGGGTTTACGCTGAAATCGTCCTCCCAATTGCAGGTTGGCGCGGCCGGAACGCGAAGGGTTGTCCAGGTATTCGCGGGCATCAGCTCCTCTAACGGCGGAACCGGATACCCGTGCACACCCCCGGAGTGCCCGCTGCAGATTCCCCCGGGAAGCGTAGCGGTTCAGCCCAACCAGTTCCAGGGGCCGGGGACGGATGGCGCATACTACGCCGTGTTCCAGGCCGAATTCTGGCAGGGCGTCACAGGTACAACCTGCCAGGTAATGGAGGCCGGAGAGGTCGTCTACACTATACTGGATTGGGAACTGCCGACGGGATCTGCCATGAGTTTATCTTAATAGAGATGATCTATTCTTGCGAGGCGTAGCGGGCGTGCTGCGCGGATGAGCGGGAGCGGATTGGGGGCCACGCACTTCAGGGAGTAGCAAAAGGCCCGCGGGCGTTTTCCAGGCGCACAGCCAGATCGAGGATTAGTTCCTCTTCATAAGGCCGGCCCACAAGCTGCACGCCGATCGGCAGCCCTTCGGCGGACATCCCGAACGGGACGACCACCGCCGGCAGGCCGAGCAGATTGAATGGAGTTGCCGGCATCATGGCTTGAAACAGGCCGATTTCCTCGTCAGCTATTTTCCAGCGCCGCGAGCGGTGCCGAAACGCGGTTACTCCGCAAGGCGGCATCAGCAGCACGGGAACCTCCTCCATCTGCCGCAGCAGCCCGGCGCGCATGCGGTCGCGTTTGGCCAGGTTCAGCAAAAGCTGTTCCACGCTGGGCGCGGCCTGCTCCAGCGCGTCGGCCAGGAACTCGGTGCTGGTCCAGTGCGCATCGGCTTCGCGGCCCTGAAGGATCTGTTTCGTCATGGGAGCCGGCAACTGGCCGAAGAAGAACCACCAAAGATTCGGCGCGCGCTCCAGACCCCGCGGCTCGAATGGCTCCGTGGGGATCCGGAGACCGTCGAGCGTCTGGGCCGCGCGTTGCACTGTCTGGCGGATCTCCGGATCCACCGGCACACGATAGAACTGTTCGACTATCCCGACCCGCAACCCGGCGTCGCCCGGCGGCTGCAACGGCACTGGCGCGGAGAAGGGATCCTGGCTGTCGTACCCGGCCAGCGCGGCAAATAGCAGGCGAAGATCTTCGGCGGAACGCGCCAGTGCGCCGACCGTGCTCAGCAGGCCAAACGGATGGTTCATCGTTGGAAAATGTCCACAGCCGGAGATGCGCCCCGGCGTAGGCTTCAGTCCCGCAATGCCGCAGAAATGCGCGGGAATGCGGATGGATCCGCCGCCATCGCTGCCGATGCCGCCCGGGGAGCAAAACGCGGCAATGGCGGCCGCCTCGCCGCCGCTCGATCCTCCGGGTGTGCGCTCCAGGTTCCACGGATTATTGGTGCGGCCAGTGATGAAATTATCCGTTTCGTAGCTGGAGAGAAGTTCGGGCGTGTTGGTCTTGCCGAGAATAATCGCGCCCGCGGCGCGCAGGCGGGCGACGGCAGTGGCATCCTCGGCGGCCTTGTGTCCCAAGCGAAAGCGGCTGCCGCACAGCGTCGGCAGGCCGGCCATATCGAAGCTGTCCTTAACCGTCACCGGAATGCCGTGCAGCAGACCCAATGCCTCGCCGTGCATGACGGCGCTTTCGGCGAGTTTGGCGGCGGCGCGGGCCTCGTCCTCCAGCACCATGACGAACGCGTTGATACGAGGATTCTGCGCGGCGATCTGCGCCAGGTGGGATTCGACCAGTTCCACGGGCGACACAGCGCGGTCGCGCACCATGCCAGCCATCAGGCACAGCGAACTATGTACGGGCATGAACCATAGTGTAATCTCATGCCGAAGCCCCCCAAAGGCCCATACCCTCTTGGTAAAATAGAACTTACCGCCCACCGAAGGAGATCGCTTGCCCGATCAGGAAAATCCGCCGCAAGGTCCGCCCACGCCTCCGCCCGGCCCCCAGATGCCGCTGAGCGGCGGCGACCGCAACCTCGTCCCCATCAATATCGAAGACGAGATGAAGCGGTCCTACCTCGATTACGCCATGAGCGTGATCGTGGGCCGCGCCCTGCCAGACGTCCGCGACGGCCTGAAGCCCGTGCATCGCCGTATTCTGTTCGGCATGCACGAAATGGGACTCACGCCGAACCGGCCCACGCGCAAGTGCGCCAAGATCATCGGCGAGGTCATGGGCAAGTATCACCCGCACGGCGATGCGCCCATTTACGACGCGCTGGTGCGCATGGCGCAGCCCTTCACCATGCGGTATACGCTGGTGGAAGGTCAAGGCAATTTCGGCTCCGTGGATGGCGACCCGCCGGCGGCCATGCGGTACACAGAAGCCCGCCTGGCGCGCATCACTACCTCCCTGCTGGAGGATATCGACAAGGAAACCGTCGATTTCCGGCCCAACTACGACGAGAGCGAGAATGAGCCCGAGGTGCTGCCCACGCGGGTTCCCAACCTGCTGGTGAATGGTTCGGCCGGCATCGCCGTGGGCATGGCCACCAACATTCCGCCGCACAACCTCACCGAAATCGTCAACGCCACCATCGCCCTTATTCAGAATCCGCAGACGCCGCTGGCCAAAATCCTGGAGATGGTTCCCGGCCCGGATTTTCCGACCGGCGGTTTCATCCTCGGCCGCCAGGGAATTATCGACGCCTTCACCAAAGGCCGCGGCCAACTGAAATTGCGCGCCAAGGCCGCCATTGCCAGCCGCGGCAAGGATCGCGAGGACATCATTGTCACCGAAATCCCTTACCAGGTGAACAAATCGCGCCTCATCGAGAATGCCGCCGCGCTGGTGAACGAAAAGAAAATCGAAGGCATCTCCGAAATCCGCGACGAAAGCGATCGCGACGGCACCCGCATCGTCTTCGAGCTGAAGCGCGGGGAGCAGGCCGAAGTGGTGCTGAACAATCTCTACAAGCACACCCAGTTGCAAATCGGCTTTGGCGTGATCATGCTCTCCATCGTCAACGGGCAACCGCGCGAGCTGGGCCTGATCGATTGCATCAAGTTTTTCATCGAGCACCGCGTGGAAGTGGTCCGGCGGCGCACCGACTTTGAGTTGCGCAAGGCCCGCGAGCGCGAGCACCTTTTGCTCGGATTCAAGAAAGCGCTGGAGAACCTGGACGAGGTGATCCGGCTGATCCGCGCGGCGCGCGCGCCCCGCGAGGCCCGCGAGTCGTTGATCGCCGCCTTCCAGTTCACCGAGCGGCAGGCGCAGGCCATCATCGAGCTGCAGTTGCAGCGCCTCACCGGCATGGAGCAGCAGAAGATCGCCGACGAGCTGGCCGAAATTCAGCGGCGCATCGCCGAGTACCTGGAATTGCTGGGCTCCGAGAAGCTGGTGCGCGAAGCCATTGTCGAAGAGCTGAAGGAAGTCCGCAAGGCTTATGGCGACGAACGCCGCACCCAGATCATCGAAGACACCGGCGAGATTCGCCTGGAAGACCTGGTGGCGGTCGAGGACGTGGCGGTCACAGTCACTCATGGCGGCTATCTCAAGCGCACATCCGTGGATACCTATCGCAGGCAATCGCGCGGCGGCAAGGGCCGCATCGGCATGGGCACGCGCACCGAGGATTTCCTCCAGCACCTGATCGTCGCGTCCACGCACGCTTATCTGCTGATCTTCACCGACAAAGGCCGCGTCTATTGGCTCAAGATTTACGAGATACCGGACGCTGCCACCGTGGGCAAGGGCAAGCATGTTTCGAACCTGATCAACCTGCAGCCGGACGACACGGTGAAGGCATTCATGGCGGTGCAGGAGTTCGTGCCCGATCAGTACATCGTGATGGCCACCAAGCATGGCGTGATCAAGAAGTGCGAGCTGACCGAATTCGACAACCCCATGGCGCGCGGCATTATCGCGGTGTCATTGGATGAAGGCGACGAGTTGATCGCGGTGCACCTGACCAATGGCAAGAATTTCATTTTCCTGGGGTCTCACAGGGGCCAGGCCATCCGTTTCGCGGAGAGCCAGGTGCGTTCCATGGGCCGGCCGGCGCGCGGCGTGCGCGGCATGGATCTGGAGGAGGGCGACTATCTGGTCGGCATGGAAATTGTCGAAGAGGAGGGCCTCATCCTATCTATCTCCGAGAATGGTTTCGGCAAGCGCACTAAGTTGACCGACTACCGTTTGCAATCGCGCGGCGGCAAAGGTGTCATTAATATGAAGACATCCACGCGCAACGGCAAGGTGGTCGGCATTCTGTCGGTGAAGGAAGATACCGACTTGATGATTGTTACTAAGAACGGTAAAATCATCCGGTTGGAATCGGCCGAGATCCGGCAAGCGGGGCGATCCACGCAGGGAGTGCGGCTGGTGCGGATGGAGGACGACGACCAGGTGGCGGCGGCGTCGGTGATTCCGGAGGCGGCGGAGAACAGCGAGGGAAAGAACGGGGAGAATGGGCAGCCGGATCTGCCGTTGCAGTAGGACAGGCCTCCTGGCGTGTCCCGCTAATTTAGAGCCTGCAGCGCGAAATCGGGACTTGAGACCGATTAAACGGTAGGTTGGAGTCATGCTCAGTTCCAGAAGGAGCGCACAAATGGAGCCAAAAGCGATTCCCGTTGTATTCACACCCGCTAATGAGCCTTACCTCGGCCGCCAGCTTCTCTTTTACTTCGATGAGCTTATTAGTTCGGCCATGAAACAGAACGCCGTTACCGCCCCCACGTCACACCGTCGGATTCTTACGGATTATCAAGACATGGCGTGCCAAGTCATCGCTCAAGCTATCAGCATCGCTCTTTCAATTCGCGAACTGATTCGACAGGGTTATCTTTTCGGCGGACATGTTCTCCTGCGCGCATTGGTGGAACGGGCGGCCATCCTTCTCTACCTCAACCTCTATCCGAACGAGATCGATCGATGGAAACGAGGCTGGGGACAAAACGATGCCCCCGGCCTTGCGAAGATGCTCGACGCGATTCAGGGAAAGCAGCAGCATATCTCTGCGGTCCGGGGGCGAGAGGGGAGACTGGCTTTGGTCACGCGGTGTCTAAGATCTTGAATCGACCCGAACTTTGCGACGACCTCTGCGCGAACGCGATTCCATGGCTGGTTGTGGTTCAAGGAATGATGTCGGCGTACTTTCCTGATGTGTCGGCCACCGATGTCGCCGCCCCGAACCGTTTAAAATGACTGCCTCTCCAATGCAACGCTACGGCTTACCCACGGCGCGGCGGCTGGCCCTCCATCACAATCCGCAAGATGTGGTTGATACGCGTCTGATAACCCCTGCCGTCGGCCTTGAGCCAATTCAGCACGTCCGCATCAAGGCGAATCGTCAGTTGCTTTTTCACCGGGGGCCACGCCACCGTCGCCTTCGTAAAGAAGGACTTGTCGAGCGCGGGGATGTCCGAATAGTCGATATCGGCGTCCTTCACACGGTCAACTCTCTTCAAGTCGCTGGTAATAGATCTCTTGCTCACGTCGGTTCGCCTTCCTCATGGAGACGATGCGCGTCGCCTCGCCGCGCGGTGCATGGGCGATGACGAGCGCTCGCCCAGCAAGCAGGCCCAGAGTGATAAGCCGTTCCTCTCCATAGTCGAAGCGGCTATCCTCGAATGTGACGCAAGCCCGGCGAACACTTGTTCGGCGTCCTTGAAATCCAGACCATGCTTGGCAAAGTTGCTGCGGTTCTTCGCCGCGTTCCACTCGTACCTCACCCTACATGGTAGCTCTTTTTGTAGTTACATGCAAGCTGCTGAGATTCCGAGTGCTCTGAGAGGATTTCGGCGATTCAGAGGTTCCACTGGCCCGCAACTGCCCCCGCTCACTCATTCCGCAGCGCCCGCAACGGATCCACCCGGGACGCGCGCCGCGCCGGGATACAAGCCGCCAGCATCGTCACCCCAACCAACACCAACGCAGCGCCAGTCAGCACCAGCGGATCGTGCGGCGACAACCCGTAAAGCTCGCTGCGGATCACCCGCGTTGCCGCCACCGCCGCCACCAAACCGGCCGCCGATCCCACCAACACCAGCCGTGCGCTCTCTCTCAGAACCAAGCCTAAGATATCCACGGGCCTGGCGCCAATGGCCATGCGGATGCCGATCTCGTTGGTGCGGCGCGCCACCGTATACGCCATCGTCCCGTACAGCCCGATTGACGCCAGCACCAGCGCCAGGATTCCGAACAAAGAAGCCAGCCGCGCGAACACGCGTTCCTGCACCAGTTCCTGTGCGATGGCTTCCGTTTGCGTTTTGATGTCGGCCAGCGGCACGTCTTTATCCAGCGCCAGCGCCTCCTGCCGGATGGCGGCCACCAAAGTCGCCGGCTCCGCCTCCGCGCGCACCTCGAAGATCATCCCGGGCGAAATGCCGCGCTCTTGCATATACGAAAAGTACGCCGTCGGCGGCGCTTCGTCGCGCAGCCGGTTGTACTTCGCGTCTTTCACCACCCCCACAATTTCGAAATCCGATGGCCGTTTTTCGTCGCCGAACCGCAGCACGCGGCCGATGGGGTTGTCGCCGTGAAGGTATTTTCGTGCCAGCTTTTCGTTGACCACCACAACTTTGGTTGCCGTCGGGCCATCCCGCGCCTCGATGTATCGTCCCAATGCCAGTGGAATTCCCAAGGTTTCAAAGAAGCCGTGTCCCACGGTATTCCGGTAAACGTCCACGCGCCGTTTCCCGTCGGCGTAGCCGGGTATGGCCGCGTCGGAAATGGAGACGCCCGAGCCTACTAACGCATGCTGGGACAATCCCACCGAGCGCACACAAGCGATGGCTTGGATGCGTTGTTGGAACTCCCGGTAATAGCTCGCCAGGCGCGCGCCCTGATAACCGTTCAAACCCGGCCGCACGGAGAATTGCAGCAGATGGTCGCGCTGGAATCCAATGTCCTCGCCCTCCAGATTCCCCAGCGTGCGCAGAAACAGCCCCGCGCTCACTAGCAGGAGCAGGCATAGAGCCACCTGTCCAGCCACCAGGATCCTGCCCGATACGAGCCTGCGTGTCGCGCGCGCGCCGCCTCCCAGCTTTAGCGCCGGCCCCAGATCGACCCGCGTCGCCTGCAATGCAGGCGCCAGCCCGAAGAGCACGCCTGTAAGCACCGATACCGCCACCGTGAACGCTAGAATCCGCGCATCCACGTGCAGCGCCAGCACCAGCGGTGACCGCCCGCTGGAGAGCCACGCCACCAGTACCGCGCTGGCCCAGCGAGCCAGCAGCACCCCGGCCGCGCCGCCCAACACCGCCAGCATGGTGCTCTCCGTTAGCAATTGGCGGATCAGCCGGCTGCGCCGCGCGCCCAGGCTCAAGCGCACCGCGATCTCCCGTTGGCGCGCAGCGGCTCTCGCCAGCAGCAGCCCCGCCGCGTTCGCGCAGGCCATCAGCAGCACGACGCCTACCATGGCCATCAACACGTACAACGGTCTGGAGAATCTTCTCCGCAACCCGTCGAGGCCCTGGCTCGCGGGCAGGATCTCCAACACCGGCGTCTTGGGATCGGCCAGCGCCTTTCCCGCGGCGCCAATGCTCTGGTTGAAGAGCACCGCCAGTTCCGCCTGTGCGCGCGCTTCGGTCTCCCCGGGCAACAGCCGCCCGGCTACCACCAACCACCAGGTGCGGGCATCGTGCGTGAGCGACGTGGGCGCCTTGCCACCCGATTCCACCGCGGCCGAGTATTCGGGCAGCAGATGCACGTACTGCGAAAGCGGCACAAAGATATCCGGCGAGCTACCCGGCTCAAGGCCGAAGAACTCCGGCGGTGCTATGCCGGCGATGGTGAAGGATGTCCCATTTACCGCCATGGATTTCCCAATCACCGCGGCGTCCGCGCCGAAGCGCCGCCGCCAGAAGCGATGCGCGAGCACCGCCACGGGCGGCGCAGCCGGGGCATCGTCCGACGGCAAAATCGCGCGCCCGTTTACGGCGTGAACACCGAGACCCTCGAAGTAATTGCCGGATACCATCACCGCTTCGGCCGTCTCGGCACGTCCGCTCATACTGACGTTTAGCTGCGGGGTATTGGCGGCGAATGCGAACGTGTGCGAAAAGACGTGGTTGCGGTCGCGAAGCCGTTCGTAGACCGGATACGGGAACGATTCGCTCCAGGATCGCCCGGTGCGCTCGTCCTCAAGGCTGGTGCCTTCGAGGTCCTGCACCACATCCGGCCACCCCTTGGCGGACCACTTCAACAGGACCAGTTGCCGCGCCTGCTTCACGGGCAGCATCTCGAACATCACAGCGTCCATCAAGCTGAAGATTGCGGTGTTGGCGCCAATACCGAGGGCCAGCGATACGGCCACGACCAAAGTGAATCCCGGACTTGCCAGCAATTGCCGCAAGCTGTAGCGGATATCGCCCGCCAGATCCTCAATGAAATTGACTCTGCGCATGTCCCTGCACTCCTCCTTGATTTGCGCGACGCCGCGCCATTCCCGTAGGGCTGCTTCGCGCGCCTCCCGCGGCGTGACGCCTCCGCCTATGTATTGCTGAGTTCTTTGCGCGATGTGATACGCCAGTTCCTCATCCAGTTCCTGGTCCACCTGCCCGCGCCGCAGCAGCGATCGTAGGCGAAGGGGAACTGCATAGATCCAATGCAGCAGGCGCATGTCTCAGGCCTCCTTGAGCCGCACCACGCGCGAGATGGCGGCAGAGATCCGCTCCCACGCGGCCGACTCCCGGTTGAGTTTCCCGCGGCCCAGCCGGGTCAGTGAGTAATATTTAGCCCGGCGGTTGTTCTCGCTGGGCTTCCATTCGGCGGCGATCCAACCTTCCTGCTCCAGCTTATGCAGGGCCGGATAAAGCGATCCGTCGCTCACTTGCAGGACGTCGCCCGAAACCTGCTTCAAGCGCTGGCTGATGGCCCAGCCGTTGAGTGGCTCCAATGCCAGAATCTTCAAGATCAGGAGGTCCAGCGTGCCTTGTACCAGATCCGTCGGTTTGCTCACAGGCGTTCCCTCGGTTACCGAGATCAGAATACAACAGTTTCTCTCGGTAAGCAAGGGGAGTGTACGGTTGGGCGAACCAGCGCTGGCATCGATTCTTTACCAGATCTTAACCCAGCGGATGAAACGATACTGTTCCAGCCCGCACTATGGATATGACGACCGGCCCCAAGAGGGCCGGGCACGTTGAAAAGGAGAATCAAACCATGAAAAAAACCGTATTTCCACTTATGCTCGGCGTGACCGGGCTGCTCGGCGTGGCCGGGCTGCTGGTCCATCCGCCGCAGCGCGTCTTCGGCAACACGGATCAGAGGGTATGGCGGCTTTCGGTTGCGCCCGGAGGATCCGCAACTTTTCCTTTACCGGTGGCGCAAGTGCCCGTCCACATTGCAGTCAGCTTCAGCCTGCTTAATGGTGGAACACAGGTTCCCAGCGAGATCATGTACGCGGTCGTTAACCAAGACGAAAAGTCGTCCAAGTTCAGTTGGGTCGGAACCAATAACGACGGCTCCGTCCAGGTGGGCACCTCCAATCGCAGCGGCAGCAACCCGCTCATCGCGCGGATCTGTGGAGGAGGCTGTCCGACCACAAATGCCACCTTGGAGGTGGGCAGCGACCAGACTGTTCCGGGAACCTTGAAGCTTACGGTCAACCGGGCGACCGTGAGCCGGACGGCTACGTTTGTCGTCACTATGCTGTACTAGCGAGTAGCCGATTGATCCCGGCGCACTCGCCTTTCGTGTTCGTGGCGCGCACCACCTCGGCGATGAGCTGCCGGCCGATTGCGTTCTGAGTCCACCGCCGCGTAACGTTATAATTGGGCTATGACCTCTCTGGTCGATGTTTCCAATCCCGGCGCGCTGCATGCGAAGCAGGAAAAGCTTTTTGCCGTGCTGCGCGGACTCGATCGGGTCATGGTGGCCTATTCCGGAGGCGCGGATTCCGCTTATCTGGCGTGGGCCGCGCACCAGATGCTGGGGGGCAACGCCTTGGCCATCACCGCGGATTCGGCCTCCATTCCGGAGTCGCACAAACGCGATGCGGAAGCCTTCGTGCAGCAGTTTGGAATTCCGCACGAGTATATCGAGACGCACGAATTCGAGAATCCCGACTACCTGAAGAACGACGCGAACCGCTGCTTCCACTGCAAGGACGAATTGTTCACGCGTCTGGAAGATGTCGGCCGCGAACGCGGTATCCGCAACATCATTTACGGCGTGAACGCCGACGACTTGGGCGACTACCGCCCCGGGCAGAGCGCCGCGGGATTGCACAAAGTGAAGTCGCCGCTGGTGGAAGCGGGCCTGCGCAAAGCCGAGATCCGGGAATTGTCGCGCATGGCCGGCCTGCCGACTTGGGACCGGCCGGCCTCCGCCTGCCTCAGTTCCCGCATACCTTACGGCACGCCGGTCACGCTCCAAAACATCAAGACCGTGGAGCGCGGCGAAGAGGAAATCAAGGCGCTTGGATTCCGCCAGTTCCGCGTGCGCTACCACGGCGAGTTGGTGCGGCTGGAGATCGCGCCCGACGAGTTGGCCAATGCCTTGACGCCCGCCATGGCCCGGCAATTCACGGCCATCTTCAAGGCGTTGGGCTTCAAATACGTGACCTTGGACTTGGAAGGCTACCGTCAGGGTTCGCTCAACGAAGTGCTGAGCCTGTAGAGAGTGGCCCGCGTCAGGCCGTAGCGGCGGTGTGCGCGCCCGGCATAGTGTCGGACTTTACCGGCCGACGGCAGGGAGTCTACTACGAAGCCGGATTCGCGATGG
>Ga0070761_10002168_pt1 | contig 12115 bp, 16 predicted proteins | sample HubBroMetageREF1_FD_66724 | JGI IMG/M metagenome (GOLD analysis project Ga0070761, IMG submission 66724) | Reference soil microbial communities from the Hubbard Brook experimental Forest, New Hampshire, USA - Hubbard Brook CCASE Soil... | ecosystem: Environmental > Terrestrial > Soil >...
TATTTTCGGAGCCGGTACGGCAGGTATTGGAATTGCCGACCAGCTTCGCGACGCCATGGTGCGTGAGGGACTCTCCATAGAGGATGCGACCCGGCGCTTCTGGTGCGTGGACCGGCAGGGATTGCTCACTACCGATATGGACGGTCAACTACACGACTATCAGGCGGCCTACGCCCGGCCACCCGGCGAAAGCCACGCCTGGAATCGCGACGGGGGCGGCAACGGCGTGGACCTGGCCGAGGTGGTGCGCCGGGTAAAACCGACCATGCTGATTGGCGCGTCGACCGTGGGCGGCAGTTTCACGGAAGCCATCGTTCGGGAAATGGCTGCACATACGGAGCGGCCGATCGTCTTCGCGCTCTGCCATCCGCCGGCGCGGGCCGCGGCGAACCCGGCCGATCTGCTGGCCTGGACTGACGGGCGGGCGCTGATCGCCACCGGCAGTGCGTTCGCTCCAGTGACCCATAAAGGAGTGACTTACGTCATCGGCCAGTTGAATAACGCCATGCTGTACCCCGGTCTGGCGCTGGGCGCGATTGTCTCGCGAGCCAGCCGGATCAGCGAGGGCATGTTCGCCGCGGCGGCCAGCGCGGTGTCCAGCCTGGTGACGGTGCGCCAGCCGGGCGCGTCGCTGCTCCCGCATATCGACGACTTGCGCAGCGTGTCGGCGACGGTGGCAGTGGCCGTCGCGGAAGCTGCGGATGCGGAGGGCTTGGCCCGCGTCAAATTCAGCGACATCGTACAGCAAGTGCAGGACGCAATGTGGCAGCCGGCGTATCGCCGGATCCTGGCATCCTGAAGAAGGCCGGGATTCGAACTCCTACTGGAAAACAGGCGAGTTAGTGACACCGTATTGCTTCAAATGCTCTGGATCCAATGCATGCTCTGCATCATTACAACCGATTACACCCAACCCAGCGGTTGATCCATCAGCCTCCAGCCGCCGGGTGTACGGCCGCCGACGAATGCGCTGGCAACGTCTCCTGTTCGATCGCATAACCAATCGCGGCATAACCCTTCAGCCTACGGTCGTACATCCTGGCCAGCATGGGAACGTAGTTATCCACGTAATCGTAGACCTGCACGAATCGTTTGTTGTCGTGGAGACGATGCAACCGGCCCACATATTGTTGGAGCGTGCCCTTCCAGGAGATTGGCATCGCTAGGAACAGCGTGTCCAGACGCGCGTCGTCAAACCCTTCCCCGATGTAGCTTCCCGTCGCCAGAATCACCCGCGATTCGTCTTCCGGTGCAGCCGCCAAGGATGCTGCTGTTTCCCGACGCTGCTTCTTCCCCATGCCTCCCTTCAAGACGAAGACGTGTTTGGCAGCACCTGCAAGTTTGGCGGCAAAATACTGCAGATGCTCAGTCCGGCCCGTCAGCAGCAGCGGGCAACGTCCCGATTCTATAGCGCGCACGATGTCGTTGGCAATCATCTCATTACGCGAGGCATCCTCGACGAGCGCGGCGTAGATATCCTGAATCGTGACCTCGGTGAGTTCGGGCGCGGTCCGGAATTCAGTGTGCCGGGGAGTCACCTTGTGCTCGAAGGGCGTCGTTTCGGTCATCGTCCGGGCGCTCATGCTGAACCGAACGGGACCACACTGCATGTAAATGATCGGATGGTGCCCATCCTTCCGCGTGGGTGTTGCGGTCAGACCGACAACGTATTTGGCTTTAACTTGCCTCATCACTTGCTCGAACGTGAAAGCCGATAAGTGGTGGCATTCATCAACGATTACCTGGCCATATTCTGCGACGAAGTCCTTCACTTCGTCCTTTCGGTAGAGGCTTTGGATGACGGCGACATCCACGCAACCGGTCCGGTCCGTTTTGCCGCCACCGATATGCCCGATCGATTTAGCTGGCAGATCCAAGAACATCCCAAGGCGCTCCTGCCACTGATCGAGCAACTGCTGCCGGTGGACTATGACCAGTGTGTTGACCTTGCGTTTCGCGATCAGCCACGCCCCAACGGCGGTTTTTCCGAACGCTGTCGGCGCGCACAGGATACCTTCGTCGTAATCGGTGATCTTCGCGACAGCCTCCTCCTGGACCGGACGAAGCTGACCCCGGAACTTTGCATCAATTACCGTGCCCGCGTATCGTTCGTCTCGGACTTCGGGCCGGATCTTGTGCGCCTCAAGCAGAGCCAATGTCTCTGTCAAACATCCACGAGGCACAGCGACGTGCTGGGCGAATTCCTGGCCGCATGCGATCACTCGCGGCTTGTCGTACGTCCAAAGCCGCATCGCCTGAGCCTTGTAGAATTCGGGGTTCTGAAACGCTGCCAGCCGGAGTAGCCGATTCAGCATGGCTGGTGGCAGATCCTTCTTCTCTACGTAAACCAGGTTCGCGCGAACGGTCTGAACGCTCTTCGGCAGCGGCCCTTCGATTAGCCGCTCTCTCCGCTTGCGGGAGGGCGGCAGAGTCCACGGGTCTTGTACGTCTTCGTCATCGGCGATGCTCAACCGGACTCCAATCAGGTCGCCCTTACGCTGAGCTTCGGCGACGATCTCCTCCGCAGTTTCGGCCGGCATCCGCCGAATTGTCGAAAGAAACTGCCACTGGTCGGGGTACGCACAGAAGTCCGAGTCAATGAACACACTATTTCCCGCCTTGCGTGGCACGAACTGCAAAGGGAGCGCAATCAGGTTCCCGAGCCCTCCCTTCGGCATGGTGTCTTGGTTTGGAAAGAATCGATCGTAGGAATCGAGACCGAGTTGATGCCTACGTTCCATGGTTCGCGTGAGAATCAGGCATCCCAGTTTGCGCGCGGTTATCGCTGGCACCGCATGATCGAAGAAGATCCAAATGTGGCCGCCCTTTCCCGAACGAGAACGCTCCAGGGCAGCGGGCACATTCAGCTCCTGGCAGGTCTCAAGGAATGCCTGAGAGTCATATTCCCACGTCTTCTTGTCGAAGTCTGCCGCGAGAAACCAACACGTCTCCTCGCGCAGGAGCGGATACACGCCAACGGTCTCCTTGCCCAAGAGGTGGTTCTCTATGACGGCATCGGTCACCGGAAGTAATTGTCGTGTCTTCTGGTCGACTTTCTTCCGCTCTTCCGGGCGGCTTTTGTTGATGGCCTTCCAGTCCCTTACTGCCGCCGGTACATATCCGTGCTTGCCTTCAGCGTTCTCCCATCGCCGTGCGTACACATCCTCTCTTCCACGAAACAGGCTTCGAAACAATGCGATTCTCTTTCTGGCGCGTTCCTCCTTGTCCACTGGTGGTGCCGCCTCGACGGTTTTCGCTGGAGGTGGATTCTCTGGCGCCAGTTGCGGTATCGGAATGCTGTGAACCGCCAGGAGCCGTCGCAGACGGGCATTCTCTTCGCGGAGGCGAATATTCTCCTGCTCGGGTGGCTCGAATGCAAGAGATTCTGAACCGTTCTCGGCCATGCAGTCGTCACCGTTCCGTGCGAAGTGCCAGCACTTCTTCGAGGTACTCCTGTACGCCGATAAATACCGCAGTAACATTGGTTGGGAGCTCGCATTCTTCCGCCATGGCTCGAAATGCGAGCTGCCAATCCGGTGGCGGCGGAGACAAAATCGCCGGCAAATCGTGCGTTCCTCTTCTCTCAAAGGTTAGACGCAAGGCCTCGAGAATCCGCCGTTTATCCAATCCACCCGATCCGATCAGGAGAGCCAGGTCCACCAGGTCCTTAACTCTGCCCACCCGCCGTCCCTCCAAGAAGCGTATCGAGCGAGCCCAGGCCCGAATACCAGGGCATTTCCCAGCCCATAAAGTCGCGATAGCGCCTGCTCTCTTCATAGGGGCCCTGGCAGAACACGGCGTAGGTGGCCTCGCGCGCATGAATATATGAGAGCTCGCGGACCTGCGATGTAACCCAGGTACAGCCTTCGCACTGTTCAGGCGCCGGTTTGCCGGCATGCCACATGAAGTAATAGGCGATGAGCAGACGGCGTCCCTCGAACGTGTCCAAAAGCGTGACCGGGCCGTGCTCGCCGATGAGCGGCGTGGATGCAGGCACCTCGACCATCGGCAGGCGCCGGCGCGCGGCCGCGATGGCGTCGCCTTCCCGGGTGTGGGCTTTCTCCCGAACGCGCAAGGCGTCGAGCTCCGCCTCGAAGGTGCTGCGATCGACGATCGGGGGTGCTGCCAGTTCATCTTTCATGATGTTTTCCTCGTTCTCTGTCGAATATTTTCGCTTGCTGCCTGGTGTTTTCGAAACGCGGCTTCTCCGGCAGCCGGGGCAGAAACAGCCATCAACCACGCGTCGAGCCCAAATTCAAGTCCGCTTGCGGGTTTGCGGTCCCCGAGCACCTGACCGGCGTCCAACGTCACGGCTCCATGCAGGAACGCCCAAAGCGCGACAGACGCCGGCGCAGCCCGGTCCGGCCCGGCAATTCGTTGTACCTGCTCGACAGTAAACGCCCAAAGGCTGTGGAGGGAGGCCGCATCGTGCTCTGGCGCATGGAGGCTCATCATCACCTCGTAAAGGTGACGGTTGTCCTTTGCAAACTTCATGTAAGCAGATGACATCTTGCGGATCGTGGTAACCGGTTCGCACCCGTCGGCTGCCTTCCCCAGCGCCCGTTCCAGTCGCCGGGCCGCTTCGTTTGCCAGCGCAGCTTCCAATGCCGCGCGATCGGAAAAGTAACGGTAGAGTGCATTGGGCGCGAGGCCGAGCGAGGCCGCGAGATTCCGCAACGACAAGTCGCGGATGCCTTTGCGCGCCAGCTCTTTCACTGCGGCCGAAAGGATGGTCTGGCGGTCTGTTTTCGACGGATAGGGCATCAGGTTCGACTGTAGAGTTGGCCGGTGTTCTAGGCTGGCTGCGGTTTGTTGAGTCCAATCATCTTTGCGAGCTCGGCGTCGACCATCCTTGTCGGAAGAAGCCTGGGCAGAGTCCAGTTCTTGAAACGCTGCGGAATGACCGCGTAGCGCGCCTTTGGTTTTGCCGCGGTGAGCGCCGCATGGACGGCTTCGCCGAGACGCTCGGGGGATAAGCCGTTCGTGCGTGCTTCTGTGACGATGAACTTCTGGAATTTCTGAACCGCCTCCCAATACTCAGTCGGCTTGAACGCGCTCAGATCTTCTTTTTCGCCCTTGTCGTACATCGCCGTGTTCACCGTGCCCGGCTCAATGATCACGACGTCGATGCCAAATAACATCAGTTCGCGCCGCAGCGCATCCGACATGCCTTCGAGTCCAAATTTGGATGCGCTATAAGCACCGAGAAGCGGGATGGCAACCTTTGCGCCGCTGGAGCTGATGTTCACGATGCGGCCGGCCGGCCCCTGCCTCTTTTTATCCGTTCCCAAAAGAGGAGCAAAGGCCTGGATCACCACAAGCGGGGCAATCATGTTGACGTCCAACTGCCGCCTGTACGCGCTGGGCTTCAGATAAAGCAGCGGCCCGCTCACCACAATTCCGGCGTTGTTCACGAGGCCGAGCAGATTCCGGTCGCCGAGCATGGAGCCGACCTTCCGGGCAGCTTGCTGTACAGCGTCGGCGTCTGTAATGTCCATCAAGAGAGGCACGAAGCGGTTGCCGAATTCTTTTTGCAAACGATCGGCGTCAGCCTGCTTGCGCACTGAACCGAAAACACGAAATCCCTTTGAAACAAGGATTTTTGTGGTTCCCCAGCCAATTCCGGTAGAGACCCCGGTAACCACGACATCTTTGCTGTTCGCCATCGCATTTCTCCTGAGATGGACACTGTCCATCTTCATGATATACACTGTACATCTTCGCTGTTTCGGATGTCAAGGCCCAGGTGGGCAGGGGGGTTGAAGAGCCGGGCATCAATAGCGGTTGTTAGCACCACGAGACAAGACGAGAGCGACGACTCTCGCACTGCTATTGGGCGCTTCCAGAGGCGTCCTTCTGGTACGATCAGCCGTGGCCCGTTTGAAATCCTCCACCGCGCAGCAGATGGCAGTCGTGGTCGCCTCTGTCTTTTGCATCGCGGCGGGGGTGCTGCATTTCAGGCCGTCGCATAGGCTCCGTGCGACGGCATTATGCAGCCCACCGCAGGGCTTCCTCAACGACTTTGCGCGCAGGTCCGCTCATTTCCCGGTCTCGAATCTCATGGCGGGTGACCAAGCCACGGTCGACAGCTTGGCTGACCGCATGGCGAATGAAATTTCGCTCGACGGTGCCAGCCTCGATCAAGTCGAGGATCGCCCGTAGAGGGCGAGTGAGCTTGAATCCCTGCGCCGTCTCTATGTCGCTCTCGGGCAGGTCGGCATAGTGCAGGACAAGGACGCCGGGAATTTCGCTATTGCGCCGAAAGTCGGTCGGAACCGTCATGTGCAGCTTCGCCGGATTTAGATCCGACAGGTTATAGAAGCTGAGCACCGTGTGGTGGCTGTATACACCCTCGATTTCCTCATTGCGGTTCCGGGACCAGAGTGCCCAGAGGACCAGATCGGGCCGGTCTGTCGCCGGATACAGAGCGAGGCGGTAGATGCCGCGGTGTTCGCGGATCCAGTTCCCGACGCGCACATGATAGGGGTGCGTGTTTTCGGCGAATCCGGCCGCCTTCGCCTGCTTCGTGGTGAAGTACCCTTGCTGTTGATCGGCGATGTCGAAGAGCCGCCGCGACGCTTCACGATGAGATTGGGCCATGACACAATACTACAACTTTGGTGATGATATATCAAGTGAGCGCTTTGCGCTAAGGCGCGTCGAGAGAACCACAGAGCTGTAAGCTAGTGATTTCTTGGAGAGGCCATGCCTGCGATAATGATAATTCTTTGGCTAAATACACCCGACGTGAACTGCCCATTCGTAACTCATTGATTCTACATGGCGGTGAGGGTGGGATTCGCTCCCTCACGGCGGCCCTGGAATCAGTAACTTGCTGATTTCAAAAAAGCCAACCTTGCCACCCTTGCCGGGCACGCCGTGCAACCTTGCCCACCATTGCCAACCGCGCGGGCCTGTACTCGACGGTGGCTTCTACGTCGGAATCCACCCCTCAGCGGCGTCCAGCCTCTCACGGGCCGTCCGCAATTCCGCCTCCGTGAACAGCTTGTCCGCATAGTCCAGGTCAAGAATCATTGCCTCCATCGTCACCGATGACTTTTTCAGCTCGCATAGCCGCTGGAAGCCATACGAGAAGAAATCGGCGCCTGGACGCAGCAACTGGGGCGCCGTCGCTAGGCCCCCGTCGCGCACAAGCATTTCATGAAACTTGGTTGGGTGATATTTGCCGCCGCACTCCCGCACAATCCTGACGTAGAGTTCATGCATCTCGTTGTCGAAGCGCTCCGTAAGAGAATCAGCCATCCAGAGATTGTAAACCACCCGCGTTTCCTTTTTACCTGAGACAAAGAAATGGCGAAAACTGCGCTAAAATCTCCCCATGGTCGGTTCCCGCTGCCGCGTATCCTTTACTCATTCTGATGGCCTCCTCCATCGCGTTGATATAAATGCTGAGAGCCTTTACGAGGCCGTTGCCATTGCCGTGGCGCAGTTCCGGGAGGACGACGTCAACCCGCTAAGCCCCGGCCGATGACGGAATTCACCGTCGCCGTTTACCGGAACCCAGTGGAGCACAAGATCCGTCTAGGCCAGGTGGCGAGGTGGGCGGAGCACACCATGGAGGAGGGACCGGCGGGGATCACGAAGCGGCAGAGGGTGAGGACAATGCTCGGAACAGCCTAGCGCATCAGTGACTTATGCTACTATCGCATTGATGCCAGATAGCGCTGCGGTACCCTTCCTCAGATGGGCAGGAAGCAAGCGGAGCCTTGTTCCGGTGCTGAAGAGATATTGGAAGCCATCGCACAAACGCTACCTTGAGCCCTTTGCTGGTTCCGCGTGCCTTTTCTTTGCACTCAAACCCCGAAAGGCCATCCTCGGCGATCTGAACCCGGAACTCATCTCGACCTACCTGGAGATAAAATACCGCCTCGATGCCGTCACCGAGGAACTGGGCAAACTCCCTGCCGCCAGCCGAAAACACTATCAGCGCCTGCGCGCGGTAAGTCCGACGGAGTTGAACCCGCCACAGCGCGCAGCCCGCTTTATCTACCTCAATCGGTTCTGCTTCAACGGCATCTACCGCACAAACTTGAAAGGTGAATTTAATGTGCCTTTCAGCGGCGCCCGCTGCGGGACCGTTCCTTCGACGGACACCTTGCAAAACTGCGGGAGACACTTGCGAACGGCGCGGCTGGTGTGTGGTGATTTCGAGAAGGTCCTGGAACATGCCGAGCCCGGCGATCTCGTGTATATGGACCCTCCCTTCGCCGTCAGAGCGCGGAGGGTTTTCAGGCAATATGATCCGAGCACTTTCACCCTTGACGACATCGCGCGCCTTCGGGAGTGGATGGAGCACCTTACGACAGCGGAGATCAATTTTGTCGTGAGTTACGCGGAATGCGATGAGGCCGACGTCCTTAAGAAAGGATTTACCTACCAAACGGTCACAGTTCGCCGAAATATCGCCGGCTTCGCATCCAAGCGGACGAAGACCAACGAGATCATGATCTCGAACTTTTAGCCGTGCCTAGGGAACAGTCCCGTCCATCTGTCGTGATCGACATGCAGGATCGGAATTGTATTGTTCGGCGCACGGTGTTGGAACACCACAAGCAGGCCGCTCTGCCCGAACCCTCGTGGATTCTTATTATCGGCGAGGGCGCCGTACCTCAGAATTTTTCCGCGCTCACCGGTTGAGAAATGCTGACACTTGTCGGAGAACACATTGTCGCCTTCGTGAAGAGTATGCGCCGGCAGCAGAGTAATCGATGTTTCCTTGGCGATTTTTTCCCTTGCCTTATGAGCCGCAGCAACGACGATCAGATAGACCTTGCCGACCCCCGCCAGCAAAGCCCCAAACGATGTCTCCGGATCATTCCATGCGTCGCACACCTGTTTTCCGGTTCCCGTAAAGTCGTCCAGCAGGACGACTACGTCGCCTCCCCCAAGCTTGTTCGGGTCGTCCTCTGGAAGTAAGGGCTGTCGGAAGAGATCACTTCGGGCCACGAAGAGATCGTTGCATTTCTTGGCATCGAGGCCGTTCGAGATTCGGAACTGGTACAACATCGCGTCTCCGCTCTCTCCGGCACTCCCTGACATCGCGGCAAAGCGCCACCGGCCTTTTCGTTTTGCCGGATCTATATCCCAGCCTGGTAAACTCGCCAGCGCTTGCTTAAAAGCCTGATGAATCTGACTCTGCCCGTAGAATTCGATGGCATCCAGAACCCGCGCCGCAAGATCCTTGTCGCCATTGTCAAACTGGTTGAGCCAGCTATCGATCGTGACATTGATAATCCCTGCCCGATACGAACCGAAGCGGTCAATCCAGCGCTTATACCTTTTCGCATCTATCGCTGAACCCCGCGGACGCGGTGCCCTCACTTATCTGCCCTCCGCCCCAGAGCCTTCAGCTTTTCCCGGATCAACTGCGCCAGCGACTCCAGCCGGTCCCACATGGCTTCCTCGCCGTAATATTCGTCCACATCGATTTCGTTCACCTGGGCGTAGAGGTTATCGACTGACCTCAAAACTTTTTTGGCTTCGGCCGCGATCTTAGCCGACTCAATATTGAGGTGGTCAGGTGTTAGCGCGGCCTGTTCTGCAAACTCGCGCAACCTGCGGGAGACGGCGCTGACCTTCTTCGCCTTCACCGCGTTGTTTATGTACTGCTTTACCGTCCGGAAGTCCGTCACCGCGCGGATGCCGCCCTGCTCGAATTTTTCGAGCATCTGGTCGGTGAACTTATCCTTGTTGAACCACTCGAACTTCGTGACTTCACGATCATTCCTTACCGGGTAGAGCTCGATGAAGAAGTCTGCCTTTACCCGCTTGTCCGGATCTGCATCGAGCATCATGTCCTGATAGCTTTTCTTGTACGAAAGCAGCTTCTTGCACCGGACGACCACGGCCTCATCAAGGCCCGTCAGCTCCGCGAGCCGCTTTTCCTTCTTTTCCGCCAATTCGCGCATCAGCAGTTCGAGCTTGATCGCAGTGGGCATCAGTTCCCAATCCTTGCGCAGCTTGTGGATTTGGAACATCGTCACGATGTTTTGGACAAGGCTCGGCTCCGCGACCTCGTTCACTGGGATCTTTGACAGCCCAACATCCTGGGCGCACATCCACCGCCTCTGCCCGTCGAGGATCACGTAATTGCCGGTCTTAAGCTCCCGGTACACCGTCAACGGCACGAGAATACCGACGCGCCGGATCGATTCGCGCAGCACATCTAGATCGTCACGGTCGAAGAGCGCGCGAGGGTTGTGGGGATTGGCCCGAAGTTGGGCGGGAGCAAGGGTTCTGACCCCAATCGCCTTTACACCAAATTCACCGCCCTTCCGTTCCGGCATCCTACACCCCCTGTCCGAACGCGCGAACAGCCACAAATGTCCTAGAAACGCGAAGATTTTGTTGGTTACCCGTTTCTTCAGCGCGGGTTAACTCGCCGCGTGATTTTACCATGTAGCGCAGTCTTACTGCCTGCTGCGGTGCCTGCAACTATGTTTGGGCCGGCGGGCGTGGGAGTCGGGGCGGTGAGGGTGCTCCGTGGGTAACGAATAAATGCATATTATGCTTTAGTTTCATTAATTTAGCTGGCGGTGAGGGTGGGATTCGCTCCCGCGCCGGGCATTGATTCCATGCAAGTTATTGAAAACAGTACTTGCTAGGTTTGATGGGTTCTCAGGTCTGACGGTTTCTCCGTACAAAATCGTGTACAGTGTGCTAGATTGTACGGTCGTGAACTGGGAAAAAGGATTCAAGCGGCTGTTCTGGGCTGCGGCGATCTGCTGGGCAGGATTCTTCCTGTTCGGCGCGGCCATGGCAACTGGCCGCGATAGCAACTTCTTCGTCATCATGGCGTTCGCGGTCCCGGCTGCCGCCTACGTTTTGTGCTTCATGGTATTGCCCTGGATCGGCAAGGGGTTTAAATGATGAAACGGGTTCTCCTCGTTGCCCTGGTGCTGAGTTTGGTCGGTTGCGTCGCCCGCATGAACAAGGTGATGTCAAGCTGGGTGGGCAACAGCTATGGAAACGTCATCGCCGCGTGGGGACCGCCAGACCAGATTTTGGACGACGGCTCCGGCGGCAAGATTCTGGTCTATACGAAAATCCGGTCATACACCGCACCGGGGACGGCCACCACGCAAACGAGCGGAACCGCGACCGCCAACGGGAACACGGTCTACGGATCAGCCACCAGCACCACAACGTATACACCCGGCCAAACATATTCTTGGAAAGTGTATCGAATGTTCTGGCTGGACAAGAACGGGATCGTCTACAAGTGGTCCTGGCGGGGATTCTAAAACATGAGACCCTTTCGCATCGTTTTCCTGAAACCCGAGTTCGGCGCACCACTGGCCCAAGTCGCCATTTCAGATTTCACCAAGCACGACTACAAGGGCGAGGAAAACACAATCTTCATAAGCCAGCAATGCGCCACGCTCGGGGAACTGGAATGCGCAATAGCGCAGCTACACGCGGAACTTGATAGGCTGATGGTTGAGGCACGGCAGAAATTCGGCGTTAGCTGAGGTGGCCGAGAAAACTCTGGCGCTTGATTAGCTTATTTCATGACCTCGCCGGAATCCTCAAATGTAACGTAATACTTTCGTCCGATGTGGAAGTAATCGGCCGCGTTTTGAACCATTGTAAGTTCGATGCTTCCATTCGGCGTTACCTTGCCGAACACATTGTCATCGCTAGTTTCCGGCTCGTGGTAGCCACCGACAGGACTAAACTTCACTCGCTCCATGCCGTTGTAGGCATACTCCTTGTGCGTGCAGTACAACTTTGCTTTAACCATGTTGGTTGTCGTAAATAGGTATTTCGACCTTTCGATTCCTTTGTCTCATTTATCTAAATCAAAGTATACTGGCAGGATTACGCAAGGCCGGATATCCCCAGGCCGAAAACGCGATTTCGCAAGCTGCTGTTAGTAAAGGGGTTAAACGGTGTTTTGGTACAAAAACGGGGACATGTCGAGCGTCTACACAACACCTAAATCATTGCGTAGGCTGGACTTAGCTCTGGCGGTGAGGGTGGGATTCGAACCCACGGAACCCGCAAAGGTTCAACGGTTTTCGAGACCGCCCGATTCAACCGCTCTCGCACCTCACCGTATCGGGACTTCCTTGATTTTCTCACAACCTGCGTC
>Ga0070761_10002169_pt1 | contig 12110 bp, 12 predicted proteins | sample HubBroMetageREF1_FD_66724 | JGI IMG/M metagenome (GOLD analysis project Ga0070761, IMG submission 66724) | Reference soil microbial communities from the Hubbard Brook experimental Forest, New Hampshire, USA - Hubbard Brook CCASE Soil... | ecosystem: Environmental > Terrestrial > Soil >...
ACCAACGCCGTCATCCACTTGATCGCGATCGCTGGACGCATCGGCGTCCCGCTAACCCTGACTGAATTCGACACGCTCGCATCCCATCTTCCCTGCCTGGTAAATCTTCAGCCCAGCGGCACGTACCTAATGGAAGATTTTTTCTACGCCGGCGGTCTCCCCGCCGTCCTCCGCGAACTAGGCGAAAATGGCGCCCTCGATCGCGACGCCCTCACCGTAAACGGCCAGAGCATCTGGAAAAATGTCTCCGAAGCCCCCTGCTGGAATCGCGAAGTAATCCACGCCTTCGCAAATCCCTTCAAACAAAATTCGGGCATCGCCGTCCTCCGCGGCAACCTCGCCCCCGATGGCGCAGTAATCAAACTGTCCGCCGCCAGCCCGCACCTCCTCCAACATACCGGCCGCGCCGTAGTTTTCAATTCCATCGAAGATTTTTACGCGCGCATTGATCAGGAGAATCTCGACATTGATGAAACCTGCGTCATGGTCCTGCAAAATTGCGGCCCCCGCGGCTATCCCGGCATGGCCGAAGTAGGCAACATGCCCCTCCCTCCAAAAGTTCTGCGCAAAGGCGTCAAAGACATGGTCCGCATCTCCGACGCGCGCATGAGCGGCACCGCCTACGGCACCGTAGTCCTGCACACTTCACCCGAAGCAGCCGCCGGCGGCCCGCTAGCCCTCGCACGCTCCGGCGACACGATTACGCTAGACGTTCCCGGCCGCAGCATTCGCCTGAATGTGGACGAAGCCACGCTGGCCGCCCGCCGCGCCCAATGGACACCGCCGCCAAACCCAGTCCGCGGCTACGTAAAGCTCTACACCGAGCACGTCCAACAAGCCCATCAAGGAGCCGACCTCGATTTCCTGGTAGGCGGCAGCGGCGCAGCAGTAGCCCGCGACAATCACTAATTGAAATGTCGGGTCACGGATCCGCTTCGCGCGTTACACAGAATAAAATGCGGATGTCATCCCGAATGCAGTCCCGCGCTTTTTCTGACGATGCGACGAGCACCGTCATCCTGGGGCCGGCGCCATTTCCTCACGCCGGCCGAAGGATCTCTCCCCCGAATTTTGGCGGGCTAGCGACGGCTACATCGCCACGCTCCGTTTTCCTGGCACAGCCTTCCGGCTGTGCGGCGCGATTGTGGCCGCACCAGCATCGCCGTTGTAGCGGCGGTCTTCAGACCGCCAGCCTTTGAAGTTGTCGTTGAATTAGTAGCGGCCGGTTCAAGCTCACCGAAGCGGGCGACCGTCGCCATTGCTTTTCCTGGGAACGCCGATCTCCCGATTGGCGCCCCACTCCACAATCCGATGGGCGCCTGCGCTTTTCACCACACGCGCCGAAATCAACGAACCTCAATTGCCAGCAGGAATCAGATCAGAAACAGACGTGCCCGGGGTGGGGGTCGGACTAAAAGCGACACTGAAAATTCGTAGGTTATTCGTCCTATGGAACGCGAAACACACGAAAAACAGCGCATTTGCCCAAGTCAGGCACACGGCAGGCACATGCGAATCCCCGGAAGTCTGATTCAAGTAAATCGCTAGTCATTTCCATGGACGCCATGGACTGGGGTATCGGCCACGTTTTTTCACGGGCCAAATTTAGCGGCATCATCACACGACGGTATACTGCCAGTTTTTTTTGCGACGAATCCTCCCGCGGGGCGAAGCGGCAATCAAAATCCACAACTGCCCGAAGGTAAAGGAGCCGCAGCGGACAGCCTGGCGTGTTACGGTTGAGACAAATCAACCAGGAATTCTGCCCTCAACTTTCGAATTAAAGCGATGTCTGGCGCTGGCTCGGCTTCTGTACTGCTATGCAACAAAACCCCCTTACTAAGGGTGTTTGGTTACACATCGTTGTTGACCGCGGCCCGGACGAGTGCGGTGCTTTTCATCAAAACCTCCTCTTTCAGGGGGTTTTGTTGCGGAGAATGACATGGAACTCGTAACCCGATCTTTATCGCCGCAAGAGAGCCGGGTGGTGCTGGCGCTGACTGAACGGGGGCAGCGGGAAACGACGCGGGAGGAGATCGTCGGACTGCTCGGTGGCAGCCCGAAGGTTGCCGATGATGTGATCGAGTCGCTGCGCCGCAAAGGCTGGCTGGAACGCGCGACCTGGGGAGAGTATCTTGTCCTACCTCCAGAACAGGGGCCGCATGCCCTCGGGAACAACAATCTTCTGGCGCTCGCCAGCCGCATCGCGGATCCCTATTACATCGGATTCGGCACTGCCGCCGCTCACTACGGACTAACGACGCAGCACCGCAAGGTGATCTTCGTGGTGACGCCGGTGCGGCTGCGCGCACGTGAAGTCGGAGAGTCGCGCGTCCGGATTGTCAATCTCTCTGCAAAAAAGTTCTTCGGTTTTGAATCAGTCGATGTGCTCGGATACAAGGTTATGATTTCCGACCGCGAAAAGACCGCCATTGATTGTATCGACCATGCGGCGCTGGCTGGCGGGGTGGGCGAGGCTGCCACTATCCTGGCGACCGCAGCCGCCGGTTTGACTGGACCAAGGCGGCCGATTACCTGGAGAAGATCGGTTCAGGCGCTCTGGCGCGGCGCTTTGGCTGGCTCGGTGATTACGTCAAAGCCGATGTTCTGCCCGCGGTGCGGAACCGCCTGCTCACGCTGGCGGCGCAAAGCTGCAAGACATGGCTCGGACCCGATCCCGCGCGCGCACGCGCGGTGCAGGGCGCTATCGGCTATGACGAGACGTGGCGTCTCTTCGTCAACGTGAAACGGGAAGAGTTGCACGGCAGCGCCGGATTGGGCCGGCGCAAAGCCGTCAAGAAGGACAGCTGGTATTGCTGACACAGCCGCAGGTACAGCGTTACTCCACTGAATCCGGCCTTCGCGACAGCATGATCGCGGAGAAGGAGGTGGTGCTGACATTCCTGCTGCAGTTGCTGTCGGAGCGCGGCATTCTGCGGCGGCTGGCCTTCAAAGGCGGCACCTGCCTGCGCAAAATCCTCGTCGGCAGCCAGGGGCGATTTTCGACCGACCTGGACTTCACAGGAATCGAGGAACACGATCACGAGGAAATCATCGTCGACATGATGCAGGCGTTCGAGCAGCCCTTTCACGGAATCCAGTTCACCATTCCTGATGGCAGCTACTACGAAACGCAGGATGGCCTTCCCTGGGGCGTCAATCCGGCATATTCGCACCACTGGAACGCGAGCGGGGCGAGTGAAATCAAGTTACAGATCAGCCGGCACGAAACGCCGACGCCGCCGCCGGAACGGCGGCAGCAGATCGTGCAGAGTTATATCCGAATTACTACGTGGATACGCGGGCCTTTGTAGCAGCAGTTCAGAGGGAGATCGACGAGTGACGCGAGTTTCATGAAGCGGAAGTCGGGTGCCGGCCCCGTCATTCAGCGCGCTTCTCGCAGCTGCTCCACAAACACTCTGCTCGGCGCGTGGCACGCTTTGTTGAAGCCCGAGCTGGCAGCCGGCGCCACGCGTAGAGCCGCGCGGTCACTTCAGAACTCACGAGGCTCATCAACCCGCTGATTCCAAATAATGCCAAGACCTTCATCGGTAGCTTCGAAGCTCGACGAACTGTCGCGATGCTAGAGGGCTTGAAATGGTGCGTGCGACCTCAGAGTTTTTGCAAACTCGCTGAGTTCACGGTCTCGAGCTTCCACCGAATTCCATTCTCCCAGAACAATACCGCACTTGGGGCAGAGCATCAGAAATGCTAGTTCGCCCTTGTCCAGTGCTCCGAACGTGAAATTCGGCGGTGTTTTGCAAGTCGAGCACACGAAGATCAGCGTCCCATTTCGAGCCTTCATTCCCGAAAGATGTATTTCAATCATGGTGAGCGACCTGACTTTAAGACCCTCGCGGAACTAGTCTGCGAGTCCGTCTATTGAACCGCGGAAGCCGTTAACATAATATCACAATACGATATAACGTGAGTTGCGGTGACACTGCATCTATGGGACAAAGAGCCTGCTGTGCTCTCGCGCAGTTTCGCCACGAGGTTCGCCCTTCGTGAATTGTGATGTTGCCGCCGTGCGTGAAGCCGGTATGGGGCGGCATCAACATCTGGCTCTGTTCGCCGTGAAAGGACTGGGCGCCTGCCAAATTGCAACTGTAGGCGTTTTGGCCTAGGGCCTAAAGATTCAGCATCACATTGAGATGGGAATAACAGCCCGGCTTGAGTCCCACGGCGTTCATGCCCGCCTTCACAAAAACGTCATTGAATATCCAAGAAAAGCGCTTGCCGGGCAAAATCGTGAGTCAAGGGACGGCATGGCACTCGACGGTCGCAGTTTCCTTGAAGCGCACCCGACTGGTAACGCGTGTCGTGATACGATACAATATGCATCATGTCATTCGACAAACGGGAACCCATCGATTACAAGGCGCTCGCCAATTTGCGATACGAGATCCGGCGTTTTTTGAATTTCAGCGACCAGGCGGCGGTACGCGCTGGGATTGAGCCGCACCAGCACCAGGCGTTGCTGGCTATCAAGGGACTTGCGGCAGACCGCAACGTGACCATAGGCGTGTTAGCTGAACGTTTGCAAATTCGACATCACAGCGCTGTTGAACTGGTGAACCGCCTGGAGGCAAATGATCTGGTTTGCAGAGTGCGAAGCAGTCTCGATCGGCGCGAAGTATTCCTTTGCCTGACGGGCCGGGGCGAGCGGCTCTTAAAGAATCTTACTTTGCCCCACCGCGCGGAACTCCGTTCCGCCGGACCCACGTTACTGCGCGCACTAAGCGCCTCAATCGCGCATGCGCCACATCATCGCACGGACAAAAGTGCGTCCTCTCGCACGTCGATACCTAAGTAACCAAAACACGAAGGGGCAAGAGAAAATCCACAACAAGGGGTTAGGACGCGTAGAGAGAGGATCATTCATGGGATCTAATTCGGCACCAATCACATCGAGTGCCACACCCGTACAAGCTGCGGAATTCCGGATTGGATTTATTTCTCTCCTCGCGGCGCTCGTAGGAATTCTGGCCGGGCTGATTGCATATGTGCTCTACGACCTAATCGGGTTATTCACGAACCTCGCTTACTACCACGAATGGTCATTTCATTTCCGCAGCCCGGAGAACACGCACCTGGGGCCGTGGATTATCGTCACTCCGGTAATCGGCGGGCTGATTGTCGGTTTCATGGCGAAGTACGGCTCGGAAAAAATTAAAGGGCACGGGATTCCGGAGGCGATGGAAGCGGTATTGACATCGCGCAGCCGGATCGAGGCCAAGGTAGCGATCTTGAAACCGCTTTCCGCTGCAATTGCGATCGGGACAGGAGGACCATTCGGCGCCGAGGGGCCAATCATTCAGACGGGCGGGGCGTTCGGCTCGCTCGTCGGACAATTTGTTTCGACGACGGCGGCTGAGCGCAAAGTGCTGCTTGCGTGCGGAGCAGGCGCGGGGATGGCGGCGACGTTCAACACCCCGATTGCGGGTGTGATCCTGGCGATCGAGCTCCTGCTGTTCGAATTTCGTTCGCGATCGTTCATCCCGCTCGTGATCGCGTGCACACTAGCGACGAGCGTCCGGTCGGTTCTTCTGGGCCAGCGGTCGATGTTCACGATGGGAAATGTGAATTTTGACGCATTGCGTGGGCTGCCGTTCTACGTGATTCTCGGAGTGCTTGCCGGGATCGTCGCGATTGGTTTTACGAAGCTGCTGTACTGGGTGGAGGACCAGTTCGACCGGCTGCCCATTGATGATCTGTGGCACCCAGCGATCGGCGCGCTGGGCCTGGGCATAATCGGATTTTTTGTCCCGCGAGTGCTGGGCGTGGGCTACGACACGATTTCAGCCATTCTTAACAACAATCTCGCGCTGAAGCTGCTGTTGCTCATCGCGGTTTTTAAGGCACTCGCGCTCGTGATCTCACTCGGGTCAGGCACTTCGGGAGGATTGTTGGCGCCGATGTTCATGTCGAGCGCGGCAATGGGCGGAGCGTTTGCAATCGTCGTGAATATGATTTTCCCATCCGCGCACCTTTCACCTGGCGCGTATGCGCTGGTGGCGATGGCGGCGGTATTCGGCGCGGCATCGCGCGCGACGTTTACGTTCATCGTTTTCGCTTTCGAAATCACGCACGACTACAACGCCATTCTGCCGTTGATGCTGGGCTGTGTGATTGCGGACATGATCGCGCTTCGCTATCTGCCGAGTTCGATCATGACGCAGAAGCTAGCACGCCGCGGACTCTCTGTCCCTGAATATTACGAAGCGGGAGTGCTGAATGTGGTGCGCGTCGGCGAGGTAATGCGGAAAGATGTGCTCCCAATTCCTCCTGAAATGACGGTCGGAGAGATGGCTGAGCGAACGGCGCGGCGCGACCCGGGATTCAATGTGACGGAAGGGCTCCCGATCGCCGGGAGCGATGGGCGGCTGGTGGGCATCGTAACGCAAGGAGATCTGTTGCGGGCACTCGAACAAGATCCGGAGGGGCGGACTAAAGTTGGCGAAGCGAGCGGCACAAGACTGATTGTGGCGTATCCCGACGAGCTTGTTTTCGAAGCGTTGTTCCGCATGCTGCAGAACGATATTGGCCGACTGCCTGTCGTGAGCCGCGAAGATCCGGACCAGATGGTTGGCTACTTGAACCGCACGAGTATCTTGAGCGCGTGGACGCGACAAATGCACGAAGAAGGAGTACGAGAGCACGGGTGGTTCCGTATTCTGTACGGAAAACGAAGGAACTCCGTGCCGGGGCAACGTTGATTCTTCGGGCTGCGCTGAAGTGCCAGTTCGCGAGGAGAGGCTGGAAACGCAACCATGGTGGTCGTGAGAGCCTATAGCCTGTGGCGTCGCTCGACGAGCCGTTTCGAAATACGATATCGTCTCGCTGAGACTTAGAGGCTATCCGCTAAAAAGCGGGCAGCTAGATCGCTATCCGGGTCACAACGATAACTAAAGATCGCCAACTTGCGACCCTCACGCATGATGAGGACGATCTGTTTTTTGCATTAAAGTTTGGGCCATTGTCGAGTCAAGTAGGAGGACGCGATGGAGGTGATCTGGCTCGCGGCATTGATTCTGGGCTCGGGGTTCGCCATCGCTTCAGGACAGGGCGCAAAGTGGAAAGTCCTCAACGCGGTCATTATCCTGGCGTGCATGAGTCTGGGGTTCGGTGTAGGGTACGCGGTCGGCTTAGGAAGTGAGAATATGGGATTCGTCCGCAGCCAGGGTATACCGTTCGCCATGATGTTCGGGATCGTGGGAGCGATGACATGCGTGGCGCGGAACACGTGGAGCTCAAAGCAGTGAGTCACAGGCCAGCGGCCGAAAGCAAGAGACCTCGAGTCGCGCGATAAACAGACATGACGGCCTTCACCCCGACTAAGGCAAGCGGTTCCCACTTCTACAGATATCAGAGCGCAGAGCACCTTGACCGCCTCAAGCCCATCGTCCTAGACCATCTCTGCTCTATCTGCCAAGCGTGGCGCAACTGAACGACCCCGCCGATTGCAGACCCAAAAATCAAGCCCATGCTCGTCGAAGAGATGGTGACCTTCCTCAAAAATGATTACATCAGGCGCAATCCAATACTGGCGCTCGACCTCGTGCAAGAAAACGAATCGAGGATTCGCACGAGCATTCAGACTCTAGGACTGGAGTGGTTCCAAGGCGAACTGTCAAAGATCCTCAATTCTCAAATGGAGCAATTTCGAGTCTGTTCGCTTTCTAGACGCTTCGACAACCTGAGCCTTTGGGCCAAATATGCGGCTGATCATGGTGGTTACTGCTTGGAGTTCGCGAACGCGGATCCCCTGTTCGGCGAGTATGTGTGGGAAGTCATTTATGGCGAATATGCGCCATTCGATGTAAACGACTCGAACAACAGAGGCGCGGGTTTTTTGGTATCCAAACGAAGAACAGCCAAAGCACAACAAAAGTGACCGTCGCGCCAACTCCCTCAGAAAACCAGAAAGCCGTAAGCCTTTTGAATTAAGTGCCCGGGGTGGGGGTCGAACCCACACGTCCCGTTAAGGACAAAGGATTTTAAGTCCTCCGCGTATGCCATTCCGCCACCCGGGCAAGGTCGCTGGAAGAACCGCACCAAGAACTCACCAAAGATTAGCACGACGCCCCGGCGCCAAGCACCTGTCCGCGAGGCCAAAATATTCCGCGCCGCGCCTCTCGCGTCGGGCCCAGACAGTGATAGCCTTAGCCGCTGCACACTGCGCGGAAAACGGTATAGCGTGTCATCCCGAACCGAGTCCCGCGCTTTTTCTTTCCCGCCGCGGTTTGGCGGGCTCGGGACGCAGCGAGGAATCTGTTTTTCCGCACGTTCTGGACTCGGAGGCGCAGCCCAAAATGCGCAAACCAATCGTAGTGGTAGGCAGCATCAATCTCGACCTGGTCGCCACCGCTGACCACGTCCCCCTCCCCGGCGAAACCATCATCGGCAAAGACTTCCGCACCTTCCACGGCGGCAAAGGCGCAAATCAAGCAGTAGGCGTAGCGAAACTAGGCTACCCGGTCACCATGCTGGGAAATGTCGGCGACGATTCCTTCGGCTCCGCGCTCAAGAACGCTCTCCGCCAGGCAGGCGTCGCCGTAAATTCTGTCCGCACCGTAAAAGGCTCCTCCGGTGTCGCGCTAATCAACATCGGCAGCGACGGCCAGAACAACATCGTCGTAGTCCCCGGCGCCAACGGCCAACTCCTCCCGAAAGATATCGCCGCGCACTCCGCACTGCTCCGCAAAGCCGGCATGATCCTCGCCCAACTAGAGATCCCGCTAATCACGCTTGAAACCGTCGGCGCCTTCGCGCATCGCCACAAAATTCCGCTGATGCTCGACCCCGCCCCCGCCCGCGAATTACCCTCGGGCCTGCTGCAAGTCACCGCCTGGATCACCCCCAACGAAAGCGAAACCCGCATCCTCTGCGCGCTTCCCCCAGCCGAACCGGTGACGCCCGAAACCGCCGCCCGCTGCGCCAATCTCCTCCTGGAACGCGGCCCCAAAAATGTCGTAATCAAAATGGGCGCGCAAGGCGCCTTCCTCGCCACCGCCGACGGCCTCCGCGAAATGCTTCCATCCTTCGCAATAAAAGCCGTGGACTCCACTGCCGCCGGCGACGCCTTCAACGCCGGCCTGGCAGTCAGCCTGCTCTCCGGCCAGAATCTTCGCGACGCCGCACGCTACGCCTCCGCCGTTGCCGCGATCTCCGTAACCCGTAACGGCGCCCAACCCTCCATGCCCACAGCCCGTGAAGTCACAAAATTTCTAAACCTGCATAAATAGCGAGCGCGCCGGTTTGCCTCTGTAGCGGCCAGCTTTAGCTGGGCCCCTTTGACGCGGTGCTGCCCACGAGTTGATCCGTCGTGCTCGCACCAAGCGTCCACGCCCGTCCCCCTCTGGGAGTGTGGCGGCTTGCTGCCGCCTTGCTTTGCGCGAGGCTTGCCTCGCGTGCCATTGATGGGAGTGAGCGTCGTCCTGAGCCGGCGACAGCGGATGAGGGATCTGCTTTTCCATTTTCTCGTTTCCGTTTTCCCTTTTCCGCTCTCCCCGTTCACTGCACCCTCGGCTCCGCCGTCAATTCCGGCTGCGGCAAAGCCCCCTCATTCAACTCATTGTGCCGCCGCTCGCGACTCGCGTTCAGCAAAGCAGTAGCCGCCGCCAATTCCTTCTGCGCCTCCTCCGCCTTCCCCAACCGCATCAAAATCTGCCCCTTCAAATTATGATAATTCGCATTATCAGCATCCATCCGCAAAGCCTCATCCGCGGCCCCCAACGCCAAAGAAAATTTCCCTTCCCGCTGATAAACCCGCGCCAACCCAAAATAAGAACTCGACAAATGCGCGTCCAACCGCAAAGCCTGCTTGAAATTTTCCTCAGCCTTCGCATCCTCCTGCAAATACGAATAAACCACTCCCAGCCGGTCGTAATCAAAAGCCACATCCGGCTCGATCTCCGCATCCCGCAAAAATTCATCCCGCGCTTTCTCAAAATCCGCCCGCGCCAGATAAGCCAGCCCCAAATTAAAATGCACAAATGGCAAACGCGAATCCAACTCCGCCGCCTGCTGCAACTCCGCGATCGCCTTGTCATTCTCCTCGCGATTCAACGCCGCCTTGCCCATCAGCAAATGATACTCCGCCGTGTCCCGACCCAATTCCACAAATCGCGTCAACGCCCGCTCCTCCACGTCGCTCTGGCCCGCCTTGTTCGCCGCATTCCCCAGCACGTACAAATAATTCAAGTCCCCCGATTCCTCCGTCCAGATCGGCTCCAGCGCCGTCACCGCGTCCCTATACCGCTCCGTAAAAAAATAGCAAAGCCCCAGCAAATAACGCGCCTGCACCGACCCCGGCTGATCCCGCACCACCGCTTCAAATGGCTCAATCGCCGCACGAAAATCATTCTGCCGGTAATAAACCAATCCAATATTCAAACGAATCCCCGCCACCTCCGGCGCCAGCTGCTCCGCCTTCCGCAGCATTTCCAGGGCCGCTCCCCACTGCTGCCGCCGCATCGCAATCACGCCCAAATTTGCGTAAGCCCCCGCCGCCCCAGGATCCGCCGCCAAAACTTTCTTGAACGCCACCGTCGCGCGATCCAATTCCCCAGCCCGCAAAGCCGCCTCCCCCTCCGCAAAAAGTCCCGCCAAATCCCGCGCCGCGGCCCGTCCCGCGCCAGACTGAATAGCTTGCCGCACCACCAATCGCATCACCGCACCAGCGCCAACGCACGGCACCGCCGGCCCCAACGCAAGCGTCACCACCGCCAACCGCACCACCACGCGCAATTTGCCCCCGCAATTCACGCCCAAAAACTAACACACTTCCACCCCGCCAGCCGCCCCTGGGAACGCCAATCCGCCGATTGGCGTTCTAATCCCGAAGCTCCGCGCCTCGTTTTCGTGGCACAGCCTTCAGACTGTGCGGCGCGATTGTTGCCACACGAGTTTTTCCCTTGAATTTCTGAAACCCGCTGTACCCCAATTCAGCCTCGAACTGACTCGCTACTCCCCCGCGCAGCCAAGGTAGGGGCGCTGCTTGCTGCGCCCCAGCCCGCCACGATGCCAACCTCGCCAGATGCCCGCTTTCAGAATCCGGCTTCCCCACGATCGCCTCCGTTGCCCCGCCGCCCCCCCTAAATCCCCGCCGCCTGACCCCAAGTTTTTCGCTTGACATCTCGCCCGTCACGTATATAAATCACTTTTAATAAATTTAATAAAACGTCTGGGGTGGCGTCTTTTACGATTCTTTAGCCGACTTGCCGGGATTCCTGTTCCCGCGCTCGTCCCAGTGCAGCCTGCCAGCTGCTCTGTGGCCACCTCCGCGCTTTGCAGTAAACCAGCACCTTCGGGTTTTGGCATTTTGGGGCCGCAAAATCCGCGCGCATGCCGCGCTTTTTGGAGATGTACATGAAATTTCTTCGCCAAGCTTGTTGCCTGCTCGCGTTTCTCCTCTGCGCCTCTGGCGCCGCCTTCGCGCAAGACACTGCCACGTTCACCGGGACGGTGCGAGACACCTCCGGCGCCATCGTTGCCGGCGCTGACGTATCCATCACCAACGCCACCATCGGCGTCACGCGCGTCACCGTCTCCAATAACGACGGCGAATGGGTCGTCACCGCCCTCCCCATCGGCGCCTACACCATCAGTGTCTCTGCCAAAGGCTTCAAGAAATTTACGGCCAACGGTGTGGTCATCCGCGTCGGCCAGAAACTCCGCGTGGACGTCAGCTTGGAAGTTGGCTCCCTCTCCAGCGAAGTAGTCGTCGCCGGCGAAGAAGTCGCTCAAGTCGAAACGCAATCCTCCGAAATCGCCGGTACCGTCACCTCCAAGGAAATGACCCAGCTCCAGCTCAACGGGCGCAACTTCACCCAGCTCATCAATCTCACTCCCGGCGTGAATAACCAATCAGGGCAGGACGAAGGCACCGTCGGCATCAACGGTAACGTGATGTACAGCGTCAATGGCGGCCGCGACGAAAACAACAACTGGGAAGTGGACGGCGGCGACAACATGGACAACGGCAGCAACAACTCGCTGAACGTTTACCCCAGCATTGACGCCATCCAGGAAGTCCGCGTCCTCACCTCCAACTACGGCGCCCAGTACGGCCGCAACGCTTCCGGCACCATCGAAGCCGAAACCAA
>Ga0070761_10002170_pt1 | contig 12109 bp, 16 predicted proteins | sample HubBroMetageREF1_FD_66724 | JGI IMG/M metagenome (GOLD analysis project Ga0070761, IMG submission 66724) | Reference soil microbial communities from the Hubbard Brook experimental Forest, New Hampshire, USA - Hubbard Brook CCASE Soil... | ecosystem: Environmental > Terrestrial > Soil >...
TATGATCAAGCTTCGACACAGTCGAGAGAGAGATGATCGGCTTGTCCGACGATTCCTGAGCGTAGGCCGCTATATTGATGACGAGCAGTGCTGGCGCCAAAATTTGTGGCACGCGAGCGCATAGTGGCTTGAGTATCGTTCCTGATATCTGCGATTTCCATGTTTTGTTGATTGCGGCGCTTTCAGAATTCACGCCCTCTACCCCTTCGTTAACAGCGGGGCCGACAATTGACGATTCCAACTTTATACTGAACCAGATGGTTCAAAACCAGAAGGATTCAAGAGATCAGGCCCAGCAGTGCAATATTGTCGAAAACATCGGTCGGTGCAAGTGGATTGAACCACCGAGCTCGACACCCCCGGCACGGCCGATAACGCTTTCAGAGTTGATTTGCTGTGGTGTCTTCTTTTTAATCCGAAGGCCCTTACGGGAGTCGTGGCGGATGATCTTTAGAATCAATTTAGCTATGTTGCGCGGTAGAATCTTAGATTACCCACCTGCTTTCTTCCCCTATGAGTTCCCCTTGTTTGCAGTCTTTCATGCTGCCCGCAGGTGCCTGAACGCCGCAATGTTGTGCGAAGTTATCCTGGATTCCCCGACGCAATGGAGTTGATCGTCGGCTTCGAGCGCCTGGGTGTCGAGCAGAGGTCCGCCCACCTGTCGTCTCTGCGATCGTATTATGGCTGCCGCGGATTCGCGCGCGTGGCTAAGAATCGTTCCTTTGCATCGCTGCCCTGTCGAATGGCGGTGGACAAGTCGCGAGTGCCAGCCTGGCAGGCTGGCCGTCAATCCTTCGAGCCGATTCTTTTTCAATGGGTTCTCCACGTCCGCGTACCCCGTTACCTCGAAAAGTGGGTTTCTGCAAGAGGCCAATTTCGTGTAAGTTATTGAAAGGATGGAGCGGGAGAAGGGATTCGAACCCTCGGCGTCCAGCTTGGGAATATGAGCGTCAATTGTAAATAAATGACTTAGGCGTCAATGGCGCTGTTTTCTGGTCATATAAGGCTATTGTTTTCACGCTGCCCTTTCCAGCAGCCCGGTTGTTGAGGTAAACGAGGTAACGGGAAACATCTCCAATTTCGAGCTTCAAAATCTCCGGCTTTGTGCTTTGAATCGAATCCTCTTCTCAAAGGCGAAGTTGACCGATCGGCACGTGGCCTCCACGAATGTTGACGTGCCATCGGTGCCTGCCTCTGCGCGGATCGAACTTGGACGAGAAGCGAATTCCGGGAAGCCAGTCTACCCGACGGCCGCGCTCAGCCGCCCGGTAACGATCGACGTCGTCGCGTTGTGGGAATTGGATCACCCGGCGAGATTACCTTGGCCACCAGCTTCTTTTGAGGGAAGTCTTTTCGGTTCAGAGTGGCGATAAACGCGGCGTGCCCTTGCTCTGCACACGCACAAAATGCGTTATCGGTCCGATCTGGCGATACGTCATTTTCGGTCCGAACGTCCACGAACTCCGCCTCTTCCCTGAGCAGATTGATGATTCCCCCAACGAGGTTTCGTCGAACCCCGAGTCTTGAGAGGACCTCTTTGTATTCCGAAAGAATGTCCTCCGTGACCAGCCAGGTGAAGGTTCCATCCTCGAGCCAGTGTCGAAGAAGTGAAGCACTCGGATTCTCGACGGCACGGAGGGATTTAAATCCCGCGACTCCGGCGACGAGTACCGATGTATCGATGACGCCTCTAGGCTGTTTTCCTCGACGGCCCAACCGTAATCTCCGGCAGTTGCTTCTTCTCAGCGCGGAAGCCCCGAATCGCCTCCGCGATTTGGGACTCCGTCACACCAGACAACTCTTGCGCCGCCGCCTCCAAACTGCGTGTGAACTCACGCTTCCATCCTGGTCTCTTTCTTCCCCGCGGCAAGTCCTGATATACCGCGGACCGAGGAAGTTGCTCTCCCAGTTCTTTTGCGAGTTCTCGGAGGGGAACACGAATCTCGATTGGCTCTCGGCCTCTCGTGGGCAGGGACCGCAGGGAGACGTATCGAAGTTTCGCCATGTCCTCGTCCTTGAGGCCGGAAAGCGCGCGTGCGAAAAGGGCGAGCACCTCAGTCGATGTACCGAGCGACTCCTTCAAATACAAAGCAACCTTCGCCTCCAGAAGACGTCGATTGTCGAACCAGTAGAAGCTGTCGCGGAGGGTCGGACGCAAAACTTTGAATTGCACAAGGTTCTGCAGATCTTTTGGGGCGACTCCCAAAACTGCGCTCGCTTGCTTCAGTTTCAGCTCCATGGCCTCCATCCCTTATACCATCTATAGTTTAGATGATTTATGCAGGTTGAGTCAACCTTAGACCACGGGATTCCGCTAGTGTCGCTCAATCGACCCGACGAAATCTCCCCGACGAATCCAAGCCACGTATCTTCCTTTGCCCCAGGTCCGTAATACCAGACAGAAGGACAAATTTCGGAGAGGAAACGGTATGAACATTGCAAACAAGACAGTTTTGATCACCGGCGCCAACCGCGGTATCGGTCGGGCGCTCGTCAATGAGGCGCTTAGACGGGGGGCGAAGAGAGTATATGCGGGAACGCGTGGCGCACTGCAAAACACCGACACAGGCGTGACGCCATTGGCACTGGACGTGACCAGTGCTTCGCAGATCCAGCAGGCGGCCAAGGATATCGACAGCCTCGATGTCCTTATCAACAACGCCGGCGTCGCCATCTACGACGACCTGAGCAACCTCGACGTGGTCGAGCAGCACCTGGCCGTCAACCTCTTGGGCCCGCTCAGAGTAACGCAGGCGTTCTTGCCGCTGCTAAGACGCTCCAAAGGGGCCATCGTCAATAACTTGTCATTGACATCGCTCGCTCCCTTGCCGGTGATCCCCGCCTATTCGATTTCGAAAGCGGCCGCGTTCAACATGACTCAGTCACTAAGAGCGCTCTTGGCCGGCCAAGGCGTGACGGTCCATGCCGTCGTGCTCGGCCCCGTCGACACGGATATGAACAGAGGCCTCGAAATACCGAAAGCCTCGCCCGAGTCGGCGGCGCTACACATCTTCGATGGGTTGGAGAAGGGTGAAGAGGACATCTTTCCCGATCCTGCATCCCTTTCCATCGCCGAGGGCTGGCGCACTGGCGTAGTTAAAGCGCTGGAGCATCAGTTCGCAGCTTTCGCGCCGGAGAACAGACAATGAAGACGAAAGACTACACCACTTCCTTTACGGTGGATCAATCTCCCGAAGAAGTCTTCGACGCCATCAACAATGTTCGCGGGTGGTGGTCAGAAGAAATCGACGGCAGGACCGACCAACTGGGTGCTGAGTTTAAGTTCCGCCACAAAGACGCTCACCGCAGCGCCCACACGATCACTGAATTCGTGCCGGGGAAGAAAGTCGTCTGGCGTACCCTGGACAGCCAGATTAACTTTGTCAAAGACACGACCGAGTGGAACGGCACGGAGGTTGTCTTTGAGATCACCAGGAAAGACGACAAGACCGAACTTCGCTTTACGCACGTCGGTCTGGTCCCCACCATCGAGTGCTACGGCGGCTGTTCCGGCGCATGGGGCTTCTATATCAACGACAGTTTGCGCGACCTGATTACGACGGGAAAAGGGCAGCCTGCCCGGAAGGAAGCTGGGGAGCCGCAATAGGCTCCTCGATGACAGCCATGAAAACACTCGAACGGCAGCGCATTCTCATTACTGGCGGTAGCCGCGGGCTTGGCCTCGGCGTGGTTGAAGCGTTCATCGCGCGTCAGGCTAAGGTCACCGTCATCGCGCGCGATTCCGCGCGCCTCACTGAGCTCAAGGCCCGGCTCGGCGTTTCGATCATTCCCGGCGATGCCACCGATCCGATGCTCGCTGAATCCGTGCTTCGCAACGTGCACCCATCGGTGCTCGTGCTCAACGCAGGAGCTACGCCGGAGATGGCGCCCCTGCACGAACAGACATGGGAATCGTTCAGCAAGAACTGGAATACCGACGTTAAAGCGGCATTTCACTGGATTCAAGCCGCCCTCCGTCTTCCACTTGACCGGGACAGCCGCGTGCTGATCTCGTCGAGCGGCGCCGCGATCGAAGGCTCACCCCTCTCCGGCGGTTACGCGGGTGCAAAACGAATGATGTGGCTGATGGCCGGCTACGCTAACGGTGTCGCCAACGATCTGAACCTCGGCGTTCGATTTCAGGCGCTGGTTTTGCGGCAGATCGTCGGCACGACTGAACTCGGCCGCGCGGCTGCCGAAGCCTATGCGCGGCGAAAAGGCGTGACTAACGAGGCGTTCTTAGCTGGATTCGGAAAACCGCTCAGCCCGCGCGATTATGGCGAGCACGTGGCGACCCTGCTCACCGATCCCCGATACGAGAGCGCGACGGCGTTCGGTATCCGTGGCGAAACGGGAATTCAGCCACTCGACGCGTGAGGCCGGCGGCGGAAATGGATGGGCCGCGCGTATCTTTTCCTGCGCGAGGCCCGCAGTAAGAGATGAAAGGACACTCAAAATATGAAGGACCAAGATTTCACAACCGGCTTCTCGGTGGACCAGACTCCGGAGGAAACCTTCGATGCCATCAATAGTGTTCGTGGATGGTGGTCAGAGGAGGTTGAAGGCAGTACCAATCAACTCGGCAGCGAGTTCACGTATCATTACAAAGACGCCCATCGGTGCAAGATCAAAATAACCGAATTCGTCCCCGGCAAGAAAGTCGTCTGGCATGTCCTGGACAACTTCTTCGATTTCACTGGAGACAAGAGCGAGTGGAAGGGAACGGAGATCAGCTTCGAGATCGCGAGAAAGGGCGATAAGACGGAGGTCCACTTCGCTCACTTGGGTTTGGTTCCCAAATACGAATGTTTCGACGTCTGCTCGAACGCCTGGGGCTCCTATATAAACGGCAGTTTGCGGAGCTTGATTACTACAGGCCAAGGGAAGCCAAACCCGAAAGAATAAGTTCTGCAGCCTTCCCAGCGATAGTGCCGCAACACTCACACATATGGAAGAGACCGGAAAGTTTGACGCTCGATATCTGGCATTTCTGGAAACGATCAGCCAGCTGCGGCCCCAGCTGCACCGATACTGTTCCCGCATGACCGGCTCGATCACGGATGGCGAAGATGTGGTTCAGGACGCCCTTTTTCGCGCCTATCGCAGCCTCGAAACCTTCGACGACAGCCGCCCTCTCGCGCCGTGGCTCTTTCGCATCGCGCACAATCAATGCATCGATTTTCTTCGCAGCCGCGGTGTCCGCGTCGAGGCGGAAGCCATGGCGGCAGAGCCGGACTTCATCGATCCCGACGACCCTATTGGGCCGGCCGTCGGCCCTGCCATCGAGCATCTGGTCGTGAGCCTTCCTCCGAAAGAGCGTGCCTGTGTGCTTCTAAAGGATGTCTTTGAGTATTCGCTAGAGGAAATCGCAGAGCTCGTTGATTCGACCGTGGGAGGCGTCAAGGCAGCCCTCAATCGAGGCAGGTCCAAATTGGCGTCTTTGGAAGACCCATCCGCAGCGCCACGCTCGGCGACGACCGAGAACAGAGAGATTCTCCGGCTTTACGTCGACCGATTCAATCGCCGCGATTGGGACGGGCTGCGTGAATTGATCAGCGCCGATGCCCGTTTGCAGGTCGCCGACCGGTACGCGGGCAGCTTCGCCGCTGGTGGCTATCTTGGCGTCTACTCGCGTATGCAGGTAACGTGGCGGTTAACGCTGGGTGAAGTGGACGGCGAGCCGTCAATCCTTCTTCTCCATTCGCGTGACGGCTCATGGGAACTCGCGGGAATCGTGCGGGTCGATTTCGGAGCGGACGGCCGAATCGATCGGATCGCCGATTACCAGCACTGCCCATGGACTCTCACTGCAGGATCCATTGTGGTGCGCGACCCGGTTGCCTGAGGGCGCGTATCTTTTCTGGCGCGGGGACCGTAGTTAGGGATGAAAGGACATTTCATCATGACTCGGAACCTTCGCACAATCATCAGACTCAGCCTTATTGCCAGCTCGGCGCTTCTAAGCCAGGCGGCTGACGCAACGATCGAACAAATGCCAGCCAAACTCGAAACTCAGTATGCGCTCAGCGCATTGCCGCCGGCGATGCGGGACCATGCAATCGTTTATCTTTTCGATCCTAAGAAGGGCTACCAACTTTCCCAGCAGGGAACGAGTGGTGCGACTTGTCTTGTAGAGCGCACTGCGTGGGAGCAGGCCAACTTCCGCAACGACATCTATGTTCCACTGTGCTACGACGCCGAGGGCTCAAAGACCTACTTAAAAGTGATCATGGACGTCGCCGCGCTTCGCATTCAGGGGATGATCCCTGTTGCCTTGAAAACGGAGATCGAAAGGCGTTACAGGAACAAGACCTATAAGGTTCCGCAGAAAGCAGGCTTGTCGTACATGGTCGCGCCAGTCATGCGCACATGGATGATGCCTGACTGGCAAGTTCATACGATGCCCATGCCGCATCTGATGTTCTACGCTCCGAACATGACGAACGAGGATATTGGAGCTGTTCCGAATTCCAGTCTCCTTTATCCGTTCCTGTTTAAAGAGGGTATCCTCGAACAAAGCTACATGATCCAACTCATCGGGGCGGCAGAAAAGGCAAAGATCCTGGCTGACGAAAAGACTCTTCTCCATGATCTCTGCTCCTATCGCGATTTCCTTTGCGTTCCGGACATGAAGCACTGACCTTCTTGCTGTTCAGCGCGTCACGCGGCCGGAAAGCGACCACGAATGATGCCGATCGCCTGCGCAAATACTTGAACCGCTTTGGAATCGAATGGGCACAGATTCTTCAGGGGTCGATTCGGCGCGTTCGCAATAGCGGGCGGTAGTAGGTAGGGGCGCGCGTAGATTAAATGGTTGCGGGGGAAGGATTTGAACCCTCGACCTTTGGATTATGAGTACCTGTTATTGGCTATGGAGCTCATAAAAAGGCACGAGTGGCACTCGAAAGGGTAACGGGAGTTGATTGGGAGTCGAAATTCACCCTTGGGACTTTATGACCCCGAACCGAAAGCCTTTGGCCTATTTGGCCGGGCGTGAACCGGCGATAAGGATGTCGACGAGTCTTCTGGCGCTCTGTTGCCAGTCCGGGCTGGTGGCCACGTTGGCGACGCCAATCAGCGCCCGCAGCAGATCGATGGCATCGAGATCCTTACGGATGTCCCCGCTCTTGACCGCACGCTTCACTAGCGCTCGAATCGCTTCCCACATCCGCGCATAAGAAGCCTCGAACACTCTCTTTGGATCACCCAGCAGAGCGTTGAGCGCAGGGGCGATCAGCTGCTTCGCGGCGATGTAGTCGACAAACAACAGCAACCAGGCCCGTAGTGCCTCGATCGGTGGCAATTCTTCAGCGAACTTCTGTTCAGCCGAGGCCAGCTTTTCCATCTCTGTCCGATAAACCGCCTCCAAGAGTTCCTCGCGCGTAGGAAAGTGACGATATAACGTTCCCGGTCCCACCTCTGCGTCTCTGGCAATGTCGTCGAGGCTCGTGTTTGCGCCGGAGCGGGTAAACGCCCCCTTCGCTACTTCCAGAATGCGTTCTCGATTCCGTTTTGCGTCACTGCGCGGCTTACGAACGGAAGCCTGTTTACGTTTTGTGGGCATGACTCGAAAAAACCTTGCAACCGGAGATAGTCTCCGGTAATCTATAGATACGGAGACTAACTCCGTTTTAGCAGGCTCGTAACCATTCGTCAACACTCGCCGGTTACGGATTGGCCATTCGAACGGAGTGAAAGGACAAAACAGCATGCGTGTGTTTCTAACTGGGGCGACGGGTTTTATCGGATCTGCCATCGTTCCGGAGCTCATCAACGCGGGTCATCAGGTACTCGGACTGACGCGGTCCGACGCCGGCACCCGGTCTCTCGTTGCCGCCGGAGCCGAGGCGCATCGCGGAAGCCTTGAAGACCCGGAAAGTCTGCGCAGCGGAGCAGCCGCATCGGACGGGGTGATTCACTGTGCTTTCGACCACAGCGCATTCGGCGGAAACGACTTCTCGAAGTTCCTTGAGGTCTGTGAAAAGGACAGGCGCGCCATCGACGCTCTCGGAGACGCGCTCAGGGGATCGGACCGACCACTGGTGATCACCTCCGGAACGGGAATGGGGAACGCTGCTCCGGGTCAACCCGCAAACGAAGATCATTTCGATCCCGACCACCCGAATCCGCGCAGGCTGTCAGAAGTCGCCGGCGCGGCCGTATCGGAGCGTGGTGTGAACGTGTCGGTGGTGCGCCTTCCTCAGGTCCACGACACCGTGAAGCAGGGCCTCATCACCTACGCGGTCCAGGTTGCCCGTGAAAAGGGCGCCTCGGCGTATATTGGCGAGGGGCTCAATCGCTGGCCGGCGGCGCATGTTCTTGATGTTGCCCGTCTCTACAGGCATGCGCTGGAGAAGCGCGACGCGGGCAGCAGGTACAACGCGGTCGCTGAAGAAGGAGTATCGATGCGGGAGATCGCTGAGGTTATCGGCCGAGGCCTGAAGGTGCCCGTGGTCAGCCTCTCTCAGCAGGAAGCGCAGGCTCATTTTGGCTGGCTGGCGATGTTCGTGAGCTACGATATGCCTGCTTCAAGCGCACAAACCAGGCGACGGCTTGGATGGCGTCCAACCGGGCCCGGACTAATTGCCGATCTCGAACAGATGCTCTGGCCCGAAGCAGTAACGCACTAATAAGGAGAAACAAATGACGAAAGCATGGGGAGCAACTTCAACTGCCGACGAGGTTCTGTCGGGAATCGATTTGCACGGGAAACGCATTCTCGTCACCGGCGTGTCCGCGGGCATCGGTGTTGAGACGGCGCGGGCTCTTGCGGCCCACGGCGCGCAGGTGACAGGAGCAGTCAGGGACCTTGAGAAGGCCGCAGCCGCGACCGCGAAGGTGCAAAAGGACGCCGCGGCGAATGGTGGCAGTTTCGAGCTGATCGCGCTCGATCTGGCCAGTCTAAAGAGCGTCCGCGCCTGCGCCGGCGAACTCCTGGCGCGCGGGGAGACTTTCGACGTGGTCATAGCCAATGCAGGCGTCATGGCGACTCCATTTGGTCACACCGTCGACGGCTTTGAGACACAGTTCGGCACCAACCACCTCGGCCATTTTGTATTGGTCAATCGCGTTGCTCCGCTGCTTCGCGCCGGCGGACGCCTGATCAACCTCGCGTCGGCCGGGCACCGCTTCTCCAATGTGGACCTCAACGACCCCAATTTCCAACGTACGGCTTACGATCCGTTCGTCGCTTACGGCCGGTCCAAGACAGCCAACATTCTCTTCGCGGTTGCCTTCGACCAGCGGCATCGCGGGCGTGGCGTCCGCGCGGCAGCCGTCCATCCGGGAGGCATCCACACCGAACTCGGCCGTCATATGGACTCGGCTCAACTCGAGAAGATGATCGATCAGATGAACCAGCAACTGGCGGCGGAAGGCAAGTCTCCGTACCAGTGGAAGACAATCCCGCAGGGGGCGGCCACTTCAGTCTGGGCCGGCTTTATTGCCCCGGCCGATGAAGTCGGCGGCCGCTACTGCGAGAACTGCCATGTCGGCACAATCGTCCCGGACGATGTGGTTATCAGCGCAATCAGTGAAGGCGTTCGGGGGTATGCGCTCGATACGCACAACGCCGAGGCGCTCTGGAAGAAGAGCGAGGAACTAGTCGGAGAGTCTTTCTGAAGATCAGGGGGAGAAAACGAAATGACAGAGAAGAAGAGTCTCGGTGGCCGCTTTATGTTCGCGGGCACCTCGCTGAGTGTAAACCGGATCGGTTATGGGGCCATGCAACTCGCCGGACAGGATGGCGATAAAAGGGTTTGGGGCCCGCCACGCGATATTCCCAGTGCGATCGCTGTTCTGCGCGAGGCTGTCGCGTCGGGCGTGAACCACATCGATACCAGCGATTTCTACGGTCCGCATGTCACCAATCAGATCATTAAGCAGGCGCTGCATCCTTATCCCGATGATCTGGTGATCGTGACCAAAGTCGGTGGGCGCCGCGGCGCCGATGGTTCCTGGCTTGCTGGTGAGCGGTCGATTCGATGACTGGTCTGCATCCGTTGTCAGCTCGCGTTCTGCCTGAAGCCAATCCTCCAGCTCGCGGCCAGGCTCGCTGCCCCGCTCCAGATAAATTTCGTACGCGCGATGCCTGATTTTGTCCCCGCGCGCTGAGTCCAGCAAACGATCCTGCTCCTGAGTCTCGCCCCCAGGTTCCACCGCTTCACTACCGTAACTGTCCTTTGCTTTCGATGTCATGTACGTCTCCGTGTAAATCTATGCTCTCGTCGTTGATCCTGCCCTTTCAGGATCAAAGGAGCTTCGGGTCAATGAACGTGTAAAACCTCGACACGCGGCCATCATCGCTTGTCATAGATGTCCTTAATTTGCAGTGCCGAGCGACATGCCTGGTTAATCAGGTGCGGGCCTGCAGGCGGGCCTGGAACAGCCCAGCAAACGCCGGTCGTACGTCGACGAAGATCACCGCCCACAGTACAGCCACGAAGAGGGCCAGCGGAAGCCCGCTCGGGGCCATCAAAGCGTGGAAAGAAAGAATATTGACGATCACCGGCGCCAGCACAGCTACCGCCAACGGCACGTAACGGTTGACCAGCAGAAGCACTGCTGCGATGACCTGGAAAGCGAAGATCACCCACAGATAATGCGAGGCATACAGGGCAGCCATGAATTGCCCGGCGATGCCCCCCGGCGGCGGCATGGGAATGAAGTTCAGGAAGCCGTTCAAACCGAACACAAGGAAGATCACGCCCGCCAGATATCGGGCGATTGCAGAAGCGGTTTTCATAAACGGATTCTCCTTTTCGATTGGCAGCCATTACATGGCGTCAATCCTCTTGATCTCAATAGAATTGATGACGTATACTTCAGGAGGATTCAGGTTTTTCATGGCCCAAGGCATTCAAGAGCCGGAGCACGTCTGGCTTGTCATGATGAAGGCGATGCGCGCCCTGACGAGGTACGCAGCCGCTGGTATTGAAGAGACCGGACTCGGCCTCTCGGATTTCGGCGTGCTGGAAGCCCTGCTACACAAAGGACCTTTGCCAGTCAATACGATAGGCCCAATCGTCGATCTGACTCCAGGTTCGATCAGTATCGCCGTGGACCGCCTGTTCGAGAAGGGCTTGGTCACCCGGGTCGAAAGCAGCGAAGACCGGCGCGTTCGAATCGTCGCACTCACCCCACGCGGCAAGGATCTCATTGTTTCCGCCTTTCGAAAGCATTCCGGGCAAATGAAAAGAGTGTTCTCCGAACTGAGCCCGGAGGAGCTTCGCGCGCTAGAAAAGGCGCTGAAAAAAGCCGGCAAGGGGGCTGCCGCGCTGATGGAGCAGAGCTGAACGGCCCCCTGTCAACTGGCGAACAGCGATGTGGTGCCGGCCCGGTTGATGCTCGGCGTGGATGCGGAGAAGCGTGTGCACCAGGCGGAAGCGGCGCGCGCAAGCGAGGCCGAGAAGTGGCGGCATCTCACTGTGTCAACAGTGTTCGAGGATGCGGAATCCATTCCTGACCTACTGAACCACTAGCTCAGCACGCAATCACAGCGATCCGATCGATCCCTGTGTCGCCCTTCGCCAGATGCTTACCGTAAAAAAGTCCGCCGCAGGGATTGTCCCTCGCGCACCGTGCGTCGCAATTCTTCGCCATTCGAACAGGTCACCGATGACCAATGTGCGAAATCCATCGCTGCGAAAGGATGGGCCAGATCAATCTCGTGCGCGCCGCGCTCCCGCACATCGCGGACAAGGGCTCATTCACGCTCATCTCGGGCGTCCTGACCGACGAGTATATGCACGGTGGCACGATCGGGACCACGATCAACCATAGGGTGGAGGGCTTTCGTGAAGGCCGCTGCCGTCGAGCTGCCGCGCGGCGTGCGCATCAACTGCATCAGCCCGACCGTTCTGGCAGAGGTGGTCGCCTATCACGACTATTTCACCGGTTTCACACCCGTGCCGGCCGCGGAAGTCGCGTTCGCCTGTCTGCGGGCGATTTCGCACCCGATCACAGGTCGCATTCTCAAGCTGCATAAAACCGCTTCTTGAACCTTCCGAGCAGGTTCTCGCCGTTTTTGATTGTTGAGACGAAGCGGTCTCAGGTTCAACGAGCAATTCTACAAGAATGTGCGACCGAAGGGTCTCATAGGCAATCGAAC
>Ga0070761_10002171_pt1 | contig 12103 bp, 10 predicted proteins | sample HubBroMetageREF1_FD_66724 | JGI IMG/M metagenome (GOLD analysis project Ga0070761, IMG submission 66724) | Reference soil microbial communities from the Hubbard Brook experimental Forest, New Hampshire, USA - Hubbard Brook CCASE Soil... | ecosystem: Environmental > Terrestrial > Soil >...
CGCGGCAATGAACGTCGTAAAGCCCTTGGACAGTCCGAGGCCCTTACTGCGCCCGTCGAGGTCCTTGAGGTCGTTGTAGCCGCTGTCGGCATAGATAGCGCCAGCCATCAACCTGAGGAACAGCAGGCCATAGTCGGTTGCCGGAGCGAGATCAAACACGCCGCGCTAGACGAGCGGGCCCGGGTTCTTGATGTACTTGTTCACGACCGCGTCCGCCGTATGATAGGCGAGCGCGCCGACGGTGCCGGTCGGATTGTAGCCTGCGTTCTGTGGAAACGAGCTGGCACCGGTGACGAAGACGTTGGAGACGTCCCAGGTCTGACCGTACTTGTTGATCACGCTCTGTGACGGATCGCTGCCCATGATGGCGCCGCCGGTGTTGTGCGTGCTCTGATAGACGCTTACGTTGTAGTGCTCCGGGAGTTGACCGAGGATCACGCTGCTCGCGCCGGCCGCCTTGGCGATCTTGGCATTGATGCCGGACATGAAGGCCGACTGCTTGTGCTCGTGCGGGCCCCAGTCGAACGTCATGCGCAGGAGCGGCTGGCCGTAGATGTCGGTGTAGGTCGGATCGAGGTCGAGGTAGTTCCCGCGGTACGCTTGGACGCCACCCTGGGCGTTGATCGGGAAGGCGCGGTTGTAGTAGTGCGCGACCGCCTTCTTCCACTCGCCGCCCCAGCGCGGCGTCCCGGCCGGGACCGGGTGGAACAGGATCGGCCGGGCCTGGTTCGTGTTCTGGCTGATGTCGGCGCCGCCGATGAAACCGTAGGGACCGTGATCGAAATTGTCGCCGTTGAAGTCGTCGATCACCGTACCCAACGCGCCCGATCCCATGAACATGTTGAAGATCTTGCCACTGTTGAAGAACAGCGTCGCGCTGGTGTTGCACTGGTAGGCGTAGTTCTTGCCGACGACGCCGGTGTTGTTCACCGGGTCGTACGGCTTGCCGATCCCCGAGACCAGCAACATGTGCACGTTGTTGAACGCGAACGCCGTCACGAAGATCATCTCCGCCGGTTGGACCTGCTCGCGCCCTTGGGAATCGAGGTAGGTGACGCTGACGGCCTTCTTCCCCGTGCTGTCGAGGTTGATCTTGAGGACCTTCGAGTTGGTGCGCAACTCGAAGAGCGGCGACTTCTGAAGCTTCGGCAGCAGCGTCGTCTGCATGCTCGACTTCGCGCCCATCTCGCACGCGAAGCGCTCGCAGTACCCGCAGTACACGCACACGCCGAGGTCGACGCCCTCGGGGTTCGTGTAGGGCTGGCTCGAGTTCGCCGACGGCTGCGGGAAGGGGTGGTAGCCCAGCTTGTCCACCGCTTCTTTGAAGACCGCCATCGCGTAGCTCTGCTTCTGCGGCGGGCTCGGGTATGGCCGCGAGCGCGGCCCTTCGAACGGGTTGCCGCCGGGCTGGATCTTGCCCCGCAGATTGCCGGCCTTTCCGGCGATGCCGGCCAGGTACTCGAACTTATCGTAGTACGGCTCCAACTCGTCGTAGGTGATGCCCCAGTCGGCCGAGGTGCAGTCCGGGCCCAAGATGCCGGCGCCGTAGCGCGCGATCGAGCGGCTGCGCGTCTCGAAGTCCCACGGCAAGAAGCGCCAGGTGACGCCGTTCCAGTGGACGCCGGCGCCGCCGAGCCCGTCGCCGGGCAGGAACGAACCAAACTGCCGGACCGGTAACGCGGTCTGCGTGCGATCGTGCCGCAGCGTCACCGTCTCTTTCGAGGCGTCCTGAAACAGCTTGTAGCGAATCGCGTAGGAGAGCTCGTCGTGGACGCCGGGGACCGCGAAGTCCGGCACCGTGTCCCGAAAGTTGCCGCGCTCGAGGCCGACGACGGTGTGGCCGGCCTTGGTGAGCTCGTTGGCGAGGATACCGCCGGTCCAACCGAAGCCGATCATGACCGCGTCGACGGGTTTCATGGTCGCCATGCTAGTGCAAACCCAACGCCTTCTTGGCCAGCGCGATGTGCGCGGTCATGTCGGCGGTGTTGCGCATGCCACCGGACTGCGCCGGCATCTCCAGCATCGCCGTCTGCTCCGCCTGCTGCAAGTCGGCGACACTCTGCGGATTGACCTTGTACGGCACGTTGTGATTCTCGATGAACGGCAAGTACACCGCGGCCGCGCCGGGGAACCCGACGAGCTTCCAACCGACCTTGTTGCGATTGCCGCCGTAGAGCGGATCGGCGAAGAAGCCCTCGACCGCATTCCCGTAGAGCATCTCGAAGAACACCTTCGCCGGCACGCTGTCGAACGAGAGCTGCGCGCGGTCGAGCGCGGTGAGGATATCGTCTTGGTGCGCGCCGTCGAGCTGGTCGAACGTCTTGCGGTAGGTCGCCATGCAGTGCGCGTTAGTCGCCGCGATCCCCAGGCGGTACACCTGTTGCGGCGTCAGCGGCAACTGGTAGCCGAAATCGGGTGAGGCGTCGGGCACCCACGGCCCTTTCTGGTACATCTTGGCCGCGTAGCCGAACTGGCCGCTGAGCTGCTGATCGATGTAGAAGGCGACCCCCGCTTCACGCCCGCCGGGCCCGAGGGCGTCCGGCGGAATCAAACGCTCCACGGCCGCCTCGACAAACGCCGATTCAGGTTCAGTGAGGAACGTATAGGCCTCGGGCTCGTTCCCCAGCGGCGGTGCCGGCGGAGGATGGTGCGGCGTCGCCGCCTCGGCGGCAACCGTCGCCGGGAGCGTCTCGGCCGCGACGACCGTCCCAACCAGTGCGACAAAGTCTCTCCGGCTAACGTTGTCCGGCATCGTACCTCCACCTTCGGCGTTTCTAGAGCCGTGATGAGCGTGCGCAGCCTACACGACGTGCCGCATCAGCGACGTCGCGTCCCCTCCCGCGTTCAAAAAGCGTATACGGGGCGATTACCTCCGTCAAGTCCAAAAACCGTCGCGTTATGCTGCACGCGTACCACCGTACGGAACGACGGCGAGCGATGCGTGGAGTTGCTCGTCAATCACGAGATCTCGCACATATCGAGAGACAAATCAAAAAAAGGAGACGAGGACCAGCCTTTCTGAAGCGGTCTTACTTAGTTCAATCTCTTCGTCGACTTGGTGAAGCTTGCGGGTGCCCGCCCCCCGAGCGTCTCCCTCGGGAACGCGTCGATAGCGTCTTTGACCGCGCCCCGTGTCAAGAGGCCTGGGCGAGCTGCTGGGTTCACGGTCGAACGCCTGTTCGGCCCGAACTGCTGCCGGGGTCCCGCAGCGGCGCGGGGGGAAGAAGGAGCGGTGACCGTCCACGAGTCCCTTCTCGCATCCGGAGCAAACGATCGCGAAGCCGTCGCCGCCGAGTCCCTCATCGCCCGGGTCGTGCCGCTCGGCCGTCCGGTGGTGCTAACCGAGGATGTGCTGGCAGCCGCTCGCGCCGGGGACGCCGCGCTCGTGGCGCTGCTGCTGGCCGACGAGGTTCTCGCCGAGCCCGCCGACGTCGACGCGGTCGAGGAATCGCTTCGGGCCCCGGCCGGCGAGCGCGTCGGCGCCGCGGATCTGCGGAAGCACCTCGGCCTGTCATGAAGAGACTCGGATAACTCTATAACTCGATATCCGGGACTTTCAGCGACAACGCCGCGGCCGCGTGGCCGCTAGATTTTCGGGCGTTTTCGGGCCTTTCTGGCCCAATGGAGCGCGCAGCAGGCGGACACGCGTGCAGTTGCCGCGCACCACCGCCCGAAAGCCCCCTGCAAGTCCCCCGCAACTTGCAGGGTAATCGTATAAGTGACCGTTGAGTACGACCGTCGCGCCGAGCGCGACCTCGCGAAGCTCCCGCCCTCAGACGCCCGCGCCGTCCTCAGCGCGCTCGAACGGTTCGCAGCGACCGGCGACGGCGACGTGAAGAAACTGAAGGGCGTCAAGCCCGCGGCATGGCGGCTGCGGGTCGGAAAGTGGCGCGCGCGCCTCCGGATAGATGGACCGGCGATCGTCGTCGTCTCGGTCGACGATCGGAAAGACGCGTACCGGTGAGCGCGATCGCCGCGTCGGGTGCATGCGGGTCTTGCGGCCCTGCGGCGGCCCGGCGGCGACCGTGCAAGGGTCTACGGTGCTCCGTTCCCGCGAATCAGTTCCGCACGGCTGCGTGGGACGAAAAAAGACCCCGCGTGAGCGGGGTCCCCGGGGCCTAGCGCCGAGCAGACCGGCGACCTGTGCGACTTACGCGCTTGGTCACCACGCGCCACGTCGTCTTTCGACGGATGCTGATGCGCACGGTCGTCTTTCGACGACGCAGGAACATGCGTAGCATGCTGCCCTCTCTTTCTGACGCCTAAAGAGAAAACCGCTCCATGCCGGGGCGTCACTCGGCATCGGGGCGGTTGTCGCTAAATGCGTCTGGCAATCACAGCGCGGCGACGCCGCGCTTCACCGCCCCCATTGTACCATGGCCGCCGCTCAAGGGCGCAGGGGCGGCCTGCCGATCCCCTTAACCGCATGGACGGCGTAGCGACGGGGCTCGTCGAATCGATCACCGCAAGAAGAAACCGCGCTCGAGCGCTTGTGGAGCCGACGGCCGGACTCGAACCGGCGACCTGCTATTTACGAAACAGCTGCTCTACCAACTGAGCTACGTCGGCTTGTGCACGCACGGGTGTCGCGGCCGTGGGCAACCGCCTAAGGTTCGTTTGCCCGAGCGGCGACCCTCTCGCGGGAGGTGAGGATTCGGTTCGGGGGCCGGGGCTGTCGGCGGGCGAAGGCCGAGGACCGTGCCCGGCCGGTCGGCGTTCGTCGCCCTTCTCGCCTTCCTTTCCCTCGCGGCCCTCGCGCCCGCCAGCGGGTGGGGGCAGCCTGCGGCGCCGATCGTCCCGCCGGGGACGCGGCTCGGCGACGCCGCGCCCGCGTCGCTCGTGCAGCCGAGCACCTTCCAGGCCACCTTCCGCGTGCCGCCGGGGACTGACCTCGCGGTCGCGACGATCTGGCTGACGCGCACGCTGACCGTCACGCTGACGTATGCGGACGGGCGGCGGGTGACCCTCGTCGGCGCGCCGACCCTGCCCGGCGCGACGCTGGGCGTCCCGCTCCCCAACGACGCCTGGCAAGCGACGCGGATCGACCTCACCGGGACGACGGTCAGCCGGGCCGGCGTCCCGCTGCTCGTCACCGGCGCGCAGCTCGCTTATGGCGGCGCGAGCGATTGGTGGCACATCGCCGCGTTCGGCCTGTTGCTCGGGGTGACGCTGCTCGGCGCGCTGCTCGCGGTGCGCCGCCGGACGCGCGCGCTGAGCTCGCTCGCGCTCTTCGCCGGCGCGCAAACGGTGCTGGCGATCCCGTATCTCGGCGTGCTGCGGCCGCCGCCGGAGATCAGTCAGCCCATGCACGCGCTCGCCTTCGCGCTGGCCTGGTCGGCGTTGGCCGTCCTCGTCCTCGACCGTGCGGCTGCCGCACGGCCACCGCGCCTCCTGCGCGTCGCGCTGCTCACGCTGCTCGGCGCGAATGTCGTCTTCGTGCTCGGCAGCGACGTCCTTCAGGATCGCTGGATCGACGACCCGGTGCTCGCCGTTCTCATCGGGCGCGCGCTGCTCACGGCGTTCGATCTAGTCCTGGTCGCGCTCGCCGTGTGCGCGCTGCTCGCCGGCGTCGCGGGTTCGCGGCTCCTGCTCGTCGCGACCGCGGCGCTCGCGCTCGGCACGGCGTTCGGCTTCGCGCTCGATCCGTACGCGACGCAGGCGGTGACGAACGCCGGCACGATCGTCGCATTGCTCTTGCTGGCGCTGTTGCTGGTCGGCGATCCGCTGACCATCGACGCGCCGGCAGCGACGCCGATCGACGGCCTGACCGGTCTCGCCAACCGGCCCGCCTTCGAAACAGCGCTGCACGCTGCCTGGGAGCGTGCACGCGCCGACGGCACGCCGGTCGCACTGTTGCTGCTCAACCTCGATCACTTCAAACGCTACAACGAGGCGTACGGACACCTCGAAGGCGACGAGGCGCTGCGCCGCTGCGGGGAGGCCTTCGCCGCGGCGTGCGCCGGCGCACCGGGCGTACTGGTCGCTCGCTATCGCCGCGACGAACTGGTCGCGCTGCTACCGGGCTGCGGAGCCGCCGGCGCACTCACGCTCGCCATCGCTGCGCACGAGGCGGTCGGCGCGCTCGAGATCCTCCACGCCGAGATGCCGCTGCGCCGCTTGAGCGCGAGCGTCGGCGCGGCCGCACTCGTCCCCGACGCCGCTACGTCGGCCGACGCCCTCGTTCGGCGCGCCGACGCGGCGCTCTACGTCGCCAAGACGATGGGCCGTAACCGCGTCGTGCTCGACGAGCCGCCGGCTCAGGAGCCGGCGAAGACTGAGTCCGACAGCTCGCCGTTGAGTGCGTAGTCGCCGTATTGCAGGTCGGCGTGGACGTGCGCTCCGTCGACCGTCAACTCGACCTCGGCCCGGTGCGGCATGCTGTACGTCCCGTCGCTCCCGGCAAAGACCCGCTCGGAGATCGCGGTCCCGTCGGCGCACGTCCAGTGCGCGATCATCGGCTCGCTGCGATCCTCGGGAACGTCGAGCAGGACCGACGCGATCGGTCCGTTCGCTGCCCGCGGGGTCCCGCGCAGATGGTACCACGTCCGCGGGTCGTGCGTGATCGTATCGGTGTTGAACTGGTAGGTCTGCGACCACAGCAGCGGTGTCCCGAGCGACGCGAACAGCCGCCGGTATTCTTGCGGCACGAGATGCATGTCGAGCGCGACGCGCCCCGGGCGCTTGTAGTAGACCGTACCGTCCAGCTTGACGTGGAACGTGAAGAGTTCGTGGACGCGCGCGACGATGTGCAGCGGGACGGCGTACGACGCAAGCTGACCGTCGCCGGCGGTAACGAGCGAGACGACGCGTTCGGCATCGGGATCACCGTTGATCACCGGCGCCGGCGTCGCGGCACGGACGGCGGCGACATGCAGCCCGAGCGCGCACAGGCCGATCACGGCGAGTCGTCCGTGAAACGGTAGTCGCGGTAGCCGGCGCTCGCTGGTGGCGCGCATGTGCAACCCCCTTTCCACCGTTCGTCGGCCACCAATCCTTCCGACCTTAGGCGGCGTCCCGCCAGAGAGGGATGACCGAGCGCACTCCGTCGCCCAGCTCGCGCGCGGTCGCCTCGAGCGCGTCGAGCGCGACGCCCTCGCGCTCGAGGACGCGGCCGTCGGCCAGGCGCACCAGGACCGCGGCACGCAGGGCCCCGGCCACCAGGTCCTCGCCGGGCGGCGGCGGCGCGGTATCCCGGCGCTCGTCGAGCGCAGCGAGGACGTCGGCGACGACCGCCGAGGCGGTCGCATCGCCGCCGGCGCCCGTCCCGGCGAAGGTCAGCTCGCCGCAGCCGCGGCCCAGCACCCGGACCACGTTTTGTGCGCCGCGCGGCCGTGCGAACGCGTGATCGACGGGCACGTAGGCGGGCGTCACGCCGGCCTCGATCGTGCCGTCGGGGGCGCGCCGCGCGATCGCCAGCAGCTTGAGCCGCAGCCCTCGCTCGGCGCCGACCTGGACGTCCTCGCGCGAGAGCCCGGCGATCCCGCGCCGCGCCAGCGCCGGCGAGACCGACGGCCGGTGGAAGGCGAGCCCGGCCAGGATGGCGAGCTTGTGGGCGGCGTCATGGCCGTCGACGTCGGCACGCGGGTCGGACTCGGCGAAGCCCAGCCGCTGCGCCTCCGCCAGCGCCTCGCCGTAATCGGCGCCGTCCTCCATCGCGGAGAGCACGAAGTTCGTCGTTCCGTTGAGCACGCCGCCGATCTCGAAGACGTCCTCGGCGGCCAGCGAGCCGGCCAGCGCGCGTACGATCGGGATCGCACCACCGACGGCCGCTTCGAAGCGCAGCGTGGCGCCGGTGCGTGCGGCGAAGGCGGCCAGCCAAGGGCCTTCGGTCGCGATCAGATCCTTGTTCGCAGTGACGACGTCTTTGCCGCGCGCGATCGCCCGCAGCACGAGTTCGCGCGCCAGCCCGACGCCGCCGATGCACTCGACGACGACGCGCACGCTCGGATCGTCGACGACCTCGAACGGATCGCCGTCAAAGTCGCTCCAGACGACGTCGCGCGACTTGTTCGGATCGCGCACGGCGATCGACCGGATCAACCCCGGATGCGAGGCGACCAGCCGCCGCGCGACGCTCGAACCGACCGTTCCACAACCCAACAGGCCGACGCCGCGCGCACGCGTCGTCGTCGCGGTCGTCGCAGGCGACACCGGATCGAACGAACTGGGAACGCGCGGGAGTGTGTACACGGGAGCCTCCAAGGAGTGGGAAATGGTCGGGACACAAAAACGGCCCTCGCCAGAGTGGCGAGGGCCGTGTCTTCGGTCGGTTCGTGCGCGCTAGGCGAACGCCGACGGAGACCTGCCCTCGCCGAGGGTAGTCGTCATCGTCGTCGTCATCGTAATGCCGCACGAGGTCATGAGGGGACCACCCTACCACAAGCGGCCAGGCGCGCGCAAGGGGCCCCGTCCGGCCCGGCGGCGGGACCGCTGACGACCCTCGGCGACCCAAGCCCCCAGGACGCCGGCTGCCGGGCTCCTGGTTTTCACTATACCGCCGCCTTTTTCCGCACGGTAGACTGAAAACGTCATGACGATCACTGCGCCGAGCACCTCGAAACGAGCGACCGGCATCGGCCTGCTGGCGCTCCATCTCGGCGCGCTGGCGGCCTTCGTGCCGCAATTCTTTACCTGGTCGGCACTCGGCATTGGAATCGGCCTCTACTACCTGACCGGCGGGATCGGGATCAGCCTCGGCTTTCACCGAATCTTGACGCATCGAAGTCTGCGCTGCCCACGCTGGCTCGAATACGGTCTCGCCATCTGCGGAACGCTCGCGTTGCAGGGAGGCCCCATCGAATGGGTCGCGACGCATCGCGCGCATCATGCGCACACCGACCGCGAAGGCGATCCGCACGACGTGCATCGCGGCTTGCCCTGGGCGCACGTCGCCTGGCTCTACCTCAAGAACGACGCACGACCGACGCCGACCGAGCAGCGGCGCCTCGCACCGGATCTCGTCCGCCAGCCGTTCTACCGATTTCTCGACCGGACGTATCTGCTGTGGCAGGTCGCGCTGGCCGCGGGACTCTTCGCCGTCGGCGGCTGGCCGTGGGTCGTGTGGGGGATCTTCGTTCGGCTCGTCGTGACCTATCACATCACGTGGCTGGTGAACAGCGCGGCGCACCACACCGGCTATCGCAGCTACCGCACGGGCGACGAGTCGCGCAACAACTGGTGGGTCGCGCTGCTCACCTGGGGCGAAGGCTGGCACAACAACCACCACGCGTTTCCGTTCTCGGCCCGACACGGGCTGCGGTGGTTCGAGCTGGATACGACTTGGTTCGCGATCCGCATCCTCAAGGTGCTGAAGCTTGCGCGCGACGTCCGGTTGCCGACCGCGGCGATGCTGCGTGCGCAGCTGCGGACGAGCGAGCACAGGTAGCGCGGTTCGCGACGAGGACCGACGCAGGTCGGCTCGTCGCGTGCAGGCCGGCCGCGCGCAGCGCGCGCTCGATTCGGCCCACTGCCGGGAGCGCGACGCTCGAGGCGATGTGAATTCCGTCCGCCGACGACCACTGCGACGCGCCCGAGTTCCCGTGGTCGCCGAAGATGGTGTGCACCTGCTCGAGGCGCGCCGCAGTCGAGTCGAACGGAAGCACGATCTCCAATTCCTGCGCACGCGTTCCGAGGCCGGCGGACCCGGGCCCGATGAGCTCGGCCAGCACCTCACTCTGATGCAGCTCGCGACAGATGCGGTCGAGGATCGGTGGGAGCAGCCGCTGCGCCAATCCCTCGCGCGTCACGACGACGACGTGGTCGACCGGCTCGAAGGTGACGTCGCTGCCGTTCGTCCCGACCGTCCACGTGCCCAGCCCGAAGCGGTCGTGGATCGGCCCGAGCCGCCGCAGGCTGCGCTCGTACGAGGCCAGGTGCCGGACCGGCTGTGGGACGTCGAGGACGATGTGAACGATCGCGGTGACCGGACGGGCGACCGCGGCGCTCGGCGTCGCGGTCGGCAGCATCGCCGCGAGCAGCGCGGCGACGATCATCGGTTACCGCGCGGCGGCGAGCCGGCCCGGCTCGACGTCGGCGCGCAGCAGATCGGCGAGGTTCCCCGCTTCGGCCAAAAACGCGTCGTGCCCGTGATCGCTCGGCAGGTGCCGGTAGGCGGCGTCCCAGCCGGCGTCGGCCCAGCGCGCGGTGCACGACCACACGTGCTCGGGCGGATACAGCTGGTCGCCGGCAATCCCCACGAACGTCAAGCGGGTCGCACCCGCCGGGCGCTCGCGCCCGCGCAAGTCGAACAGGTCCATCGCGCGCGTCAGCGTGCGGTAACTGTTCGCGTCGATCCGCTTGGCGAAGGCGTCGCCTTGGTGCGAGAGATACCCCTCGACGTCGAACCGGTCATTCAACTGCCGCGACGGGTCGCCGCCGTTGCGATCGGGCCGGTTGCGAAAGCGGTGCTCGAAGAGATGCTCCGACTTGTAGGTCAGCGTCGCGATCGCGCGGGCGAGCTTGAGCCCGGCGACGGGCTGCTCTTCGTACCAGCCCTCGCGGAACGCCGGATCGAGGGCGATCGCGTCGCGCGCGGCGCCGTTCTGCGCGATCCCCTGCGCGCGCAGGTGGTCGAACGCCCCGACGACGATCGCGTGCGCGACCTGCTCGCCGTGCTCGTGCGCCCACTGCAGCGCCTGGAATCCGCCCAGTGAGCCACCGATCACGACGCCCAGCCGGTCGATGCCGAACTGCGCGAGCGCGCGCCGTTGCGCCGTGACGAGATCGCCGACGGTGACGACCGGGAAGCGCGGGCCCCAGCGCGTGCCGTCGGGTGCGAGCGTCGGCGGCCCGGTCGAGCCGTAGCAGCCGCCCAGCACGTTCACGCCCACGATGCACCAGCGCGCGGGATCGAACAGCGCGCCCGGTCCGACGATCCCGGCCCACCATTCGAGGACGCGCGACGAGCCGGTCAGCGCGTGCGGCAGGAAGACGACGTTCGAGCCGTCGGCGGCGGGTTCGCACCCGTAGCGCGTGACGCGCTGGACGACCTCGGGGAGAACGCTCCCCGAGGCCAGCTCCAGCGCGCCGATCGCGATGTCTCGCTCGACGACTTCCACGATCGGGCTCACACCCCGTCGAGGGCCTGCGCGAGGTCGGCCCGGATGTCGTCGATCGACTCGATCCCGACCGAGAGACGCACGAGGTCCTCGCTCACGCCGCTGGCGATCTGATCCGCCGGCGTCAACTGCTGGTGCGTCGTCGACGCCGGATGGATCACCAGCGACTTCGCGTCACCGACGTTGGCCAGCAGCGAGAAGAGCTGCAGACGGTCGATCAGCGCGCGCGCCTGCTCGGCGCCGCCCTTGACGCCGAAGGTCACGATCGCGCCGGCGCCCTTCGGTAAGTACGTCTGCGCCTTGGCGTAAGCCGGATCGCCCGGCAGTCCCGGATACCGCACCCAGCGTACCTTCGGGTGCGCCTGCAAAAACTCCGCGACCGCGAGGGCATTGGCGCTGTGGCGCTCGATCCGCAGGGCCAGCGTCTCCAGCCCTTGGATCAGCAGGAAGGCGTTGAACGGCGAGAGCGCCGCGCCGACGTCGCGCAGCAGCTGCACCCGCGCCTTGAGGATGTACGCCGCCGGGCCGAACGCCTCGACGTACTTCACCCCGTGATACGACGGGTCGGGTTCGGTCAGGTCGGGGAAGCGGCCCGAGGCCGCCCAGTCGAACGTCCCGCCGTCGACCAGGACGCCGCCGATCGTGGTCCCGTGACCGCCGATGAACTTGGTCGCCGAGTGAACCACGATGTCGGCGCCGTGCTCGATCGGCCGCAGCAGGTACGGCGTCGGCAGCGTGTTGTCGACGATCAGCGGCACCTTCGCGTCGTGCGCGACCTGCGCGATCGCGCGCACGTCGAGGACGTCGACCTTGGGGTTCCCGATCGTCTCGGCGAAGACGGCCTTCGTGTTCGGGCGGATCGCCGCCGCGAAGGCAGCCGGATCGGCGGCGTCGACCAGCGTGACCTCGATCCCGAAGCGCGGCAGCGTGTGGACGAACGCGTTGTAGGTGCCACCGTAGAGCGAGGCCGCGCTCACGATGTGGTCGCCGCTGCGCGCGATGTTGAGGATGGAGTAGATCACGGCGGCCTGACCGCTGGCCAGCCC
>Ga0070761_10002173_pt1 | contig 12100 bp, 9 predicted proteins | sample HubBroMetageREF1_FD_66724 | JGI IMG/M metagenome (GOLD analysis project Ga0070761, IMG submission 66724) | Reference soil microbial communities from the Hubbard Brook experimental Forest, New Hampshire, USA - Hubbard Brook CCASE Soil... | ecosystem: Environmental > Terrestrial > Soil > Temperate...
CCAGCGGCACGCTTTCGAGCAACGTGCCCTTCCAGGTGCCATAAGGGCTAGTCCTGCCAGGGGGACGTGCGGCAAGTGAACCACCACGGCGCCGCCAACAAGTTAAACGATCGCATCGAGACGCGCGCCATGACGCTGGCCTTCAACGGGCGCCGACCCGTACCGCGATAAGGACTACATCCCAACCTTAACCGCCTGTCAACCCGCCGGAAACTCAATTAACGGGGTTACCCGTTTCGCAGGTAAAGTTCCACGCGATCCGTCGTCCAGGCGGCGATGCCGCTGCCGAAAAAATCTCGATCTTCCGTCCAGATGGGGACGTTCAACATGAGCGCTACCCGCGACGATAGTTCGATGTCGCGCGCAGCCATCCGTTCCCGCGCGAGTTGCCCGAAATCTCCATACAATGCGATCCACCGGCTGTACCGGCGCCCCGCTCTGGCTAAGAACGACCAGGCCAGCTTCCGGATCGTCGCCACGGCTGCTGAGCACTTGCGGTATGTACTCGCGCGCGTCCTCAAAAGCATACGTCCGGGGCACAGAAGTCGGTCGCGTCCTCGTAGGTCTCCAGCAGAGAGCGTACCCGTCTGCCGATCACGGCGCGGATCAGAATGTTGGCGTCCAACGCCAGACCTTTACGCGCGCTCATCGGCGCTTGCCGGCCCGCCAACGCTTGAAATCCGCGACAAGCTCCTCTTCGGTGACGCCTTTGGCGGCCAGCAACGCATCCAGTCTTGCGGCCGCCTCTTTCAGTGCTACGCGCTCTGCTTCGGAGCGCTTGCGCCGCGCCGGTATGAAGTACCCCACAGTGTCGCCGTGGCGGGTGATAGCTACTGGGGCGTCGCTTTCCAGCAAGTACGTTGCGAGGTTTTCCCGAAAATCCCGAATGCCGACTCTGATGGGTTCCATTAGCGCGCTCCTGTGTACAGCCCTGTACACATTATACCAGGGCTGCATTTTACCAAGAGCCTGTCCTACGAGTACTATTTTTGCCGCCTGTTTCGCAAGATAGCACGACCGGCGCCTGTGGCCACACAGAGTGAGTACCAGCGACCTCCTGGCCTGTGCCGTCACCGCGTTTCGCTCGGATGAAGCCGGAGACAAGCGAAGTATGACGAGGATCGCGCGCCGGCTGGTATTCGTTTCGATTCTCGCCGTTTCAGCCGGATGCACGCCGGCGGCCACCCTTCACCATTATGCCCAGCTTGAACACGCTCACGAAGTGGGATATCACAGTATCCGGATCCGACTTGGGAGCCAACTTCACCTACACTCCCGCCGAGAGTAATTTCTACGACATGAGCGCCATGGAAGCGGCTCTCGGCTCCAGTCCCTTCGCGATATGCACGGTTCTGATACCTTCCTCGCCCATGACCAACGCGGGCAGTGTCGACTGTTCGGCTGCGGGACCCTGTAGCGTCCCGGTCACCGGCGCGATCGCCACTGACGTCGTGCCGGAGGCTGCGTCCATCCTGTTGTGCGCTTGCGGCGGGTTCTTTCTTTATTCCGCTTGGCAACGCAGTCAGTCGTAGCGCAACGCCGTCATGGGGTGCACGCGCGCGGCGCGGCGGGCCGGCGCCAGGCACGCGGCCAGGGCTATAACGGCCAGCAGGGCTGCCACGGCGGCGAAGGTCAGCGGATCGCGCGGCTTCACTTTGAAGAGCATACCCGCCAGCAACTGCGTTAGCGCCCAGGAAGCGCACAGGCCGATAGCCATCCCCAGCGCGGTCAGCCGCAATGCCTGGCCGAGCACCAGCCGCGACACCTGGGCGGGTTGCGCGCCCATCGCCATGCGGATACCGAACTCACGCGTGCGTTGCGCCACCGTGTAGGCCATCACTCCGGCGACGCCCACCAGCGCCAGCAACAGGGCCAGGGCGCTGAACAGTCCCAGCAGGAAGGCAGCGAACTTCCGCCGCGATACGGATGCCGAGATCGAATCCGTCATGGCCGCGATGCGCGCCACCGGCTGCCCGCGGTCCAGGCTTTGGATCCCGCCCACCGCGGCATGCATCAACGTGGAGGGGGCGCGGCGTGTACGCACCACCAGCGTCATGAAGTTTACGGGCATCTGCGCCGCAGGCACGTAGACTTCTTCCATCACCGGACTGTCGAGGCCGAACTGCTTCACATCCGCGACGACGCCCACCACTTCCAGAACTTCGCCGGCGGCGTAGGTCACATCTACGCGCTGGCCCACCGCGCCGCCGTTCGGCCACAGGCGCCGCGCCATAGTCTGATTGACGATGGCCAGATTCCCCGCGCGGCCGTCGTCCTGGGCGGTGAATAACCGGCCTTCGATCAACTTGGCGCGCATGGTCGCGAAGTAGCCGGGCAGCACCATATTCAGCGCGGTCCAAGGGCGCTGCATCACGGGCGGCGCGGCGTGCCCCACCAGCGCGTAGGGCGATGTCCAGCACGTTCCTCCCAGCGGAGGGCACATCACGGCGCTGGCCGATTCCACTCCGGGCAGGCGCGCGATGCGGTCGGCGGCTTGTTCGAAGAATTGCAAGTGCCGGGTCATGGGGCCGCCGGAGTGCACGATGTCGAGGGCCAGCAGATGGTCCGCCGCGAAGCCCGGGTTCACGCCCAGCACCGCGGTGAGGCTGCGCAGCAGCAGCGTCGCGCCCACCGTGAGCACGATGGCCGTGGCGATCTCCACGACGAATAACACGGCGCGCAGGCGGCCAGCCGGTCTGCTCACCCCGGAGCCACCCTCCTTCAGCGATGCGCTCAGCCCGGCGCGTGCGGATTGCAGCATCGGAGCGAGTCCGAACAGTGCGCTGGCGGCCAGAGACACGGCCAGGGTAAACAGAAACACGTTCGAATCGAGGCCCGCGTCGCGGAGTCCGGGTATCTCGCCGGGGTAAAGGGCGACCAGCGGCGGCAGGCACCAATGCGCCAGCAGCAAGCCCGCCGCCCCGCCCGCGAGCGCCAGCAGAGCGCTTTCGAGGAACAACTGGCGGACCAGGCGTCCGCGGCTGGCGCCGATGGCCGCGCGAATGGCGAACTCGCGTTGGCGGCCGGCAGCGCGCGCCAACATCAGGTGCGCGACATTGGCGCAGGCCATCAGCAGCACGAACGCGACTGCGCCGAGCAGCATCAGCAGCTCCGCGCGGAAGTGGCCGATAAGGCGTTCGGCGATGGGCACCAGGATGGCGCCCTCGTTGCGATCGGACTCCGGATAGGCGCGCGCCAGCCGGTCCATGATGGTGCGCATGTCCGCACGTGCCCTCGCGAGCGTGGTGTCCGGCTGCAGGGCGGCCATTGCGATCAGGCCGGGATGGTTGCCGCGATCCGTGAAACCCGGTTCACGGGACCGCAGTCCGATGGGCATGTACACATCGAATTCGAAGGGCTGGAATTGGAATTCGGGCCCCAGTACACCAGCCACTGTGGCCCCGCTATCGAGGGCGATTTGCTTGCCCACGATTTGCGGATCGCCCTTGAGTTCGTTGCGCCAGAAGCGGTAGCTCAAAACTGCCACGGGTTCCGCGCCCGGCCGGTCGTCCGGCGTGCCGAACACGCGGCCGAGAATCGGTTTGGCGCCCAGCAGCGGAAAAAACGAGGCGGAGACCCAACCGGCGGGCACCGATTTAGCACCGTCCGGCGCGGCGAAACCGGCACGATCGGGCTGGAAGACGGCGATCTCCGCGAAGACCCGGTTCTGCGCGCGCCAGTCCTGAAAATCGGGCCACGATACATTAATCGCCGGTGCATTGGGCAGCGATTCGTTGATGAATACCAGGCGGTCCGAGTGAGGATAGGGTAAGCCTTTCAGGAGCACGGCATCGACAACTGAGTAGATGGCGCTGTTGGCGCCTATGCCCAGCGCAAGCGTGGCTACTGCCGCAATGGTGAAGCCGGGGACTTTCGTAAGCGTGCGGATGCCGAATCGCAGGTCCTGCCAGAGAGTCGTCATGAAGCTGTCTCCTTTATGCACTGGATAGATCGACGCGTAGCCGGGATGTCGGCGGAGTTGGGACAAACGCTCCATTGCGGCGCTGCGCAACAGATCCGCCACAGTGCGCAGGGCCAGTCGCCAGCCGGGACGGTCCCGCCAGCGGTCCTCGAACGTAGCCGCTAAGTCCGCGCCGTAGCGGTCGCGGAACGGAACAGGGAAGAGCCGCAGCAGGATGGCGACGATGGCGCGCATGTCAGGCCTTGCTATGCGGCAACAGCTTGCGCGCGCGCAAGCGGCCCACCACGCCCGCCAGCCGCTCGGCTTCCGCCTGCACCACGCGGCGGCCAAGGCGCGTGAGGCTGTAGTTGCGGCGCCGCCCGTCGAGATCCGCTTCTTGCAGCAATCCGTCGGCCAACAGGCGCGCCAGAACGCGGTATAGCGTGCCCACTTCGAGGCGTACGCGGCCTTCGGATTCGCGTTCCACCTCTTTCATGATTTCGTAGCCGTGGCGCGGTCCATCCAGCAGGGCTATCAGGATGTGAAAGTCGGCGGGCTTCAGGGGGTCGTGCATACCAGTAATCCGAATATATGTAGTTTACTGATATTCAGTGGATGTGTCAAGGCCGTGCGCGGCGGGAACAAACACCACAGCGCTTCAATCCAACACAGCAGATTGCTGCTGCTCAAGGCTCGTCGCTCTCGCCCTTGACGAAGAAGGGCTCCATGTCGTCGTACTCCAGGATCTTCACGGTCGGCTCCTTGGGAACGTTGCCCTGCGCGATCGCGAGGAACGCCTGCTCCGACTGCGCCACCATCGCGCGCGCGAGGTCGTTCTTGTGGATCGAGTGGTACTTGGACGGCATGGCCCAGTGCAGCAGTGGCATGACGTAGCCAAGGACGCCCGGCGTGTTGGAGTTGCCGAGAATGACGGCGGGACGGTACACCCCGAGGAAGTCGAACTTGACAGACTCGAGAGCCTTTTCCTTCTCGCCGATGATCTTCGCGTACTTCATCCCGGCCTCGGGGTCCGCGCCCGCTGCTGTCATGACCCCGCACACACGAGCGCCTCCAGCCTTGGCGGCGCGGCAAAAGGCTTGCGGGTAGGCGATTTCGATCTTGCGCACCTCCTCCTCGGGCATCTTCGCGCTGCCCTTGCCGACGCCGAACGCGGCGAGCGCGACGTCGACTCCCTGGGCGTGCGGCGCAACCTCCTCCTCGAGTCGGTCCATGTTGACAACCACCTCGGAGAACTTGAGGTCGGCGAAGGCGTCCGTCTTGCGGCGCGTCACCACCACCACCTTCTTGCACAGTGGGGTCTTGATCAGAAGCTGCACGATGCGTCCGCCCACGTTCCCCGTCGCACCCAGCACGATCGCCGAGTACGGCGTCTTCGCCTCTGCGGCTGCCATCGTCGCGTCAGACGCGCGCGGACGTTGGTCCCAGCCGAACAGCGACTCAATCATGCCCCGCATCGTCTGGAAGGAGAGCGAACGAGCGAACTCAACATCGGCGATTTCGCGTCGCGAACGTGAACCTCCATACAGTGCAGAATATACCACGCAGGTCCACCGATGGCATTCAACCCAGACCCAGACCCGGAACCGGAACCGGACAGATTTGATTCTTTCTATCTCGCGTTGTGGGAAGCTTCGTCCGGTCAACGCGCGACGCGCACAGATCGGCGGTATAGACGAATATCGGCAGGCTATTCGACGATTCGACCTGGCGGGAATAAACCGGCCAAACTCCTTGACTCGAAGCCACCTACATTGGGCTTTTCGTGCAAGCAGATTTGGCCGGTTCATTGTGACCTTTCGGCAAGCTTGCATGACGCCGCCTGGCCCTTCTTGCCAAGTTCAGTCGTTCGCCGACCAGGAACCGGAGAAAACCGGATATGAATGGCCGCTTACTGAGCCGCGACCGTTAGGGAGCGGTGTACCCCAGCAACCAAATCGGGTCGAGCACCAGGTTGGTGGCATTAACCGAGCCGATGCCGGTGGCGAAGTCCCAGCCCACGCCCGCGGTGAAAGCCGGCTGATACGCTTTGTCGGACAGCGAGAGTACGCCTGCGACTCCGTTCTTGGCATCCGGGTCGAAGCAGTTGTAGGGGCCGGTGCAATCGACGTCGTTGTCGCCGATGGTGATGTCGTAGAACGTGCAGAGCGGGGACGGGCCGCCGGCGGCGAAGGTTTCGCAGTTCTTCTGGCCGTTCTTGCCGTATTCCAGCCTGGCGAGGGCGTAGTAGATCGGCGCGGGGTTGCCTTGGCGTCCGCCCCAGACCTGGTTCACCAGCGCCTGCATGCCAGCCATGATCGGGGTTGCGAACGAGGTGCCCCCGCCGAGGTCCCAGTTGCTCGGAGCTCCCACGCACGGGGCGCCACCGTTAGCCACGTCCGAGTCGCAGAATACGTAAAAGTGGCCCCAAATGCCGTCGGCCGAGAACAAGGAGATGTCCGGCAGGTCCCGAACGCCATCCTGCGGGTTTCCAAGCACGGCCTGCCAACTCGGCTTTGGCCATCCACGGCAGGTGCCGTTGGAGGGCGTCGCTCCGTTGGCGCCCCCGGCCGAAGCACCCGTCGCACAGTTGCTGGGTCCTCCACTCCCAGCGGTAGGATAGAGAGGATAGCTACTGGCGCAGAAGCCGTTGGCTCCATAAGGGACTGAGTAGCCCTCGTAGCCCACAATTAGCGTGCTCGCGCAGGAGTCGTCCCAGGGGATCTCGGGCACGTAGCTCAGCGCGGAGCCGTAGGTTGCGCTGTTGGTGGACGACCAGTAGTCGGTGAAGGTACCTGCGTAGACATCGCCGAAGTCGGTCCCCCCCACGGCGACGTTGTAGGCGCTCGAAGCCAAGCCGTTGACCGACACTCCGGACAGCACAGGAGTCACGGTGCTGATGTCGACACCACACGTGGATCCACCGGTGTCCCCCGCTGCCACGAAGACCGACACTCCTTCCAGCACCGCCTGCAAATAGACCGATTTGTAGGCTGCATTTTGCGCCGCGCCGTTCTCAGCCTCGCAGGTGAGGTAGCTCATGCTGATGATCGGCGGCGCCTCGCGTTGGTTCACCAGGCCCTGAATGGCGAAGAGCCCGCCAAAGACGGTGGTAGTGTCGGCGCAGGAGACCAGTTGCAGGGAGGCGCTGGGAGCTGCGGCGCTGGCCCACTCGACATCCAGGGACGCCTCGAGATCGTCCGCGTTGACGCCTGGGTCCGCGCAGCCACCCGGATGGATCGTTACCAGCGACGCTCCTTTGTAGGCGTCCAGCCCAAACGTCTGCCGGAACGTAGTCCAGTCGCTGGGGTTGTAGAGGTCTGTATCCTCGATCAACGCGATGGTCTGCCCCCGGCCTGTGATCCCGGCCGAAAACAGCGGATTGAAGTTGTAAATCGTCGCCAGATCCGTTGGCACTACAGCGAGGTACTCAAAGCCATCTTCAGTGAAAGTGTACTGCGCCTTCGGCACGAGCGCCGGACGCGGACGAAAGTCATTGAGTGACACGATACCTTCGATGGCCGGCGCAAGCGCCGCAGGGATTGACGGATCGCGCATGTTCGCGATGTGCCGCTCGCCCTTCACATCCAGCGCATGAATCGCCGTGCCAAACGCCTCGCGCACCTGACCGGCGGTACCCGAGAAATCGATGGTCATGCGGCTCGGGCTAGGCGCGTGCACCGTGAACCCATGCGCGCGCAGCCAGTCGCCGATCCTGGCAATGTCTTCCTGCGCGGCGCCGAACTGCTCGGCATACTGGGCGGCAGTGAGCCACTGGTGAAAGTGCGAGGAACCGGCGCGATTGAGATCGTCGACCAGCGCTTCGGCCGCCTGCTCGCGTTCGGGCGACCGCCGCAGCAGCAATTGCATGCCGTTCAGCGGGAACGCAGCGTCCACCGGACCGCGGTCGAACTCGGGCCGGGAAGCCTCGCCGCGAGTGTTGCCCGTCAGCACCACGCGCCGGTTTTCGTCGATTGGATCCACAATCAGGCGGACCGATTGGGCAAAAGCGGGTCCACCCACGATCGCGGCAAGCGCCAACAGCGCGGCGTGCCGGTTGTTCAGTTTCCTCGTCGTAAGCATCGCAATATTCTCCCATCGCTAATGGCGCGAAACAAGCCGAAAAACCGACAAGCCGCCGCGACAATTTCCCGGATGCCCGGTGTGTGCCAGAATTTTAAGCATTTGGCGACACCCGAGCCAGCCCGAAGACTCCCGAACCCGATCGTCTGAAACACCAGGCCCTTGTAATTCACTACTCCGTAGGAGATCCTGTTCCAAGGAGCGGATGCACGGATGTGTGATGGCGAGGTGCCGCGTCTACTCGGCGTCTGCCGGGATGTCGACCCGCAGGCCGAAGCTCGCCTGATGGACCTCACCTACCGCGAGCTGCGCAAGATCGCCGCCGGTCATCTGCGCCGCGAGCAGTCCGCCCGCAGCCTTCAAACCACCGATCTCGTCCACGAAGCCTACCTGCGCTTGGCCGCCCAGGCCGGCGCGCCCTGGCGCGACCGCGCCCATTTCTTCCAGATCGCCGCGCATGTCATGCGCCAGATCCTGATCGACCGCGCCCGCAAGCGCCACGCGGGCAAACGCGGCGGCGGCGTTCCTGAGATCAGCCTGGATAAGGCACTCAATATTGCCGCGGCGCGCTCCGCCGACCTGCTGGCGCTCGAAGAGGCGCTGTCGCGATTGCAGCAGGTGGATGGCCGCCAGTGCCAGGTGATAGAGATGCGCTTCTTCGCCGGTATGGCCGAGGATGAGATCGCGGATGTGCTGGGCGTTTCGGCACGGACCGTCAACCGCGAATGGCGGATGGCGCGCGCCTGGCTCTACAAGGAAATGTACGGATGACGGGCGAGCGATGGCAACGCGTCAAGTCTCTGTTCGAGCGGGCGCTCGATCAGCCGCCGGCCGCGCGCGATGCCTTGCTCAACGCGGCAGGAGAAAGCCCCAGCGTGGTAGCTGAAGTCCGCAAGCTGCTTTCGGGCGATGCGCAAGCCGGCAGCTTCCTGCAGGACGCAGCGGCCACCGACTTTTCAGCGGCCCCGATGTCTCCCGGCGAATTGGTGGGCGGACATTTTCGAATCGTGAGCCTGTTGGGACGCGGCGGCATGGGCGTGGTCTACCGCGCCGACGATCTGGTCCTGTCGCGTCCCGTGGCGCTCAAGTTCCTCCCCGGCGGCAAATCCGAAACTCCGCAAGCCATGGAACGGATGAAGCGGGAAGCGCGCGCCGCCGCGGGTCTGAATCATCCGAACATCTGCGTGGTGCACGAAATCGGCGAGCACCAGGGGCAGCCGTTTATCGCGATGGAACTGCTGGAAGGCGAGACGCTGAAGCAGCGCATCGGGGACAAGCCGCTGAAGACCGACGAGCTGCTGGAGTGGGCTGTCGAAATCGCCGACGCGCTGGAAGCGGCGCACCACGCAGGCATCGTGCATCGGGATATCAAGCCGGCGAACATTTTCATCACCACACGCGGGCATCCCAAGATTCTCGACTTTGGCCTGGCCAAGCCCGCGCCTTCAGCCAAGCCCGCGGATCGCACCAGTCTGCCGACCGAGGAGTACCTGACGACGCCTGGCGTGGCGGTGGGGACGGTGCCCTACATGTCGCCGGAGCAGGCGCGCGGGGAAGAGCTGGACGCGCGCACCGACCTGTTCAGCTTCGGCGCGGTGCTCTACGAGATGGCGACGCGGAAGGCGGCGTTCACCGGCGCGACGACCGCGATGATTCACGAGGCGATTCTAAGCCGCGCGCCGTCGCCGCCGAGCGCCGTGAATTCCCGGCTTCCGCGGGAGCTGGAGGGCATCATCGCCAAGGCGCTGGAGAAGGACCGCGACCTGCGGTATCAGCATGCGGCGGACATGCGCGCGGATTTGAAGCGGCTCAAGCGGGACACGGAGTCGGGGCGGTCGGCTGCTGTCACAACGCCCACCCCGCACTCGAAGTTTCGTCCGTGGTTCCTGGGTGCCGCCGCGGTGATCCTCGTATCGGCCATCGTTGCCTATCTCGCATCCAACCGCGCGTGGCTGTTTCGAGCTTCGTCCCCTCCCGTTCAACCCACGCACCGACAGATCACGTTCGTCGGAGACGCTACCCATCCGGCGATCTCTCCCGATGGCAAGTTCGTCGCCTATGTCACCGGTAAGGAAAATCAGGAGCAAAGGCTGATGCTCCAGGATTTGAGTGGCGGGCAAGCCATTGAAATCTCAAAGGCCATCCGAATTGCGAATCCGAGGTGGTCGCCAGGCGGGACGGAACTTGCCGCCTTTAGGGTTGATCCGCCGCAGGAGGGCATATTCCTGATTCCTCGGCTCGGGGGATCGTCTCGGCTTATCGCTGAAGCGCTGCAGCCTCGGCTGGTCGATGGTGGTCCCGTAGAGGTCCCCGTTGGCGCCCACGCCTATGCATCCTGGGCGCCCGACGGCAATCGAGTCGCGGTTGCCTCGGAAAATGAGGTAGGCTTCCGGATAGTGGACATGCGGATCGGAAGTGCCAAGAGCATCAGCTTGAGCGGCTTTCGATGGATAGATGATTTTGACTGGTCCCCGGCGTCGAATTTCCTTGTCCTACTGACGGTGGATGATCGAAAAAGCGTCATTTGGACGGTCCGTCCCGATGGCAGCCAGCAGCGCAGGGTGATCGAAGCGGATGACCTCGCTTCACCGCGCTGGTCTCCGGCAGGAGACGGGGTCTACTGTGTCCGCGACAGCGAGCAGGGTGCCGAAGATCTCCTGAAGATTGCGATTGACCCTAAAGCGGGGGTAGCTAAAAACCCGGAATCCTTGTTAGTGAGCGGTTTGCCGATCGGCGATTACTTTACTGTCTCCGCGGACGGGACGCGCCTCGCCTACGCAAGGACTGAGCGTTATTCGAACCTATGGTTGTCCCAGTTCCAGAATTCGGACAACGGAAGAAATCCCGGCAAGGGATTGCCAACAAAGCCTCTGACTCAAGGCACCTCAAGGTTCGAGATGCCCGACATTTCGCCCGACGGCAAATGGATCGCATACGTCAATCGGCGGCACATTTACAAGATACCGGTGGAAGGCGGCACTCCCACACAGTTGACATTCTCCAATGCCACCGACTTCAGCCCGGCTTGGTCTCCGGATGGCAAGCGAATAGCGTTCGCGTCTAATGAAGGCGGAGCGTACAAGGTCTGGATCGAAGATGCCAACGGCGCCAATCGGCGCCAGCTTGCCCGGACGCATTTTAGCGCTGATGATCTCACGCGGGTCGCTTGGTCGCCTGGCCGGCAGATCCTATACGAGAGGCCGGGAAACCGTGGTTTCAATATCGTTGATCCCGAAACAGAGGAGGAACAGCCCCTGGTTCAGAACGAGTCCGCCGGCTGGCTATTCAGCCCGAAGTATTCACCCGATGCCAAGAAGGTCGCAGTCTATTGGAACCGAGCGCGCCGCGGACTCTGGGTCATTTCGCTGGTCGATAGGTCGCAAACGTTCCTGTACGGCGGCAAGTGCTTTCCCGCCGGATGGGCGGCGGACGGAGCCTCGTTATATGCCCACTGTGGCGAGAAAATGCTGTCAATATCCTCCGGGGGCGGCGTCCCGCATACCGTTTTTACAGCTCTGGGCGACATTGGTCTCCGCGGCGCGGCCGTAAGCGCGGACGGGAAGCAGTTTGTATACTCCGTAGCGGAAACGAAGTCGGATGTGTGGATCGTGGACAATTTCGATCCGGCTTACCGAAAGTAGCACTTCACGACATGATCGTCTAGAGCGAGTGCCCGGAACGTCTGTGTTGGCTGATCGTGTGCGAACACGCGCTCGTACAGGCCGCGAAACTTTTTCGCCGGTCTTTGTGTCTGGCCAAGAACCCTATGCGATCTTGAGTTTTGAGAGTTCCCGTTTTCTGGCCATTTTCGAGTGACGCTCCGCATGGCCGGAGACTATCCTTTTCGGCAAGACAGGATTCATCACATTACGCCGCAGCGGGCGTGGCGAGCCCTGCCAGCGTGTCGCAATAATTCCAGGGCATCCATTCCGACGGCTTCTGTCGCAACTCGTCGGCGTGGCGCTGCAATTCAGTCAGGTACTGGAACGGGTTAGTTCCGTTCAGTTCGCAGGTATGGATTAGACTCATGAACAGGTCACCCACTCCGGCGCCGTTCAGGGTCTTGTAGAAGAGCGCGTTCTTGCGGTTCAGAATCGCCTTCTTTAAAGTTCTTTCTGC
>Ga0070761_10002174_pt1 | contig 12093 bp, 9 predicted proteins | sample HubBroMetageREF1_FD_66724 | JGI IMG/M metagenome (GOLD analysis project Ga0070761, IMG submission 66724) | Reference soil microbial communities from the Hubbard Brook experimental Forest, New Hampshire, USA - Hubbard Brook CCASE Soil... | ecosystem: Environmental > Terrestrial > Soil > Temperate...
GACTGATTTCCGCACCTCGTACTAGACTGCGACCGAGGAAAGAGTTCTGCCGCCCACCGCGCAGTGGCCGTGGAGCTTTCTCCCCTCGAAGGCCCGCCGCAAGGTGGGCCTTCTGCTTTTCAGCCTGAGTAAATTCCGTCCCGCCGTCGCGTTCTATTCGTGATTTGTTACATCAAACCTGACGCAACCTTCTCCGATCGAATACCAGTACTTATTGCAGCAGAATCGAGCGGGCGTGACGAATGCGACCAGCGGAGAATTCCCCGACGCGTGCGTGCGAACGTCTATGGGATCGAGCGTAGCGTGCAACTCTTGCGACGCTCCATGATTCAGAGTCACCAAGGAGATTGACCGAATGCTATGCGCTTACCAGGACGTGACGCATGTTGATTTCGCGGCTGCGATTGCTGCGTTCGGAATGCCGGGCATCGTGTTCTGGGGCTATGTTGCGGCGGCGGTAGTGTTCGTGGTTGGCCTGGTGAGAATTTTCAAGGATGAACTGCCGCAAGCGCACGGGCTCGAGACGATCATGCCGTTCGGGCGTGTGTGCTTCGCGATTCCGCTCGCGGTGTTCGGAACGGAGCATTTCACCGACACGACGGACATCGCGACGATGGTTCCGAGCTGGATACCCGCGCACACATTTTGGGTTTATCTGGTGGGTGTTGCGCTGATCGCCGCGGCGCTGAGTATTGCGGTGAAGGTGCAGTCGCGTTTGGCGGCGACGCTTTTGGGAGTGATGTTCATTTCGTTCGTGGTGCTGATGGATATACCCGCCGCCCTGGCGGAGCCGAACAATCGATTTTCTTGGACGCTGGCGTTGCGAGAACTTGCTTTCGCGAGCGGGGGTTTGGCACTTGCGGGAGGGCAGATGAGCGCGAAGCGCGCCGGAGGCGTGCCGGTACTGGTAACCGTTGCGCGGGTTTCCATCGGGATAGCGGCAGTGTTCTACGGGGTGGAGCATTTTCTGCATCCGACGTTCGCGCCCGGCGTTCCACTGGAACAGATTATCCCGGAGTGGATTCCGGGGCGGGTAGCGTGGGCATATCTGGGGGGTGCGGTGCTGGTTGCGGCGGGGCTATGCATTTTGGCGAACAAGAAAACGCGGCTGGCGGCAACGTTTCTGGGTTTGATGATATTGCTTCTGGTGTTGTTCGTTTATTTGCCGCTGCTGGTGAAAGGTCCCGCCGACATCGTCAATGTGAATTATTTTTTTGATACGCTGATGTTCGGCGGAGCGATTCTGCTGCTGGCTGACGCCAGCGGTGAACGGACTACGGCGAGTTCGTGATTTCCGGCGTCATCGGCAGAGCCGTGATGATGTGCTTACCGAACAGGGCGGAGAGAACCGCCCGAGGATTGCGAACAATAGCAACATAGAGGGTCGCGGATTCGCGATTCTGGTATGCTTGGAGTTACTTCCCATTTCATAAGCTAGCAGCGCGTTCCGAAATGGCGCGCGTTTTCATGTGTTCCAGACGCTGACGAGCGAATTGTGGAACTTAACAGCGGCTCGTCGTGAATTCCTAGCACAGCCAGCCGAGATGCACGGCATTGCAGCGACGTACTCGTCGCTTAGCGACCAGGCACGCACGAGTGTTCAGATAGCGGCCCAGAGCCGGGGGATTACAGATTTACATGACAACCAGATGTGGGCGGCCCCTAATTTTTCCTGTGGCGTCATTTGCGATTGCGCTGCTTGTGTTTGCTCGATGCGGTTACGCTCGGCCACAAACGGAACCTCCGCCACAACCGGCGCAGCAACCGTCCGGCCAGCAGCCAGGCGGGCAACAAACCCCGGCACAGCAAGCTCAGCCTGCGACACCGAACGGCACACCTTCATCCGGCCAAGCGAGCAGCGGCCAGAAGCCCGCTGATCCCAACAATTCTTCGACCGCGACCCAATCTGACGCTGGTTCGAAGGACCGGCTCTTCTTCGCATTGCCGAATTTTCTGACGCTGGAAAATTCATCGCATGTTCCGCCGATGACGGCGAAGCAAAAATTCCAAGTTGCGGCGCGATCTTCATTCGACTACGTGCAGTATCCCTGGTACGCGGTTCTGGCTGGAATCAGCCAGGCGCAAAACAGCGAGCCGGGTTACGGCCAGGGCGCAGAAGGATATGCCAAACGCTACGGATCGGAATTCGCGGATGGCACAATCGAGAATTTCATGGTGAACGCCGTTGTGCCGTCGTTGATTCACACGGATCCTCGTTACTATCAATTGGGCAAAGGCGGCTTCGTGCACCGCACGGGCTACGCTTTGAGCCGGCTGGTGATTACCCGTACGGATTCCGGGCACAACACTTTCAATTTTGGCGAAGTCGGGGGCAGCTTCGCGGCGGCCGCAATTTCGACTTACAGTTATCATCCCGAAGCCGATAAAACGCTCTCGAACACGGCATCGGTGTGGGGAACGCAAGTGGGTTACGATGCGATACGAATTGTGCTAAACGAATTCTGGCCGGACATTCGCCGCAAATTTCATAAAAACAAGAGCGAACCGCAGCCTTAGATCTCGCGATCAGCTACCGAGCCTGCGTCTGAACTGCAAAATCCGTACTTGAGCGGGCGAAGCCGCGCTGATTTCCCTGCGTTCATGTCGTGGCCCTTCCTGCCTGCCACGGGCAGGCTGGAAGGATGAACTAAAGCCACGACCTGCACAGATTCTCAACTTCTTACGCAGACTCTACCTTTCCGTGCAAGGTTAGCTTGATTTTGAAACGTGTCCGCGCGTAACACGCACTTCTATCCCGTTATCTTCTCTTTCTCTTCAAGCTCCGCGATCCCTGCTCTCAAGCGTTTCGATGGCTGCCGATGGTACCTACGAACAGGACACCTAATCCGTCCTGCAGGTCAGTGTCGCGGCGACGCTGGCGCTGCTAGCCTGTCACACCACATTCAAGGCCGAGTCGGGCCTGCCTGCGAATTAGAACCCAGTCTCCTTCGCTCGAGAGATTTCAACCGGTTTCACGTCGCAGTCGGATTGTCGCCTAGCCTAGGAGGGCACCGTGCGCCGCTGGAGTTTTGCAGCAGTTGTGCTGTCACTGGCGATGATGAGCGCGAGTTGCGCGCTGACGCCCCCAGGCTTCACGAACCCCGATACGCAGACTTTGACTCTTTCGCCCGCGGAAGCTGCGGTGCGCGTGGGATCAGCGCAGCCGTTCGCGCCGTCGCTGGCCGGAAAAAGCTGGACGTGGTCCGTGAATGGATTCGCAGGCGGGAATGCGACGCTGGGCACGATTGACGCGAACGGAAATTACAGCGCGCCGGCAGTGCTGCCAACGCCCAATACCATCACGATTGCAGCGGCGGAGACGGCCAAGCCGTCTGAGGCCGCGAGCAGCGCGGTGACCTTGCTGAACCCGATTCCGGTGGTGACAGGAATTTCGCCACCGCAAGTGAATGTGGGGACGTTTACGTTGACGATCACCGGCAGCGAATTCGTGAACGGCGCGACAGTCTCTTTCGGAGGCACGACGCTTACCACGAGTTTCGCATCGAGCACGCAATTAACCGCGAGCGGGACGGCGACACCGGCGCAGGTGGGAGCAGTGACGGTGGCCGTAATGAATCCCGATCCTGGCGCGATCGGTTCGAACGACATGAACGCGCAGGTGGTGGGAACGATTTCGGTCGCCGCGAACGTGGCCGATCGTTTCCTGGAGCAGACTACCTTTGGGCCGACGACGGCGTTGATCACCCAAGTGCAGTACAGCGGGCTGCAGGGATTTCTGACGGCGCAGTACGCGCTGCCGATTACGAAGTATCCGCTGCCAGCGTCGGGTGAGTCTGGGTTGGGCGCGGTGCAGCAGAGATTTTTTGTGCAGAATCTGACGGCGCAGGATCAGTTGCGGCAGCGAGTGGCGTTTGCGCTGAGCCAGATTTTCGTGATTGGCGGCGCGAAGGTCACGGATCCGACTGGTTACACCAACTACTTGCAGCTGCTGGAGAATGACGCGTTCACGAATTACCGGCAGATCATGCAGGACGTGACACTTTCGCCGGCGATGGGCGATTGGTTGGACATGGTGAACAACGGCAAGCCGAACACCAGCAAGGGCGATCACGCGAATGAAAATTATGCGCGCGAGTTCATGCAGCTTTTTACGATCGGGACTTCGCAACTGAATCCGGACGGAACCTACCAGCTGGATTCCGGCGGGAACCAGATTGCGACGTACACGCAAAATACGGTGGAGGCGTTTGCGCTTGCTTACACCGGTTGGACGTACCCACTGGCACCCGGCGCGACGCAGCAAACTTATAATCCCGCGTATTGGACCGGGCCGATGGTGGCAGTGGATTCCAATCACGATACTACTGCCAAGCAATTGCTAGTTTATTCGGGAGTGTCGGGCGGCGGAATGCTTCCCGCGGGCGGATCGGCGGCACAGGATCTGCAGGGCGCGCTCGACAATGTGTTCAACCATCCGAACGTGGGGCCGTTCGTTTCGAATGAGCTGATTCAGCACCTGGTGACGAGCAATCCGAGCCCGGCGTACATTCAGCGGGTGGCGAGCGTGTTCGATGACAACGGATCGGGCGTGCGCGGCGATATGAAAGCAGTGATCACCGCGATACTGATGGACCCGGAAGCGCGGCGCGGCGACGACCCCGCAACGGCAGTGGGGACCGACGGGCATCTGCAAGAGCCGATTCTCTACATGACCGGCATTCTGCGCGCGTTTGGAACTGCCAGCGACGGATCCAACCTGGCCTATTACGGTAGCGGCATGGGGCAGGAGGCGTTGTATGCGCCGAGCGTATTCAATTTTTATTCACCGAGCTATGTGATTCCGGGAACGACGATGTACGGGCCGGAATTTCAAATATTGACGACGGCGACATCGTTAAATCGGGTGAATTGGACGAACAGCTTCGTGTTTGGCTCGATCGGGCCTGGGACGACTGTGAGTTTTTCCAGTTACGCGACGCAGGCGTCGAACCCGAGCGCGCTGCTCGGTTCGCTGAATACTTTGATGCTACACGGGTCGATGTCCTCGGACATGCAAAGCTCGATCCTGACAGCGATGCAGGCGGTGCCCGCGGGAAGCAAACAAGGATTACAGCAGGCGCAGATGGCGATCTACTTGATTGGAACTTCATCGCAATATCAGGTGCAGCACTAGATGCGGAGCGGCGCGGCCGCAGGAGTGTGAACATGGCTCGGGGAAACGGAATTTCACGCAGAGATCTGTTGCGCGCCAGCTGCTGCACCGCCGCGTCTTTCGGCATGACGGCCGCGTTGGGACGGCTGAACATGATTCACGCACTGGCGGCAGGGCCCGCGAGCGGCTATCAGGCGCTGGTGTGCATTTTTCTTTTCGGCGGGAACGATAGCAACAATTTGATTGTGCCGAACGACACGGCAGGATATCAGAATTACGCGACGATTCGGCAGAACCTGGCGCTGGCGCAGGGATCTTTGCTGCCTATCGTGGCCAAGACGGGAAAAGTGCCTTACGGATTGCACCCACAATTGCCGGGGCTGCAGGGGCTTTTCAACAGCGGGCAACTGGCGGTGGTGGCAAACGTGGGCACGCTGTCGCAGCCGTTGACGCAAGCGCAGTACAAGCAAGGAACCGGTTCGATTCCGGTGAATCTATTTTCGCATTCGGACCAACAGGGACAGTGGCAGACGGCACAGTTCGACGGTTCAGGCTTGACGGGATGGGCCGGACGCACGGCGGACGTGTTACAGCCGATGAATTCTGGGGCGCAGTTTCCGCCAATCACATCCGTTGCGGGCGGTGCGATAATTTGCACGGGTGCGCAAACGCAGCCGTACGCGTTGATCCCCGGTTCATCGCCGGGACTGACGGGATACTCGTCGGGGTCGGCATCGGCGAATGCCCGACTGGTGGGATTCCAGCAATTGCTGACGTTTGATTCGGGGATTTCTTTGGTGCAGGACACGAGCGGAGTGATGAGCCAGTCTTTGGCACAGAGCGCGGTGCTGGCGACGGCGCTGAAGAGTTTGCCGAGCCTGCAAACGCAATTCCCGAGCACGGGGCTCGGCGGGCAATTGCAACAAGTGGCGCAGATCATGCAGGCGCGCAGCGCGCTCGGGTTACAGCGGCAGATTTTCTTTTGTTCGCTGGGCGGATTCGATACGCACAGCGCGCAACTGCCGACGCAGCAGAGCTTGTTCTCGCAGCTGGATTCGGCGATGTCAGCGTTCTACAACGCGACCGTGGAATTGGGGGTGCAGCAGCAAGTGACGTCGTTCACGCTTTCGGATTTCAGCCGCACCTTTCAGCCGGGTTCGAATGGCGGCACCGACCACGCGTGGGGTAGCCACCACCTGGTGATGGGCGGCGCGGCGGTGGGAGGCGATGTGTACGGAACGTTTCCACAATTGGCGCTGGGCGGACCGGACGACGTCGGCAACAATGGCCGGTGGATTCCGAGCACGTCGGTGGACCAGTATGGCGCGACGCTGGCGACGTGGTTTGGCGTGGCAGCGGCGGATTTGCCTACGGTATTTCCGAATCTGCCGAATTTCACGACGCCGACGATGAGTTTCCTGGGGTGAGCTTCGGCGGCGCGGGCAGGCGTGATCGCTTGGATTATCCTGGCTCGGGAAGCGGTCTGTCTTTGAAGACGATTCGCCAATCGAGAAGTTCGTCCACCATTAATTGGCCGGCTTCGGCGACGATCAGGTTTAAAGCTGTGTAAGAGGATTTCGTGCTGTTTTGGTGAGTGGCGTGGAGCTCCCTGCAAATGTGCCGCAAGGTTTGAAGCATAGCTCTGGAGCGTTTCTTGACACGCTCGAATTCCGCCTGACTGCGAATACCTGCCAACGCGGCGCCAAAGGCCGGAAAGACAGTGGCAAGCAGACCTATCAGTATAGTCAGAGGATCCCAATCGAGGACGCGAGCAGCGTAATCGAGATGAAAAGGCAGGGTTACGTGTTGTGCCGCGATTGCGACCAGTGCGCTGACCAGGGCCAATGCGGCCGAAGCGATCGCAGCCTTAAAAAACGCGCTTTCGACAGAATGGAACCTGGCATCGAGCTTTTCAAGCCGCTCCTCGTTTTTTTCGTGATAATCCATTTGACCGCGAATACCAGCGCTACTGTCGAGGAAAGACCTTACTGAATCCAGATAGCTCGGAGTGTACTCGCCGCCGACCAGCCCAATTTCCCGTCGCAGAGCCAAGTAGTGCCAATACATCCAGGTACTTTTGGGATCGCCGGCCGACATGTATTTCGGGAGATGCGGCGACGAGAGTTCGCCAGGACCTAAAGGAATGAGGAAAAATAATTGACGCAAGTACTCCGCGAGCAAGCGATAGTCTATCCATTTTTCATGCCAGCGGCGCTTCCTTCCAACGGAATAGATCTTGGCTATGGTGATTAGCAGCCCCAGTTCCACGGCGATGAAAAAAAGACTCGTTATTGCGAACGGTAACTTGTCGAATTTTTCCAGGGCGTAGTGCAGAAACGCGAAAAAAACCGCAAATGCACCCATGAGGTAATTGAATGTAAAAGCCGAACGATAAAGATTGCCGTAGTATTCGGCGAGGCCGTTGGCCCATCCGAAATGGTCGCAAAGACGAGCACTATCGATGATGCGAATCGCACTTTCCGAAAACGCCGGAGTGTTTTTCAGAACTGCAATCCACTCCTCCACGCCGGACAGCGCAAAGTCCGGAACCTTGCGCTGGGGCTTGGTGGGCTGAGACAAGCACAGATTCCGGAACGGGATCCAGAGCAAGCCCCAATTGCGGGTGCGTTGGATTTCGGAAAAGTAGTCCTGCGGAGACGTGGCAAGCTCTTCCTCTTTTTCTTTTCTGGTGTGGCGCGGAGGATTCAGCATCGTGCGCAACTGGTCGAGCAGCCAGTCCCTAGCTTCGTTGGAAGATTCCCATTCGCCGCCCGAACGGCGGTAAAGAGTGTGATGCGGATCGCCCGGATCAACGCGTATCGTCAGTATATTGCGCAAGCCGGCTTCGGCGACGATTTGCGCGGTGCCGCCCTCGCCGCGCGGATCTTGACCGTTCCAGATCGCGAGCAGAACGTCGGATTGACTCAGAACGACGCGGCCTGCCGCCAAGTACGATTCCGCGGCGCGGTCGCGGGAACCATCCAGTTCCAGGATTGCGGTGGTGGTCTCGGTGTTGTCGAGCAGCCGGTTATATTCGAGGCAGGAGGCATCCGCCGCGAAATCATTGGCATATTGATCGCGGGCGAAGGGCAATGGGCATTGTAATTCGTAGCCGAGTGAAATCGCCTGCTGCGCGGCGTAGCGGTCGGCGCCTTCGGCCAGGGAGCACACCAGACGCAGGATGGGTTCGTCGCGTTCGCGATAAGACGTGGAGACGCGCGGATGCTCCAGCGCGAATTGTTTCAGCGATTGCAGCACTGAGTGAATTTGCTTTTGCAGCTGGCCGGTGTCGGTGTGCTGCAGATCTCTGGGCTGGTGCCCAGTAACGCCGATGCGCAAAACGAGCCTGGGTTTCGGTGGTTGCGATTTATGCATCACTCACCTTTTGACGATGCGATATCCCAGGGCGAGGATGGTTTTCAAAGTTTCGTTGACCATGACGCGGTCGTATTCCCTTTCGGACTCCGAAAGATTTTCGTAGGGCACCAAGCACGGATGAGTGCGCTTCACGTCGTCGCGATGCGCGCCGTAGGTCCAGCCATCGCGCAGGCGCTGTTGCGCCCAGATTTCGTGCGCGTTGCGGGCCAAGCCTTCGAGCAGCGACTGCAGATCATCCAGGTTCACTTGCGAAGTCTCCACTGGGTGGGGGATGTAGGTTTGGTCAGGCATAGCCGCTGAAAACTCCGCTGGAGATTCTGGCCGCAACCGCATTGGTGCGCGGCAGCACAACGAAACTTACATCAAGTGGTCCAGAGGGCGGCAACTATAGCAGAAATGGGACGCGGTTCAGAAGAGGCTGGCCGGGTAGGCGAGGCAGCACTTCACGGCGATCGAAATCACGTTTGGGACAGGATGAGAAAATGGAAGAGGCGGCGGGGCGTCTTCGCGATGTCACCTGCGAGCGCCAGCGCCGCCGAACCGGGAGTTAATCAACTTCCATAATTCGCGTGGCTTTGACGACAGGGGATTTCTTCTGCCGGTCGGCAAACTTCTGGGCGCGATCGCGATCGATATAAACGCGAGCAAACTTTTCGCCGTCGGCGTAGTACACGGTTACTTGCCAATGGTGGTGCTTACGCCGCTTGTCGCGCTTCATGCGGCTGGTCTTCTTGAGCCTCTGCTTAGTCACGATGAGTGGGTCCCTCCGCTGTGGGGACTATGGCAAGTTTGGAAGGGCCGCGCAAGTAACAAGTTAGAGGTTAACGTTCGTATACTTGATTGGGTGATCGCTATGGGGTTCGAGTGCCAATTTGGCGGAATTAAACTGAAAAAACCAGGAGCCTTTGCAACATTTGCCCGCATCCAACCGTATAAGTAGATGAGGTACGAATGAAGGCCTGGGGGAGGAACACGGCGATGGGCTGGGCATGTGAAATGCAGATCGAAGACTTGCGAGACCACCCAAGGGAATTGATTGTGGAGCTGTGCCATTTATTGGCCAGTGGCGCACAGGCGATTCCTGATCCGAAACATCCTGAGTTGTACGAGATTAAAAGCGACGCGCACGTGTTTTATGTGCACATCTCTCCCGCAACGGGCAAAGTGCTGCTGGTGGCAACCTGGCCTGCGGAGGGCGCGCTGCAAGTAATGCAGACCGTGGCCTAGCGTGAGCCGCGCGGGCGGTGCGGTGTGGCCGCTGGGCTGATGCCGAGCGGTTTCCCGCCCGGTCAGAGTGTGAGATCCGAGGCTTTAAAGTTCAAGTCGATGAGAATTTGGGCTTTCAATTTATAGATGGTTGGGTCTTCATTCGTGCGTGCGTAAACGAACCCGCCGGATTCCTTCGATATTTCAATTTTCAGGACTTTTCCGTTCTTGTCGGTGAGAATCGCCGAGAAGGCGGGCTTAACCAGATTGCCGAGCAGCACCGGTGTGGGATGGTCGAGGATTTCTCCCGCGGTGGCTTGCTGCAGCGGATTGAAGAGCTTGTCGAGACTTACCGGCTTTGCCTGCTGATTGTCTTTCTGCTGATCGTTTTTCTGCTGGGCGTCCTGCTTCGGTTTCTCATCTTTTTGGACTGTGGCGTCACAGGTCCAGTCTGTCTCGTTCTTGCGCGTGCAGAGGATCGTGCCGCTGGCATTGTGGATCTCCGCGTGAGCAATGTTAGCGGGATCGAAGTGAGCGAGTTTTTTGTCGCGCAAGCCGCCGAAGTTTTCCGCGAGCTTCTTGTAGAGGTCTTGATTGATGCGGAAAATGGTGGGGCGCGAAGTATCGCGCGCGAAATATTCGTCGCCTTCCTTCTTCCCTACCGAGAGTGTCGCGGTCTTGCCTTTGGCGTCCGACACGGCGAACGAAATTGGCGGGCTTGCCAGGCCGTACTTGGCCAGATTATCCGGAGTTTCGCTGGCGATGGTGGTCGTCCTGGCGTTGGCGACTGCCGACAGAAGCGAGTTGATAGCGTCGGCGTCGCCGGACGCGCTGCTGGGTTTCGTAAACGTCCAGGCGTCGTGATCTCTTGCGGCGGCTAGTTCGCCTGATGCGTTTTTGAGGTCGAAAGACTTTGCCTCGCCGGCGCTGAAATGCAGGACGGAGTGATCGCGCAAATTCTGCAGAGGTTTATCGGCGCTGGCCAGCAACGATTCGGGCAGCAGAACCACGTCTTTCGCGTTGTCCGCAATGGCGTACACGGAAACGCCGGTGAAATCCTTCTTGCCCAGGCGCAGCGAGTGCTTGGCGCCACTCTTCATTTGGAAATCGAGCACGACGTCCGCAGGATCCAAGCCGAATACTTTCAGGCGATCTGGCGTGCCGGGTTCGGTCTGAGCGACGCGGGCCGACGCGAGTTGCTGCACGATTCCCTGGAGTGAGGCGTCGTCGGCGCTGGTCTGGAGGGGCTGGGTAATCTGCCACGCGCCATCTTGTTTTTCGAAATGGATAGGCTGGGACTTCGGGTCGGCTGGATAGGAAATGGTCAGCGAAGAGAAATCGTCCGACTCCGTCCGGAGCGTGAAGGCTGGCTTGGTCGTGTCTGAAGGCCCGTTCTCTGCGTCTTTTTGGCCCCGCTTCCAATCGAAAAAATAAGCGGCCGCGCCCAGGATGACGGCGGCCAGCAGGATAATTAAAGTGGATTTCTTGATCATGGCGTTTGGAAATGCTTATCCATCCCTCGGCGTGCGCGCTAGCGGCGTTTCCACCAAATGTAAACGCCGGAGAAGATGACGAGGCCAGGAAGAAAGACCAGATTCAGCCAGTGCAGCGCGGCGGACTGCGCTTCGGACAACGTGACGCGGCGATTCGTCGCACTCTTCGGACGGATGGAGATGAGGTTTTCGTCCTGTGTGAGCCATTCAATGGTGTTGAAGAAAAGATCGCCGTTTCTTCCTTGGCCCACTGAAGGATTGGCCGCGAATTGGGAATTGCCGATGACCACCAGGCGCGCGTCTTTGTCGCCAACTTTACGATTCGCCGCAACGCCCAACGAAAGCGCACTCATCGTTTCTGTTTTCGGGTCAAACGTTATTCTCTTCTGACCCGGCTCCAGCTTGGGAATAGTGAAACTGCGCTCGGAGGTTTTCAAGAGTTCCACCGTCTGCGGAATTGATTTGCTTCTATCCGCGATCGAGACAGTGCGAGCAAGTGGGAAGAATGCCATGGAGCCCTGAAAACCCTTGGTGATGGGGCTGGAGCCAAAATCCTGAACCAAGGGAATGATCGGACCACCGCCGAAGATCTGGCCCATTCCGCTGGCGTCCACCACCACGTTGTTGCCGACTGCGACATTCCATGACTGCAAAAGATCGTCGAGTTTCGGATCCGTCGCAGGATCCACCATGATCAGCGCGTCGCCGCCGGCGTCGAGAAATTTTCCAAGCATCGCGGTTTCCTGCGGATAGAGGCCCTGCTTCGGCCCGGCAATCACCAGAGCGCTACAGTCCGCGGGCACGCCATTGTCCGCGATCAGGTTTATAGTTTTTGTGGTGTAATTTTCTTTCTTCAGTCCGGCGTCCACCTGTGCGTAACCCTCCTGCGATCCATCGGAGAGA
>Ga0070761_10002175_pt1 | contig 12090 bp, 8 predicted proteins | sample HubBroMetageREF1_FD_66724 | JGI IMG/M metagenome (GOLD analysis project Ga0070761, IMG submission 66724) | Reference soil microbial communities from the Hubbard Brook experimental Forest, New Hampshire, USA - Hubbard Brook CCASE Soil... | ecosystem: Environmental > Terrestrial > Soil > Temperate...
GCCGCCCGAGCATCCGGTTAACAACGGGAAGAGCAAGAGGCCGAGAACCACCATGGAAACATTCCGGTGGATAGATTCTCGAATGCACGCGTATGTCACGATGTTTGCCTTCATGTTCCTTACCGGTGACCTGTCCAAATTGGCATCGCGACGTCTTTATTCACTAGCTGATGCCGGGTATCGGGCTCGGCGTATCCCTGTCATCAATCGGCTGATGCCTGAGAGCTTTCCACTGATTCCATGCGAAGTGAGTTTGACCCACTGACGACTTGCTCATAATTTCCTGCCGCTGCAATCCGTTGACGCTCGTCCGTGTCAATCTTTCGCTGCGAAGAGAAAACCTCCTGCAAACGCCAGTTCGGCGTGACCAAGCCAGAGCGCAGGGCACGAAGCCAGTGATGACTGCGCTCGGGAAGAACTCCCGCATTTCTTATTTCTCTTTTGCACTTGTGAAGTTCGAACCAACGCAGATAATTCCTGATAACCGAAGTCATGGACATCTCAAGTCCCGCTGCAAAGTTTTGTTGCGCCATCTGGAGTTGCAGATCCCTGGACTGCAGGAGGACAATCAGCTGCTCAGCAAGTTCGACTGGATCGCCGTTCTTGTAAAAGAGAAGAGACATGCTTTCGGCTGCCGCCATCTCTCGAAAATCGTCTATGTCAGAGCACACGATCGGAATTCCGTACTCACAGGCTTGATGAGCTGGCCCGCTTGATCCAGTCGCTGAGTCATAAGGCAAAACCAAAACGGATGTCGTTTGAAAAAGCTCAGGAATGGCTTCCTCTGCAACGTATCCGCGGAACTCAATTGGCAGACCGGCATGCTGTTGATCACGGATCGACTCCCAATATCCTGCCTTCGTGTGATGATTGGCGCCGGCAATGATCAACCTTGCGTTTGGAATCTTTTCCAAGACAGTGGGGAAGGCACTTATCAGCGTCTCCAACTTCTTATAAGTTCCCCAGTGCCCAATCGCCAGAATGCGCAGATCCGGGTTGCCACGCTTGGTAAAATCCGGGGGGGTTGGAATGGAAGCGAATGTGCCGTGCGTAGCCAGGAGCACGTTCTGAGCCGAATACTTGGCAAGCAAAGTGCTCCGATAATGAGGAAGAAGGACAGAAACTGAATTCGCCTTAAGCAATGCTTTGGTCGCCAGATTGCTGCCGATTTTGAACAGCTTTTCTTGTCGCACACCAGCAGTGGAAAAATCGACGTGCTCAATAATGTGGTGCATGGTGATATGCGTAAAGAATCCCGCAGCTCGCGTGAGAGCAGGCGCAGAAAGTCCACCAAATGCGGCAACTGGATTGTCGGGAGTTGCAAAGCTGGAAAAGACGAGGTTGTACCACACGACATCGGGCTTCAAACGCAAAATGGTTTTTAGAAGGCGCATCGGAGTTGCCAGGCTGCCGAACTTCCAGCAGCGGATCACATTGAACCCCGGCAGTTCCGAGAGCTGATCAGCCTTTAGCGAATTGCCGTTCTCGTCGGTTGCAAATTCGTAGTCAGTCAATTCGTCGGCGAGAATAGTCAATTCGATGTCAGGATTGTGATTTAGCTCCCGCGCGATATAAAACGCGTACTCGTTCAATTGGCGTCCGCTGGGAGGAAACGTGGCGACCAGACAAATCTTCATCGGTTTCCTCCTTCAAAATAGCGTGATTTGCACATAAGGCCTGAACTCTTGATTTCGACCGCCTGTAAAGTTGATGAAAGTCTCCTGTTGTATGCCTGCCGCAAATCGAATCGGATAGGCAAGAACGACAGTTCCGGAATCGTCATTGAATTTGCGGCGAAATGGCCTGGCATATGAGAGTGAGAATCCATTTTGGATAGCGTCGTAAATGTGGAAGCTTCTGGTGCTGGAATAGGCGTTCGAAAACTGCATATCCCAGCTGTGATTTGGAGCGAAATCGACGGTTCCAGCCGGGCGCAGGTTCTGCGCATTTCCCCAGTTTGATCCCACGATTCGCCAGGCGCGTACGTCTTCTGCTATTGCTTTGAGATTCAGGCGCCCTCCAAATCTGCGTTCGATGCCTATATAGGAAGAGGTGTAGTAAGCTTCGTAGTTCACAGGTGAGAACTGTTGATCGTTGGCTCCCCATCCAGTTACGAGCGCGGTTTTTCCCCATGGCGCCCCGATGCGGAAATCAATGGCGGCCGCAGTTGCCAGCGAATGGAGTTTGCTCTCGGTAAACGGGCCTGATTCGCGAATTACATAGCCACTTACAGAAACCGCATTGAAGAACGAACTCGTGGACATGTACGTGAAGATCCGAAAGAGGTTCTGGTTCATCGCGACCGGGGACTCGGAATCGCGGCGGACGGTTGCCTGAATGCCGCTATCAAAGGTCAACACGTTGTTGCCAAACTTGATGGTAGGATTCAGCCCAACGTTTATGGTGTAGTCCGTTGTATCGCGACTGATGATGGAGTTTGTGCTGGGCACCGAGATTTGCCCCTGCGCGTTGCGTACCTGGAAGAACCCACTGACGGTGGGCAGATTGCCGAGATGCAGATGATATGCGTTAGTCGATTGCGTATCAATAGACGAGCGGGGCGGGGGAAGAAGAGTGGTATCGGAACTGGGGACTGGAAATGACGCATCCAGCTTGGAGTCCAGAACATATACTGTGGAATCTTCGAAGATAGGTTCCACCAGGAAATCGGAAAGCACACTTAGAACGGGCGTGACTCTGAACCCTTCATCTGCTCCTGCCTGAAGCAGGCTTTGTTCTGCTGATTGATCTTCACCTTCCGCGTCTGCTGCCTGGGCAAAGGAAGTGAGTGCCTGGGCGTTATGGTGTTCCTGACGATATACGTTGGCTTCGGCCAGCAGATATTGGTAATCCGGGGCAGCACCGTCAGCAGCTTTTACCGCCGAGAGTTCGGCCTGAGCCCTTACTGTGTCTCCAAGAGCAAGATAGTTGTCGGCAAACCCAATCCGTACTTCCGAATCCGGCGCATCTGCTGCCTTGGCGCGTTGAAGATAAGTCTGTGAAAGTTGGTACTCATGCATTGACCGGAGCACGTCCGCTGCCGCGATGAACTGGCTTCCGGTAGGTGGCGAAGTCGCTCCTGCCGCGCTTTCCATTTGGGCCAACGCTATTTGCCTTTCCGATTCCTCCGAATGTCCCTGCTCTGCCATGAGCTGAGCGATAGCCAGGCGTACGCCTACGCGATCGCTGCCCGGTTTCGTTAGCGCTTTACTGAAGTACTCCATGGCCGCATCGTGGTCTCCAAGAGTGTCGAGAGCCTCTCCTATCGAAACGTATAAATCGCTCGAGCCGGATTCCGGCTCCGTTGCGGAAACTGGCGCGTGAATGGCCGCCTGCTCAGCCAGTTGCACATACCGCAATGCCTGATCGCGATCTTGCAGGTTTGCGTAGGAGCGTGCAAGCAAAGCATAAATGTCGGCATTGTCCGGGGAGTCTTTCACCGCGATCTGCAGTTCGACGATCGCATCGTGGTACTTAAGCTCAGCAAATAACGTATTTCCCAACCCGAGGTGCAACGCGCCGTCGTCTGGAGTGAACTTCAGGGCAGTCCGATACTCGTCAGCGGCTTTCACCAGCATGTGTTGCCGCCCATAAGCAGTTGCGCGAATCATATGAATGTCCCTTGAATCACCCAATGCCCGTTTTGCCAGTTCCGCCTCTCGCAATGCGGCCTCCAGCTTATGCAAATCAAGGCTCGCAAAGGCGAGTCCGAGGTGCGCCTCGCCGTTGTTCGGTTCTCTCTTGAGGGCGGATTCGAAATCTGCCGCGGCCGCCGGGGCTTGGTGAAGGTCGTTCAACATGTAGCCGCGATTTACGTATGCCGTGACCACCTCGGGATCCCGATCAAGCGCCTCGGTAAAGTCCTGACGCGCCTGCTCACTGAGTCCTTGATGCTTGTGAACATAGCCCTCGAGTAACGGAATGTCGGGTTCCTTCGGGAAGACGGTGAGGTACTTCGATGTCAAATCCAGGAGCTCGTCGTACTTTTCAAGATGGAGCAGATCGTAACCAAGATAGACGACCACATCCCTGTCTTGAGGCAGCACTTTGATTGCTTCCTGGCCGACATCGGCAGATTCCTGATATTCCCCCTTGAAACTCAGGTACCTTTCCTTTTCGCGAAGAATTTGAGGCTCACTTTCCATTTCGTTTGTGACGCGGCTCAGCCAAGTCCCAGCCAGACTAAGGTTATGTGCTTCGATTCCCGCGTTCATTCCGCCTGCCAGGATGAGGGGTTTCAGTGGTGCCAGAGCATAGGCTTTGCCGTAAGAGATTTGCGCTTTCGTGAAGTCGCGGCGAGCGGTGTAGAGGTCTCCAAGTGCAAGATAGGGTATGTACAACGTCGGATCCGCTTGTTCCAGGCGTTGGAAGTACTTCTCCGCATCCTGATCGCGTCCTGCCGTTCTTGAAGCATATCCGAGGGAGGTAAGCGCAAACCGATTGACAGGATCTATCTCAAGAATCTGCCTATAAACCGCAATCGCGTCCTCGGTGCGGCCAAGTTTCATCAGGATGTCTCCGTCGAGCTGCAAATTATCTCGATCATGAGCATTCATGGCGAGCGCTTCCTTCATGTCTCCCAATGCACTGTCCAAGTCCCCCGCATTCATTTCGATTAGTGCTCTCAGGCGCAAAAACTGTGCTCTTCCGGAAACCTTATCGCCCAGTCCGTTGATTTCGACCTGAGCTTCATCGAGCTGATGACGGGCAGCGGGTTCATCGGCCAGTTTCCTGTAGACATCCATCAAGTCCATGTGCAATTGAATGCCATAGAGTGGTCCCTCGGCCGGTTCTTCGGGCAGGTTTGCCACGGCGGCGCTGTACTCCAGTACCGCGTCCTTTTCGCGTTCCTGGACGCTCGCAATCTCTCCTCGAATTGCGTGCAACCGGTAGTAGTTTGGATCGAGTCCGGCAGCACGCTTGAGAAACGGGTTTGCCAGCTCAACGGAGCCATTCGCGACCTCGGCCTGCGCGGCAGCGAGTTGCAGCCCCATATCTTTCGGCGCTGCATTGGCTGCCTTCGCGTATAGCCCGGCGGATTCATTCAGCTTGCCGTTCAGTTGGTAGGTGTACGCTAGTTCAGCCAACACATCTGGCTTCGGCATACGAATGGACTGGAGCGCCGCAATCGCGTCAGGATAGTTTCCGGCCTCGCGGTAATAGCCTGCCATCGATCGCTGAACGTCGGGGTTGTTTGGGTCGCGTTCTTTGGCCATCTCCAAATAGCGGCTTGCCAGGTCCATTTGATTCAAGTGCTGGTAGGAGAGCGCCATCAGCAGCTCTGACCGCGCGCTCGGCTGGCTCCGTTGGGCTCGGCCCAGCCAGTCGAGTGCTTCGGCGTAATCTGCCGATCTAATGTAAAGATCTCCGAGCAACATTGCGTCATCTCTACGCCTCGAGTCAGACGCAACCACCTGTTTGAGAAGGCGCTCAGCATCCTCAGTTCGGCCCATCTGGCTATAAGTCTGTCCAAGACCGGAAAGTCCGTCGAGTGCCGAAGGGGTAAGGCGAAGACCGCGACTGTATGCATCTACTGATTCTTGATATTTCGCGTTAAGCCGTGCAGCGTAACCAAGCAGAAACCATAACTGCGGATCGTTGGGGGTAGCTTTTGCAGCACGTTGCGCATAGTCAAGCGCGAGCGCCTTGTCACCGTGCTGCAGCGCCAATTCCGCGGCACGCGCAAGGCGCGCATTCTGGATATTCGATCCCCATCCCAGCGGTTGCCCCGGAGACTGGCTTGGGCCTGTTTGAGGTTGTGGGTTCTTTGAAGTGTCGGGCGCCACATTGTAAGTTTGCGCGTCGGCGACACAGGCCAGTACTGCCAGTACGAATACCAATACAATCTTCTGGATGTTCGATCTAGCAATCAAAGTGTCACCAGTGCAAGTCATGCTAAGCTGTTCGATTCGGACAGATCACATGGAGGCAGCGTTCGTCTCCTTGTTTGCCTTTCAAATTGAATTGAGGAGCAAGAACTGTGCTCCCTGTGCCAGATTCGCCCTGTACCAGATGGGCATGGTTGCTGCGCAGACCGCGGAGAAGGATGTCATCGGGCTATGGGTTCCGATAAAAAGCCGACCTGAGTTTGACGGTTGAATCATCGGCGGTCTCCAATGCGAGACTTGCCTGAAGCAACCCTATGCTTCGGGTCTTGCGCTGACTGTGCAATATTGAACTAACCAAGGCGGCTGGTCCGAGGAAAGATATTTGGGGAAGCTGACAAAAATCACCGATCGAGCCTATCAATGCAGTAGTTCCGCTACCAGCTAGAAGAGCTCAATTCATCAAGTCGGCGACGCAGGATGCGTCGCTCTTTCCGGGCGAGTAAAACACGCAACTCACGATAGCATTTTTCGTTTCGCAGCTCGGGCTTTAGTAGTAGGAGGGTCCAGGAGTTTGGGCCTGGTTGCGTTTTCCTCAGGTAGCTCATCGCGAAGAACCACGTTGAGCAATGATTTGTGGACGCGGATGTGTGTGACGTACCCGCTGTATTCGATGTATCCGAGCGTCCTGAAGCGATTCATAAAGAAGCTGACACGCGAGCGGGTGGAGCCGATCATTTCAGCAAGAGTCTCCTGAGTTACTGGCGGGATCAATGCCTCCGGATCACCCGACTTTCCATATTCGGCCATTATGAGCAGTATCCGCGCGAGGCGCCTCTCGCTGGAGTTGAAGAGCTGATCGATGAGATCAGCCTGAGTTCGAATGCCCCGCATCAGGATGAATTGCATGAAGAAGTCGGAGAATGTGTGCTCCTCGTGCAGCACGCGGAGCATCTCGAGTCTCGCGATCTTTGTTGCCACGCATACGGTAATTGCCGAGGCCGTGGAAGATCGCATAATTGCGTTCGCAGACATTGATTCTTCGCCAAAAAAGTCTCCCATGGTCAATAGTGTGACCGTGGCTTCTTTTCCTTTCTTGGAGACCACAGTGAGCTTTGCACGTCCACTCTGGAGATAATACACAGAGTCAGCCGGCTCTCCCTGAGAAAAGAAAAACTCCCTTGACCTGCGACGGACAACGCTTCTTCCTTCCGCGACAGATGTGAGAAAACTATGGTTATCGAAGGGCGCTTTTACGGCTTCTATCGTCATCATTGGCGTCCTCTCAAGGGCGGAACAGATACGCAGTAGCCCTTTCACATCGCGATACGAAGAGGACGAAGTGCGCTTCCGCTCCGCTGCGCACGTGATCCGCACACAGTAACAGCGTTTCACAGCGTCAGGAGAACATCTGAGCAATTTAGCTCTACCCATTCATTGACCCGCATCACGTGTGCCACCGGGGAAATCGCGGCATACTTCAATGGCGATGAGCGAAAAGTTTGGGCCTTGCGTTCGAGACGAGGTAATTGCAGGACAATTAACTTTCCACTTGCAAGTACCTCTCAAATAGAAAAGTTGTAATTCAATGACCCAGGGCGGGAGCTACGAGTCCCTGAACCGGAGCGCTCGCGACGCAGCCCGGCCTAGTTGGCCATCGCCGTGTGTACCTGTTCTAAATTAGCCAGACTTAGAGGTTTCTTATTGAGACACTTGCTCTATTGTTGAGCACCAAACTGCCCAGCGGAGCGAGGTAAGTTGCGCAGAGTGTGCTACTTGAACCCTACGACATCTTCCGAGAGGTAATCGTGCAGAACATTAAGTCGATGGCACCGGCATCGCGGCCCATACCGATGAGCCTGTTATTGATGGCCGTCGTCGTGGTTCACCTGCCCCTTCTTCTCATGAAATTGCCATTGAAATCGTACGACACAAACTTTCATATTCTCTTTGCATCACACTATGTCCACCATTGGTTCAATCCTTGGAATCCGAAGTGGTACGCAGGTTTCTCCCAGACTACATATCCTCCGCTGCCTCAACAGTGGGTTGCGTTGGTCTCCAGGATTCTTGGTTTGGACATGGCATACATGGCGGTACAACTTGCTGCCATATTGCTCCTGGTGGTCGGCGTTTACCGCTTTTCGTTGCTCTGGGTCAGCCCGCGTGCAGCATCGATTGCTGCCTTGGCGAGTGTTTTCCTCGGCTCGGAGAGCTTCCTGGTTTATTCTGCCGGTCAGTTGGGCACAACCTTCGCGGCACCAATCTATTTGAATGCACTTCCCTTTCTGTTTGAGTGGGTCCGGCGAGGCAAGTGGCAGTCCTTTCTTAAAGCGAGTGTGCTTTTCACAGCTGCCGCAGCTGCTCACCACGCAACGCTCCTATTTGGATCGTTTTTCTTCGCTGTGCCTGTTCTCGCACTCGCCTTCCTCGACCGCGAGAATGGTGAGCGCATTTCAACGTCGGCCTTTGCCGTCCGCACTGTGACCATCATCGCAGTGGTAGGTGTGGCGATTGCGGTTGTGCTTCTTCCGTTTTGGATTGCATTGATTCACTATCCGGTCACGCAGACTCCCATCCCGCACCCTTCACGGGCAAACTACATTCTGAGCCCGCAATGGGGCCTTAATTACTTCATCGTTCCTTATGGAGCATTGATTCTGGCCCTGCCATTCATCTTCCTGCGGGGATCAATGGTTGTTCGGCTCCGCCCCTTGTTGTTTGGCTTTTGGGTGGCGTTTCTCGTAGGACTCGGTGGGACAACACCGGTGGGACGTCTTCTGCTTGGACGTGCATTCGACGTGCTGACCATGGAGCGCTTCAGCTACTGGGCAACTTTGCTTGCGCTTCCGTTTGTGGGGCTTTTGGCCGCTGAATTGATCGATCGCTATCGTACATGGGCGGTTGTCGGATTGACCACTTTAGCTGCTTGCAGCTGCGCACTGGCAGTAGGGTGGGCAACTTATCGACCGGCGGATGCCGAGGACTTCAAGGTCGATACGGTGGCCTCCTGGCTCAATCGCGACGGGCACGATCAATATCGGTACGTCACCCTGGGATTCGGCAATAAGATCGCACGATTGGCAATGATGACAGACGCAAGCAGTGTCGATGGAGAATGGAACTCCGGGAGGATGTTGCCGGAACTGACTCGCTACGGCGCTGGCGCGCTCACCAGTTCAAAGTATTTCGGTGAGCCGGGTCTCGATGCGCTCCGCGCAATGCTGACCCACGCGGACCTCTACGGGCTGAAATGGGTTCTTGTACGGGACCACTACTATGATCCGCTGCTTTCCTTTGCCGGCTGGCGGCAAGTTGACAGTCTTGAAGACAAGACCATCACCGTGTGGAGCAAAGATGGTGTGCCGCCGGCTATGCCGGTGAACGCGCCCCAAACACCGCCACGCTGGCAAGGCCTCATGTGGGGCATTTTGCCATTCGGCAGCAGCCTTTTGGCGATACTGGTGATTCTTATTCCAGAGAAGAGACGGAGCGAACGCCGAGCGGAGACTGCATTCGCCACCGACGAAAACCTTGTGAGCGCGAGGTTAGTCTCATGAGCAAGGGGCCTCTTCTCGCCTCAGTTCTCGGTGGTGCGACCGTGGCACTCGTCGTGATTGGAACAATGTGGCCGGTGCCATCGGCAGTTGCCTATGCCGGCGGGGGACGCTTGTTAAGTTCGACTTCAACCCCCGAAGAAGCTGTAACCAAGCTGGGTGACGAAATCCGAACGCAATCCTGGGAAAAAGCGTATGCCAGTCTCGCTAACAAGGCTGAGTTTACTGAGCCTGAGTTTGTGCATGACTTGACTGGATACTACCCAAGCCTTCTTACCTACACTACTCTGGACAAATTTGAAGTGCGGCCTCTTCATTCATCCGCGGACAATGCAGAAATAGAGCTCAAATTGTATTGGGCTACCGTGGTTGGCGACTCAGTAAGTACGCGCGACCTCCACGTAGTAAGGAATGGAGATCACTGGGAGTCGGCATGGCCCATCGTCAAGGAGCCCACGGTGCCGCCACAGGTGATCGCAGTCAATTATCTGCGTTGGGATGTGATCTACCGCGGCCCCGGGGATGACTGGGGCGCGCAGGACGTTGAGGCGCCTCATTTGCGCATAGTTGACATGCACCCATTAGAAAGAGCCGACGGAGTAGTGATACTTGGCGAACTTCTGAACGAAGACGTAGTACCTGCCTATGTGTCGGTGACCGCTACCTTGGTGTCAAAGAATCAATTGCCGATCGCGACCGAAGGCAGCTTCGACAAAATCTCTCACCTATTGCTCCCAAAACAAGTCACGCCGTTTCTCATCAAGTTTCCCGGTGTGTCGTTGTCTGACGTTGGAAGCGTTCGCATGACGCCTCTGTCAGCCCTGATTGCAGCTTCAGCAGACCCGGTAATCGAGATTGGCAACGAAGAGTTGCATCCGGCTCCCGGAGCCTCATTGACCGGGCAACTCATCAATCAAAGCGGCCAGATTGTGAACGTGGCGCACGTACTTGGAACGTTTTACGACAAGAGTGGCCAGGTGGTTTGGGTTGCAGACCAGTATGTCAACCAGGCCCTCCTACCCCAAATACCGGTTCCATTTGAAATCCATGTCCCTGAAGACCTCGCGCGGAATATCAGCACTCAACGTACGGTGGTTGCGACATACAGCTTCGGGGGTTCGCAGTGAAAGCCGGATTTACATGGCTGCTCAGCGGCCTGGCGCTCGCCGTGATGCAACCGGCTATCGCGCAAGGCGGGAACATGAGCTTGCCCAAAACGGTCGAAGCCGGCAATGCGTTTTCAGTGCAGTGTAGCGGGAACGGAAAAGCGGCTCTATACCTCATAGGGCCTGAGCAAGTGTTGAGGCGCGATGTCCAATTGGGACACGCAACTTTCTTTCCCGCTGGATCGGTATACAACGCCGGTCACTACCTGGTGGTTCTAATAGGGGACTCGTCCACGGAAAGCGGCTCATTCGATGTCATTCCCGCGCGTAAACCCACGGATCTAAGTTTCCTTGCCCGACCTTCTCGTCTTCCGGTAGGCCTGCATGACGGCATAACTGGCGCCGTGTATGTCTATGACGCCTATCAGAATCTAATTACCGCTCCGATGCAGGTCTCCTTCGAATTGTCCAATCCATCTGGAGCCGTGCAGAAGCGCCTGGTAGCGACGCGTGATGGCGCTGCCTGGACCGTAATGGATTCGACGGCTCAACAAGGCACCGATAAGTTTGTAGCTCGGATTGGTGAAATCTCGAGTACACGCGTCGTAGCACAGGTTCCGGGCGATCCATGCGGGCTGAAGATGAGCGCAAAGCAGTCGGGTCAGGGGATTGAGCTGGTAACGGATCCGGTGCGCGATTGTAACGGCAACGCGGTACCTGATGGAACGATAGTGACCTTCACGGAAGCATTCAGCGGCGGACAGTCGACTGTGGACGTGCCTCTCAAGCGTGGAATTGCGCAGGTTCAATTAGCCGACCACAACGGCGCAACAATCTCTGTCGCGAGTGGAGTCGTCATGGGGAATCAGATTCGTTGGAAGGAATAGCCATGCTAAGGTCTTCCGTGGTTCTCTGCGTAGTCTTCGCCGCCATTTCCAGCATCGGGCACGCGCAGGCAACGGTGCGCGTTGAACCGGCGAATCTGCAAGGTCCCCGGCCTATGCCTGAACAGACCCAGACAGCGGTAATACGTGATTATCTACAGTCATGGCAAAGCTTCAGCGCCGCGTTTGAGCAAAATCGCACAGATCTGCTTGATTCAGATTTCACAGGAACCGCCAGGGATAAACTCGCGCAAGCAATCCAGCAGCAGGCCGAGCTGGGGATTAGTACGCGCTATCAAGACCGGGCGCACGACTTACAAATAGTTTTCTACTCACCTGACGGACTGTCGATTGAGCTGATAGACAAGGTTGAATACGACGTGCAGGTCCTCGAACATGGCAGGGTCAAAACGACACAGCATCTAAATTCCAGATACATCATAGTTATTACACCTGCCGAAGTGCGATGGAGAGTACGAGTCTTCCAGGCAGATCCTGAATAACTGTTCATCCCGAATGCGGGCGATTATACCTGCCGATTTAGGTGGCGATGAACGAAAGAGATAAAGAGTTCATTGACCCCAATAGAATCTATAACCCCAGGAGGCAAGTATGATTTCTGTTGTCGTACCCATTTATAACGAAGAGGAACTAATTGTGCGTTTCCACGAGGCAGTGGCAAGTGCTCTGAACAGCGCTCACACCCCCTGGGAAGTAG
>Ga0070761_10002177_pt1 | contig 12087 bp, 20 predicted proteins | sample HubBroMetageREF1_FD_66724 | JGI IMG/M metagenome (GOLD analysis project Ga0070761, IMG submission 66724) | Reference soil microbial communities from the Hubbard Brook experimental Forest, New Hampshire, USA - Hubbard Brook CCASE Soil... | ecosystem: Environmental > Terrestrial > Soil >...
GGGCGTAGAGGTCGGCGCCTGTTGGGCAGCCTCCCTCGGCGATCTGGATGCTGCCGTGCTTGGCGAGGATCGCGTCGAGCGCCTCGTAGACGGTGTGGCGGAAGCCGAGATCGCGGCCGCCGGTGACGACGATGCGCTTGGCGTCGGGTTTGGCCATCAGGGAGACGCAGGGACCGGCGGCACCGAACGACTGTTTCCGGAACCCGCGGGGGCGCGTCATTTTCTGAGCGCGATTGGGGCCGGCGTCGAAGTTCTTGCGTGTGGTCATTTTAGGGCCGCAGCCCCTCGACGCGCTCGACGGTGATCCAGTGAGGCCTGCCGGCGATACTGATTTTCAGCAGCTCGCCGTCCTGACGTGTGGCCTCGACGTGGAACTCGATCAGCACCTTCGCCCCCGGCTGGATTGGCGGGTAGTAGGCGACGGTCTGAACAGGGACGTCAAGCATCGGCAGACCCTTTCTCGCTTGGGACTTGCCTCGGCCGGTGCGGCACCATATCGGGAGGTGCCATTTGGCTGATGCGTGCCCAGGATCCGTGTCAGTCGTCACCGGGGCGGCAAACCCCGTTGGCCATCCGAAAATAGCCGCAAGCCCGTCGCCAGCGCAAGCCGGTGGCGGGTTTCGCGTTTCTGGGGCAATTTCGTCCGATGCCGTTCGACAGTTCCCTCACCGAGCGAGATCCCCGTGTCAGCGATTATGTCGGCCGGCGCTGGACCCGTGCGCGCGCCGCGATCGTCGAACGGGATTGGCCGACCTATCGCGGCACGGACGACATATGCGGCGAAATCAACGCTATGCCGGGCGAACATATATGGAAGGATCAGATTGCTCAGTTCGCCGCGTCGGTGCTGAAGCTCCGGCGTCCGGCCGACTACATGACGTCATTGCGCCGATCCCGGGGAGATGGCGCGGCCGGTTGGGTGACGCAGGCGCGGCGCGCGATCCTGCTGCGGGATTACCCCGCCCGCGTGCCGATGCGAGTGATCCGAGAGCGCCTGATGGCGGCTGATTCGCGACCGCTGCCCTGCAATGCGACCATCGGGACTTACTGCCAGTGCGTTCTCTCTATGCTGCGCGGCCTCCCCTCCTGGCGCTGAGGAAACGACGAGCCACCCGCCCCGGCGTCTGAACCATACGACGAAATCGTAGAGTTGGAGCCTGCCCCGGAGCCTGCCCCGGCGCCAGTTCCGGCGCCGACCGCCAAGCGGCAGCCCTATGTTGGGCTGGCCTTCTCGGTGCCACATCCCGTCGCGACTCGGCCGGACGAGGTTGCGCTGCGGTCACACCTTGGGCGCTTATGACGGTCCGAGTCCGGAAAATGCTTGAATCGCAGCGCTGAGCCGTCCATATCGCGGCTGTCCCTGCGGCTTTTCGTCCCCCGATCAGCCGCGCACAGGTCCAGATCGCGCCGCCCGGTCCGAAAGATCGCTGGCGGCGCGGTCACGTACGGTCCACGGTGCGGGCGAGACGTTTCCTCCCACTTCCAAACTTTCCCGGCCGTCCCATGCCAGAGGCGGCCGTTTTTCTTGCATCGGCGTGGCAATCGGGGTGAATGTGGCGTTCATTGCCACCTCGGGGGACGCCAGTATGCGCAACACCGACCCGCTTCGAAACGCCTATCCGGGCGACTTCTTCCACGTCAGGCCGCGGAAGGACTGGGCGGCGACGGTGATCGCGGTCTGTGCGCTGGTGGTCTGCCTGGTGCTGACGGTTCTGTTCACCTCGGCGCTTTTTGGGTGGCCGATCGGATGAACGGCTCCGAGATCAAGGGCCTGAAGCTGGCGATCCCGAAGAAGCGGCGCGAGGAGCGGTGCGACACCTGCTATTGGGTCCACCATGACGCGATGCGCGGGCTCGCCTGCCACGGTGCACCGCCGACGGCTCACGTCCTGCAGGAGCAGGAGACGCCGCCGGTGATGAACCCGCTCCGGCCCGGCGAAGTCATCCCCGGTCGGATGCGGTTGCGGCCGATCACGGTCTGGCCGCCGGTGGCCCCGGACGACTTCTGCCGCCACTGGGACCTCCGCGCCGGGCCGGCAGTGTCCGCGATTCCCCGACTCGGTGAACCGGACCTTGAACCTGGGGCGCCGCTCGAGGAAGTCCAGGCGGTCCCGAGCAATGGCGGTTGACGGGGTCGCCCTAAACTCAATGAGTCATCCTCGTGGCAAGAGACGCGCGCCGCGGGACATCTCGGCTGCTTCAGTCGAGACGGTCGAACTCGAACGAGACGACGAAACCGGCCATCTACGCATAATCGTCGGTCCCGTGGCCCTCTCCTCGGACGCGGCTGCGCGAGGATGGGGTCGCGTAGAGACAATTGTCGAATGTCGGACCGCTACCGGGACAGCGCCAGGCCGGTTGGCCTGCGACGTTCACCCTGATGGAAGTTCGATCTATGTGATGTCCCCGGATGGCGCCAACTCCCTGATTTTGCGGCTCTCGACGGCCAAAGCGCTACTCGATCTGCTACCGAAGGCGATCATCATGGCAGAGGTTGTTGGCCGTGGCGGTTGACGTCACGAACCACTCGGTCCTGGTGATCGCCCGCGGCCAGTCCCGCGAGGTCGTCGGTCGGCCGGGCCACATGACGCTCGAGATGGCCGAATCGGTCGCGGCATCGGCCGGCGGCAAGCTGGTGGCGCTCCGGTTGAACCGCGGTATGTCCAAGGACGGCGGCGTGCGACTTATATCTGTGCAGCAGGGGACGGGGCGATAATGGCTGACGGTCGGAAGCTCTTGTTCGTCGAGGACGCTGTCTGGACCGAGCCGGCGTGGACCCGACACGGTGAGATCACGGTTGATCTGACCAAGGTCTCCGCTGCCGCCCCCAACCCATTCCCCGGCGGTCGCGCGTCCACAGCCATCCTGCTGACGCCGTACCCGTCATGGATCAGCCTGAATGACGTCACCTACGACGACTTCATGGCAGCGTGGCGCGCGGCGATCGGGGAACGCTGATGGACGAGGGCGCCTGGAAGCGGCTGGTCAAGCGCTATGCGAACGGCCGCACGATCTGCAACTGCGGGCACGCCTACTACATGGGACCGCACGAGGAGACATACACGGATTGGCTGGGTGAGCGACGCACGCGCGCGGGTCATCCGCAGTCGTGTCGCAGCGGCTGCCAGGCGAACCAGTACGCGACCAAGTTGGAGATCGCCACCAATGTCGAGGCCGAATTGCTGAAAGATCAAGCCCATGCTGCGTAGGCGCGGCTTCCTGGCAGGTCTCGGTGCGCTGCTCGCGGCGCCGGCGATCGTGCGCGCCGAGTCGATCATGCGCGTCGCGACGCCGAAGCTGATCACCCCGGACGACGCCGAGTTCACCACCGACAACCTGAAGGTCCGTGCCTACGAGTCGTTTGCGCTCGGCTGGCACGACTGGCGCGGGACTTGGGGATCGGCAGATATTGGCGTGGTCCACGCGCTCGATCCACTCGAGGCCGACGCCCAGACCGCGATCCAAAACATGAAGCGGATGCGCCAGATTGAAGACGAGATGGCTCGGGAGCTTGATCGGGCGCGCGCCGCCGCCATGACGCGACTGGCTGCCTGATGCCGCTGGTCGAATCGGGCGCGAAAGAGGCCGTTGGGGAGAATATCCGTCGCGAGCGCGAGGCTGGAAAGCCCGAGAGACAAGCCATCGCGATTGCGCTAAACGTGCAGCGAGAGGCGCAGCACGCTCACCACGACCCTGAGCACAAGGAAGCACACCATGGCCGAGTCGAGCGCACACGCGCCGGGTAACCTGATCAACTCGGACGACAGCGGCGGGATCCGCCAGCGCGCCCGCATGGGCGAGGGCAAAGGGCCGGTCGGGGCATCAAACTTCGGCGTCGGGCCGCTGCCAGGCCATGCCGTGGCGCACAATCACGGCGGCCACATGCCGCACGACGGCGTCCATCTCGGCGACCATGAGCGCGCCGGTCCGCCAGCGCTGCACATGGGCGACGGGAACATGCACGCGACGGCGCATAGCCACCACGGGCCGCATCACCACAACCACGACCATCACCATCTGCTCGACCATGACGAGGTGCGGCCGCATCACGTCGACGGCCATAAGGGCCACAAGGGCAAGAAGCGCTGAGTTTCCATTTCCGATTATTAGCGGGTTTTGGCCTGAAAAACGGCTGAAATCGGCCAATTCCAGCCAGGAGCGAGCATGAGCGGTTCAAGCGACCAGGACGGCGGCCCGGATGTCGGCGAAGCTGTCGGGTCTGCGCTTGGCGGCGGCCAGTTCGCCTACACGCCGCCATCGCAGCCGAATGCGTACGGCCCGAACCTCCCTCCTGTTGATGCCGAACAGCGCGCGGCCTCCACCGATCCCTCCGGAACCGCAGCCAGACAGCGTGCATGGCGCAAGGAAAGCTACGAGTTCGACAAGTCGAAGCCTTCCCGGCCATAGGAGCGAGCATGAGCGACACCGACCAGACCGCCGCCGTTCCTGGCGACACTGAGACACACCCTGAGAGCGCGGCTACCACGGCCGGGGCCGCTCCGGATGCCAGCGATGGGTCCGGAGCGGCCGCCTCTGGGGATGAACCGACCGACCGCGAAGCCGCCGTCCAGCGACTCGGGGTCGCGACCGACGCCGCGCTGAACGAGATGGGGTACGAACGCGGTGCGCCGACGCCAGCTGCGGTTGATCCCGCCGCGCCGCCCCCGCCCCCGACCCTCGGCGTCCTGATCCACGACATGGGCGACGGCAACGCCGGGATCCACGCGATCGAGCCCGACGGCACAGAGCACGCGATCTCGATGCCGATGGCGCACGGCGCGCTGATCGCGTTCATGGACTGGATCCGCGGTCGGCTGCCCGAGCTCGGCAAGCGGGCGACGGCCTACACGGTCAAGACGCCAGGGGATGACGACGAGCCGCCGGCCGAACCGCCGCTGGCCGCATGACCATCACCACCGGCAACGAGCCGAAGGGACTGAGCGGAGGCACCAGGATGGCAAAGGGCTTCAACCCAGGCGGCGAGAAAGGGAAGCTCCACCGGGCCATCGGCGTGCCAGAGGGGGAGAAAATCCCCGCCAAGAAGCTCGCCGCGGCCGAGCACTCCAAAAACCGTGGCGTGCGCGACATGGCGATCCGAGCCAAGACCATGAAGGGCTGGCACCACGGCGCCCATGCGCACCATCCGCCGGCGCGCCGCTGACCAATCCCATGCCGAGTACGGCTGCCGCCTGCGATCCCCGGCCATATAATCCGCAGCCGCGCGTCAATGACCGCAGCCGGCGCGAACTCGCGATGCTGACGCAGCGGCTCTCCCGTTCCGGCGCGATCCGTTGTCGGTGTCGCTGGCGCGTCAAGGAGCACCACTACCGCGGGAAGCGCTGATGCCTCTGGTCTACTCCTGCGAGGGCATGCCCACGATTGAGCGGTTTTTCTCCTCGGACGCATTTTTCAGGGGCCTGATGGGCCCATTCGGCTCCGGCAAGTCCTCCGCCTGCTGCATCGAACTCGGCCAGCGCGGCGTCGCGCAGCGTCCCCTGGCCGACGGCGTGCGCCGGTCCCGCTGGGCGGTGATCCGCAACACCTTCCGCCAACTCGAAGACACGACCATCCGGACGTTCCTCCAGTGGTTCCCGCCGCACCAGTTCGGCGACTGGGTGCCGTCGAAGCACCAGTACGTCATCCGCGCGCTCCGGGCGGAAGGCGACGACCGCGGCGCCGAGATCGAAGTCATGTTCCGCGCGCTCGACCGGCCAGACCAGCTCGGCAACCTGCTATCGCTCGATCTGACCGGCGCTTGGGTGAACGAAGGCCGGGAAATCCCGTGGACGATCTTCGAAGCGCTCGAGGGCCGCGTCGGGCGCTTCCCGCGCATGGCTGATGGGGGTCCGACCTGGCAGGGCATCTTCACCGACACGAACGCGCCGGACGTCGACTCAGAATGGTATAAATTTTTCGAGGAACGCGACCTGTCCGAGCACGTCGCGGAACTCGCCAAAACGACCCCTGGCTTGACCGTCGACACCTACCGGACGCTGTTCAAGCAGCCGAGCGGTCTGTCGCCCAAGGCCGAGAACCTCAAGAATCTCCCGGTTGGCTATTACCCGCGCCTCGCGATCGGCAAGGACCCCGAATGGGTCAAGGTCTACATCCACGGCGAGTACGGCTTCGTCGTCGAGGGCAAGCCGGTCTGGCCAGGCTACAACGACACCCTCCACTGCCCGGCCGACAAGCGCCTCTGGCCGAAACCGATCAGCGGCCTGCCGATCCTGCGCTCATGGGACTTCGGCCTGACGCCGGCATGTGTGCTCAGCCAGATCACACCCCGCGGCCAGTGGATCGTCTTCGACGAGCTGACATCGAGCAGCATGGGGGCCGACAAATTCTCCGACGAGGTACTCGACCACTGCGCTCGGGAATACAGCCACGAGGACTTTCAGGACGTGGGCGACCCGGCCGGCATGCAGCGGGCGCAGTCGGACGAGAAAACGTGTTTCCAGATACTGCATGCCAAGAGCATCGGGATCGAGCCGGCGCTTCAGACCCTGGCAATTCGCATCGAGTCGGTCGCCAAACCGCTGCGCACCCTGGTTGACGGCGGCTACCCGCAATTCGTGCTGCACCCGCGCTGCAAGGTGCTCCGGCGCGCGCTGATGGGCGGCTACCACTTCCGACGTATGCGGATCAGCGGCGAGCGGTACGCCGAAAACCCCGAGAAGAACCACTACAGCCATGTGGCCGACGCGCTCGGCTACGGGGGGACGCGGATGTTCGGCGCTAGCCTCCGTGCGCCAGTGGATGACGGCGGCTCACGCGGGCGCTACGGTGAGTTCCTCGACGACCGCAGCCGGAGCGCAGTGACCGGCTACTGAGCAGGTGCAGCATGGCCGACGACAGGGACTGGCTGGAGCGCAAAAGCGCCGCGTTGCGAGCGGTACTCGACTCAATGCCCGACGTGCGGCTGACCCAGCATGCTCTGACTTGGGATCCCGACACGAGGCTGCTGCATTGCGACTTCAGGATCGAGGCGCTTGACGGAGCCGCGCCGAATGCAGAAACGCGCTGCCTGGAAGCTGCGTGCCGCCTGCTGGAGACGGCCGCGTCCGGCCAGATGACCTTTATCCGAGCGCCAGCCGAGGCGAAGTCCGATACCGACTTTGAGACGGGAACCAAGTCGGCGCGCGGCTGGGTGCGGTTTGCTACATCGCCGGTCGAAGGACCATGGCAGCAGGCCGAACGCAGCACCGGCGTCATTTACGGCAGCTTCGGTCGATGAACCAACGCCGCGCCAACAACACCTTCCGAGGCGCCCCGCTTCGCTTGGCGACGCGCGAGGATGAGATGTCGGCCTACGACTCGCTGCCGGCCGACCTGCGCCGCGCGCTGGACGAGAACGCGACCAACCTCTCGGCGGTCAACTGCGTCGTGCAGGCCTGGAAGCTGCTGGACATGGGCGCCTCGCCGGCGCGCGCCGCCCAGGCCGTGGCGAACAAGATCAGGCAGATCGAGCCGCACGAGATCGCCGTGTTCGCCGGCGAGTACCGCGCCACATATAAGTGTGACCTGCCGCACGTCGCTGCCCGAGCGACCGTGATGCGCTACGGAGCCGCCGGCCCGAGCCGGCATCCGCCGCGGCGCGCGCCGCGAATCAGGGGCTTGCGGCTGGATGTGCAGGTGGCAGCGTGAGCGCCACGCTCGCCCCTCCGACGGCTCCGCTGCCCGGCCTGCCGCCGAGCCTGCTGCCCAAGGGCAACGGCGCCGCGCCGCCCGAGACCGCCGAGGACACCGAAGCGGCCTCCGAGTCGCAAAAACCGGCCGAATCCGAGCACGCCGCGCTGCTCCGCAAGTGGGCGCGGATGGTCAACATCGCTGACGAGTTTTTCGACCGGGAAGGCGACACAAACGCCGAGCTCGACAAGCTCCAGATGCGCGTCAGCCGGGAGTACGAGGTCGACAAGCAAAGCTGCGCCGACTACCTCGAAAAATACCAAAAATGGCTCGATTTCGCCATGCAGATCACGGAGGAGAAGACCTATCCGTGGCCGAGGGCATCGAACGTCATCTACCCGCTGCTGAGTTCGGCCGCCATCCAGTTCGCCGCGCGCGCCTACCCTTCGATCATCCGCGACAAGGACGTGGTCAAGGGCCAAATCGTCGGGGACGACAAGGGCACGCCGACGCCTGATCCGGCCACCGGCGGTCAGTTGCAGATCAACGGCCAGCCACAGTGGGTCTCGCCGCCAGGGGCAAAGAAGATCAAGGCCGATCTCGTCGGTCGCCACATGAGCTGGCAGCTTCTGACCGAGCAGGAGGAGTGGGAGCCGCAGACCGACCGCATGCTGATCGTGCTGCCGATCGTCGGCACCATGTTCCGGAAGTCGTTTTTCGATCCCAACCTCAAGCGCAACGTCTCCGAGACCGTCGTTGCGACCCGGCTGTGCGTGAATTACCATGCCCGCAGTTTCGAGACCGCCCCGCGGAAGACCGAGATTTTCGAGCTCTACCCCTGGCAGATCGAGGAGCGCATTCGGTCCGGAATCTATCTGGACCGCGACTATGGGGCCGACACCGATGAGCGCTCGGCCGAGGACGAGGACAGCCCAGTCACCTTCCTCGAGCAGCATCGGCGCTACGACCTGGACGACGACGGCTACGCCGAGCCGGTGATCGTCACCATCGCCCGCGACTCGGGAAAATTGGCCCGAATCCGCGCCGGCTGGGAGATGAGCGGCGTTGAGTGGACGCGCGACGACCGAATCCGCCGGATCGAACCGGTCGATTACTACACCAAATTCGGCTTCATCCCGTCGCCGGCGTCATGCGTCTACGACATCGGCTTCGGCCATTTGCTGTTCCCGATCAACGAGGCGATCAACACGTCGCTCAACCAGATGTTCGATGCCGGGCACCTGCAGAACGTGGGCGGCGGCTTCATCGGCTCGGGGCTGTCCATCAACACCGGTGCGGTCCGTTTCCAGGTCGGCGAGTACAAGCCGGTCAACACCATGGGCGGCAACATCCGCGACCAGGTGTTCACCCTGCCGTTCCCCGGGCCCAGCCAGGTGCTGTTCGCCCTGGTGCAGTTCCTGGTCGAAGCCGGCAAAGAGATCGCCGCGGTCAAGGATGTCATGGTCGGCGACATGCCAGGGGACAACACCTCGGGCATCACCACGCTGGCCGTGATCGAGCAGGGGCTGAAGGTCTATTCGGCCATCCACAAACGGATTCTGCGGTCGCTGGGGTACGAGTTCCGCAAGCTGTTCCGGCTGAATCGGCTCTATCTGCCGCTCGAGGGCGGCTGGATGGACGGCGACGAGTGGAAGTCGATCACCCGGGACGACTATGCAAAATCGGCAGGGGTCGCCCCGGTCAGCGACCCGCAGATGGTCACCGACATGCAGCGCCTCGGCCGGGCGCAGTTCCTGATGCAGTTCAAGGACGACCCGCTGTTTGACGGCCGTAAGATCAGGATGGCCATCCTCGATGCCGCGCTGATCCCCGACGCCGAGGGGTTCCTTGCCCAGCAGCCGCCGCAGGACCCGAAAGTCGCCTTGAAGGGCCGCGAACTCGACATCCGCGAAGCGCACGAGCACGCCGAGGCATTCCTGCGGAAGCGCCACGACAGCGTGACCATGATCAAGGACATCGCCCAGGCCGAGCTGTTCCTTGCGCAAGCGAGAAAGCTGGACAATGATGCACAGCTTGGATGGGTCGAGCAGCACCTCGAAAGGCTCAAACTTGAGTACGACGCAGCCGCAGCCAGCAGCGCAGGCAGTGACACCGGAGAGGGCGGTTCCCCCGCTCCTGGCGGAGCTCAGCCCCCAGCAATTCCAGGCATGGCGCCACCACCCGGTAACCCGGCTGCTCTTGCAGGACTATCTGCCAGCATGGCGGGCCAGCCGGGAGCGAGAGGTCCTTAACGCCTGGCTGGGCGGTCATGCGGACCTTGCGGTGCAGCAGGTCGTGCGCGGGCAAATCCTGATGGCCAGAGACCTTGAGCAGATCACCGTCGGCACGCTGCGGTACTTCTGGGGACTGCAGGATGAGCCAGAATGACCCTCGCAGAAGCCCCGACCGTCCAACTCGGCATGGCCATCACGGTCGAGGATGAGACGTTCGCCAAAATGGCGGAAGCCGTGCAGCATCGGTTCGGATGCACGGCGTCCGCTGCTCGGGGCGCAGTGCAGGACGTGCTGGACTGGATCGGGGTCGAACCAGAGTCCGGGCGCCCTGACGACGCCGGCCCGCGCCCGCTATCGGAGGGTCGTCAGTGACCCTCGAGGAAGCCGTCGCCGCCTTCGAGTCGCAGATGACCGTGCACGAGGCGGTCGGGTATCCGGTCAACGACCATGGCGCCAAGGACATGAGGCGGGCGCCGACTGGCGAGCGGTACGTCACGCTGACCAGCGCCGGGACGAAATCCGAGGGCTATCCGGTCCAAATCTGGTGGGCTGATGAGGACCAAGCGGTCGAGTACTGGCTCGACACGGTGACGCTATTCGCGCGCCGGCTTGGCAAGCAGCTCTACTGGCGCGAGAGGCCGGAACTGGTGACGCAGAATTTCGTGGCCGTGAATCAGGCCGAGGCGATGCAGGACCAGCGGCTGCGGGACAGCCTCTCTGTGGAGCTTCACACCGTCTGGTGCCGCCTGCTGGTATCGGCCAAGGGACCGGACGGGAAAATCATCGACGTACTCGAGGACCAAGGCTGATGCAGGAGCGCTTCCTCACCACCAACCGCGGCACCTTCAAGCAGGCAAAGTGGGACGGCGTGAACCGCGCCGGCCTCAAGCCGCTGTGCGACTTCGTGCTGGTGATGGTCGACGAGATTGCCGACGTCACGCCGGGCGGCATCGTCACCACCGAGCAGGCGCAGGAAACCGGCACGCTCGGCTCGACCACGGGCATCATCATCGCCGTCGGCCCCCAGGCGTTCGCCTACGACAAGGACCGGCTGGTGAAGTGGGAAGGCGAGCGGCCCAAGGCGGGCGACCGCATCTGGTTCGAACGCTACGCCGGCCAGGAACACACCGGGCTCGACGGCAAGCTGTACCGGATCATGCAGGACCGCACGATCGCGGGCATGGAAGACAAAGAGGCGATGGCACTCATCGCGGCCGAGGGGGAGGCCGACCAGGTGGTGCGACGGGCGAGGGCTTAACGAGTGTCCGAGACGCAGCAATCCGGTGCCAATGGCGCCGCGCCTCACGCCGCAATCGAAGGTCTGACCGCAGAGGAGGTTGAGGCTTCTGCGCGCGCGCTCGGGTGGAAGCCCCAGGCCGAGTTCCGCGGGCCGCCCGACAAGTGGCGCCCAGCCGACCAGTTCATGGCATCGGCGGCGAACCCGGCGATCCTGGCCAACAATTTCCGCGTGCTGAGCGACCGCTACCGGACGCTTGAAACCACGCATCGCACCACGACGCAGGAGCTCAAGGCCCAGCTTTCCGAGGCGACCGGCATGGTCGGCACGCTCACCGAGCGGTTCCGGACCGTCGAGCAGCGCGCGTACGACCGTGCCCGCCGCGAATTGACCGCCGAGCGCGACAAGGCGATCACCGAGGGCGATGTCGCGCGCGTCCGGCAGCTCGACACCGAGGTGCAGGAGCTCGATGCCGGAAAGCCTCCGGCCAAGGTCGAGACGCCGAAGCCGACGGCCGCCGCGCAGCCCACCACGCAGCAACTCGACCCCGAGATCGCCGCCTGGTCGAGCCGGAACCCGTGGTTCTTCAGCGATGCCGACCTTGCGGCTGCGGCCAACGGTGTCAGCTCGGCGCTCCGGGCAAACCCGGCCACGGCCAGCCTCTCGGTCGCGGACCATCTCGTGCAGGTCGAGAACACGATCAAGCGGACCTTCCCGGACAAGTTCGCCGCCCCAAAAGGGGGGGGGCGCGCGGCTATGGCCGGTGACGAGGAAGACGACGACGCTGCCCCGCCAGCGGTCGAAACCCCGAACAGTGGGGGCGCCGGCCGGCCGCAGGGCCAGCGCAACCGCCGCGACTTCGCCAGCATGCCGCGCGAGTCGAAGCAGCAGTTCGCCCGGTACAAGGAGATGATCGGCCGCAAGGTCGAGGAAGGCGGCCGCGTCAAGCCATTGACCGAGGCCGAATGGGCGCGCGACTATTGGGCACAGT
>Ga0070761_10002180_pt1 | contig 12077 bp, 6 predicted proteins | sample HubBroMetageREF1_FD_66724 | JGI IMG/M metagenome (GOLD analysis project Ga0070761, IMG submission 66724) | Reference soil microbial communities from the Hubbard Brook experimental Forest, New Hampshire, USA - Hubbard Brook CCASE Soil... | ecosystem: Environmental > Terrestrial > Soil > Temperate...
GGCACAGCCTGGATCGGCACAGCCTGGATCGGCACAGCCTGGGTCAGCACAGCCTGGATCGGCACAGCCTGCGCTGGCTCGGCTGGCTCAGCCCCGGCTGGCTCGTCCTGGGCTGGCTCGGCCGGAGGGCGTATTTCTGCCCGGCGGCTCGGGGGTTTCGCTGTCACCGGAGTGGCAGCTGGGTTTCCTTGTTGTGCTGTCTGGGGTTGGGTGTGAGTCTGGCCTGGGTGAGTGATGAAGATCTGGTCGCGCCAGATGTCGAGTGGTCGGGTCGGCCGGCCGCCGTAGAGTCGCTCTGGCCTGGTGAGCGCGCCGACGGCGAACAGGGCAGCGGCGGCGTGCGCCACGCACCAGTCGTCGGCTGGATCCCCCTCGATGCTGACCACGGGAACCTCGCGGCGCTGGCCCGCGGTGCCGTGGTTACTGCCGAGCTGGTTGATTGCCCTGGTCAGAGCGCGGTCATGGCCGGATCGCAACAGCAGGCTGGCCCCGGTCACTCCGGCTCGCACCGCTTGAGTTAGCCGCCGGTCGGCCCGGTCCCTGGCGTCGGGTTCGGATCTCGCTGACCTGGCGTCGAGCAGCTCGGCGCTGAGCAGGCTCGGGATATCCGCCGCATTGACCAGCTCAGTGGCGCTGAATCCGGAGACCAGCCGGCGTGCTGGCGGCCGGAACGCGAAGGTCGCGAAGCTGTCGATGGCCCGGCGCAGGTTGCCAGGGGCGGCAGTGGGCGGTGCGTCAAGCGCAGCCGCTCGCAGTGTGTTCAGCGCGCTGGCTTCGGCGGGGCTCGCGCATCCGGCCCATACCAGTCCGGCTAGCTGGCCGCTGCCGTGCCCGACCGCGGCGGCCGGCTGAACACCGAGCTCATCAAGCTTGCGCAGCACCGCAAGTGTCCGGCCGAACTGGTCGAGCGGTTGCCCGGCCTGGGCGAGCGGCTGCCCGAACTGGTCGAGCGGTTGCCCGGCCTGGGCGAGCGGCTGCCCGAACTGGTCGAGCGGTTGCCCGGCCTGGGCGAGCGGCTGCCCGGAAAGCAGCAGCGTGACCCGGCCATCGGCGCCGTCGGCCGCGAAGATGCCTGGCCGCGTACCCACCAGGCCGCCGGTAAGCGCGGGCAGCATGGTGATTGCCTCGCTTGCCAGCCTGGCGAGCTGCTCTTGCCTGGTGGCGATGATCCCGACTCTGGCCGGGCCCTGATCAGCGGCCTCAATGGCCAGCTGGCACGCCAGGTCGTGCAGCTCTGCGTCCGACAGCCAGGGCGCGACATCGGCGATCCTGGCCAGGGTCGCCGTCAGCGTGGCCCGATCGGCGGATTGCAGCAGGAATGCGCAGGGCTGACCGACTTGACCAGGGATGACGGTTCGTACGATCCGGTGTCGTGAGGCCGGCCGGTGCGGCTTCGCTCGTGGTTTGCCTTCGGGCGGCCGCTCAGTTGGGCTCTGCTGGCCTGGCTGGCTGCTGAGCACCAGGTGAACGCTCAGACCGTCCGTGCTACTGGCGCTGACAGCCGCGCGCCTGGCGACACTTTCTGGCCAGGGTTCGGCCGAGCCCGGCGTCCGGAGCAGGCCGCCGCCGTCGCGCAAGATCTGGTGCGGAGTGATGACCCCGGTGGCTGGTGGCAGTACCCCATTGGCCGCGGCAAGCACCGTCTTGATCAGGCCGGCCACGCCGGCCGCGGCCCGGGTATGACCGATGTTGGCGGTAATCGAGCCGAGCACCGCCGAGTCGCTGGCCCCGGCCCGCAGTGTCGCGAGCGCGGTCAGCTCGGCCTCGTCGAGGTGAGCGACGCCCGTGCCGCATCCTTCGATGTAGCCGAGGTCGGCTGGGTCGATCCTGGCCAGGTGGTATGCCTTGCGCATGGCGAGCAGCAGAGCGCTGTGGTCGTTGCTCGCGCGGTGTTGCCGGCCGGCCGAAGCCATGCCCCAGCCGAGTATCTCCGAGTAGATCGGCACGGCGGCCGCGGCAGCGTCAGACGACCGCATCAGCAGTACCATGCCGCAACCCTCACCAGGCAGGAAGCCGGTTGGCCGGTCGTCGTAGATCCGCATGTCACCGGTCGCCAGCATGCCCGCCTTGGCCAGGGCGACCAGGCTCAGCGGGTCAAGGCTGACATCGACGCCGCCAGCGATGGCGACGTCGAGCTCGCCGCTGATCAGGGCCGCGCAGGCGGACGCGATCGCGGCGAGCGAGGAGGCGCTGCCTGCGTCGACGGCAGATCCGCCCCCTTGGAAGCCGAACTGGCCGCACACCGCCGCTGCGATCATGCCAGGCGTGGTGATCGCCAGCGTCTGCGCCGTCACCGGCGGGAAGGGCGCCAGATACCGGACGGCGGCGGCGCCAAGCACCTGGTCAGCAAGCTCGGCTGACACTCCGGCCGCGAAGAGGGCATCGGCGAGTACTCGCCGCGCGTAGGGCCAGCGCAGTCGCTGCGCTGATGCCTGCGACTGGTCACCGGCCAGCGTGCTGCCGATGAAGACGCCGGTGCGTTCAGCCGGCAGCCCGGCGCCGCCTGGGAAGCCGGCCGCCGCTAGCGCCCTGGCGGCCGTCTCGATCGCCAGCCATTGTGCCGGATCGGCGGTCGCGAAGGTGGCCTGGGATATGCCGAAGGCGGCCCGGTCAAACTGCCAGCCTTCGAGCACGGCCGCTCTCGTGCTGTAGGTAGCGTCGGGGGTAGCCGGGTCAGAGCTGTAATAGTCAGCCAGGTCGACCCGGCAGGCCGGAATCCGGCGGAACGCCCGCCGGCCGGTGGTGACTGCCCGAAACAGAGCGGCCGCATCGTCGGCATCCGGATACCGGCAGGCTAGCCCCACGATCGCCAGCGAGTCTGGTGCGTTCTTGCGGCCGGGTGAGAGTGTGCCGGCGACCGAGAAGGGCCGGTCGAAGGAATCGCTGCGCGCCGGGCTGTCGCTGTCGCTCCGGGCGTTGTCGTTTCGGGCGTTGTCGTTTCGGGCGTTGTCGCTGCGGGCGTTGTCGTTCCGGGCGTTGTCGTTCCGGGCGTTGTCGCTGCGGGCGTTGTCGATGCCCGGGGCTGGCCTCGGCTGGGTCGCGGCTGGGTCGGGTGCCGTGCCCGTGGTGGTGTCCTGGGGCGTGGCTGAGCCGGGGGAATCGCTCGCACTTCCGGGCGGGCCTGAGTTGCCCGATGCGCTCGCGTGCCTGACCGTGCTCGGGTTGCCGGGAACGCCTGCCGGATCGGGCGTGAATACCCGGACGATGTCGTCGTCGCCGGTCAGATAGTGGTCAGCGCCGCGGTCCAGGTCGCCGATGTCAGGGCCACGCGGTATGCGAGAATGGCGCCTGCCCGCGCGTGAATTACCTGACCGCCGAAATTCCATCATTCCCCCGAATGTGGCCTGCCACGCGCTTTACCGCCCGTAGCGCAAGCCCCGAGCCAACTCCCGTTTGCCCAGGTCGGCAGCGATGTAACGACTGACCGAGACGCCATTATCGACGCGGTAACAACGATGGTCAAGGCGCATTGTCGAACGCGCGAATGGGGCGCGGGAGTTCTTGAGCGGATATCTAAGCTGCCTGGCCACTTCATCTTTGATTTCGGCAAAATCTTCCCGGTTTGCAGGTTTCGGATCGCGGAAACTACTGAGACTCAGCCGGCCTCTGACCACAGAGGTGATGGGGGTGTTGGGCGTGCTGGGCGTGCTGGGCGTGCTGGGCGTGCTGGGCGTGCTGGGCGTGCTGGCGCGGCTGTGCTCGGTGTGGCCGCCGCCTGGAATGCCGTGATCATGGTCGGGCGGTTGATCACGGAGGATCGCGCGGGCGGGCACGCGCCCGGGATGCCGTGATCAAGGACCAGTTCATGATCATGGAACCTCGCGCGGGTGACCGCCTGGCCGCCGCCGCGCGGCGGGGGACCCCGCAGTCGCCTGCACAGCAGCAACGGTCCCCCGCGTGGCCGCCGCTCAGGCCGGCCGGGGCTTCGGCGGCTGACGCCGCCGGTTTCTCAGGGCCGGTCGTGCGGCCGGGGGCTGGCGGTGCCCGGTTACAGCATCGGCGGGCCGTGATGGTGGCAGCCCGGCCATGGGTTACGTCGACGATGGCTTGTTGTTGCTGTCCTGGCAGCTATAACAAGGCATCGTCGCTGTACCTGGCCGCGCGGGCACAGCAGAAACGGCCCACCGACGCTGTAACCCGGAGCGCGCGCCGCCCGGGGCCGGGGCCGACGCGCGCGCGGGCCGGGGCCGACACGGGCGCGGTCCGACGCGGGCCAGGGGCCGCCAGCCTGCGCACCAGCTAGCCAGTGTCGCCAGCCAGCCCGCGCACCAGCCCTGCCGGACACGGCCGCGAACCTGGATCCTGACCGGCTTGCACCATCACCCCGGTCAGGGGAAAGCGGGTTTCGCCAAACCCTCCTAACATCAGCAAGCTCACTGCGAGGGACCTGGCGGCGGCCGGCCTGCCCGGCAACCCCGTCGCGGTGATTGCGAAGGTGCTCTAGCACCAGCAAGCTCACTGCGATGGGCCTGGCGGCGGCGGGGTTTGCGAGGGCCTGGCGGCGGCGGGGTTTGCGAGGGCCTGGCGGCGGCGGGGTTTGCGAGGGGCCTTCTCGGATAGCGCGGGTGGGCCGGGTGCGATATCCTCTCATCGTGCGTTACACCAGCCTGCTCCTTACTTAGCCGCGCCGACCTGAAGTTCGTTGGCGCGGCTGCCCCTCGTGGATCGAGGGGTTTTTTGTTTGGAGTCCTGGGTTGACGGGTGCTGACCCGTCTGGAGACATCGCGAGGGAAAGCAATGACAGCCGTCCAGAACGCGGAGCCGGCCAGCGTGGGCCAGGCGCCGGCCGGTGCGGCCGACCAGCCGCAGGACAAGTGGGATCCGCGGTCGGTGCAAGACAAGTGGCTAGCCAGATGGGACGAGATCAAGCCCTTCCTGGCCAGCGATGATCCGGCCGATCCCCGGCCGCGCGTGTACGTGCTTGACATGTTCCCTTACCCGTCAGGCGACCTGCACATGGGTCACGCGGAGGCCTATGCGGTGGCCGACGCGATGGCCAGGTACTACTTCCTGCGCGGGTACAACGTGCTGCACCCGATCGGCTGGGATGCGTTCGGCCTGCCGGCGGAGAACGCCGCCATCCGGGGGAACAGCCATCCAGCCGACTGGACGTACCAGAACATCGAGACCCAGGCGGCGTCGTTCCGCAGGTACGCGCTGTCCTTCGACTGGACCAGGCGGCTGCACACCTGCGATCCCGAGTATTACCGGTGGACTCAGTGGCTGTTCCTGCGGCTGTACGAGCGCGGGCTGGCGTACCGGGGCGACGGCTACGTGAACTGGTGCCCGTTCGACCAGACCGTGCTGGCCAATGAGCAGGTCATCGACGGGCGCTGCGAGCGGTGCGAGCATGAGGTCGTCAGAAGGGCGCTGACCCAGTGGTACTTCAAGATCACTGAGTACGCCGACCGGCTGCTGGCCGACATGGAGCCGCTGGAAGCCAAGTGGCCCGAGCGGGTTCTGCTGATGCAGCATAACTGGATCGGCCGCAGCGAGGGCGCTGAGGTCAGGTTCGCCATCGAAGGCCGCGGCGAGCCGGTCACCGTGTTCACCACCAGGCCGGACACGCTGTACGGCGCGACGTTCTTCGTGGTGGCCGCTGACTCGGCGCTGGCGGCCGAGCTGTGCGAGCCCGAGCACCGCGAGGAGCTGGCGAGCTACCTGAACCAGGTCAGCAAGCTGACCGACATCGAGCGGCAGTCCGCTGACCGCCAGAAGACCGGGGTCTTCCTGGGCCGGTACGCGATCAACCCGGTGAACGATGAGCGGATACCAGTGTGGGCCGCCGATTACGTGCTGCCCGACTACGGTACCGGTGCCATCATGGCCGTGCCCGCTCACGATCAGCGCGACCTGGACTTCGCCCGGGTGTTCGGGCTGCCGGTGCGGGTGGTCGTGCGGACTGACCTGCCCGATCCCGCGGTGACCTGGAAGGCGACGCCCGGTGATGGCACGCTGATCAACTCGGGTCCGCTGGACGGCATGACCAAGGTGCAGGCCATCGCCGCGATTACCCAGATCCTGGCCGAAAAGGCGCAGGGCCGGGCCGCGGTGAGCTACCGGCTGCGCGACTGGCTGGTGTCCAGGCAGCGGTTCTGGGGTGCGCCGATCCCGATCGTGTACTGCGAAGGCTGCGGCGAGGTGCCAGTACCCGACGATCAGCTTCCGGTACTGCTGCCTGACCTGCGCGGCGCCGACCTGGCCCCGAAGGGCATCTCGCCGCTGGCCGCGGCGGCTGACTGGGTGCACACGCAGTGCCCCAAATGCGCGGGCCCGGCCCGGCGCGACAGCGACACGATGGACACGTTCGTCGACTCGTCCTGGTACTTTCTGCGGTACTGCTCCCCGCATTACGACTTCGGGCCGTTCGAGGTCGAATCGGTGCGCCGGTGGTGCCCGGTCACCTTGTACGTGGGCGGCGTTGAGCACGCGATCCTGCACCTGCTGTACAGCAGGTTCTTCACCAAAGTGCTGCACGACATGGGCATGGTCGACTTCGATGAGCCGTTCGGAAGCCTGGTCAATCAAGGCCAGGTGATCAACCGGGGCAAGGCCATGTCCAAGTCGCTTGGCAATGGCGTTGACCTGGGCCAGCAGCTACAGGCGCACGGTGTCGACGCCATCCGGCTGACGATGCTGTTCGCCAGCCCGCCGGAGGACGACGTCGACTGGGCGGACGTACGCCCCGAGGCGTCAGTGAAGTTCCTCGGCCGGGTGATGCGGATCGCCACCGACGTCGGACCCGGGCCGGCTACGGCCCCTGTCACCAGCGGCGATGTGGAACTGCGGCGGGTGACGCACCGTACCATCCACGAGGTCACCAGGCTGATCGAGTCGACCAGGCTGAACGTGGCCATCGCCAGGCTGATGGAACTGGCCACCGCCACCCGGCGGGCGATCGATACCGGGCCTGGTGCGGGCGATCCTGCGGTCCGCGAGGCGGCGCAGACGCTGACCATCTTGCTGTCGCTGTTCGCGCCGTACACGGCGGAGGAGTGCTGGGAGGTGCTTGGCCGGGAGCCCTCGGTGGCGCTGGCTGGCTGGCCGGCGGCTGAGCAGTCGCTGCTGGTTCAGGACGAGGTCACCTGCGTCATTCAGGTGAACGGCAAGGTGCGGGACCGGCTGACGATCTCGCCGTCCATTACCGAGGACGAGCTGCGTGAGCTGGCGCTGGCCGCCCCGGCCATCACCAGGGTGCTGGCTGGTCGCGGAGTCAAGACCGTGATCGTGCGTCCGCCGAGGCTGGTGAACATAGTCCCCGAGGCGGACTAGCGTCGTCGGCTGTCGGGCCGACGGATGACCGCGTTTGCCCGCAGGGGTCTTCGTGACTGCTCGCTGACCGGATCAGCCTCTGGCCGGGCAGCAGCCGAGGGCTTTGCTTGCATAGGAGGGCAAGGCTCGTGCACCGGGCCTAGTCGGCAGTGGAGAGCCAGCCGGCTAGGCCCGGAGCTCAGACTCGGCGCAGCACCGCCACCACCCGGCCGAGTATTTCGGCCTCGTTGCCCGGTATAGGGGTGTATGCAGGGTTGTGAGGCATCAGCCAGACGTGGTTGCCCGAGCGCTTGAAGGTCTTGACGGTGGCCTCGCCGTCGATCATCGCGGCGATGATGTCGCCGTTCTCGGCGACCGGCTGCTGCCTGATCACGACCCAGTCACCGTCGACGATGCCGGCGTTCATCATCGAATCTCCGACGACCTTCAGCAGGAAGAGCGTGCCCTCGCCTACCAATTGCCTGGGCAGCGGGAAAATATCTTCGATTGACTCTTCGGCCAGGATCGGGCCGCCAGCGGCGATCCGGCCAACGACCGGAACGTAGGCGGCTTCCTGCGACGTGATGTCCATGGGCATTTCGTCATCGTCATCGAAGCCTGGCTCGGGCCGGACGGCCGGATGTCCTGGCAGCCTGACTTCGACGGTGCGCGGCCGCCCGGCGTCGCGGCGCAGATAACCCTTGTTCTGCAGCGTGGAAAGCTGATACGAAACGCTCGACGTGCTCGTCAGGCCCACAGCCTCGCCGATTTCGCGCATGGAGGGCGGATAGCCCCGGCGCTGCACGGAATCGCGTATCACCTGCAAGACCTTGCGCTGCCGCCAGGTCAGCACGTGATCAGGATCAGGCTGGTCAGGCAGGTCAGGAATCGGCACGGGAACGCCGCCCCTCGGCTTTCTGCCCGGCTTGCTTTTCGGCTGATCGTCGCCTTCTCGCTCGGCTTGAGAGCTATCTAGCGAGTCGCCGATCACAACTGGGCCCACGAACCCTTGCCCGGCAAGTGCGCCTCCGTTTTCTGCATCGCTGCCCATCTTGGCCTCCGGTAGCTGGCTGGTGTCATTGCCGACGCTAGCGCTTTGGGTCATCCACATCAAACATCTGTTCGACGGATGTCGAAAGTGTCGGACCCCTGCGGTATAACGTCTGTCGTACCTTCGTTCGATCGAACGTTACAACGATAGAACAAGGGTACGATCGAACTGTCGTTCGCTAGGAGGAGGCACCCAATGAGCATGACCAGCGCGGCCGAAGCGAAGCTCGATGCCAGGGTGAGGCCGCAGATCGTCGCATTGCAGTCCCGCATCGGCGGTCCGCAGCGCCGGCCAGCCGCTACCGCACCCGTGACGACCGCGCCCACGCCCGCGAGGGCGGGGCGAACTCCCGTTCGGCTTACCAGACGTGGCCGGATCGTGGCGGGGACACTCGTGGCTATCGGCGTGGTGGCGGCGGCGAGCGTGATCTGGCTGCTGATAACTGGCCAGGCGCAGGCTTCCGGCCACGCCGGGCCTGCTGCGCCGCTGCGCGACTCCATTCAAAAGGTGGTCGTCCGGCCTGGTCAGACCCTCTGGGCGATCGCGACTGAGGCTGATCCGGCCGCCGATCCGCGTTCGATAATCCCCGAGATCGTGGAGATCAACTCGCTGAGCGGCACAGGTATTCAGGTGGGTCAGGTGCTTTGGGTGCCGAAGGATTAATAGTGCCGGAGAAGTAGCGATCCCGGCCAGCCTGGTCAGCCGATTGCTCAATTGGTGAAAAGGAGATACTTTCCGGTCGTCACTATTGTGCGAGCCGCCTGGCTTGGCGATCGGAGGCTGCATGCGGCTGAGTCGAATTCGCCTTGGCGAGCTTGCCGCGGCGGTGCTGCTGGCGACGCCGGTGCTCGTGCTGTGCTCACCGTCCGGATTTACCGCGGCGGCGACGATCGCGGGGGGCGCCACTGCTGGCTTGTCCGCAGGCCATCAGGCCAGTCGCTCTGCCCGTGCTGGCGTGGTGGGCAACGTCGCGACGATCGGGGTTGGCCAGCTCCCGACTTCGGTCGCTATTGACCCGCTCAGCGGCACGGTCTGGGTTGTGAATAGCCTCAGTAACACCGTGTCGGAGATCAGTGCGGCGAGCCGGGCCGTCATCGCGACTATCGACGTAGGAATGAGCCCGGTTGACGTCGCGGTCGACCAGAAAACGGGCACCGTCTGGGTTACCTGCCTTGGTCCGTACGATGACCCCTCAGCCGACAACACCGTGTCAGAAATCAGCGAGGCGAGCCGAAAGGTGATCGCGACCATCAAGGTGGGTCTTGTGCCATTCGGGATCGCGGCCGATTCGCGCACAGGGACCGTCTGGGTGGCCAACACGAACTCCGACACGGTCTCAGAAATCAGCGAGGCCCGTCAGGAAGTCGTGGCGACCATTAACACCGGTCCTGGAGCGGCTCCGGTGAGCCTGGCGACCGACCCCGGTTCCGGGCTGGTCTGGGTTGACCGGCCGGGCGGTCCGGTGCAGGAAATCAGCGAGGCAACTAAGTCAGTGGTCGGGAGCACCGATGTCAGCCCAGGCGCTGGATCAAGCTCGCTAAACGCGATCGTGGTAGATCCCGACACCGGAGCAGCCTGGGTCGCGAGCGACTTTTACTCTGGTGGCAGCTATGTCAGCTACGCATCCGCTGTCGCCCCCGCCGCGCGCCGGGTCACGGCCGGCGTGCTGGTTTCCAAACCCCAGTGGTACACCAACATCGCCGACGGGATCGCCGTTGACCCGGCGACGGGCACCGTCTGGGTCGCGGAGAACGGCGGAGACACCGTCACGCTGATCAGCGGGGGAGCCGAGGCGGTGGCCAGGAATCTGGCCACCGGTGACGGCCCGGTCGCCGTAGCCGTGGACTCGCGCACCGGAACGGTGTGGATCGTCAACAATGGCGACGATACGGTCACCGAGTACACCTATGCCAGCCCTGAGTTCACCACCAGCCCGCAGGCCAAGCTCGTCGCGGGCAGGCCGGCGACGGTTACGGTGCTCACCCGCGGCTTCCCGCTCGCGGCCATGAGGGTGGACGGTCCCGTGCCGGCTGGCATGCGGGTCAGGATCGGCCAGGGCAGCGTTGTCATAAGCGGCAGGCCCGCGCTTTCCGCGCGAAACCACACATTCCCGGTGGTCGTCTCGGCCGACAATGGCGTTGGCACCGCGAGCGGTCAGTATGTCTTTACCCAGCAGCTTGTCATCGAGGTCAGCTAGGTGGGGTTTGGCGAAACTGGCCTTCCCTGGCCGGGGTGCTGACGCAAGCGGGGTCAGGATTCAGGTTCGCGGTCGTGTTCGGCGGATGGTGTGCGGGCTGGCTGTCGGAGCGGCCTGGGCGGCTTCGGCTTCGGCTTCGGCCCCGGCTTCGGCCCCGGCTTCGGCCCTGGGCGGTCCCGGCGGTCCCGGCGGCCCGGCGGCCCGGGCCGGGTCACAGCATCGCTGGCCCGTGACCGCTGTGCCCGGCGCGGGCAGGTACCTCCACGATGACTTGTTACTGCTGCCAGGACAGCAACAACTAGCCGTTGTCGTGGTAAGCCACCCCCGGGCCACCGCCATCACGGCCCGCCGATGCTGTAACCCGGCACCGCCAGCCCCGGCCGCACGACCGGCCCTGGGGAACCGGCGGCGTCGCCCGCCGAAGGCCCCGGCGAGCCTTAGCGGTGGGGAGGCGAAGGACCGGTGCTGCTGTGCAGGCGACTGCGGGGTTCCCCGGCCGCGCGGGGGCGGCCGGGCGGTCACCCGGCGCGCCCCAGCGGCGGCCAGGTGGTCACCCGCGCGAGGGCGGCCGGGCGGTCACGCGGCGCGCCCCAGTGGCGGCCAGGTGGTCACCCGCGCGAGGTTCCATGATCATGAACTGGTCCTTGATCACGGCGCTGCGGGCGCGTGCCCGCCCGCGCGATCCTCCGCCATCACCGGCCAGACCTTGATCACGGCACTCCGGGCGGCGGCCACGACGAGCGGAGCCGTGCCAGCACGGTCGCCGCGATCTCCTTCAGCCACCGGCATCTGAGCGGTCCGGTTGTCTCGTCATCTGCCTGGACCGGAATCTGCCGGGATCATCGTCTTCGCGGCGTCTGAACAACGCGCCAACGAATGACGACAGGCCGTACGGGCTCGACCGCGCATCCGTCGGCCGGCCACCAAGATCAACCCCCCGTAGTCCAGCGGTAATGAGCTCCGCCAAACCCTCTAGCGGCGCTGGTCACAGCGCGCCGTTTGCGGGTGACGCGCGTGGGGGTTCAGTGTTCGTGGTGTTCGTGGTGTTCGTGGTGTTCGTGGTGTTCGTGGTGGACGTGGGCTCTGCGGGTTTTTATCGACGCGAGTGCTGTCAGGCCGGCTCGCAGGCCAGCGAACTGCTCGGGAGTGATCAGCGCGGCCAGTTCGGCATCGACCGCCTCGACTGCAGACTGAACCGCCGCGGCGGCGGCACGACCACGTTCGGTGACCTCCAGCGTCATCCGCCTCCGATCGTCAGGATTGACTTTGCGGTCCAGGTAACCGCGCAGTACCAGAGCGTCGATCAGCTGGCTCGCTGCCTGCTTGCTGACGCCTAGTTCGCTGACCAGATCACTCGATGAGCCGCCATGACGGGCCATGCCGCCGAGCACGAAGCTGCCGTTCCTTGGCATGTCGTCGAACCCCGCCGCCGCCAGGCTGGCCCGGATCGCGTCGCCATAGCTGCCCCTGGCCCCGCGCAGCAGCGCCGGGATGACGATATCGTCGTCGTCTCCTGAGTCTTCTCCGGGCTGATGGTCGTGATCGTGAGCTTGCTCGGTTGCCATGGAGCACAGACTG
>Ga0070761_10002181_pt1 | contig 12073 bp, 9 predicted proteins | sample HubBroMetageREF1_FD_66724 | JGI IMG/M metagenome (GOLD analysis project Ga0070761, IMG submission 66724) | Reference soil microbial communities from the Hubbard Brook experimental Forest, New Hampshire, USA - Hubbard Brook CCASE Soil... | ecosystem: Environmental > Terrestrial > Soil > Temperate...
GGTGGGGCAAGGGAAGGGGATGCGTCCCCTTCCCCTGCACCCCATCCCCTCAATGCAGAAGAAAAAGTGTCAGGGATGTGCCCGGTCTAAAGTGTCAGGCATGTCCCCGGCCGCACAGGCGGTTTGTGCCGTGCGAAAACGAGCCAGCCCTAGAAATGGGTTTTAGCCCTGGGAATTACCCTTTCGCGGATTTTCGGGAGCAGCGCTGGTGGCATCCCAGATGGCTTATAGTATCCGGTCCGCCCTGAGAGGTGATCGATGTCCTGCCGCATTTGCGTGATTGCTTGCGCGATCTGTACTGTGCTGCTCGCTCCTCTGACTGCAAAGTCGCCGCTTCGCGCGCAGACCGCAGACGCGCAAGCTTTCGATCTCGTGATTCGCAATGGCCACATTGTCGACGGCACCGGCTCGCCATGGTATTCGGGCGATATCGGCATCCGCGACGGCCGCATCGCCGCGATTGGAAATCTTGCCAACGCCCCCACGAAGCGCGCCATCGATGCGCAAGGGCTCACCGTTGCCCCCGGCTTTATCGACATGCTGGGCCAATCGGAGTCCACGATTCTGGTTGATCCGCACGTGCCCTCAAAAATCTATCAGGGCATCACCACCGAGATTACCGGCGAAGGAGGCTCTGCCGCGCCGCAGAGCGACGCCACTCTCGCCGAGGACCGCCTGAATTACGAACACTACGGCATCAAGCCCGACTGGAAAACTTTCCGCGAATATTTCGCACACTTAGAAGCCCAGAGAATCGGCATCAATCTCGCCAGTTATGTTGGCGCCACCCAGGTGCGGCGCGTCGTAATCGGGAACGCGGATCGCGCGCCCACAGCCGCGGAGCTCGAAGAGATGAAGCGTCTCGTGCGTCAGGCTATGGAAGAGGGAGCGCGCGGCGTTTCGACGGCGCTCGAGTACGCGCCGGCGCCTTACGCCTCTACCGACGAGCTGATTGCGTTGGCAGCCGAGAGCGCGAAATACGGCGGCCTCTACGCCACACATATGCGCAACGAAGGCAGCGGAATCATGGCCGCCCTCGAGGAAACCGCCCGCATCGCGCGAGAAGCGAACACTCCCGTCGAGATTTGGCACTTGAAGGTTGCCGGCGTTGCGAGCTGGGGCCACATGCCCGAAGTGGTGAAGTTCATCGACGATGCGCGCGCATCGGGGCTGGACATCGCTGCGGACACCTACGCTTACACGGCCTGGAACAATTCGATGTCAGCGTTTATCCCGCCCTGGGCTCACGATGGCGGCGACGACAAGCTCATCGAGCGCCTGAAGGATCCAGCCACTCGCGCCCGAATTCGCAAAGACATGATGACGGCCACGACGTCATGGGACAACGAGTGGCAAGAGATCCCTGGACCCGACGCAATCCTCATCAGTTCCGTGCTGAATCCGGATTTGTTACCGCTGCAGGGCAAGCGACTTTCAGAAATCGCGAAAATGTGGGCCGTGCCGTCGCACGGTCCCGCTTCGCACGAGCCTAGAGCAGTCCGTCCCGAGAAGGATCCTATCGACACGATCTGCGATCTCCTGATTGAGGACCACGCTGCCACTTACGTCTCCGTATTTGGCATGCAGGAGGGCGACGTTGAGCTGGCACTGAAGCAACCGTGGGTTTCGGTGGACAACGACTCTTCGGGTACCTCGCCCGAAGGAATTCTCGGAAAGGATCACCCGCATCCGCGTGCTTACGGCACGTTTCCGCGCATCCTGAGCAAATTCGTGCGAGAAGAAAAATTACTCACCTTGCCCGACGCGATCCGCAAGTTCACGGCGCTCCCGGCGCAGCGAATGAGAATCACCGATCGCGGCGTGCTGAAGCAGGGAGTGTGGGCGGACGTGGTGATTTTCGATCCCGCCACGATCCATGACGCTGCGACGTTCGAAAATCCGAATCAGCTTTCGGTGGGGATGAAATACGTCATCGTGAACGGCACGCCCGTCATCGCCGACGGCAAGATGACCAATGCGCTGCCAGGGAAAGTCCTGCGCGGCCCCGGCTACCGACCATAACTCACAATGTTAATTGTGACATGCCGTGACGGCGGAATGTCCGGTTGACTAGACGCACGCTGGATGCTACTGTGTAGCTCTGGAGCTACACGTAAAGACATGGCGCTGAATATTCGCAATCCGGAAGCGGAAGAACTCGCCGCAGAACTGGCTAAGCGTACTGGCGAAACAAAGACTGAAGCGGTGATCAAGGCTTTGCGTGACCGCCTGGCTCGTGTCCGTCGTGAACGCAGTAAGCGTCGCTTGGCGGACGAACTCGAAGAAATCGCAAAGCACTACGAGTCTCTTCCTGTTGTTGACGAACGGTCTGCCGATGAAATTCTGGGCTACGACGAAAATGGTCTTCCGACGTAAGCGCAGACGCGATGGTCCCCGATGGTCCGCGATGGTTTCCGATGGTCATTGACACGTCCGCATTGATTGCAATCCTGGAGCACGAACCCGAGCGACGGGTGTTTCTCGACGCAATTGAGGCGGCAGAGTCGCGTCGAATGTCGGTCGCCAATTTCGTTGAAGTCTCGATAGTCGCTGAAGGTAGGCGCGGGGCTGCAGGTCTGGCCGCTCTGGATCAGTTCCTCTCGTCCGGCGGAATCGAATTGATGCCGGTCGACGTTGAGCAGGGTCGCGCGGCTCGCGCAGCTTTCTCGCGTTTCGGAAAAGGACGGAATCGCGCGGGCCTGAATTACGGCGACTGCTTCGCCTATGCGTTGGCCAAAGTACTCGGCGAGCCGTTGCTCTGCAAGGGCAGTGATTTCGCGCGAACGGACATCATGCTCGCGGTAGAAACGGCTTAGCAACAACTCTGGGGCAACCGCCTAAGCTTTATTCTCCATTCGCTGCCGCCAGGTTTCCAGCCGCTTCAGGATGAATTTCAGCCGGTCGCGTCCCCACTTCGTGTGTGTGATCACTTTCTCGACGTCAAGCATCAATTCGGGATCGCCGATCTTCTCCCGCAATTCCTTCAGGAATGGTTGCACCTTGCCGTACATCAAAAACATCTCGCCGCTCACCGCGGGCCGCAGAAACAGCTCTTCGCTCAGCGCCCCTTGCAGGACGAATGCCGCTGCCATTCCCCAGTAGCCGCCTACCTGCCGCAGCCAGTTGTTTTCCTGCGTGGCGAAGGCGAACGCTATCTTTGTAAAATCGTCCGCGGTGCGAGGCCAGAAATCCGCCATCCACCAGTGTCGTGCCTTTCGCATCTCGGACTCGCGCCGCAAATCGTAAAGCTCCATGATCAACTGTGCTTCCGCCGCACTAGCTTTCTTTGCCATTCGTCCCCCGTTTGTCCTTGAAGTGTGCTTCCTTTGTGGTTTCGTGTTTTTTCTCTGTGAACTCTGTGGTGAGAATTCCGTATTGGCCTTCGCGCGCTTCAGATCCGCAACTTCACGCCGCGCCAGCCTTCGCATTGTACGCAGGCACAAACACATCCTGAACGAACGATTCGATCGTCGTGGGCGTCGTGTTTTTCGTCGAACGCTGCTCCAGCGGAGCGATGAGGCCCGCATTCGCGCCTTTCCACATTTCAATCAGGAGCGCCGCGGTTTTCTTCGGCAAACCCATCTGCACGAGGGCAGGCTCGAGCATCATGAACGGCACTTGCATGTATCCGAGATTGGGATTGCCGATTGCCTTGCCCACAATTGAAGCCGCTTCTTTCATCGAAATGTCGCGCTGGCCGTGAAGCTCCTGTATCGAACTGCCGGAAAAGTCGCGCGCGGCGAGGCGCGTCGCGGCGTACGCGGCAATGTCCTTCGTGGCAATGCACGGCATTCGCGCATCGCCGGCCAGCCCGCCGGGAAGAGTCCCCATCGAGCGCAGCGGCGGGATGCTCATGAGAAGATTTTCCATGAAGTAGCCCGCGCGCAGGTGCAGGACGTTGAGGCCCGCGATGCGGTTCAGCTTTTCCTCCATGTTGTGCAGGCCGACGATGGGCCCCGTTTTCTCCGCGTGCTGCGCGCCGATGCTGCTCAGGCCGACGACGTGAGGCACGCGCGCGTTCGCGATCGCCGCAGCGTAAGAATCAGAAACGCGTTCCTGATGAGCGCGCAAGTCTTGCTGCGAAATATCCTCGGGCACCACGAGATAGACAGCTCTGGCGCCGTCGAAGGCTTTCGTCATCGACGCGACATCCTCCACGTCGCCGACGAACGCGTCAGCGCCTTTTTGCGCGAGCGGTTCGAGCTTCTTCGCGTCGCGCCCGATCACGCGAACCTTCTCACCCTTCGCGAGCAGCGCCTCCGCTGCCGGCTTGCCGGTGTGTCCCGTCGCCCCCGTAATGACGATCATTTTCTATTTCCCCTTTTCCAGCATTGGAATCTTGACGCCGGATTTGCGGGCGAAATCAATCGCTTCGGGATAGCCGGCGTCGACGTGTCGTGCGACGCCGATTCCCGGGTCATTGGTGAGCACACGCTCGATGCGCGCGGCCATTTCCTTCGTGCCATCTGCGACCGTCACTTGCCCCGAATGCTGCGCGTACCCGATGCCCACTCCGCCGCCATTGTGAATCGACACCCAACTCGCGCCGCTCGCGGTGTTCAGCAGGGCATTGAGCAGCGCCCAATCGGCCACAGCATCGGAGCCGTCGCGCATCTTCTCGGTTTCGCGGTAGGGCGACGCCACCGAGCCGCAATCGAGGTGATCGCGGCCAATCACAATCGGCGCCTTCAATTCGCCGCGCGCCACCAGATCGTTCAGCGCCAGGCCAAACTGGTCGCGCTCGCCATAACCGAGCCAGCAGATGCGCGCCGGAAATCCCTGGAAGCGAACGCGCTTCTGCGCGAGCCCAATCCAGCGGCATAAAATCTCATCGTGCGGAAACATCTGGAGCACCAGCTTGTCCGTGCGATGAATGTCGGAAGCCTCGCCCGAAAGCGCGGCCCAGCGGAATGGGCCGCGGCCCTCGCAAAACAGCGGACGAATGTACTCCGGCACGAATCCGGGAAAATCGTAGGCGTTCTTCACGCCCTGCTCGAATGCGAACGTACGGATGTTGTTCCCGTAGTCGAACGTCACCGAGCCCAATTTCTGCAGCGCGAGCATGCCCTCCACGTGTTTCGCAATCGATTCGAGCGAGCGCTTGCGATACGCCTCGGGATCGCTCTTGCGCAGTTCGGCCGCTTGCGCCACGTCGAGGCCTTGCGGAATATAGCCGCCGACGGGATCGTGCGCGCTGGTCTGATCGGTGAGCAGATCAGGTACGACGCCGCGCCGCGCGAGCTCCGGCACGATACTCGCGCAATTGCCGACCAAGCCCACCGATACGGCCTCGTGCTTGCGCACCGCGTTTTTCAGGATGCGCAGCGCTTCATCGAGGTCGTTCACCATCACGTCGCAATAGCCGGTCTTCACGCGGCGCTTGATGCGTTCGGGATCGACGTCGATTCCCAGAAACGCTGCGCCGTTCAGCGTGGCGGCCAGCGGTTGCGCGCCACCCATGCCACCCATTCCGCCGCTTGCGACCAGTTTTCCGGCTAGGTCGCCGCCAAAATGTTTGCGTCCTGCTGCGGCGAACGTCTCGTACGTGCCTTGAAGGATTCCCTGCGTGCCGATGTAGATCCAGCTTCCGGCAGTCATCTGGCCATACATCATCAGGCCGGCGCGATCGAGTTCGTCAAAGTGCTTCCAGTCGTCCCAGTGGCCGACGAGATTCGAATTCGCGATCAGAACGCGCGGCGCGTATTCGTGCGTGCGAAAAATTCCCACGGGCTTGCCCGATTGCACGAGCAGCGTTTCATCGTTCTCGAGCGATTTGAGCGACGCGACGATCGCGCGGTAGCAATCCCAGTTGCGCGCAGCCTTGCCGCGTCCGCCGTAGACGATCAGTTCCTCAGGCTTCTCGGCCACCTCCGGATCGAGGTTGTTCATCAGCATCCGCATGGCCGCTTCTTGCTGCCAGCCCTTGCATGAAATTCCGGTCCCGCGCGGCGCACGGACAGGCCGATAGCCGGTTTCAGGTTTTGTCCCGAGGTTTCGGGACGCAGACCCTGAGTTCGAATCGACGGTGAGCTTGGCCATGAGATGTCTCCGGCGGTCATATTAGCGCAACAGGAGCGGAAGGCGCGAGCCGCGTTCGCCGGGCGAGGGGCGTGGGATGAGGGACGAGAATTCCGCAGGAGCTAGCACCAGAATTAGAAGGCACCCCAAGCCCGCCGAGTGCTGCGATGTATGTATGCGCTGAGGGAGTGGGCAAGTTTGTGCGCGTCATCGGCGCGAGAGATTATTCGTACCGCAGAGCGATCATGGGGTCGACGCGCATGGCTCGCCGTGCGGGGATGTAGCACGCGGCGAGGGCCACAATAATCAACAGCAGGGTGACTCCGGCAAAGGTGAGCGGGTCATGCGCACTGACGCCGAAGAGCTGGTTGGCCATGAGACGCGTCAGTCCCAACGCGGCGCCGATCCCGATCGCGACGCCGATCAACGCCATCCGTGCCCCGTGCCCGACCACCAGTCGCAGCACTTCGTTGCGTTGCGCGCCCAAAGCCATACGCAATCCGATTTCGTGAGTGCGCTGGCCGACCAGATACGAAATCACGCCGTAGATTCCCACGCACGCGAGCGCGAGAGCCAGGGCCGCGAAAACGCCGAGAAGAATCATCGAGAGTCTCCGCGCAGCAAACGAATGGGAGACCACTTCGTCCATCGTTTGCACGTTGTAGACCGCCTCGCGAGAATCGATTTCCGCCACTGCCCGGCGAACGGCGGGCATGACTAGAGTGGGATCGCCTTCGGTGCGCAGCACCACGGCGACAGCATCCGCGGCGAGCGGCATCAGTTTCTCGGGAAGCTGCATGAAGGGATAATCGAACTGCGCCTCGATCGCCGATTTGGCATCGGCATCGAGCCCCCACTGCTTCACGTGCCCGACCACGCCGACGATTTCAGCTTGTACTTCGAACCCCGCGATATGGATGCGCTTGCCGACTGGATTTTCCTGCGGGAAATAAGTGCGCGCGAAAACGTCGTCGATGTCGACAACCACCGGCGCGTGCTCGTCGTCCTGCGCCGTGATGAAGCGGCCGCGCTCGAGCGTGACTCCCATAGCTTGCTGGAAGCCGGCTTCGACGAGATAAAACATCGCCTGGGGCATCTCTTGGAGGTTGGCAGGCTTTGGCTGACCCTCAATCCAGAAGGGCAGCAAGGAATTATGGATCATCGGACGCGAGCCGAGCGTAACGGAGACGGCTTGGACGCCGGGGATGGTGCGCATTTTGTCGTCGAAGTGGCGCAGACGGGCACGCGTTTCGGCGGAGCTGGTCGTGGGAGCGGCCGGCAGGGACAAACTGAAGGTGATAGCGTGGCTGGGGTTGAAGCCGGGGTTAACGCGCCAGAGCGCGGCGAGACTCCTAACCATGAGTCCGGCGCCGACGAGCAAAACCAAGGCCATGGCTACTTCGACGGCGACGAAAACTCCTTGCAGCCCCTGGCGGGCGCCGCTCGAGCCACGGCCGCTCTCCTTGAGTATCTCCTGCAGATTCACGCGGGAAGTTTTCAGCGCGGGAGCGAGGCCGAAAACAATTCCGGCAAACAGTGACAGGCCCATCGTAAAGAGCAGGACGCGAGAGTCGAGGGAGACTTCGTTGGCGCGCGGCAAAGCGCCAGGCAAAGTGCCGAGCACCGCTTTGGTGCCCCAAAAAGCGAACAACAGTCCCAGCGCTCCGCCCAAGCCCGCGAGCACGATGCTCTCGGTAAGAAGCTGGCGAATGACGCGCATATGTCCGGCGCCCAGCGCCGCGCGAATCGCAAACTCGCGCGAGCGGCCCATTGAGCGCGCCAGAAGAAGATTGGCGACATTCGCGCACGCGATCAGCAGCAGGAAACCAACCGCTGCCAGAAGTACGATCAGCAAAGGCTGCACATTTCCAACGATGTCTTCCTTCATGGAAACGAGGATTATGCCTACAGCCTTATCGGCCTCCGGATACGCTACAGCGAGATTTTGTGCGATGCCGTCCATGTCGGCTTTTGCCTGCGAGAGCGTTACGCGGGGCTTCAGGCGGCCAACTCCGTGCGCGCTCACGTCGATGCGGCGGTCGCGGAAAGACGCATCATTCCACTGGCCGATCGGGGTGTAGACATCCCGGTCTTGACCGTAGAAAGTGAAGCTCGCCGGAATGACGCCCACGATCGTGTAGGACGTGCCATTCAGGGTGATCGATTTTCCGATGATTTCCAGCGAAGCGGCAAATTTCCGCCTCCAAAAACCGCCGCCCAGAATGACCACCGGTGCGGCGCCCATTTGATCGTCATCGGCGCGAAAAGTGCGGCCAAGAACCGGTGTTACTCCGAGCGTCGAGAAGAAGTCCGCGGAAATCATGTAACCGGCAACACGTTCCGCTACTTCGCCAGTACCGATGAGGTTGTAATCCTGGTTGCGGTACATGGCCATGGATGAAAACGTTTGCGTTTGACGCTGCCAATCCAGGAAGTTCATGTAATTGATTGGGGCGTTTTCATATCCTGGTGTCTTTCCATAAATCGCGATGAGCTGCCCGGAGTGTGGGTAAGCCAGCGGAGTGAGCAGGACGCCGTTGACTACGGAAAATAACGCCGTATTCGCGCCAATGCCGAGCGCCAAGGTCAAAATCGCAATCGCCGCGAATCCCAGCGACTTCGCAAGCATGCGAAGCCCGTAGCGCAAGTCCTGCAGAAGCGTGTCCATGGTGCCTCCGCCTTTCAGCCCGGCGAACTGGACCCATCCTAACGCAATAGATAAATGTCCTTCCACCTCATCCGAGAGTTCCTGGCGAGTTGCCGGCAGTTCGACCCGGCGCCCGGTGAGCGGGTTGGATTGCGCGCTGCTAGTGCGATACGCTAGAGTTGCGCGCCATGGCGACGGAATATCCTGCTCTCACCAAGTGTTTTCTCGACGCGATCGACAAGTTCGCGAGCCCGCGCGCGCAGATGTATCGCACCGCGAAGGGCTGGGAAGCGATTTCGTCGACGGAGCTGCTGCGGCGCGTTGCAGGCTTGTCGAAGGCGCTGCGCGAACTCGGCGTGAAGGCGGGTGACCGCGTCGGGCTTTTCGCGCCGAACTGCCCCGAATGGCACGTCGCCGACTTCGCGATTCAAGGCTTGGGCGCCGTGAACATCCCCGTTTATTTCAACGAGTCGCCCGACCGCACGATCTACATCCTGAATGATTCCGGCGCGCAGATCGTCATCACAGTGGGCGATTCGCAGGCGCGCAAGCTCGCCGAGGCTCGCGCGAAGCTCAGCGAGGTGCAGCACGTGATTTCAGCAGCGCCGCTGGACGACTTGCACGGCGACGTGCTGCTCTACGACAGGTTGATTGCGGGCGCCGGCGATGCGGACGTGGCCGAATATCGCCGCCGGGCCGCTGAAGTAAAGGCGAACCAGCTGGTCACCATCATTTATACATCGGGGACCACCGGTGAGCCCAAAGGCGTGATGCTGAGTCATTCGAACCTCAGTTCGAACGTGATCGACGGGGTTGTAGGGCTTCGCATGGGTCCGCCGGAGGTTGGCCTTTCGTTTCTTCCGCTGGCGCACGTCTACGAGCGAATTGCCGCGTACGGGTATTTATTCAACGGCGTCTCCATCGCCTACGTCGGGCGAATGGAAGAGGTGCCGCAGGCGCTGCTCGAAGTGCATCCCGATCGTGCCGCGGCGGTGCCGCGATTCTTCGAAAAGATTTACGCGAACATTCTGGAGAAAGGCCACCACGAAGCCGGCTGGAAGCAAAAAGTGTTCGATTGGGCGCTGGGCGTCGCGCAGGAAGCCGTCCCGTTGCGGGCGTACGGGAAGAATGCGTCCGCGAGGCTGAAGCTGCGCTGGTCGATCGCAAACACGCTGGTCTATTCGAAGATTCGCAAAGGCCTCGGAAAGCAGAAGCAGCAGTTTAGTTCGGGAGGGGGTCCACTCGCCACAGAGCTGGCGGAATTCTTCTGGTCGGTGGGAGTGGAGGTCTACCAGGGATACGGCTTGACGGAAACGTCGCCGGTGGTTTCCACCAACAATCCCGCAGCCAACAAAGTGGGGACAGTGGGAAAGCCGATTCCAAACGTCCAGGTGAAGATTGCGAACGATGGCGAGATTCTGATCAAGGGGCCGTGCGTGATGCAGGGTTACTACAAGAAGCCGGAGGAGACGCGCGCGGTGTTCACGGCCGAGGGTTGGCTGTGCACGGGCGATATCGGACGGCTCGATGAGGACGGCTATCTGATCATCACCGACCGGAAGAAGGAGCTGCTCAAAACCGCCGCAGGCAAGTTTGTGGCGCCCGCGCCCATCGAGAACTTGCTGAAGACTTCGCCATTCATTTCGAACACAATCGTTGTGGGCGACCGACGGAAATTCGTCTCAGTGCTGATCGTGCCGAATTTCACGGCGATTGAGGTTGAGGCGCGCAAGAATGGCCGCGAGTTTGCCGCCCCGGCGCGAATGCTGTCGGACGCGTGGGTGCGGGATCTGATCGCGCACGAAGTGGAACGCTTGACCGCGCCGCTCGCTCAATACGAGAAGCCGAAGCGGTTCGCGCTACTCGAACAGGATTTCACGTTTGCCAATGGGCAGCTCACGTACACGCTGAAGCTCAAGCGGCGCATCATCGAGCAGACCTATGCCGACGTGATCGCGCGTCTGTACGCGGACGTGGAAGAGCCGCGGCCGCAGCATGAAGCACGAAAAGAGTGAGGTTTTCGTAGCGCCGGCGTCTCGCCGGCGGTCTTTCTTCTTGGTTTGTTGTGCAAAACGCCAGCGCGAGGCTGGTGCTACAACACCTTGCGCGAGCGGAGTAGAATGAACTCGGGGACATTTTATGAGTGACCAACTGGTGATCGCAGGGCGCGCGTTTGGTTCGCGCCTGATTGTTGGAACGGGCAAATACCGCAGCTTTCAGGAAATGGCGCGCGCGCACGAGGCCTCCGGCGCGGAGATGGTGACGGTAGCGGTGCGGCGCGTGAACCTCACCGACCGCACGAAAGAATCGCTGCTCGATTACATCGACCGCAAGAATTTCTTTATCCTGCCGAATACGGCGGGATGCTACTCGGCCGACGAGGCGATTCGCACGGCGCGGCTAGGGCGCGAAGTGGGCCTGTCGGAATGGGTGAAGCTGGAAGTGATTGGGGACGAGCAGACGCTGTTTCCCGATACCGAGCAGCTCATCGCGGCGACGAAGACGCTAGTGAAGGAAGGCTTCGTCGTGCTGCCCTACACGAATGACGATTTGGTGGTGGCGCGCAAGCTGATCGATGCGGGAGCGTCGGCGGTGATGCCACTGGGCGCGCCGATTGGGTCGGGCATGGGAATTCAGAACCTGACCAACCTGCGGATTCTGCGCGAGCGCATCACGGAGGTGCCGATGATCGTCGACGCCGGCGTCGGAACGGCGTCGGATGCAGCGATTGCGATGGAGCTGGGCGCCGACGGCGTGCTGATGAACTCGGCGATTGCGGGCGCGCAAGATCCCGTGCTGATGGCGGAAGCGATGGGCCACGCAGTGGAGGCGGGGCGCAAGGCGTTCCTCGCGGGCCGCATCGAGAAGAAGCTGTACGCGACGGCGTCGAGTCCGCTGCAAGGCGTGGTGCGCTAAGGGAAAGACAACCTCAGGTCGCAGATCCCGAAGCCTCGAGCCTGATGAACACAGATAGGGTAGTGCGCCGTACAACCACACGGTTCTGAATTGAATCAGCGACGGTAGCTGTTTCTCCACTAGGGCTCCGTAGCTTCATCTGTGGATCGGAGGAAGGTATGAACTCCTGCCGCGGATTACTGATCACCGCCTGCGGTCTGTTCCTTTTGTGCGGCTTGCGTTCCTTCGCTCAGGAAACCCCTTCAGCTAAGGCGGCGACGAGCATCACGAGGATGCGAGCGGTGCGCGACACTGGGTGGGAGAAAATTCCGCCCGTGGTTACCGGGATGCCTTATTCCGCCGTAACGGAAGCGGAAACTCTTCAGACGCTGTCGGACGGCACCCATATCGACCACAAAATGGAGAGGACGAAGACCTATCGGGATTCTCAAGGCAGGACGCGAATGGAACGTTACCTCCCGACGGGGCTATCGAATAACGATCCGCCGACTC
>Ga0070761_10002182_pt1 | contig 12064 bp, 6 predicted proteins | sample HubBroMetageREF1_FD_66724 | JGI IMG/M metagenome (GOLD analysis project Ga0070761, IMG submission 66724) | Reference soil microbial communities from the Hubbard Brook experimental Forest, New Hampshire, USA - Hubbard Brook CCASE Soil... | ecosystem: Environmental > Terrestrial > Soil > Temperate...
GCGGCGTACATGGAGCTGGCGCTGAAATAATCGGTGAAGCCGTCCATGAGCAGGCGGAGCGGGCGCGAGGAATCCCAATCTCCGAGGTCGAGTTCGATCCAGTGCATTTCGGCGAAGCCTGCGTAGGGGGCTAGCGGGAAATTCGTGACGTATTTGTGATCCTGCTCGCGGAGGAGCGGGCGGAGATCGCGGCTGTGATCGTCCCATGCGCCGACGGGGAGATGCGCGTCGCGGCTGGCGATTACTTTGAATTGCGGGAAGGGGAGTTCGCTGGCGAAATGTTCGTTGGGATAGACTTCGACGTCCATCGGATGATCTACCGCTAGCAGGCGGGCTTGATCGAGATAGTCAAGTTCTTCCATTGGTTCGAGCATTTTGAAACGCAGGCGCCCCTCTTGCGGCTGGGCTAGCGAGCCGGTGACTTTGAAATATTCGGCGGGGTTGGGAATGTTGCGCTGGTTGGGCCCGGTCCAGTGGCCGACGATTCCTGGGCCGATCATGTCGGCGAGAAATTCGAATTTTTGGCCGTTCCAGACGAAGACGATCGGGCAAGAGCTGCCGCGGCGATCAATTTCGGTGATGAGTTCTTCTTGGTGGGCTGGAATTTCTAGTTCGTCTTGTAGGACGCCGGTGGGCCAGAGGAGACGGATCACGTCGGCTTGGCGTTCGGCGCCCAGACCGGCGACGATTGGGGCTGGGCCTTGTCCTAGATAGCCGGACGCGCCGGGGATTTCCCATTTTTGCTGGAGGGCTCCGGCGTAGAGTTCGACTTTGGTGCCGATGGCGGATTTATTGTCGTTCTCGCCTTTCAGTGCGATTTTCAGCCAGTTGTAGCGATTGCCGCCGTCATTTTTTAGCAGCACGGGCGGGAGATTATTTTGTGTGATGAGGAGATCGGTTGCGCCGTCGCCATCGAAATCGAAGGCGATTATGGCGCGGGGATTTTTTAGAGCGATTTTGTCGAGGCCTGTGGAAGCGGTGACGTTGCGGAAGCCTGCGGCTCCTTCGTTGCGGAGTAGGACGATGTGGCCTGCGCCGGAGAAGTCTTCGCCTACTGCTACCAGGTCCATCCAGCCGTCGTCATCGTAATCAATGGGTGCGAGACCCCAGCCGCGCATCCAGTCGAGGTCTGGGAGATTCACTCGCTCGAAAGATTTTCCGTTGTTGTTGCGCCAGAGGCTCAGGCCGGGCGCGCCCCAGTGAGTGAAGGCCAGATCCATCCAGCCGTCTTTATTGTAATCGAGCGCGACTACTCCGGCGGTGGGAGCTGGCATGTCGCTGCTCCAGGGAGTGGTGGACTGGAAGGCGCCTTCGCGAGGATTTAGATAGGCGACGGGGGATTTTTGCCAGCCGGTGACGACAAAGTCTATGGCGCGGTCGTTGTTGATGTCGCTGGCGATGGCGCCTACGGATGGGGCTGTGCCTGCGAGTGCTGTTTCTGTTGTCCAATTTGTGAAGGTGCCGTTGCCGTTGTTGCGCCAGAGGACGTTGCCAGGGGGTGTCGCGTCTGTTGGGAATGCGAAAGGTTCAGCCGGGTTGGGGAGTGGGAAATCGTTGAAGCGCGTGACGTAGAGATCCAGGTCGCCATCATGATCGAAGTCGATGAAGGTGAGGCCGAGCGCGAGCGCGCCATCTGTGGCTTCGGTGTCTATGCCGGATTCTTTGGTGACGTCTTTAAACGTGCCGTTGCCTTCGTTGTGGAAGAGGATGATTTTTCCATTGGTGCTGACGGCGAGGTCGGGCTTGCCGTCGTTGTCGTAATCGCCCACGGCGCATCCCATTTGTTGGCCGTGGAGTTCGAGGTGGGCTTCGCGGGTGACGTTCAGGAATTTCCCCGCGCCGAGATTTTTGTAGAGCGCAGAGTTTCCGCGGCCGTCTGCGTCTGCGAGGAAAATGTCGGGCTTGCCGTCGCCGTTGTAATCAATGATGCAGGCGCCGCTGCCCAGGAATTGGGCCAGGGTGCTGGAGGGGGCTTGCGCGGCGGCTTTTGAATTGCGGGATTTTCGCACGGAGAGCGTTGCACTTGCCGACGCGGATGGCGTCGTGTCGGCAGCGGCGTGGAGTTGCGTGGTTGCGATGTGCGCTGCGGAGGACGGCAGGTGGGTCTCGACGGTGACATTGACGAAGTGGACGGGCATGGCTTGAGGCACGGGCTCGGGAGCAGGCTGCATGATTTCGGCGAGGGAATATTTTCCTTGTTCGCCGTAGATGAAGCTTACCGGCTTGCCGAGTTTTTGCGAGGTCATGTGCTGGAAGCGGTCGAAATGCTGCTTGGCTTCGGCGGTTTTGCCGCTGCGTTGCAGGGCCTGGGCCATGCCGAATTCGGCGGAAACTTGAAAGGGATTTAGAACGAGCGCGCGCTGGAAGGCAGCGATGGCTTTTTCGTATTGCTGCTGCTGGGAATAAATGAGGCCGAGAAAATATTGCGTGTCGGCGTCGTAGGGATCGAGCGCGGCGACTTTCTGGAAGTCGGCGATGGCGGCTGCGGAATCGCCTCCGGCTTTTTCCATGAGGCCGAGATTGAACCAGGCCCAGAGATTGCGCGGATCGCGCTGCGCGGATTTCTGGAGGATTACGCGGGCTTCATCGAAGCGCTGCATGTTGAGGAGCGCGATGCCGGCGTTGAGGCAGCCGATGTCGGTTTGAGGGTCGAGGATGCAGGCGCGTTGAAATTTGCCGAGGGCTTTTTCGAATTGCTGGCGATTCATCAGGGAGACGCCGAAATTGTTTTCGCGGATTACGTCGGCGCGGGGATTTTCGGGGGGTTCTTGTGCGGTGGAGTCATCGTCGGATTTCGCGGCTGCGGCCTGTGCGTGGGCGTGCGCGCGATGCTCTGTTTGCGCGGGCTGCTGCGGTTGCGGCTGGTCTTGTCGTTGCTGTTGTTGCTCTTGGCTGGCTGCGATGAGTGTGCAGGTGAAAAACGCCAGGAAAATTGTTGCGCGGGTGAAGCGGATCATTACTCTCCCTTTCTGAATGCGTGGGACATTCTACCGCGTCAAAGTCAAAGGCGCCCAGCTAAAGCTGGCCGCTACAACGTCAACACCCTGGGTCGCGGCAAGGTGCGTGCTAGACTGGCGGGCGCGTTGGCGTTGTTCTGGTTGAGTGCACTATGAATGATTTGAATTTTCTTTCGGCTGTGGAGATGGCGGAGCAGGTGCGGGCCCGGGCGGTTTCGCCTGTGGAATTGGTGGATGCGCATTTGGTGCGGATTGCGGAGTTGAATGCGCAGCGGGATCCGCAGTTGAATGCGTTTGTGTATGTGGATGTGGAACGCGCGCGAGAGCAGGCGAAGGTTGCGGAGGCTGCGGTTGGGTCGCGTTCTGACGCGGTGGGGCGTGCGGGTTCGCTTGGACATTTTGATTCGCCCGGGGCTTTGCAGGGCGTGCCGATTTCTGTGAAGAGTTCGGTGGATGTGGCGGGGTGGCCTTGCGAGTGTGGCAGCCGTTTGCGCAGAGGCTACGTTCCTTCGGAGGATGCGACGCTGGTGACGCGATTACGCGGAGCTGGCGCGATTTTGCTGGGAAATACTAATGTGCCGGAATTCTTGATGGCTTACGAGACGGACAATGCTCTTTACGGGCGGACGAATAGTCCTTGGGATTTGGAGCGAACTCCTGGTGGGTCAAGCGGCGGGGAAGCGGCGGCGATTGCGGCAGGGTGTTCGGCGGGAGGAGTGGGGAGCGACGGCGGCGGGTCGATACGGATTCCGGCGCATTATTCGGGGATTTGCGGATTGAAGCCTACGCCGGGACGCGTGCCTTCATCGGGACATTATCCTGTGTCGGCGGGGCCGTTTTCGCAATTGGGAGTGGTAGGGCCGATGGCGCGGACCGTTGCGGACGTGGCGCGATTATTCGCGGTGATGGCAGGGCCGGATATTCGGGATCCGGCTTCGGCGCCGGTGCTGTTGCGCGTGTGGAGCGATGAGGAAATTTTGAGACTTCGTGTGGCTTATTTTGAAGATGACGGCGTGACTCCTGTAACTGCGGAGACTGCGGCGGCTGTGCGGGCTGCGGCGGAGGCTTTGCGCGCTCAGGGATTTGAGGTTTCGGCTTGGCGGCCACAGAATCTGGATCGAGTGTGGCAGCTTTGGTGGAATTTATTTGGACGCGCGGTGCAGATGGCGTTCGCTTCGACGGTCGAAGGGCGCGAGGCGGAATTGAGTCCGATGTATCGGGCTTGGCGCGAGAGAGTGGCGCGGGAGCCGGCGATGGACGGGCGGGAGTGGTTGAACACTTTGGTGGGGCGTGATGCTCTGCGCGAGAGATTGCTGCGGCAGATGGAAGCTTTTCCCATTTTGTTGTGTCCGGCTTGCGCGGTTCCGGCGTTTCGTCATGGGGAGCGGGAATGGATGGTGCAGGGGCGGAAGGTGGAATATTTGAAAGCGATGAGTTATTCGCAGTGGTTTAATTTGCTGGGGAATCCGGCGGCGGTGGTGCCGGTGGGGCGTTCGCCAGAAGGACTTCCCATTGGCGTGCAGATTGTTGGCAGGCCTTGGGAGGATGAGGCGGTGCTGGCGGTGGCGGCGAAGATTGAGGCGGCTACAGGTGGTTTTCGCAAGCCACCGATTGCGTAGTGGATCGCGGAGGAAAGCATCTCAGCGTTATCCCGCGGTATTGGCGCGGGCGATCAGCAGGATTGCCAGGAAGTAGAAGATGAACATCAGGGCCAGGAAAGCTTTGGCGCGAGTATTCGCGCCGGTGAATTCTTTCCAGACGAAAATGCCCCAGAGGGCGGCGACCATCGGAGCGGATTGGCCGATGGAATAGGAAATGGCGACGCCGGTGAAATTTGCGGCGACGAGATTGAAGACTGTGCCGGTGGTCCAGATGGCGCCGCCGAGCAGGCCGAGGATGTGGCCGTTCACTGGGCCGCGGAAGAAACCGCTGAATGCGACGGGCTCGCCCACCAGCGGCTTTTTCATGAAATACAAATTCCACCAGAGGCAGGAAAGCAGCGCGCCGCCGGTGAGGAATACGGCGATGCTGTAGGGGCCGAGAGTATTTCCGTGCGTGAGGGCGCGGGTGGAAAACGGCGCCCACAGGCCCATCAGCGCGCCGGAGATTACGCAGACGACGATGCTTTTGCGCGAGGCTTCTCTGTTGGTGCCGAGTTCGCCGTAGGCTTTGCCGTCGAGGATGACGGCGATGACGGCGCAGAGGACGCCGGCGCCCAGCATCATTACGTTGCCGCGTCGTTGTTGGACGAAGCTGAGGACGGTGCCGACTACCAGCGCGATGCCGATGGATACGGGGAAGGCGATGGCGAGTCCGGCCATGTCAATCGCGGCGACGAGCAGAAGATTGGCCAGGTTGAAAATTATTCCGGCGAGGAGGGCCCAGCCGATGTTAGAGAGGTCGGCGGAGTGGACATTATTAAGGAAGCTGGTGGGGCCGCCAGTGGTGGAGCCCATGGTGAGGGCGTAGATCAGAGCGGCGAGGAAAATTCCGATGGCGTAGTCCCAGTAGAAGAGCTCGAAGCGATAATTTTTTACGCCTTTGTAGGTGTTGGCCCAGGAGCCCCAACAGGCGGCGGTGACGAACATCATCAGCAGGGCGGTGCCGAAGGTTGTTGGTGTGAACATTGAGATCCTTTATTTAGTTGCGATTGCAAAGTGCGCCGCTGCAACGCCACAACCAACGGCAACGGCAAAGATGCCCGCCTAAAAATCAGGCGGCCGCTACCCTTCAATCCCGTACTGCGGAATCGCAGGATGAATCGCGCTGCAATGCGATTCACAAATTCAACTTCACAGGCACGTCGCGATTGCTAAAAGGCGGCGGCGCCTTTTGGGCTTTGCCTCTTGATCAGCGCTATTACGTCATCGTGTTTGGCCATGGCGCGGGCGCCGATTTTTGTGCAGCAGAGCGCGGCGCAGGCGTTTGCGAACAGGCCAACTTTCTGGCAATCCCAGCCTTGCAGCAGGGCGTAGGAAAGGCCGCCCATGAAGGCATCGCCTGCGCCGGTAGTGTCCACTACGTCCACTTTAAAGGCGGGAACTTTGGCAACTTCTTTGGGCGTGGCGATGAGGCAGCCGTCCGCGCCGAGAGTGATGGCGACGACCGTGGGGCCCATGCGGAGAAGCGCGGTGGCGATCTTTTCGTAGTCGCCTTCGCCGGTGAGCTCGCGGGCGGCGGCTTTGCAGGGCTTCAGGACGTTCACGAGACGGAGAGCGGTGCAGAGTTCTTCCTGGGTGCCGAGGTTGGACTCGGCGAAAAAGCTGGGGGAAACGTCGAGATCGAAAATGACGCGGACTTTGGCATCGTGCGCGACTTGCATCGCTTCCTTTACGGGTGCGATGGGGAGTTGCGAAGCTTCGGTGTGGAAATGCTTGGCGGCTTGAATGTGTGGCGCGAAGCGATGGAGGACTTGGTACACGGAAATTTTTCCGGTGACGTTGGGGAACATATAGATGCAGCGTTCGCCGCTGACATCTACGGGAATCCAAGTCAGGGAGGAGAGTTCGCCTTTCACTATTTCGATGCCGGAAAGATCCATGCGGTCTTCGGTGAAGGCTTTCTGGATGAGGAGGCCGTTTTGATCGTCGCCGAGGAGGCCGAGCCAGCCGGTGCTGACGCCGAGGCGCGCGACCTGCGTGAGATTGTTGGCGGTGACGCCGCCGGCATGGATTTCCATGCGCGTGGCGTTGATTTTTTCCTCGGGGCCGAGCAGGCGCGGCACGATGGCGAAATAATCCACGGTGCAGCTGCCGATTCCGACGACGTCAACTTTTGCGGTAGTGTCTGACATGGGCTCGATTCCGGCTACTTTGCCGCCGTTGCGGCATGCGCGGCGGGCGGCAGCGCCATCAGGTCGATGAACATTTTGTAGAATTTTTCTTTGTTCAGTTCTTCGGGGATGTTCACGAGTTGCTCGCCGAGGCCTGGTTGCGCGCCGTCGGTCCAGACCAGGACGTTGCCGTAGCCTGCCGTGTGCGAAATGTCTATATCCATGAAATATTGCGTTTGCTGGGTGATGACGGTGGGGTCGAGCCATCCGGCGACGGCGAGCTCGTCCCACATATATTCTTCGTCGGCATATTTCGCCAGATATTGCGAGGCGGGGCTGGGGGATTTGGCGATTTGGGTGATTAGTTCCTTGGTCATGCGAGTTTTCACGGAAATATCCACGGTGGTGATGGTGATTTTGTGCCAGGGCGAGGTGAGGACGATGTGCACGGCTTCAGGGTCCCACCAGAAATTAAATTCGCGGCGATTTTCCGCGATCCAATCCTTGGGGACGATGGGAGCGATGCTCCCGCCCATGACGACGAGTTCTTGCGCTAGCTCGGAAACTTGCGGATCGAGGCTGATGGCTTGGGCGATGTCCGTCATGGGGCCGCCGGCGTAGATGGTGACTTCGTGGGGGTATTTGTGGACCATGCGGATGATGAAGTGGGCGGCGTCTTCTTTTTGTGCCTGCAGCGTGGGATTGCCTTCGGCGAGATCGGGAACTTCGAAGGGCAAATGATATTTTCCGCGCAGGCCGTCGCCGAGATTCATACCGGGGCGGTGGCCGTTCCATGCGCCTTGATAGTGGACCGTGCCGTAAAGTTTTTCCCAGCGCTCGATCATTTCCATGCGATTGATGAGGGGATAGACCGCGCCGGGATAGACGGGGATGTCGGTGTGGCCGGTTAATTCGAGCATGCGGAGGGTGTGGGATACTTCTTCGTCGCGCCACATATCGCCGCTGACGACGGTGATGCCCAGAGTTTCGACGTTTGGCGATTGCAGGAACATTAGGATGGATTGCTGATCGGTGGTGGCGGCGCCGCGGGCGTCTTGATCAATGATAACTTTTCGCTTGGATTGCGCGCTGGCGGTGGTGGCGGAGATGGTGGCTAGCGCGACGCTGAGGACGACGGTTAACGGCAAGATTCTCTTCAGGCCCATGGCGATGATTGATCCCCTTGTGATGCTTCGGTTGTTGATGATTTGCGGCTGATTTTCGTTGATCACGTTCCGGCGGCAGGACACCTGTGGCACCAACGGAGCTTATAGTTCTCTGGTTGGTGCGAGTCAAGGGAAAAACGGCAGTGTTAGCGGTTGAGCGGGTTGTTCCGCAGCGGGTCACACCAATGAACGTCAATAGCGGATGTTATAATTCGCGGATGTTTGTGGGATTTGGAAAGATGCGGGCATTCGGCGCTGTGCTGCTGATTGGTGTGATGCTGTGTCTTGGTTTTGCTGCGGATTTTTGGGTGTGTTTGGCGCAGACGCCGGGGCCGGCTGCGGCTGTGACTTTGATTGAACAGGCGCGCGCTGCCGCGGCAGGCGGGCGATACGCTGAGGCGATTGCGGATTATCGCGAAGCGCTGCGGATCGCGCCGCGCAATGTGGACGCGGAGGTTGGTTTGGCGCAGGCGTTTCGCGCGGTGCACAATTTTGATGCGGCCAAGCAGACGCTGGAGCAGGCGCGACGCGAGCATCCGAAAAGCGCGGCGCCGCTGGCGATGTTAGGCGATCTGGACCTGGAGCTGCAGACTTACGATGCGGCGATTGCGCATCTGACGGCGGCGCTGGCGATTGATCCAGCGAATTTGGACGCGCGTAACCGGCTGGCGGTGGCGTATAAGGCGAAGGGTGGCGCGGCGGATGTGGCCGCGGCGCTGGAACAGATTGCGAAACAGCTGGCGCGCGATCCGAAAAATGCGCTGGCGCTTTACACGCGCGCCGAGATTTATGCGAATCAGAACCGCGATGATTTGGCGCTGCCGGACGCGGAGAGAGTGGTGGAATTGCAGCCGCAGAATGCGCACGGGCGTGCGCTGCTGGGGAAGATCTTGGTGCGCACACCGGCGGGGGCTGCGGCGGAGGAAATAAAATCACGCTGCGGGCGGGCGGTGTTGGCGCTGGAGCCGTTGACGAGCGAGGCCGAGGCGCCGGCTGATTCGGAGACTTTATTTTTGTTGTCGCGCGCATATCGCTGCGCGGGGGAGGATGAGAAGGCCGCGGCGACTCTGGAGGAATTCGAGAAGTCGTCGCAGAACGATCGGACGACTAAGGAAAATCAGACGCAGGCGAAGCACCTGGTGCAGCAGGCGGACGAATTGGCAATGAAGAACGATTTCGCGGGGTCGCTGGCGGTGCTGCAGCAGGCAATTGCGATGGACGCGACTTATCCGGGGGCTTATTCGCAGCTAGCGAAACTTTATTATTCGGCGGGGGACGTTGAAAAAGCGAGTGACGCGATTGGGCAGGCGCTTTCGCGCGCACCTTATCATCCGGAATATTTGTACGTGCAGGGGAAAATTTTGGAAAAGCAGGGAAAGATGGATGATGCGCTGGAGGCGTTTCAGCAGACCGTGCTGGTGAATCCGAAGGAGTCTGACGCTTATTTTGAGATAGGGTGGATTTACCAGCAGCGCGGGGAGCGTGCGAAGGCGCGGGCGGCGTATGCGAAGGCTGTGGAGATTTCGCCGGAGGATCCGGATTATAAGCGGGCCTTGACGGGGCTGAATGCTGGCGCGGCTGCGACGCCGTGATTCTTCCAATTCTGCGGCGGGAACGGTGACGGTTCCGTCTGGCAGCGAATTTATTATCTGGTAAAATTCGGAGCCTATGCGACTCCATAAGAGTTTGATATTCGCCCCGGTTGCCATCGTTGTCGTCGTGTCGCTGCATGCGCAAAAGCCTGCTGACAGCGTGGCGTCACGCGTGGCGGCGCAGAACGCGATCTTCGAGGAGAAGTACGAATCTGACCTGCGCAATTTTCCGGAAGACGCGACGGCGTACGGAGATTATCGCTACAACGATAAGCTGGCTGATTATTCGCTGAATGCGATCGTGGAGCGACACAAAACGAATGAAGCGCTTTTGGCGAGGCTCGAGGCCGTTCCCACCGCTGGCTTTCCAGATCAGGATCAGCTCTCGCACGACGTGATGGAGCGCGTGCTGCAGCAGCGCATTGCGGATTTCAATTTGAAAGAATATGAGATGCCAGTGAACCAGATGTACGGCATCCACACGGAGCTGGCGGATTTGCCACTATCAGTGCCGCTGGATTCGGTGAAGCACTATGAGGATTATGTGGCGCGGCTGCAGCAAATTCCTCGCGTGTTGAACGAAACGAGCGAGGTGATGCGCGCGGGAATGCGGGACAAGCTGATGCCGGTGCGTTTTCTTCTGGAGAAAATTCCGGTGCAGTGCGAAGGGATTATTGCAGCGGATCCGTTCCTGCTGCCGACGAAGAAATATCCGACGGACATTTCGGCGGATGAGCAGAAGCGGCTGGCGCAGGAGATCACGGACGAGATTAATAAGGATGTGATTCCGGCGTATCGCACGTTTGCCGCATTTGTGCGCACGGAATATGCACCGCAGGGGCGGACGACGCTGGCGGTGACTTCGTTGCCGGATGGCGAGAAGCGCTACCAGAACGATATTTACGGGCGCACGACGACGCACATGACGGCGGAGGAAATACATCAGCTCGGGTTGCGCGAAATGGAGCGCATCGAAGGCGAGATGACGGCGATTGCGAAGAGGCAGGGATTCGCCGACCTCGCTTCGTTCCGGGCATCCATCGCAAAAAATCCGAGGTATAAACCGACCAGCGCGGAACAGATCCTCGACGATTTCAGGCACTACATTGCGGAGATGGAGCCGAAGCTGCCGGAACTTTTCACTTTACTGCCGAAATCACCGGTGACGGTGGAGGCGATTCCAGCTTTTCAGGCGGCCACGGCGACGCATTACGTGACGGGGACGCCGGATGGGAAGCGTCCGGGGCGCGTGGTGGTGGCGACATCTGATTTTGCGAACCGGTCGCTGGTGGGCGATGAGGCGATTGCTTATCACGAAGGGATTCCAGGGCATCACTTGCAGCTTTCCGTGCAACAGCAGCTGACTGGGTTGCCGAAGTTCCGGCTGCATGGATTGGGATTCAACGCTTACATCGAAGGATGGGCTTTGTACGCGGAGCAGTTGGGGAAGGAAGTGGGATTTTATCAGGATCCGGTTTCGGATTATGGAAGGTTGTCGTCGGAATTATTTCGCGCGGTGCGTTTAGTGGTAGACACGGGGATTCACTCGAAGGGATGGACGCGCGAGCAAGTGGTGCAATTGTTTCGCAAGTCTGGCGCGGTGGATGAGCCTACGATTCAGTCGGAGACGGATCGGTATATTGCGTGGCCGGCGCAGGCGCTGAGTTACAAGCTGGGGCAGCTGAAGTTCCGCGAATTGCGCGAGCGGGCGCGGACGGAATTGGGCGCGAAGTTCGACATACGGACTTTTCACGATGAGATGATTAATGGCGGGACCTTGCCGCTGGATCTGCTGGAAGCGCGGACGGACCGGTGGATCGCTGAGCAGAAATCAAAGTGATTTCTTTTGGGCGCGGCGATTGTTAGGTTTCATCGCTTGCTCGAGCGCGATTGCCAGATCTTGCACGCCGCGGCGGATTTCTTTGGCGTCAACGGCCGCAAATCCCAGCTGCAGGCCTGTTGATGCAACGTTGCCGTCGCTGTAGACGCTGAGCGGAGTGACTTCCACGTTTCGTTTAGCGGCCGCTGCTGCGGCCGATTCCGGGTTTATGCCACGTTGTAACCAGCCTACCGTTTGCAAGCCCGCTTCAATTCCTGAAATTTCCAGCAAGCCTGTGGGATTTTACCTGGCTGACTGCAGGAGAACATTCAGGCGCTCGGCGTAAATTTGCCGCGTGCGGCGGCGGTGGCGGCCGAAGTGTCCCATGGTGATGAAGTCGCAGAGGACGGCTTGGTCCATGAGCGGGGCGTGACGGCGGGTGCTCGAGAGCGTGGCGGAAACGCCATCGGCGAGGTCGGTGGGGAGCACGAGATAGCCGAGGCGGAGCGACGGAAAGAGAACTTTGCTGAAGCTGCCGGTGAAGAGGACGAGGCCGTGGCGAGAGAGTCCTTGGAGGGCCGGGACGGGGCGGCCTGCGTAGCGGAACTCGCTGTCCTAATCGTCTTCCAGAATGAGCGCGCCGGATTTGCGGGCGGATTCGAGTAATTGCAGACGACGGGGAAGGCTCATGGTGATTCCCAGAGGGAACTGATGGCCGGGAGTGACGTAGACCAGACGCGCGCCGCGCGGCGTGGCTT
>Ga0070761_10002187_pt1 | contig 12054 bp, 8 predicted proteins | sample HubBroMetageREF1_FD_66724 | JGI IMG/M metagenome (GOLD analysis project Ga0070761, IMG submission 66724) | Reference soil microbial communities from the Hubbard Brook experimental Forest, New Hampshire, USA - Hubbard Brook CCASE Soil... | ecosystem: Environmental > Terrestrial > Soil > Temperate...
CCCTCTCCGCTGCGGGATGATGGGTACGATATTGCGAACTACACAGATGTGAATCCGTCGTACGGAACGATTGATGACTTCAAGCAGTTCCTGAACGCCGCGCACGCGCGCAATATGCAGGTGATGATTGAGCTGGTCATCAACCATACGAGCGATCAGCATCCATGGTTTCAACGGGCGCGGCGTGCGCCGAAGGGGTCACCGGAGCGCGAGTTTTATGTTTGGAGCGATACCGACCAGTTGTACAAGGACGCGCGGATCATTTTCACGGACACGGAGAAGTCCAACTGGACGTGGGACGACATCGCGCAGCAGTACTACTGGCACCGGTTCTTTTCGCATCAGCCCGATCTGAACTTCGACAATCCCGCAGTGATGGAAGAGGTTCTGAAGGCTATGCGCTTCTGGCTCGACATGGGCGTGGATGCAATGCGCATGGATGCGATTCCGTACCTGGTGGAACGTGACGGAACGAATTGTGAGAATCTTCCAAGCACCCACGAGAAGATCAAGCAGATTCGCGCGGCGATTGATGAGGGTTATGCGAACCGGCTGATCCTAGCCGAGGCAAACCAGTGGCCGGCAGATGTGCGACCCTACTTTGGCGATGGTGATGAATGCCACATGGCATTTCATTTCCCGCTGATGCCGCGCATTTATATGGCGATTCGGCAGGAAGACCGGCTGCCGATTACAGACATCATGGCGCAGACGCCGGAGATTCCTCCGATCTGTCAGTGGGGAATCTTTCTGCGCAATCACGACGAGCTGACGCTGGAGATGGTGACGGATGATGAGCGCGACTACATGTATCTCGCGTACTCGGCAGACCCGCGGATGCGCATCAATGTGGGAATTCGGCGAAGGCTGGCGCCGCTGGTCGATAACAATCGCAGGCGTATTGAGCTGCTGAACTCGCTGCTGTTCAGTTTTCCGGGCACGCCGATTATGTATTACGGCGATGAGATCGGGATGGGAGACAACATCTATCTCGGCGACCGTAACGGTGTACGCACCCCGATGCAGTGGAACTCGGACCGAAATGCAGGGTTCAGCAGAGCAGTACCAGCAAAGCTGTACTTCCCGGTGATCATGGACCCGATCTGGGGCTACCAGGCGATCAATGTAGAAGCGCAGCAGTCTGACCCGTCGAGCCTGCTGCACTGGACGCGCAACATGATCGCGCTGCGAAAGCTGTTTCAGGTGTTTGGCCGAGGGAAGCTGGAGTTTCTGCATCCGGACAACCGCAAGATTCTTGCATACATTCGTGATTATCAGAGTGCCGATGGACTGCAGTCTGAGACTATTCTGTGTGTGGCGAATCTTTCGCGATTCGCACAGCCGGTGGCACTCGATCTCCCGCGCTTTGTGGGCCGGCAGCCCGTCGAGATGCTTGGATATGTTCCGTTTCCCGAGATTGGACCGCAACCGTATCCGCTGACGTTGGCTCCGTACAGCTTTCTGTGGCTGGAGATTCAGCCAGCGCTTCGTGGAGTGGAGACCTCGCCCGTGGAGACCAAGGTAGCGGCGACCGAGATGAAGCTGGCAGTTGCGGCTTCGTTCACAGTGGACAACATTCTGGAAGCTGAGGCACAGGCGTTCCTGCAACAGGTTTTACCGGGGTACATTGCACGACAGCGTTGGTTTGGTGGTAAGTCGCGCACAATCGGTTCGGTCCGAGTGATGTCGTCAACGCGTGTGCCGTCAAGTTCGGCGGCGCTGACTACGGTTGAGGTTGCGTACAAAAATGAACCGAGCACGGCCGCGGAGGTGTACCAAATTCCACTGGCAGTGGCTTCAGGCACGCAGGCGGACGATCTGCGTGTGAACTCTCCGCGTGCGGTGATTGCACCGCTAGATAACAGTCAGAAGGGGCCTGTGCTCTTCGATGCGACAGCGGACGAGGGATTTCGCAGCGCTTTACTGCGGATGATCGCGCAGAGCGATGCGGCGCCGACAGGGGGAGAGGAGCCGGCGTTGGTCGGCGTGCACGCGCGTGATGCGAATGTGCAGCCGCTGCTTGAGTCGAGTTCCAAGGTCGGGTCGGCAGAGCAATCGAACACCAGCCTGATCTTCGACGAGTTGGCGATTCTTAAGCTCTTCCGCAAGCTCGGTGCAGGTGAGAATCCCGAAGTTGAGATGACGCGGTTCCTCACTGAGACGGCTCACTTCCAACACATTCCGGCGTATCTTGGCGACCTGCACCGAGCCAGCGACCGCGCAACGATTGCGTTCCTGCAGGCATTTGCAAGCAACGAGGGCGATGGATGGGCGTGGACACTCGAAGAGCTTGCGCGGTACTACGAGTCGGTGGCGGGATCTCCGGCGCCCTCGTCGGTGGGCGAACCTGCGTCGCTTGGATCCACGCACGAGATTCTGCCCGAGGCGCGGGAGCACGCCGGGCTCTATCTTGTTGCGGCGTATCTCCTAGGGAGACGGACCGCTGAGCTGCATCTTGCACTCGCAACGGAAACAAACAATGTCGCGTTTCAGGTGGAACCCTTCGCACGCGAGGACCTTGCAACGGAGCGCGAAAGGATCGAACAGCAGGTGACCTCGGCGCTGGCTGCCCTGGAGCGGACATTGGCGACGTCAGAACAGGATCTTTCGCAAGAGACTGTAAAGCAGGCGCAGGAGCTACTAGCGCAGCGTGAAAGCGTGAAGCAGCGGCTCGCTGAACTGAGCGGCGACCCCGTGCAGTTTGGACAACGCATTCGCATTCATGGCGATCTACATCTCGGGCAGCTTCTGCGCGCACGCACTGATTTTCTCTTTGTGGACTTTGAGGGAGAGCCGGCCCGGTCGCTGGAAGACCGCCGAAGGAAGCAGTCGCCGTTGCGCGACGTTGCGGGCATGCTGCGCAGCTTCAGCTACGCGGCTCAGGCGGCTCTTGGGCGGCATATTCAGAGACGGCCAGAGCATAGCTCCACGCTAGAGCCGTGGGCAACGCTTTGGGAGCGCTCAGTTTCCGGAGAGTTCCTGAGGGGCTATCGCGATACGATGGGCGGCAGTCCTTTGCTGGCATCGGCGGAGAAGGCAGAGGTGTTTTTGAGAGCGCTGCTGCTGGAGAAGGCCTGTTATGAGCTGGCGTACGAACTGAATAACAGGCCGACGTGGCTATATATTCCGCTTGCAGGTGTGCGTGAACTCCTGGGGTGAACGGCATAGACTCTTTCTAGGCGCATCTCAGTGCAGAGGGCATCTCAGACTCCGGTTGCTATGGCATCTCCTTCCAGCATCGACGGTTTAGGCGTTCCGCAAGAGGTTGCTGCGACCGAGCGCGCGGTGCACGCGGGTGGATCGCCGCGTCTCATCTTGTGTGTTCCCTCGCTTCCTGAGGAGGTACTACCGGGACTGCTTGCGGACCTCGCGACTGTATTCGGGCGGGACGAGGTGCTGATCGCATCTCCCGATCTCGAAGAGCCCGAAGCTTCGTCGGTGCTGCCGTTGACGGTCTTCGACGGGACGCGTGTACGCAGTGATTGGGTGTTGACGGCGGGCGACTACGCGGCAGCCAACGAACTTGCACAGCGACACGATGCGGCGCAGGTGATCCTTTTGGGCGCGGACGTTTGCGCTTTGCCGGCAACAGCGATTCGTGAGATGGCGGACAGGATTGCAGGGGGAGCAGACCTAATCGTGCCGGCGTACTCTTTGGGCGCGCACGATGGCCTTGTGACCTCGGCGTTTTTGTATCCGCTAACGCGGGCTCTGTTCGCGGCGAACATTCGATTCCCGCTGCCGATGGATGCTGCGATGTCGCGCCGAATGGTGGAGCGCATGGCGTCGGTCGCGCAACGTCAGACTGCATCGCAGCCGGACGCGCTGTTGTGGCCCGTCGCGGAGGCTGCAGCCGCAGCATTCACTGTGTACCAAGTTGATTCTGATGCGCCGACGCCGATCCCGCCTGCTGCAGCCGACTTCAATACCCTTTTTGTGAGCGTGGCAGGTGGCATCTTTGCGGATATCGAAGCTAAGGCGTCTTTCTGGCAGCGGTCGCGCGGGCCGGCGGTCGCGATGCGGGAGATCCCGCCCGCTCAACGGACTGAGAGCGGGGATCTTGCAGAAGAGGTTCCGGGCATGGTGGAGGCCTTCCGGCTGGCCCATCGAAATCTGCAGGAGATTTGGGCGCTCGCGCTCCCGCCACAGTCTCTGCTCGCACTGAAGAAGCTGTCGATTGCGGAGCCAGCTGCGTTCACAATTGCACCCGCGCTATGGGCGCGGCTCGTATATGACTTTGCGCTGGCATTTCATCTGCGGTCTTTGAACCGCGGTCACCTGTTGGGCGCATTCACTCCAGTGTATTTGGCGTGGGTGGCTTCCGCGCTGCGAACTGTAACGGATGATGCAAGTGCGGCCGTTCATCGCGAGGAGACGGCTGCAGCCTTTGAACGTGAGAAGCCTTACCTGGTAGCGCGTTGGCGCTGGCCGGATCGGTTTAATCCATGACTCTCCTGCTTCAACTCGTCTATGGTTTGCGCCAAGGGCTTCCAGAGTCCGGAAAGGAATGGATGATGGGTCAGCAGATCGAATTCGCGCTTCGGCAATCCATGCATCGTGTACTGGTTGTGCTGGTGAGTTTTCTTCCCGGCCTGCTGGCGTTTCTCGTTGCGGTGATTCTCTTTGCACTGGTAGGTGCAATCATCGCGATAGCCATTCGGCGAATTCTGACGACGGCACGCTTTGACGAGCGATTGAGCAGAGGCGCCGGGAGCAGTGCGCCAGCTAGCCTGTTCGAGTGGACTTCGAATCAACCTCCGTCACGATTGGTTTCTCGCGCGCTCTTCTGGCTCTGCACGCTGGTGGGGGTCGCGGTTGGCATTTCGGCATTCGGCGCCTCCTACTCTTCCGATTCACAGGTGCCGATCTTCCTGTTGCCGTACCTGACGCATGTGATTGGAGCAGTGTTGATTCTGTTCGCCGGTACACTGATTGCGCGCTTTCTTGCTCGGTCGGTTCTTATCAGCGCGGTAAACGCGCAATTGCAGTATGCGCGGATTCTCTCGCTCGGAGTGAAGTGGCTTGTATTGGTCCTGACTGCGGCGATGGCGCTGGATCACTTGCAAGTGGGCGGCGCGATTGTGAGTCTTGCGTTTGGAATTCTGTTCGGCGGGATCGTGTTGACGTTGGCGCTCGCTGTGGGACTCGGGTCGCGCGACCTCGTCAGCAGGTCGATTGAGCGCACGATGGAGCGGCCCGGTGGGCCGTCGGAGGTGGCAAATCAGCGGCCGGCTGATGCTCAGCCCCCGCGCTCGCGCCTCCGGCACTTCTGAACGCAAAAGCGTGACGTGGAGGCGGCTTTCATACTATCCTCATCGGAATATCTAAAGCAGCCGAGCCACGTGAACTATGTCAGAGCATGACAACCTTGTGGGAACTTCGCCTTTGCGGAAGGAAGGCCGCGCGAAGGTGCTTGGTCACGCGAAATATGTCGATGATCTGAGCCTTTCCGGAATGTGGCACGGAGCGACGGTGCGCTCCGCGATTGCGCGTGGCCGAATTCGAGCGGTTCACTTCGCCCCGGAGATCGATTGGTCGGAGTTCGCGATTGTGCGAGCCAGCGACATCCCGGGCGAGAACACGATTGTCCATCTGACAAAGGATCATCCTTGCCTGGCGGCGCAAGAGGTCAATCATCCGGAAGAGCCGATTTTGCTGCTTGCGCATCGCGAGAAGGCAGCGCTGTTGGCTGGCGTTGCGGGCGTGCAGATTGAGTATGACGAGCTTCCAGGCGTGTTCACGATTGAGGAGTCGGAGCAGGCTGTTGCAAACAATGACGTGGAGCGAATCATCTGGGAAGGCAGCGAATACGGAGGAACAGCTAACTGCTTCAAGCAGTATGTCCTGTACTCGGGTAAGGCGAGCGAGACAGAGGATGGCCTGGCTGCTGCATTTGAAGCGGCGGACTATATCGTCGAAGGCGAATATCACACAGGAGCGCAGGAGCAGCTCTATATCGAGACGAATGGTGTTATCGGGGAGTGCGAAAAGGACGACAAGGGCAATGTGACAAGCGTGTGCGTGCAGGGCTCAATGCAGTGCCCATACTACCTTGTGCATGCGCTGACGCTGGTCTTCAATCTGCCGCAAGAAAAATGCAGAGTGATTCAAACGGAAACCGGCGGTGCCTTCGGCGGAAAGGAAGACTTTCCCTCCGTCATTGGGTCGCATGCGGCGCTACTAGCGATGAAGTGCGGACATCCGGTAAAGATGATCTACGATCGCGCCGAAGATATGGCCGCGACGACGAAGCGCCACCCTTCGCGCACACGGCACAGGACGGCAGTAACGAAGGATGGAACGCTATTGGGATGCGAGATTGAGATCGCTCTCGATGGCGGGGCGTATGCGACGTTGTCTCCGGTTGTTCTGTCGCGCGCCACGATTCATGCTCCTGGACCGTACAAATGGCCGTTTGTGCGAGTACGCGCAAAGGCCATGGCAACGAACCTCCCTCCGCACGGGGCGTTTCGGGGATTCGGTGCACCGCAGTCGCTCTTCGCTCTCGAGCGCCACATGGATAAGATCGCTCGTGCAATCGGACTTGCCCCTGAGGAGTTGCGTCGCCGCAACTTCCTCACTACGGGCGATCGGACTTCTACAGGTCAGTTGTTGAGCGATCCCGTCGATATGCAACACCTTCTTGCGCGGGCTCTTGAGGAGAGCGACTACTACCGGAAGCTGGCGCAATTCGCAGAGGAGAACAAGGGTTCGGCGATCAAACGCGGGATGGGGATCGCCGCGTTTATGCATGGCTCGGGATTTACGGGCTCGGGCGAACGAAGGCTTAATTCTGTGGTAGACATCGAGCTTCTGCCGGATGCGCGACCGCAGATTCTTGTCTCCTCAACGGAGTTCGGGCAAGGCACAAATACGATCTTGTGCCAGGTGGCCGCGCAGACGTTGCGGATTCCTTATGAGCAAGTCGTCATTGCACAGCCGGATACAAGAGTGGTTCCGAACTCAGGGCCAACCGTTGCCAGTCGCACAGGGATGATCGTGGGTAAACTCGTGGAACGCGCAAGTACACGCCTAGTAGATACGTTGCGCACTGATTGCGGCTTGCCGTTGAATCACACGCCCGAGCAATTCACGACGGCCGCGCTGGGTTACCTCGAGAGGCACGGATCGCTGCGCTGCTCAGTTCGTTACGAGCCTGTGCGGCCGGTTGTGTGGGACGACGAACTGTTTCAAGGGGATGCCTACCCTGCCTATGCGTGGGCGGTCTACGTCGCGGAGGTCGCGGTTGATCTGAATACGTACAGCGCGTCTGTGACGCGCTTCGATGCTGCGCAGGAGGTCGGCCGGATTATGCATCCGGTTCTCGCCAAGGGACAGATCGAGGGAGGCGTGGCGCAGGGCATTGGGTATGCGCTGTACGAGAAGTGCGTGTGGAAGGACGGCCGCATGATGAACAACCAGATGACGAACTACATCATGCCAACCAGCGCTGATCTGCCAGAGATTCATGTCCACTTTGAGGAGGTCCCTTGCGTGCATGGACCTTCAGGAGCCAAAGGAATCGGCGAGTTGCCGATGGATGGACCCGCACCGGCGATTCTGAATGCGATTGAAAACGCTACAAGCCTAAGCTTTAATTCGATTCCGCTGCTACCCGAAGACATCTTTGAGAAGGCCAATGCATTCACGAATCCGGCACATGGTGGGAGCGCGGAACTTGATCCGGACAGGCAAGGCGAGTTTCTGCCCGAGGTAAACGCATGAAGTCTACGGTTCAGCTCACAGTGAATGGCGAACAACGCCGAGTGGACGTGCCGCCCATGAAACGCCTGCTGGATGTGCTGCGTGAGGACCTTCACCTGACGGGAACCAAGGAAGGTTGTGGAGAGGGAGAGTGTGGAGCATGCGCCGTGTTGATGAATGGTGAACTCGTGAACTCCTGCCTCGTCCCGGCACTTCAGGCTAACGGCGCGAGGCTGTGCACAATTGAGGGCGTTTCAACGGAAGGCCACCTGCATCTGATCCAAAGATGCTTCCTAGAGAATGGTGGGGCGCAATGTGGAATCTGCACGCCGGGCATGATTCTCGCGACGCATCATCTTCTGGACAAATACCCGATGCCAACTCTCGAACAGATTCAGGAGGGGCTCGCGGGAAATCTGTGCCGCTGCACGGGTTACATGCGGATCTTCGACGCCGTGCAGAAGGCTGCCGAGGCGCAACATGCGCTCTGACGTTAGAGGGTACGGACTGAGCGCCCCGTTGAATCTTCAGGCCCTGCTCACACAGATTGCATCTGAACCTGGGCACCATGCGCTCCTCGCCGGCGGCACGGAGCTGATGGTGGCGCTTAATACTGGCAGGCTTGGACAGCGATCGCTCCTCTCGATTCAGCATCTGCGAGAGTTGCGATTCATTCGAGTTACCACGGATGCTGTGCACATCGGCGCAGCGACAACATTCACTGATATTCGCCGCAATGAGACCATCGCACGAGAACTGCCGATGTTGGTGAAGGCTGCGTCGTGGACTGGCTCCATCGCAAATCAAAATCGCGGCACAATCGGAGGCAACATATGCAACGCTTCGCCGGCCGCAGATACTCCGCCGGCGCTGCTGGCATATAACGCCAGCGCAACTCTATTGAGCGTTCGTGGAGAGAGAACTGTTCCATACCGCACTTTTCATCTTGGCTACAAGAGGATGGACATGGAGCTCGACGAGATTCTCTACTCGGTGAGTCTGCCGCGTGCGTATGACGGTTGGCGACAGTACATTCGCAAGGTGGGAACGCGTAACGCGCAGGCGATCTCAAAGACCGCATTGGCAGGTGTCGCATTGATTCGCAGAGATGAGATCGAAGAGATTCGCATTGGGGCAGCATCATTAGCGGATCGGCCGTTGCGCTGCGCGAGCACCGAGGATGCGCTCCGTGGACGGTCAATTATGGAAGCGGATCTGGACCACACAGTCCGGCTTGGGCGTGCTGCACTTGCTCAAGAGGCAAAGCCTATCGACGACATTCGGTCGACAGCAATGTATCGAAGCGCAGTAGCGGCGAATCTTCTGGAAGAGTTTCTGCGGCAGCTATCGTCTTAGTCGGCCTCAGTCTCATATCCCATAGCGTTCAAAAAGGGCGCGAGCTATAGCAACATCCTGCTCAGTGTCGATATCGAGTCTCAAATCCTCCGCGGATATCGCATGTGCGTCGTGGAGAAGTTTGCGCGCACCCGCGTCACCATGGAGTTGCAGCAGTAGCGGGAAAGATGCTGCAGGGAAGTATGCCGGCACACCGATGGAACCAGCATAGGCAGAACCCGTGATACGACTCGTGTCTTCAACAAGCGCACGCAGATGGTCGACGCGAAGCCCTGGTTGGTCACAGGCGAGAATAACCGCGCCTGCAGGCTTAAGACGCGATGCGAGCGCTATGCCACAACGTATCGAGGACGCCATGCCCTCGTCGGCTTCGTGATTGGTCGCGACAATGACCAGGCCGTCTGACTCTAAGGCCGTGGCGTACTTCACACCAGGACGAGTGACTACGACGACTGGAGAGAGGGATGCATCACGCGCAAGGCGAACGGTTCGCTCTAGTAGTGTTTCGCCAGCGATGACAATGTCTTGCTTCGGATGCCCGAGCCTGCGCGATGCGCCTGCTGCCAACACGATGGCGGCAACGCTCACTGTGCACACTGCAGATAGCGCGAAGAGCCGCCTAGCGCTATTTGCTCGAGAACAAACTCTGGTGTCACGCGGCGTGAGTGCCCGAGTTTGCCCTGACAGCAAGCCTGGATTTCCGCTATCGTGGCCAGCGCGATCGCCTCCGCGCCATCACCGCCAAGATCGAGACCCACGGGCGCGAAGAGATTGTTGCAAGCCTGATCGAGTGTCCAACCGAGGGCCGCTGCGGCCTCGCTCACCAGCAGTGCACTCCTGTGGCGAGAGCCGAGCAGTCCAAGGTAGCGTGGCTGATGCGGCAGAAGAGCGGTTAACCAAGAGCGGTCCTGCTCGTAGCTGTGACCCATGATGACTACTGCATCCTCGCGCCGCGGTAAGATGCTGCCCAAGGGGTTGGATGCGATCACGACTTCGGCTGAGGGGAAACGCTCAGGGCGAGCGAGTTGCGTGCGGCCGTCGAGGACGATGGTTTTCCACCCGAGAAGAGTTGCCAACTGCGTCATCGGTTGTGCATCGTCGCCGGCCCCGAAGAGTAGCAGCCTCTGAGGAGGTTCGAGCCACTCGTCGAAGATAAACTCGTGCGCTGAAGTCCCTGGGCTTTCGAAGAGAGCCGTTCCGGATTCGTCGTACACTGCCCGTCGTAGACGCTGCCCGTTCTCGGGCAGCCAGGTCACGACGTTGCGGCGGAATCCGGCCAGAGACTCGCCCATCGCCTTCAAAAGCGCTGCAGCCTCGGGGGTGTCGGTCGGTTCAAAGAGCAGGTCCAGTGTGCCTCCGCACCCGAGACCATAGGGAATCTCCGTTGTGTCATCGAAAACTGTCGAGAGGCGCTCAATGATTGCTCCACTACGAGCAACCCATCGTGCCTTCTTCGCGACTTCGGCCTCGAGGCAACCGCCGGATATGCTCCCAACGGTGTCGCCCTCCGAAGTGACTAGCAAACGTGCTCCTGGACGCCGGTAACTGGAGCCTTCGACGCGGACGAGCGTAACGAGAGCCGCAGCATTTCCCTGCTGCCAGCGTTCGACGATCAGTCGAGGTTCCCGCATTCGTTACCCCATCTGTTGCAGCGTCTCAAGGCCGGCCCTAAGGGTTTTCGCTGAAGGTATGGATGCCGCACTCCAGCTTTCTGCCGCCCCATCGGCCACTGCGAGAATCCGCGCCAGCCGCCGGGCGAGCCGTGCAGGGCTCGCACCCTATGCTGGTATAGCCTTCATCGTAGAGCGAGAGTCGCGGAATGTCATGCTCGCGGGCGTAGGCCTCGACGCGGTCCCACGTCCAGTCTGCCAGAACACTTATCTTCTTCATGTGCTTTCCGCTCGGCAGGCGGTGGTCTTCGACCTTTTTCAGGTGGGCACGGGTCGGTGACTGCTCACGACGAAGACCCGTAAACCACCAGGTGAAGGGCTCCAGCGACCGCATCAGGGGCTCGACCTTGCGGATCTGGCAGCACTGCGTCGGGTTGATGATGTGGAGCAGGCCGAACTGCGCCTCGTGCTCGCCGAGCGTGGTGAGCGGGAGGGCGTTGATGAGGTTGAGCTTCCAGTCCTGTGTCAACCGATTGCGGTATTCGAGGAGCGCTGCGAAGTGATAGCCAGTCTCTAGAAAGATGATAGGGACGTCTGGCAGATGCTGGAGGAGGAGGTGGAGGACGACCATGTCCTCCGCCTGAAAGCTGCTCGTGAAGCAGATGTCGCGGCCCGCGGAGACACGGACAATTTCAGCTACCAGTTGCTCTGCGGTCAGTTGCTCTGTATCAGACTGCAAATTCGGCACGGTGCCACTCATTGCTGCTCCTTGAGCCACTGCTGAAGATCCTCTTCTCGTTCGATCCAGCCGTCTCCGGCAATCTTCCTTATGGCCTCCAGAACGACCGGATGCAATTCGGAGCGTGTAGACACGGCGCTGACTTGTGCGAGTTGCAAAGCGCGGACTACAGCCGGCAGGGTGAGTTCCGGAATCAGTGGATCATCAACAACAACCAGGACTTTGCTCGCTTGCCGAAAGGCTTGGCTAACGCGGGTTGCAGCGTTGTGGTTTCCGGGGAGCCAGATGAATGCCGAATCCAGTCTTGAATTAGCGGATTCCTCATTGCTGTCAGCGGGCGCCGTAATCATGCCAGCGGCGGCTGTCGCGTTGCTGATCGGATCGATGAGGATGAAGGAGCCGAGCGGACGACTGTCTGTATAGGAATCGAAGAAGATTGGAAGGCTAGTGCCGAACTCAACCTCGGCAATGTCGTTCATGCACAGCTCGTCGACTTGTAGATGCTCGCCGGTTACGACGTCGACGCGGTGACGAATGGAACGGACTGAGGCGCGCACAGTGCGCGTGGTGTGCTTGAGGAGATAGCTCTGTCCTGCGATGAGCCGCTGCTCGCTCATCCAGACCAGCGTTGCGCTGAAAGCGTTG